>Ga0115006_10001472_pt1 | contig 14738 bp, 4 predicted proteins | sample ArcOceMetagenome_3_FD_88943 | JGI IMG/M metagenome (GOLD analysis project Ga0115006, IMG submission 88943) | Marine eukaryotic phytoplankton communities from Arctic Ocean - Arctic Ocean- Svalbard ARC20M Metagenome | ecosystem: Environmental > Aquatic > Marine > Oceanic | place: Arctic Ocean...
GGACCTCACATTTGCCGTCTTCATGCTCAAGGGTGAATGCCGGCTATTCGAGAAACCAAAACACAACCACCTGCTACCGGCAGAGTGCGACGGTCGCATGCGCTCGTGTGTGAGGTGGTGCGTCAAGGACGGGTCAAAGGGTAACTTCTACGAAATGCGTGTGAAAAAGACCGTGGAAACACTGGCAAAAAACATTCCCTGTCTGCGGAACGGGGTGAACAGTCTTCTGGATCAGCTGCAGGACGATAGCTCGCCGCTGTACAGCCAAGACGGGTTCGACTGCACGGCGCTGCCGCGCAAAGTATTTCTCCTCTTCGTCTACTGCGCGGAGAACGGCAACCATGAGGCCGCAGGTGTCTTAGAACTCAAACATATCGTACACCAGTCACAGCTGGGATGTGACGAGACGCGCGGGGAGTGGGCTCACCGGTTTTGCCAGACCAAAAACACAGATGGTCGTTTTGCACTGATAGGCGACATGCATCCTTTCCGGGAAGGACACTATTTGGACTTGGGCATCAACGCTGGCCAAGGGGGCGGTCCTGATATCGCCACATTCACAGGAATTGGTGTCACGCTGATGGAAGCTCTGAACAACGGGTTGGTATTAGACGTCGAGCAATATCTCAAGGAGGCTGTGCCGTCAAACCCGGGTGTGTGCATGGCTTCGCCGACAGAGTCAACACCGGCGACCACCGCCGGTGACGGGGTCACGAATGGCGGCGGCTGGGGACGGGGTGGCGCCGCCCCGCCTGCGGCGATGGACACCGCCGGGCCCAGCATGTCGGGTGCGACGAGGCCCAGTCTGATTGGTTCGTGGGTGGCGCGCGTGATGGGCCGCGCCTCCTGATGGGCCGCGACGTCAGCAGTCTGCTCCGAGGGCTACACGGGTTCAGCGTGCAGCGAATGCACAGTTGGCACCACGACGGATGCCTGCGAGTCTGAGACCAAGTGTGCTTGGAACACGAGCTGCTCGGGGCACGGTCGTTGCGATGGGGAGGGCAGCTGTGCCGAGTGCTTCGGTGGCTATGCTGGCATGGACTGTTCGACGTGTATGAATCCCTTGAACGGAGGCATCGAGGTTATTGGAGGGCAATGCGCGGACTACGGAAGCTCTCCACAATGGATTGCAGTTGATGGCCTGGTGCTGTGCCGTGCTACGCCTGGTTTGAAGTGGCAAAGAGTTGTTGGCACCTCGCGGCCCCCGCAGGGGCAGCGCTTGTTTGACGTGGATCTGATGAACGCGTTGGAAATCAAGACTGATTTTACGGAAACGGAGTGGCGAGAATTTGGCATTCAGTATCTGAGTCCTGACCACTACGTCGAGTCCGTCGGCTCCTATTTTACGCCAGCTTATGCCCATTCGACCTGCAGTGGTGCGGGAGAATGTCTCTTCGACTTTGACAGCCTGTCTCAAATGTGCAAGTGCGATGACACTATCGGAGGAGCCGCCTGTGACTCGTGTCTCGATTCGATGCATGGCGCTGATTGTAAAAGTCAGTGTAGTTGGAATACGACCTGCAATTCAGGCGGCAGGTGCACACAGGAAGGAGGATGCGAGTGTTTCGTGGGCGGCAATGCCGTCGGCGTGTTGTGCCAAGAATGCCCTGCAGGCCACTTTTCCGCAGACTGTTCAAGCACGGCATGCTCGTACAACGGCACCTGCAGCTCTCACGGACGGTGCCGCGGAGATTCGACCTGCGAATGCTATGATGGCTGGGCGGGATCCTCGTGTGAATCCTGCGCCCCTGGGCGCTTTGGCGATAATTGCCAGGGCTCGTGCTCGGACGATTCATGCAATAATGGAGTGTGCGGTCCAAATGGATGCGAATGCTTCCCCGGTTTTGGTGGAGTCTCGTGTACAGCTTGCTCGGAGATTTTTGGTCTCAACGGCTGTAGTGCGCCGTGCAGCGCGGAGGACACATGTCACGGTGTGGGGCGCTGCACACCCGAGGGCTCGTGTGACTGCTTCCCTGCTTTCAATTGTGGCCGCATCAGAGACGTCCTGGCAGCATCGCTTCCGAAGTCTAGTACCATAGAGTCTGGCATCGGGAGCATGAGCGGGAATGAAACACAGCAGAGGAGCACATTTGACGTAGGGAATGGCTTGATCTTGGACGCCCACCGTAAGGAGGCCTGGTGGACCGCCTTGATTGACGATGCTCAGCAGCCGGACTTGAATCGCACCATCATTGACGGAGTATGCGCGACTGGTGCGGTGCTGAACGAATGTCTTCCGGGGTGCTCGGGTCAAGAGTTGCAGGAATGCCAGGACTTGTTCGAAGCGTGTGTGTCGAGCATCGGTGGCGGCGAGGGCACTTGCGAGTGTTTAGGGAGGCTGCGCATGTGCTCAGTGGACGCCGGCTGCAAGGCGCTAAGTGATCCGACTGTGCTCGGCCTGTGCGATGCGATGCAGTGCACGCAGGGCCAATGTCAGCTCTTCTATCCTCAGCCCACCCACTGCGACTGGGACACCAATGCGTGGTGCAACGACCAGTTGAGCCAGTGCCTGGACCAGCCCGACGCCACTGTTATCCTGGCGCCTTGCGTCGAACGCGAGTCCGACAGTGCTGGAATCTTCCTGAACTCTGCGAATTGCGGCGAGATGTATGCTGTGGAAGAGGCCAAATATGCGCAGCGATGCAGGTGCCACGGAGGCCACACCGAGACGTTCAGCTTCTCCCCTGCGCCGACGTGCACGGCAAAGGACACGCGTGCCTCACCGGTCCAGAGCCACTTCTCGCGCCAACTTGTCACGAATCCAGCACTCGACGAAGGATGGCTTCCCATCGTCGGCAGGGGGCTAGGATGGCGATGGCAACGATTGCAGAATGCCGCTGGCGACACGCAGTACCGCTACCTCATGCAAGCTCGTAACAGCTCCTTGGCAGAAACGTGGGCCTCCTTCCCTGCCCGGCCTCGGACCTGGGACTACAGCAGCGTCGCCTGCTTGAGCTCCTGCATGAACGAAGTAGCGCAAGCGTCGCGAATCCTGCAGATCGCCTACGACTGCGCCGTGTGCGGCGACGGAGAATGGATGCCGGGACGTGAGGAGTGTGACGATGGCAATCGCATTGACGGCGACGGATGCTCTTCAGAGTGCAAGGTTGAAGTGCCGGTGCAGGTTAACGCCGATGTCCATTATTCACCCGCGTCGTCGAATCCCGGCACCGTTACGCTTACCTGGAATCATTCGCAGCTGTCACTGATGGCCTTGCTCTCAGACGCACCTGGACAGTACTCGGATCATGACGTGCTGCATTACAACGTGATGGTTCTCAGGCAACGCCGGGAGTCCTTTTCCGCGGACGGTCATTATGAGCCCGGCAGCATCAATCGCACCGAAGTCTCTCTCCTTCCGTTCTTTGGAGACAACTGCGGTGACACCATGTGCTGGCACAGCATTCACGAGGTAATGGGGGGTGAGATTCTCTCCGTGACACTCACAGCAGAAAACGTCGCCGGTTTGAGCACTGTTTGGGCCTGGGAGGCACGATGGGAGACGCTGCCATTTGGCCTCATGCACGTGCAGTACCAAGATAGTGTACCGCTTCAGACGCTGTCTTGGGTTGCCCCGCCCAGTACGGGGTTGGGCAACGACTTTGAGATGCCCATCCTTACATACGTCGTCGAAGTCTCTCGATGCAGCGACTTCAGAACCTTTGATACCAGCGTCACTTTCGACCCAGCCTTGAACTACGAGCGGGAGGTCTACTCGTTACAGGGAAACGCAACAAAAAATACTTCCACATACGTAACGACAGTCGTAGTAGACGCATGCTCCGCTGTCAACTGCTCTTGTGAACTCGGAATCCCGACAACTCTGAGCCCATTGGGATACGACTGCGGGTGTGGGTGTGTACTCACGGAAAATACATGGTGCGAGAGCAGCACGGTCGAATTTACAGAAGCAAATAACACCTTTTGCGAGGATCAGGGCAACATCACCTGGTGTGCCAGCCGAAATTTCTCCTATCCTCTGGTGTACAACGTAACAAAGTACCATCCAGGGCTGCACCAAGGCCTCTTCTACTACTACAGGGTTACGGCAAAGAATCGGCTTGGCTTTTCCAACACGAGCGACGTGTTGTTGAAGCAGTTTGGCAAAATTCCCTTCCCGATTTCCTTCATCAGCTATCCTACCGTCTTTCCGGTTCCAGGTGAACCCTAGCTTTGAGAGAAGAGAATCTAGGTTTACGGTTGAGAGGCGAAAGTAGGGAGCAAGTCAGCACAGACGCTCCAAGTGTCTTGTTTTCCTGTAGCTTTTCTGATTAGTTTCGAGTTCCTGCTTATGCGCTGATATACCTGTGCTCCATGTTTTCTACTGCATCATGCACCATTTATTGTCTTATGACGTTCTGCGCTTGTGTGTGCAGTTGCACTGTATGAGGGCGAAACACAACCCTGGACTGGCTCGCCACCCGAAATATCAACATCCATCCTCATGCAGCTCTCCGGGTACCCTCTTGTCAGAGGGCCGTATGACCTGGAGCTTACCGTGAATGGATACCCCATGAATGCCTCCGCGTTAGACTCCATAGAGATTGTTGACAGCTCTCTGGCCGGTGGCACCACAATCAACTTTTTTGCCCGCAATCTTCCGGAAACAGTGAAAGAACTGTGCGGAATGCCGTGCGTGTTAGATCTCACCATCACAATGATCAAGGAGCCGAAAAAGACGTCCGATTTCTCCTTGAGCTATTTTGAGTACCCCGAGGCTGACACCCTCTCGATCGTCCCTACGATGGGGCCAATTGGAGGCGGTACCATTTTCACACTCAAGCTCCTGGACTTCACAGGCGCTGCCACTCGGGACAAGGCCTACCTTCCGAACTTGCTCTGTGCACGAGGGCCGGTCAGAGCTCATGGTCTGGTTCACACTGGCCCCCGGCAGTGAGGGCGGGGAGAGCTGGAACGGGACTGTCCTGGAGATTGCTGAAAACACAGCTGAACGAGCTGAGGGAACCATCGTACTGGATCTTGAGGTTCTGCTTCCCGAATCTGTGGGTGGAGAGGGAGTAGCAACCATCTTTTTCACGATCGACGGTGTCGAGTTCAACGTGCAGGAATCCGCCGCCAGTCTTCAATTCGAGTACGTTGGAACGCAGATTCTGTACGTAACTCCGGGAAGTGGCCTTCTGAACCCTGGTTCCGGCGGGATGGAGGTGAATGTTGTGGTGCTCAACTTGCCGCAAGACCTGTCAAATCTTAATATTCTGATGGGAAGTGAGCCGTGTACGGTCAATAATATCGCTCAGTCTGATTCAGAGTTGGGTGTGGCGTCGTCCATTGGTTGCCTAGCCGGCGAGCTGCCCCTGACCGACATCGGCACTTCTGGTTTAAAGTGGCAAAGAGCTGAAGCAAGCGCACCTACACAAGGAGAGGAGCTTATCAATTCGGGTTTGTCTTCTGCTTTGTCGAGTAAGACTGAGTTTACGCAGCAAGAATGGGAGGCGTTTGGCATTAGCAACAACTTCGTTCGCATGGACCATTTTATCAGGGCAGGGGATGGCTTCTACTTCAAACCTGCTGTTGGCGTCATTCAAGTCACAGTCACGGCGCCTGGGATGGAGAAGATTCTGACGGAAGATTGGCAGTATCTGGCGCCGCCAAGGCCAGCAATCGCTGCGGAATCGGTCTTTTTTGACGGTCGAAACGAGCTGTGGGCTGCCTCAGGCAGAAAGGGCCGGTCCTCCCGGCTCAAGATCACCAATCTTTCGCCCAAGTACTCCATGATCTTCGACGAGATTCGCATTTCCTTTGACGGGAACTGGAATGGGACTGTACTGTCTAAGCCAGCCACTGCTATTTCGTTTGTGCCCATCGGCACCGACGTCGAGGTTGTCTTTATGACGCCAGAGTTGATGCCGCCTTCGTGGATGTATCTGACGGTCTCCGTCTACAGGGACGGCCTCTTGCTCATAACGCTGACGCATTTTAGCGACGGTGAGCCTTTCCACGTGGAGTTCCGCGACTTGTCGCAGCCACGCACCATTGCATGGGCTCCGAGCGAGGGCTCTGCCCGCGGCGGAATCTTGTGGATGGCGGGAGTGCAGAGCCTTGACAGCTACTTTAACGATCCTATTGGCAATCCCATTGAGGTTGACTTTGGTGTCTCGACTCCGAGCCGCCGACTGATGTCTGCGGCAGCAGAGGTGCTTGCGGTCATGTCTGTGGCCGAGTACAGAGAACAGGGCGCCAAATACGCCGAGGTCATGGGAATCCCGCAGATTGAGAGCTGGTTCTTGGGAATTAGCGATGATTACAGAAGCGACGTGGTGGCACAAACTGTTGCTGCTATTGAAGACTCTGCCTTCAACCCGAATGCTGCTTTTCAGGTCGCGGCCCTGGTCTTCGTCTGGATCCCCAGCCTCCCCGCGGGCGAGGCCGCCGTATCCATCAAGGCAGGCGGTGCACATGTGGTGGCAAATTTCGATTACAAGGACGATCCGGTGGGCCCGGCCACCCTGATCACGGCTGCCACAGACGCTGGAGATTTGAGATCGGGCATGGGGGGCAACGTGCGAGTGGTGGTGGTGCTGTCCGATTTCGGCATCGTCTATAAGGGCAGCGACGTCCTAGTCATGTTTGGTGACGACCCGTTGCCCGTGAACCGTCTTGCATATTCGTCGAGCACGGAGACCAAGCTGTATCTTGTCGTGCCCCCGTCGCTTCCTGCGGTCCTGCAGGTTACCGTTGCACCCGTGGCAGCGCCGACCAACATGGCCACCTTTCAGTTTACTTACTGGGATGACAGAATGCCGGTGCTGATGTCGCTGTCGCCATTTCTCGTGTATGAGACGGGCGGCGTCGCAATAAACATTACTGGCTCAGATGTTCCGGTCCTGGAATTCCTGAGCCAATATCGTGTAGTGGTGCGACAGGGCATGCAGGTCACCACAGTCGGTGAGTGCGTGTGAGTGTTTTCGTGTCTGTCACAACCGTCGGTGTGTGTACGTGTGAAGGTGTGTGCGCGTGCGTACGTGCGTACATTCGTGTTTGTACTACACATGTTTTTTTACACGCGCGCACATGTGCACAAAAAACATACGTACAGGATTGAATTGGCTGCACTTTGCGGTTGACACCGCATCGATGTCGTTTTTGGCGCCCGTCGGTTCTGCTGGGGCGGCCTCCGCAGAGCTCTGGGCCGACGTTGATGACACCATCTCCAAGGGAAGCAACACTATGGAGTTTGAGTACGCGAAAATTCCTGACACGCCCCCGACGGTTTTTCAGGTCACGCCAGCGTCGAGCTCCAATTTTGGCAACGTCAAACTTTCTGTGTACATGCGGAACATGAAAGTCGTCCCAAGTGCCTCGGTGCTACGCGTCGAAGTGACCCTCGATGGCGAGTCCAGGCTGCTGAACCCCACCGTAGACTCCGGCACGGGCATAACTGTGCGTTCACAAATGGCCCAGACTATAGTGTCTTTTCTGACCCCCGAGTTTGCTGGCGGCGGCACAGCCTCCGTGAGAATATGGGAGGTCGGGCGTGAGGATCTGGTTGCGGAAACAGTACTGACCATCATTGACGAGAACATTGCAGTCCTGGTCTACAACTTCCCCGACATGGCGAAGGCTAACGAAGAGGCAATCATGGAAGTCGGAATCTCCAGAATGGGAAAGAACTTACCGTCGGTCGCGGATATGTATGCCAGCTCGAACCCAGGTGTGAGCATCGACATCATGTCGGCGTACACCACAACCAACGAAAACACGGTGCTAGTGGTCCGGATCAAGAGAGAGGATGGCCTATTCGGTCACGTCAATGTCACACTCGCTGCCTGTGCAGAGGTGTCCTTGTGCACAAAAAAGTCTGTGCAGTTCACATTCTATTTCCGAGATCCGAACGCTGTGTGGGTGAACGATCTGTCACCGATGAGCATGTTTGTGGACGGCAGACTTCCGGTGGGCCTCAACATTGAGAATCTGCCGGCTGGGCTCACCACAGAAGACTTCATTGTGTCCTTCATCACAAATGCAACCGTCAACTTTGTCGAGTACCAACCAGAGCCACTTGAAAATGGCAAATTCCAAATCAGTCTTACGGTAACGGCTCCGGGCGTGCAGGTTCCAACGACTTTGACGCCGATTGTTCATATCCCGCGCCTGGGTCTGAGGCTCGAAGTGCCTTTTGACTTTTCGTACTTGACGGCTCCGTCGCCAGCCTTTCGTACGGTTGTTCCGGCCAAGGCAAAGACGACAGTCTCATCGCCGATCCAGATCTCGCTCCAGAATTTTCCTGGTGTTTTGATCAAGGATGACATCGAAATAAAATTTCGATGGCCATCGGGAAAGCTTGTGCCAGTCGCCGTGAGCGAATTCAAGCGCACCGCGGGTGACGCAAAGAATCCATTGGCAATACAGGACATAGACGTCCTCGTGTTCTCCCCTGTTGGTCCGGACGTGTTGGAAGGAAGCGTGCAGGTGTGGGCCTCTCATGTTCAGTATCGCCGGAGGGTGGCAAAATCAGGTGTCTCAGACTTCTTTTTCCTCGATGCGACCTCGCCGGTGATCAACGGAATGGTCAGCACAGGCATCGACTCTGGCACCGAGTCGGTGAAAATTCAAATGTCGAAAGCGACACAGGTGTCGCTGTTCGTGGGCAACGCCAAAAAGGAAGTGGCACAAGTGGTGCTGGGCACAGGCACGAGTAGTCTGGGCAACATCCAGTACCCACTCAAAGGCCCGACCATTCTGGATATGGAAATGAGCTCTCATGATGCGCCGTCCAAATCGGCGCAGGTCACATTTTCCGTCCAGGGTGCCGAAAAAGCTGGCCCCGTCCTTGGTCTCATCAAATTCGAAGCTGGCTGCGGCGGCGAGCAGTGCAGCTCTGCTGCATGCTGCGAGTCGGCGTCTTGCATCGAATCCTGCAAGAACAGCAAGGGCGACAGCTGCAAAATGGCCTGCTTCAAGCTTCAGTACTTTGACGATTTACAGCCTCGACTGATTTTCAACAGCGATCTCGAGGGCCCTGAAATTGGTGGCTCCGTGGTCCAGCTGACAATTGCCATGCTGCCTCAGGTGGAGACGGGACTGAACGCAGATGTCAACGTCAAATTTGATGGGCGAGATGATCTCATCGGCCGCGTTTACATTCGGTCGTCGACCGCAGAGGAGACAACGCTCGACTTGCTAACGCCGGTTGTTCCGTTGCTGGGGCAGCCGGCGTTGACGATGCCAGTGGTCTTGCAAGTATTGTCACGCCCCGACAGATCACTGACGTTCCGGTACACAGCAAAGGCAGTGACTCCAAGGCTCCAGAGCTTAAATCCTGCTTCGTGCTTCGCCAATCAACCGACGGGCATTACTATTGGCATCGAGTACTTTCCGTACCCGGGCGATGCCGTTGTAATGTTTGGGCAGAATCTTCAGATTGCGGCAGAAAATATCACAATACTGCCCTCTTCCAGTCTGCAGCAGAGCGACATTACCTTCCTCTCCCCGATAGCTGAGCCCGGGATGTATCAAGTGCAGGTCTTCCCTAAGAGCTGCCCAAGGTGCGGAAAGTCCATAAGCTTTGCCTTCATACTCCGAGACCCCAATCAGCCGGAAATTGCTAAGCCCATCCCCAGAGGAGGCAGAGGTCAGCGCTATCCTGGACCTTCTCTTGTCGATTATGTCAAGGTAGCCAAGTTCCCAGAGTCCTACTTGGATCTCAAGATCAGGTTTAAAGTCAGCCCGGGCACCACGTACATAGTATCTCCTCGCTCATTTGAGCGCACTGCTGGCGGATTCGCTTCCATTTCATACACGCGCCCGTGGATCAACGTGACGGGCAGCATCAATGTCAGCGTTGACATCACCACAACCATCAAAGGATCAAACAGCACAGAACTCAAAAGTGCGATGTTTCCGTTCGTCATCTACGATGAAACTGCCAGGCGCGTGACACAAACGTTGCCAGAGTCTGTGCCCACGCGACTCTCCCTCTACGGCCGCATGCTCGATCTCAGATCGCAAGTAGATCTCACAATTGCAAACTTCCCACTCGGCACTCTCGCATCAGACGTGAAGATTTTACTCATTGGTGGGCTAGAGGCCGACGTTTTAAAAATCACAGAGATTCAAAGATGCACTGATCCATTTGGAGACTGCAATCGCACGCGATTGACGATCCTGGCCCCCGCCGTTGATCCGCCCGGAGTGTGGTCAGGCCAGATGTCTATTAAGGGCGTTCCGGTGCTGGATCTAAGCCTGACTTACTTCACACCGTGCAACTTCGATAGGTACTGTACCACTTTGGGCAACATTGTCGACAAGTACCGTCTGGAAACTTTTGTGCCAAAAACTGCAGCGTGCGACCAATCCTACTGCCTCAATGTCAACAACCTCATGGCCCCGTCGATTGGGTTGGTCTCACCGAGTACGGGACCTTCGACCGGCGGCTCTCTTGTCACGGTCGTTGCCAGCAATATCCCGGCGTTTTCCACTTCAGATCTAACCATTGAGGTGGGTGGTGCGGCCTCGAAAGTGAGATTGTCACCTGACACGGTTATCCAATCTCCCACAGCCTCAACCAAGTCGTCGACGAATGGAGAATTTCGATTCACGATGCCACAGGTCCCAGGCGGTGTTTTCGGATTATCTTCAGAGACACAGGTGACACTTAAAGTTGTCCTCGGCAAAGAGGTGATCTCATCAGCGTTCACGTTTATGTACACACCAGTCTTCACTGGCCCCGCAATTGTTTCAAATTTCTATCCCGAAGAAGCTTTTCGGACGGTCGATACCGAGATTATTGTACAGATGACGAATCTAAACAAGTTGAACCTCACCACGCCTCTTCCCCAGGAGGGAAAGCGGGTAACCGATCAGGTCCATGTGCGATTTGCAAATAATGGAAACGTCCTGGACTACCCCGTGACGGCAATCCTTTCATCCGGTTACTCGGGAACCCTCATCAAGTTTAAGACGGGAGCCCACATGCAAGCAAGCGGGAATACGGTCATCCAGATTGTCGTTCAAAAGGATGGACTAGCCAGAGCCGGGAGCTTCAGTTTTGAAGTGAAGCCGACGCCGACGCCAAGTATCTTCAGTATCTACCCACTGCGAGGCCGTGCAAATGCGTTGCTTCGGCCATCAGTGACGTTGCAGTACCTTGACCCACTGGTAGTCGCGAGGGCAACGTGGACCGTTGCGTTGGGTGGTCTTGTCGTCCAAACTCTCGCCGCTCCTACAATAGTCGATCAAAGCTTGCCTGGATGCATCGAAAGGCACTGTGCTCAATATCTTGTCGAGTTTGAAATACCTGCATTCGAACCGACGTCGGTGGTATCTCTTAATGGCGGTGACATTGACGTGACAATTTCCGCGGATTCCGATGTCATTGCCTTCAAGTTCCCTTACGACGCCGATGACACTCCCAGTGTAGAGTCTGTCAATCCCGCTTCAATGAGCATCGAGGAGACTTCAACCCGGCTCATCAAAGTATACCTGAAGAATGTGGATCCAACTTTCTGTTCGGACTTCACAGCTTGTCATGTGACATTCGGGGGATATCAGGGTACAGTAACGATGTCTGCGTACGCAAACAAGATTCTGACCGTGACAATCCAGCCGCCCGCCGTAGGCACCGGAGGCTCTGCGCCTGGTTTGATTTCGGACACCGTGTGTGATAAAGCCAAAGGCTGCGACGACATTCAGTTTGAATACACCTTTGACGCACCACCAGCATCTCTTGAGCCAATCGATGGTGCATGCTCTGGGGGGGAAACTATTACGCTGAAGGTACTGGGATGGGGCCAGGTCATTTCAAGCACCGGTTCTGTCTCTGTAAAGTTCGGGGATAAGGATGGTGTTGTGTCGAAAATCGTCGACTCGGTTGCCTCCTCGTCCTATTCTATGACAATGTTGGAAGTCACCACTCCCATTCTCGGCTTGAAGGGGACGTACAATGGAAAAGTATCCGTCGGGCTCCTGGAATCAGATTTCGAATTTGAATGCTTTGATGCGCCTGCAGTGCTTTCAGCGCCCAATAAGGCCACTCTGGACGGCCGCACCTCCTCGAGCGACGGGAAAACGGTGCGATTGATCCTCAGCAACTTTCCCCGCATTGCCACAGCCGCAGACGTCATCGTCAGATTCGGCAGTCTTGTGTGCGATGGGTTTGTGTGCGGTGTTCAGAGTTACCAAAACAGTGACGCTCGAGTCACTCTTGTAGTTTTGCCGCCCAAAGTCCAAGTCAGCTCTAACGTCATGGTCTCTGTCTCCTATACCGGCAAAGCAGAACCTCCGTTGGGCGCAGACCCCAGCAAAGTATACATCAGAGCGCAGAAAACGGCCAAGACAGAATTCTCTCACTTCCGTCCAAAGCCTGTGGTTATCAGCGCAAAATGGTGTGCAAAATGCGTCGAAGGAAGCAAAACCTGCATCGCAAACGGCAAATGCGGGGGCAAAATTAGGCCCAAGATCAACTCGATGGGATCCCTGGGAACAGGCGTCATTACCGTGGTGGTGGACAACTTGCCAAAGGTGCAGGTCGACTCAAATCTGTTCGAAGTGTCTCCTCCAGCAAAGATCGAAGTCCGATTCGGCGACTACTTTGGCACGGTGCAAAAGACTCTCTTCAGCGACGACATCCGAAGCGCTTTTGAGCTGTCATTGCGGTCGGCCGTCCCAATCGGCAGAGAAACAATGGACTTGAAGGTTTTTGAAGACGAGAGCACACCCATTTCGTTTTCCGCGGTACAGGAGATTAGCTTCTTCGACGAAGATATCTCCATTCACTGCGCAGCAGGTTCTTGCCGTGGGGCTTCCACGGGCAGTAATGGCCAAGCCGACAAGCTTGTCTTTGTGGTTTCAAACTTCGCGGTCAATTCTGCAGCAGACGTCTTGGTCACTTTCGGAGATCTTGAGCCGACGGACCTGCAGCTGTTGAGTATCAATCCCTCCAATTCAACGTTTTCCGTCAGCGTGCCTGCGTATGATCAATCATTTGACCAAGGAGCAGCTTCGGTAGAATTTTCAATCGCCTACTCCTCCGACAGAATTCCGCTGGCGTCGACACTTTTCACCTACTATGCGGCGCCAAACTTGGCAAGCATTCGCTTCAGTACAACCGGCACCTCCATTGATGCGATCTTTGATGCACCAACGGACCGTGCTGGAATGGGTACTGACACCAGCTGCGATCGTGTTCTCTCGGACGAGACGATCGCAATGCTAGGATCGGGATCGGTCTGCGTTTTCAAAAGCGACTTGGAGCTGACAATCTTCCTGGGTGACATCAAAGGCCTTGAAATTTCTCAGCCTGGAGCGGCAATCAAGCCCAGTGACATCGTTTTGGTACGTGCAAATGCTCTGAAGTCTCTCAATCAGATATCGCCGTTCAGTTCTGCATCTGCAGCGGTGGGTCGGCCACTAGTAGTGTCGCCGCCCGAAGTGTCGGTGAAGGGCAAGGACACAATTGACCCTTGCTCGAGCCTCGAAGTGCGCGCAAGTGTCTTGTCACCTCGCGACGCGATAGTTCAATGGAGCTGTCTCAACGATGTAGCTTTTAACAGTTTCTTAGCGACCCAAAGTGGAGCCACACTGTCCCTGGGTAAAGGCACTAAGGAGATGTCGGTCTTTCCGAAAGAATATGTGATCGAGGTCAACGCTGTGGATTTCCTCGGGGTCTCAAGCACCCCGCAGATCTTCAGAGTGCTCAAAAAGAGCACCGCCGTGCCGCAGATGGAATTCGACCCCCCGACAGCCGAGTCAATGCGGAACAAGGATATTCTCATCAAAGGACAAACGGTCTTCTCTCTCTGCCCGGTTGAAGAAACTGATGTGAGCTTTTCTTGGCGCCAAGTGTCGGGACCCACCACAGTCTCTGCACTAATCCTCAGCTCCCCGATACCACAGCTGCTGATACCCTCCAATGTGCTAAACGCTGGCGGCGTGTACCAGTTTGCCCTCATAGCGGCCATGGGAGATGTGAGCCAGTCCTCCGAATCCATCGTAAAGGTTAAAATCGGGTACCAGGATCTCGTTGCCAGTGTCTTCAGTCCCACGCGAGTGTCGACCCAAGATCCTTTGACTCTGTCATCGCTGGGCTCTCGTGACCTCGATCTCGATCCAGACGCTCCGCAGGGTCTCACATACACCTGGTATTTTTTTTCTGCCTCAAATTGTCTAACTCTGTGTGCGCAGCATTTGTGAAATTCAAGGCGCACTGTAGAGATGGCCTCTCCTTTATTCCTGTTCTGCCTGCGAGCACGTCTGTCTTGGGACTCTCAAATTATCACATTTACGCACTTTTTTTGCACGTGCCGTTAGCGCGAGCGAGCAGCAACATTCTCATCAAGTTTTCGCGCTGACCAGATGTGTGTTGTTTGAGCAGGGAATGCGGGTTTATTGAGGAGGGAGAGAGCTTTCTTTCGGCCTGCCGAGACGCGGACAATGCAGCATTAGTGTTGCCAGCAGGTCCTGAAATCACCATTATGCCGGGTGTCTTGCCACCCAAGGATGTCGATTACATCTTCAGTGTCTCAGTGCGAAAGGGCAGCAGAATATCCCCTGAAGCAGCATACACGCACGTGAAGATCGTAGCGGAAGCCATCCCACTGCTTACGATTCATCCAACCACCACGTATCGTGGCAATCCACCGGATGTTACCTCAATTTTCATTGACGGTGCACTCGTTGTCAATCCAAATCAGCGCATTGTGTTCGATGCCTCGTCGAACGCCAACGGCACCAGATACGAATGGTCCGTGTCGCCACATGTGAATGTATCGCGAATGCCA
>Ga0115006_10001473_pt1 | contig 14738 bp, 13 predicted proteins | sample ArcOceMetagenome_3_FD_88943 | JGI IMG/M metagenome (GOLD analysis project Ga0115006, IMG submission 88943) | Marine eukaryotic phytoplankton communities from Arctic Ocean - Arctic Ocean- Svalbard ARC20M Metagenome | ecosystem: Environmental > Aquatic > Marine > Oceanic | place: Arctic Ocean...
CAGCAGGTCCTCCAGCAGCAATTTCCCGCGCCGATTTCAGGACCCGACCCCGCAGAGCCCATGTCGGAGCAGGAACTGTTGTCAATGGTCAGCCGCATGTACGAGGGGGATCATGATCTCCAGCAACGGTTGTGGGAGATGATCTCGGATGGAGCCATCCGGACGCCGCGGGAGCTCAGAGCTTTTGCCGAGGGGGTCAGGCGGGAGGCGTACAGGACACAGCTGGCACAAGGCGTCAGCATGCACGCACCTCGAGCTCGCTCAAGCGGCGCACAACACCCGATGCTGCCCCAGCCCCCACCTGGATACCCGGCCCAGCCCCCCCACCATCAGCAAGGTTGGGACGGCGCTCATCATCCTTACCACGCGAGCCTCTCGCACTCCATGGACTATGCAGGGCAGGTCCAAAGGACTGGGGCGCCGCCGCCGCCGCCACCACCACCTCTGCAACACCGCGCGGCGCGTGCTGGTGGTGCGCACCCACAGTACTCATATCAGCAATTTCCCGCCGGCGTGCCGCTGCCACAGCATGCGATGCCGCAAGAGCATAGCAAAGACGCAGACATCCTGTCAAAGTCCTTTGATGCCGTTTGCAAACTTGCGTCATCGCCCGCATACGCTCCAGCATTCCCGCAGCCTGTCTTGAATCAGCCGTGGGGTCCGGCCCCGCCATCACGTTCTGGAGCAGTAGATGTACAGCAACAGTACGCGAACCCGTCTCGCCAGGTGCCAGCTGGCGTGTACGCGCACGCGCCAGCGCAGATGAATATCCGCATAGGTGCTGGACAGCAGTACATGGGCATGAACGGCGCAGGATCCGTGGGACTGCGGACGTCGATGGGATGGGCCGCCAACGCACCTACGGAGGCTGTTGACAAGGTTGCCCTCTGCCAGCTGTTCTGTGTTGATTTGCATTGCTGAGCTGCCCACTCTTCCAGAGTCACTGAGCACGCAGAGGTGCCACACTAAGTGCAACCACTGGTGAGCAGACACCAGGCCCTACACCCGTCATTCCCGTTTCGGCCTTGTCTATGGAAGAGAAGTACAACCTGATGGATGAAGGCTACGACCGCGGAGAGATGTTGTGAAGCGCCGGAAATGGGCGAATCCTCCTAAAAAATCACGTCGAGTCTCCAAAAAAACTTGAAACCTTAAAATACTTGAAACCTCGGATTGTGTCGAAACCTCGGATTGTGTCGAGCCGTGAGCGTCGTTGCGAAGCGTGAGCGTAGTTGCGAGAATTTTATTTGGCGCGCGAGCTTCGTTGCCTCGTTGCTTTGCTTCGTTGCTTCGCAACTGCGCTCAAGCGTAGCCTATTAACAAGTACGCTCACGTTTGTGCGCCTGTCAACTACGCTCACGCCTGCCAACTACGCTCACGCGCACAAACCCCACTTCCCACTACGCTCACGCTTCGCTGCCAACTGGTCAACTCCTGGGGCGCTGGGTCAAGCGCGCACGGCGTGCTTGCGAGACGGGCTATACAAAATCTTTTTACATTTACACATCCAACAACGTTGATAACTTCTGATATTTCTATCACCACTTGACGTGGAATTGAAGGGCATCCAATTCGACCAGGCAAGGCTCAGCGCGCCAGCCAGAGGAGACGAACACCTCCGGTATACGCACCGTCTCACCCTTGCACATAAACTCAATCGCAACAAACAAGTTATCCCTTTCTGCGATGTCATCGAACATGACTCCTTGACTTTGGCCATTGATCTTAATACTTACACTGCCACGAACACGATTGAAAACCACCGCCAACTTGTCGCCTTCCTTGCAGCTGTACCTGCTGTATGTATCCCCAAGTGCGCGGCCATTTTTGGTGTGGAAGCGCATGCCATTGCCACACCCATACATCCATGTCTCGTATTGCACTTTTGCTCTGTGGTGGTGGCGCCCTGCAGTGGAGACGCTGCGATGAACAATTCCAATGCGAAGCCCGTCGTCCGGCGATAATGCTGTCCATTTTTCAATCAGGAATTCGCATTCTGCATGAGAGGCCGCGGATATGCCGGGGGTCAGCCACAAAAGAGAAGGAGTGCCTTCAGTGTCGGTTACCTTGGCGGCCAGCCGGCCATTGCTACCAACCGCTATCGACTCGTCGGATGACGCACTTGCACTAAACACGTAGCTATTCCATGCAATCTGAAACAATTTGGACGAAGAAAGCAGCCATTCCAGTACCATACACATATTATGCTCAAGCTCCCGTGCATCATGTGTGTCCAGCATTTCGGCTGAACTAGTCCTCTGCGCGCCGCTGCCACGACCTTGCGCTTTTTGAGTATGCCGGGGCGAGCCATGCTCGGATTGACAGGCGATCACTGCTTCCTCTCGGCGAAATATAACGTCAGCTTCCCTCTCTCCAGGGGCTTGCAAACCACTAGATGATGCCCGTTTGCTTTTGGTCAGAAAGGCAATTGTGCTCTGGCAGCACTCCACGGCCAAGTCATGAATGCTCCCAGCGGTGCTGCGTGGCTGGAAAAAGCGCGCCATGTCTGACACTCCCATAGCGTCTCGGAGGTGGGCCAAGATGTCCTCGAGCCAAACGTTTGATCTTTGAGAGACATAGGCCAGCACCAGATCCTGCACCTCGACATGCTCCGGCGAGATGGGCGCAGATGCAGGCCGCCGGGCACTCTGAACACTGTCGTTGATTTCTTGTTCATGTCCTTGTACGAGGAGCTCGAGGTCGTAGATGAGGATCTCGGGCACGGGGACTGGTTCTGATTCCTCGCTGGTCTTTGTGATGCCGGTGCCCGGGCGACGCTCTAGTAGCTCCTGCCTGGGCTCGCTGATGCAAACCAAGAAGCGGGAATCTGGCGAAAACGACATGGATGTGGTGACCCAGTCGGAGCCTTTGGACACGAGGCCAAGTTGCACACTGTCGCCCCCCGCGTCAGCACACCACAAGGATACCGTCCCCGCATCCAGCCCTATTGCAATCCAGCTTCGTGCTCCCCTCCTGTGCCATTCGCAGGACATTGATGCAGATCAACTCATCAGCGACCTGGGCAAATAAAAATTTAATGTACAAATTGTGCACACGCACGCCAAGAAGAAAGGATTACCAGACAGCAGCGGTGCAGACAATTTCATCCTTGTCATCGCCGCAGTCGAGAACTTGATAATGCCAGGCATCGTGCTGGTCCAACATCGACTCGAGATCCCACATGTAGGCGCGATCGTCACCGAGGCAATTGGCAACAACCTGCGACCCGACGGGCGCGAACTGGACATGGCTGACTGGACCGGGAAACTTTATGAAGTGAGTGCAATACCAGTCGTTGTTGTTCAATGCAGCGGCTGCTTGCTCTGCCTGCGTGGTGGCGGAATGCCGACCCCTGCTTTGCCAAATCCGCACGCTCATATCTAATGAGCCACTGGCAAGCATGCTCGCATTGGCGCTAAAACTCAGGGCGGTTATCGATACTGTGTGTGTCGTGTGCGAAGTTCCATTTGCCTTCTCGCGATGATTATGGCCAAACAGATGCTGCGTCACTTGCCAATCACCCAGCGGCTCGCAATGGCAGAGGGGCTCAGCTAATCGTAAGCGTCCCAACATGTAGCTGTTGAGAGGATTCCACCCGCGAAGGTCAAAGACGCGGCACACGCCTTGGTAATCGCCTGACGCCAGCATGGTTCCGCACGCAGAAAACTGGCAAGTTGTCACGCTGCAATTGTCGTGATCCAACACCCGAATGCATTCCGGTCTTTTGAGCGAGGTCAAGTTCCAGATTGCTATTATCCCATCGGCACCAGCTGTCGCTAAGATCTGTCAACATGGGCCGGAATCAGTCTGTAACGTGGCAACATGCGACAATCATGGGAAAACGTGCGTCAAAAACAGCAGTATGAGTGGTCCTTTTCTGCGAGCATGGGCAGCAGTGGGTGGGTGGGCTTCAGCTTACATAGCAATCAGGCAGGTATGATTCTGAGTCAGGAGGCCTAAAGCAGCAGAAATTGACGGTATCTTGGTGGTGCGCAAGGTCGGCCCAGTGCACAAGCTTGAAATCTTTGGCCGTCTCTCCCGTTGCCACTATATTCACGACACCGTCTGTTCGAGCAATAGACATCAACTTACAGTCATGGCTGAAAGCAATGTGCACTGGCGACACAACTTGGCCATCTTTGATGTGCAGCGCAGAGTGCGGATCGGTCGCCCGAAACAGGATCTTCGCTTCAGATCCTGGGGAGGCTGACCCAACAAGGTTCTGCATATGCAGCATCCGACGCTCCCTCTCTGACTGCTCCTCTAATTGTGCCTTACTCTTCTTGTCGTTGCGCTGCTCCTTGTTGCTGGCAGATGCTTGAGTTTGCCGCAGGGTCGGCTTAAACATAATTTGATATTCTGCACGTGTATACAGCGTCTCGAGTGTGCTGCTTGTAAAGAGTTTGGCGCCCCATTCGTCGATGTTGAAGTTCAGCATGCAGCTCCTACCGCGGAAGGAGCATGATGGGGGCAAACGACAACCGACGGGCCCTTCCTGAGCAATGAGGTCCCGCAGGTCCGGCACAGTGCGGGCACCGGCACGAAGAAGCTTCATGAAGGTTCTGTCATGCGAATCCCTGTCCGCCTTGGGCCATAGTGTCTGCACTAGCTTGAACATCTCCTCGCTCTCCTTTGCAATCGGTAGATGTCCATGAGCAGGGCCATAGCCTACTTCAGCGTCAATGGGCAGAAAGGACAGCTTGTGCAACGTCTCCATAGTCGCCGATTTCAACAGTTTGCCGCCATTTACATCGATCCTGTAGTTGAGCAAGCACGGTTGGCCGCGGAAAAAGCTCCATGTTGGCAGGTACGTGGCCTCTGGTGGTGCTTGCGTCTCCATCAGTTCCACCAAGTCTTGACACGTGATCGCACCGCTGAGTCTGAACTTTTCAGCCACCTTGCGTCGTTCTTCTGTGCTTTTCCAGGTGCGTGATATTACCAGCCGCAGATCGTCCGTGCACGTACTGTACCCCTTTGTCCACACAGATGAGGCATCCTTGCCACGCAATTCTAGCGCCCCGCTTGTCACTAGACTCCGCAGTTCTTTTGGATTCTCAGCCAGCTCAATGATAGTGTCCTTTGCGGTTATTCCTAATCTTAGTCTTTGCGACGGAATCGCGGGTGCCTGTTCAGATTGTTTTGCTTTGGACCCTAATGCGACGCCAAGGTACATGAGGCGCGAAGACGCAATTTCAAGGGCCCTGGAAAAGGCCTGCATGACAGCTTGCCCATCAGGACCAGGGGCCCAAAGGTGCAGTACCCGAGTGAGATCACCTACTCTTACCCATACAGAGAACGCGCAGCCTTCCAATTTCTCATTTTCAAACGTTCCGCGCAGGGGTTCCACTCTGTGCAAATCCTTGACGCACCACGTGGCCGTCACAATTTCATCTCTTTCGAGTTGTGCAAATTTGGCATCAGGCGTCGTCACCTCTCGTCGAATGCTTGGCAAAGTGTCTGCGTCGCGTTCGATTCGGATGAGCAACTGGTGCTCGGCATTCACGACGAAGCGAAAGTTTGTGAGCACCGCCCACGCAGTTCCGTTACCGACATTCGCCTTGTGCAAGTTCTTGACACGAAAACCCTCCTGCGCTGAGGTCTTGAGCAGTTCCCGATCCGCTGCACGTCTCGCCTCCTCAAGCACCGCCTCTTCCTGCAGCCGCCTCTGCTCTTCCCGCTGAGCCCTTTCTTGGACAGCTCTCGCCGCCACCTTATTGTCTGGGTTCAAGGCGTGCAGCTTGGCCAAAATGTCCTCTCGCGGCATTTTTCTGAACTGCTCATATTGAGCCCTGGTGATGCCGTCTTGGCTTTGGCCTCCAACGTCAATGATTTTGAAGAGCTGGCTCACGTCCTCGATCGATCTGAAGTCGAGGCCCAACTTTTCTGTGTAATCCTCATGAAATACCCTGCCCAAATTGCTTTCGTACAATCTTTGTAGGTTGACATGCAGCTCTTGCAACGTCAACTTGCCATCAGCACAAACGTCCATGTACTTGAATTCCTTTACATAATGACCCTGGAGCGCACACCAGGTCAGAGAAGGCACATGCCCAAAAGTTGCGTCAAGATTCGACGACGAACACCTGCCCAGCGGGCAGCAGCACTCGAAAGATCCTGCCGGAGGCACGCGCGCAGGCGAGGATTGCAAGCAGCAGGGGGAAGGCTCACATGGAGTTCGTCCACAGCAGCACCCCCCTCGCCCGGCGGCGCGTCGTCGTCCCCGCCGAGCATCCGGCTTATTTTAGCCTCCAGGTCCTCCACGCTGCCGCCGTAGTCGTCCAGGGTTGGCGGAAGACCGCCCGCGTCGTCAGCCTTGCCCAGCCGTTGCCAAAAGGGCGGCCGCATGGGCGCGCGCGCAGAGTGCGACCCGGGCTGTGCGCGCGCTGTCTTCGCGGGGCGCCGTGCGGTGCGCGCCGTGCGCCCTTTGCGGCCGGACATGGTGTTGATCGTGATACCCGGTATCTTGAGCGGAGGCACGGGGGTCCTCTGCGCCGTTGCCGCCGCCGCTTCGAGCGCCAGCGGCAGCGCGGAGGCGTGCGGCGCCCCCGGCGCAGCGGCGTCCCCGTCGAGGGCCGCGGCGGGCTCCTCCTGGGCCTTGGGCGCCAACCTCTCCTCGCGTCCGGAGTGCGGCGTGGTGCCGTACTCTGGCCGCGCCCCGAGCGCGGACATTGGCCGCGGCGCCCCCGGGCCCGCATCCTCGGGGCTGGGGGCGGCGTCCGCGCGCGACGAGCGCGCGCTGCCGCTGCGGCTGCTGCGGCTGCTTCGGCTGCTGCGGCTCCTGCTGCGGCTCCCGCTGCGGCTCCCGCTGCGACTACTGCCGCTGCTGCCCGCCATCTGGCCCTCAGTCTGGTCGCCTCACCGCGTGCGGGGCGGCGCCCGTCGCAGGCATGAGCCCGACTGCCGAAGTCGGGCAGTCGACTCCCCGAGGCAAACGGCCCTCACGAACTTCTACCGTTCAGGGGCTCGTCACGTCCCCTTTTTTGGGGGAGAAAGAAAAAAAACAAAAAAGGCATCTCCACGTGGAGGAGATGGCGGACGTGGCCGCGCTGCAGGCCAAGATCAAGGAGGCAGGGGACAAGGTAAAGGCGCTGAAAACGGCAAAGAAGCCCAAGGATGACCCCGAGCTCGTGGCCGCGATCGCGGAGCTGACTGCGGCCAAGGCGGAGCTGGCGGAGCTGACCAAGCCGGTCGAGACCAACCCGTTCGCCAAGGTGCGCTCCGAGCTCGAGGACATTTGCAAGCGCCGCTTCTTCTACCGGCCGGCCTTTGACATCTATGGCGGCACCGCCGGCTTCTACACGTACGGCCCACCGGGCTCCGCGCTCAAGGCCAACATCACGGCGCTCTGGCGCAAGCACTTCATCATCGAGGAGAACCTCATGGAGATCGAGGACCCGACCATCATGCCGCACGACGTCCTCAAGACCTCCGGCCATGTGGACCGTTTCAACGACTTTATGGTCAAGGACAGCAAGAACGAGGACAAGTTTTTCCGCGCCGACAAGCTGCTCGAGGAGGAGATGGAGAACAGGCTCAAGGTGCCCACCATCACCGAGGCCGAGCGCACGCAGTACAAAAAGGACCTGCTGGCGGCAGACAGTTTCACGGGCCCGGAGCTCGGCGCAAAGCTCAAGGAATACGGCATCAAGGCGCCCGAGACCGGCAACGAGCTGACGGATCCGTACGAATTCAACCTCATGTTTCCGACGCCCATCGGCCCCTCCGGCATGCTCCAGGGCTACCTTCGCCCGGAGACGGCGCAGGGCATTTTCCTCAACTACAAGTTCTGCGCCGAGCAGAACGCTGATAAGATGCCGTTTGGTGTGGCGCAGATTGGCAAGTCGTATCGCAATGAGATTGCGCCGCGCGGAGGGCTGGTGCGCCAGCGCGAGTTCACCCAAGCTGAGATTGAGTTTTTCTGCCGCCCCAAGAACAAGGACTTTGACAAGTTCAAGTCCACCGGCGTCGACAAACTGTGCGTATGGCGCGCGCCTGTCTTGGTGTTCGCTGCTGGTGCCTGCATGCAACGTGCCTGCAGCTCCGGTCGTTTCAATCTGACATGTGCGTGCGTCCTTGTTCTGTGCGTGTCTTGGGCGCCGGTCGGATTGGTGCAGTGAGCTCAACATGCTGCCGTCGCCCGTGCAGCTGGCGGGGCAGGAAATGGTGCAGAAGACGCTGGGCGACGCAGTGAAGGAGGGCACAATCGCCAACGAGACACTGGCCTACTTCATTGGTCGCACCGCCATGTTCCTGCTCAAGGCCGGTGTCAAGAAGGAGCACATGCGATTCCGCCAGCATTTGCCTACCGAGATGGCGCACTATGCCTGTGACTGCTGGGATGCGGAGATCGAGGTCTCAACGGGGTGGATGGAGACTGTGGGCATCGCGGATCGCTCGGCGTACGACCTGACTGTGCACGCGGAGAAGACCAAGGTTGCGCTCGACGCCCAGGACAAGCTGGAGAAGCCCATCTCTGTCGAGGTCGTGGCGCTCGCCAAGAAGGCCGGTGCTCTGATGGGCAAGGACTTCCGCCAGGATGCCCCTGTGGTCAAGGGCTACTTGGAAAAGCTGTCTCCCGACGAGGCCAAGGCATTGCAGGCTGAGGTGGGCGCTGCGGGCACCAAGGACGTCGAAATCGATGGCAAGTCGTTCACCCTCAAGAAGGAGCACGCCATGTTCGACATCAAGACTGAGACCCGCCACATGGAAAGCTACACGCCGCATGTGATTGAGCCGTCGTTCGGTATTGACCGTGTCTTCACGGCGGTGCTCGAGCACTCGTACTATGCCCGCGAACAGGACCCCGAGGACAAGGAGAAGATCAACCGCGGTGTGTTGGCACTCACGCCCGATGTGGCGCCGTACAAGGCCATCATCATGCCGCTCGACCAGAAGGTCGGCGCACACGCCAAGTACCAGACGATGTTGGAGGAGATGCGCTCGGAGCTGTCCAACCACGCTGTCAACTACAAGGTGGACGACTCTGGTGCATCCGTCGGCAAACGGTATGCTCGCAACGACGAGCTCGGAATTCCCCTCGCCATCACTGTCGACTACTTGTCCATCGGACAGTCCGAGGGCGGGAAGGAGGGTGAGAGTGCAGCGCTCGAGGGCACAGTGACCCTGCGCGAGCGAGACTCGACCGAGCAAATCCGGGTCCCTGCCTCCGAGGTCGTGGGTGTCATTGTCAAGATGACCAGCCGCGGGATGAAGTGGAGCGAGGCGCAGGCGTTGTATGGGGAGCAGAAGGGGGCAGGGGCGGCGGCCGAGGGGTCTCCGCAGGCCCAAGTCGAGGCATATCTTGCCAAGCACAAGCTGAGCGAGATCCTCAATCAATGTCTCAACGAGACCTTGGCGGCAAAACCCGAGAATGCTGTCAAACACCTCGCCGCGCTTTTGGCCGCCAAAGCAAACTGATGATTTCGAGTTTGAAAGTTGCCATGGGCCGGGACGCGAAATCTTGCCACCGCCATTAAATTTTTTTGCCCTTACTTCAACACTGGGAGCGCGAGAATCAGGGAATTTACATCTCGAGTCCAACACGACAGGAATGTGTGAGAGAAGAGGACTTTATAAAAGGGGTATTTGAGGCGCAGACAGTGCGACCGCCGTGCGCGCGCACTGACGCACTCTCCTCTCAGGACAAACGTTTGTCACGCCTGGAACGTGAGCTGCGCGAGGAGGACGCTCCCACACCTGCCGGGGACTTTGCTCGCGCCGACTTGCCTAGGGCTTGCCCGCGTCCTCTGGGATCTGGGAGGTGCGGCTCGTGATCGCAACCCTTTTCTTCGCACATGGTCGCATACGCAAGCGCATCTTCTGGGCTCACCACACAACTCCATCGCGTACCCCACGCCTTGCACCATTCCAAAGCTCCCGCAGGCACGTGAGCAGATGCCAGCCGTGCTTCCTCGACTCTCAGCTCGTACAGCCACCTGCCAGTACGATACCGCAGTCAAAACGAGTCTTCAGATGGCCGCACCAAATCAGCGCACCTGCACACCCGTATCGTATCATGGCCAGCCGCGGGCATGCGGGAGGACGAGGAGGAGGAGAGGGCAGAGACGGAGCAGTGTCGGCAGCAGCGGCGAGCTGGGCGCGTCGCGCCTCCCGTGCCGTGCCTGCCAGACCGTCCCACTTTCGGGCGGCACGCAGCAGTCGCTTGGCCTCAGACTCGATAGCCCGAAGGCCTGCCTCGTCCTGCTCATACAGCCCTGCCCTCCGCTGCGTTAGCAGTACCCAGCCCGGTGTTCAGACGAACAACACACGCGACATTGCAGCACGGAGGGTCATTTCCGTGCCGTGTCAAGGTACGCAAGATGGGCGGGCGCAAAGTCTTGGTGCTGCTGACCTGCCTTTTCAAGCATGCGCAAAAGCTGAGGCTCTACTTGGAGGTGTGGCCCTGCCAGGCGCAGGCAGGCGCACGGCAGGTACATGAAAAAAAACGGGTCTTGCTCAATGAGATCAGCGGCAAGGATGACGAGCAGACGCGCTGCGTCGTGCGTTCCGAGCACTTCCTCCTCTCCGGTGTAGTAGTTCCTTACTGCTCTGCACCAGCGCACACCGTTTCAGTCACCACTCCCTGCCCACCTTGCGCTGCGTGCTGTCCGCCGGGGCGGCCATGCGCAGCACAGCAGACGCCAGCGCCGGGAGGAGACAGGAGCAGGGGGGGCGGGAGCGTACAAGCCAGCGGCAAGATCCTTGCCAGCGGCACTGAGCCGGTGGACCTCCCTGTAGAGCTGCTGCTGGGAGCACGTGCAGTACAGGAACACCAGGTGCTCCACGTCCGGGCCCACCAGGCGACGCAGCAGCTCGCGCTCGGAGGTTTTGAACAGGCGCCATGGGAACATCTCTGTCGAATACACCGAGTGCAACAGGCCGCCCTGCTCAGGTACCACAGCGCCGTCAGGTGCCAGCCACAGCCAGGGCGACCGCCTCAAAAACCGGCGACAGGTGCGACAGGCGCAGGCGGGCCAGGGCGACCGACCAGGCAGACGTCCCATGGCTGCTCCCAGGCACCGAGTAGGTTTGCGACGCCAGTAATGTGCGCTGTGAAGGCCCGCGCGCCCGCGTGGGGAATCCTCTGGGCACGCCGCTCGGCCAGCGCTCGCATGACGGCGGGGAGCGTGTCGCCCTCGGGAGCGCCGCCGCGGGCCCGTCGCGCCGCCCGCGGCAGGTTGTCGGCCCAGCGCACTTCGCGCGCCGGGCTGCAGAACGGGAGCCCGGCCATGTTCACGCGCAGGACCCAGAGCAGGGCGCGCAGGCCGGCGGATACGCCGATGGGCACGAGGTAGAGGAGGAGCACGAGGCGGTCTGCCAGCGTGGGCTCGGGCGGCGAGAGGCGCGGCCAGCTGCGCATGATTGTCGCTCTGTCACGGTCGCTGCGGTCACGGTCCCTAAATGTGAACACGACAAATACACACTCTTCCCGGGCATTTGAAAACCGTGTCACCAAGGGAGACCGAGGGCAATGGCTGCGGTGACCGGGGCCGAGGCGCCGCCCGTGGAGGATGCGGGCACGGGGGGCGCCGACGACACGGAGAACGGCGACAAGAACGTGCAGGAGGCGCTGGCGGGCAAGATCGCGCAGCTGGACGCCAAGAAGAACGAGGACAAGGGCACTGAGAAGGAGCTCTCGCGTATGTACAAAAAGGCGAGCAAGGAGCTCAAGGAGCAGCTCGAAGCCATCACCTCAGACAGCGAGAAGGTCAAGTTCCTGCAGCAGAAGTATCTCGACAAGGTGCACCATTGCAACGCCGCCGACCGCAAGGCCGAGAACCTGCAGGTGAGCCTTGGCGCGCTGGGCGCGCGCCCGAGCCCGCCCCGTGCCGCGGCCGGGCGGCGGCTCTCCCACCCTGTGTCTGTCTGTCTGTCTGTCTGTCTGTGTGTGTGTGTGTGTGTGTGTGCGCGCGCGCTTATGCCTTAAGCGCACTGCAGCGCTGCTGGCGCCCGCGCGCCACTGCGCCCCGGCGACGGCGGGGCGGTGCCGGGACTGTTCCCGCCGGCTCCCTGGCACAGCACCGCGCAGGCTGGTGCCGAGACGTGAGCGCCGCCGGCGCTGCCGGCAAGCTGCTGCCGGAGGGCAGCGCAGAATATGCCGTGGCGCCTGCATGTGCGCGGCATGCTGCCTCGTCGAATAGGCTGAGCCGTGAAAGTAGTAGGCTCTGACGCTGACGCCTCACGCGAGAGCGTTGGCGCGTTAGCGTGCGCCAACGCGTGACGCGTTAGCGTCGGTGCTGTTCGAGGGCGTTGCCGTAGCGGGTCAGTAGGCGCGGACGCGGCCACGCTTGCGTGCGTCCAAAGTGACGCGCGTCGAGACTGCCGCGCCCAGGCCGGCGCGCGACCGGCCGGCGCGGGCGCGCCGCTGGCGCGGGCGCGCCGGCGACGCGTAACATGTTACACGGCGACGCGTAACATGTTACGCATTGACGCGTAACATGTTACTCAGTGACGCGTAACATGTTACGCAGTTACGCGTAACATGCTTCGTGTCACGCGCGGCGCGTGAGCCTACGGCTCCGACGCTCACGCGCCGCGCGTGACAGCTCTGTCACGCGGGCGCGTGGCGCGCTGTCCCGCGGGCGCGTGAGCGCGCATGGGCGTGGTGGTGGGGCCCGCACGCGGGGGTCAAACGCGCACGCGCGCTTGCGGCGAGGGGGCGCTGACGTGACGCATCCGTGATTGTGTGCTCAGCGATCGGTAGAAGCAGCGCAGCGCGACAAGGAGAATGTGGCAAACGAGCTGAGCCGCACAAATGCGGTCAAGAAGAAACTAGAGACTCTATGCAAGGAGTTGCAGAAGCAGAACAAGACGGTGTTAGATCAGTCCAAGCAGGTATCCGCGGAGGAGCAAGAGAAGCGCAAAGAGCTCAGCGATAGGTTCAGCGAGACCATCAAGGACGTGCAGGACAAAATTGCCTCCCACGATGAAGAGCGCCAGAAGCAGGACCAAGAGAACACCAAGCTGCGCGAACAGTTGCAGAGCTTCCTCAACCAGTATGAGGTCCGCGACAAGCACTTTGAGCACCAGTTGCACGCCAAGGACCTCGAGGTGCAGCTCGCCGAGGCTAAGCTCAAGCAGTCGGAGGAGCTTTGCAACAAGGCCATCGAGCGTGCCGAACTTTACCGGTACCGCCAGTCTGCCCCCGTTGCTCGTGTCACTTCAGTGTTCGTAGAACAACTACACTCACGCGGCAGTTCGTTGGAGGATTCGCGGCACGCCCCCCCCGGCGGCGCCGCCGGCTCTGCCGGCGGCGCCGCCGGGGGGCGTGCCGCCGTGACTCTCGCGGCGTGTTTTTTGGAGGATTCGCGGCAGGCCCCCCGGCGGCGCCGCCGGGCCGGGACGCCCGCCGCCGTGGGGCTAGGGAGAAACAACTACACGCGCCGCGTCACTGACAATCCGCATGATGTGGTGTTTTGGAGGATTCGATTTAATATTTTGGAGGATTCGGTGTGGCGCGTCTCTCTGACAGTCGCGATGTGTGTGTGCAGGAAGCAAGCTCTCGAGATGGCGGAGAGGGAGGTGGTGCTGAAAGAGCAGATGAACACCTACAGCGAAAAGTTCCAGGAGCTGCAGGAGACGCTGACAAAAAGCAATGAGGTTTTCACATCCTTTAAAAAGGACTCGGAGAAGATGCAGAAGCGCATCAAGGCCTCGGAAAAGGAGCGCCTCGTGGCAGAACGCCTTGCCCAGAAGAACGGCAAGGAGTTGGCCGACATCACGGAGAAGCACGAGGCCCTCAAGAAAGAGTCGGCCAACCTGAAGAAGCAGAAGGAGCGCATGGAGATGTTATGCCGCACCCTGACGCAGGAGCGGGCGGACCTCAAGGACAAGCTCCGTGCTCTCGGTGCCCTCCCCGGTCCCGACCTCACGCCCGGCCTGGCGTCGTCCGACGAGGCTAGTGCTGCCTCAGAACCCGCGGCAGCACAGGAGGATGGCGCATCGCAGGAGTGAGGTGGGTGACTAATGTAATTCCAGGGGGGGCGATGCCTTTTTTCACTTCTCCTCTCCATGCAGAACAAGCTTTTTTTCGCCCGTGCCGTTGCGGACAGCGACGCTGTTTTTCGCGTGTGGTTTGTGACATTCTAAACAACATTCCTTTCCGAATGTTCGGCCTCCGTGTTGACTGGCTCGACTGGCGACTGTCTCACGCATTCTCAAAAAGCTCGTGTGGTTTCATGCTGTCCCGGCGCCCCCACGCCGCGTTCCCTGCATTTCGCAGGGGATGTTGCTCATCTCCCTTCCTTCCTTCATGTTTTCAGTCTGGTGAGTCTTTGAAAATATTGGTCCCCTTGGGCTGAGAGTCTTTGCAAAACAAATCGCAGAGCGCTGCGAAAAAATCGCCCCGAGTCTTTGCAAAAGATCGCCCCGAGTCTTTTCAAAAATCGCCCCGAGTCTTTGAAAAATTCGCCCCGAGTCTTATCAAAATTCGCCCCGAGTCCTTGAAAAATTCGCCCCGAGTCCTTCAAAACTTCCTCCTCCCGAATCTTGCAAGTCCCCGGCGCGCTTTTAAAGACTCGGGGGGGAACCAAGATACAAAGACTCGGGGGGGGGGTGGCCATCGACGCGGGGAACCATATTTTAAAGACTCGAACGACTCGGGGGAACCATGTTTTCAAGACTCTCAGCCCAGGGGAACCATGTTTGGAAGACTCTCAGCGATTTTGTTGGGGGCGCATATTTTTAAAGACTCCTCAAAGGCAACTTCCGGCGTGATGCGCCACTTGGTGCGAGAAACA
>Ga0115006_10001474_pt1 | contig 14735 bp, 12 predicted proteins | sample ArcOceMetagenome_3_FD_88943 | JGI IMG/M metagenome (GOLD analysis project Ga0115006, IMG submission 88943) | Marine eukaryotic phytoplankton communities from Arctic Ocean - Arctic Ocean- Svalbard ARC20M Metagenome | ecosystem: Environmental > Aquatic > Marine > Oceanic | place: Arctic Ocean...
CATCCCCATCGTCGTCTTCGGAGTCCTCTAAGACATCCATGAACCCATCATTATCATCGTCGCTATCGTCAATATCATCGCTATCGTCAATATCATCACTATCGTCATTCCCCCCCTCCTCCTCCTCTTCCCGAATTTCCCCGTAATTCGCCACAACGTCCTCCTCCTCGTCACTGCTGCTCATGGAGAAGTCGACGTCCTCGTCGTCAAAGTGTGCCCTACCATTCCCGTGCTCTTCCATCATTTTTTCGGCTAGGTTCTGGGCGAACTCTTCTTCACTATCATCCGCCTCCCAATCCAAATCGACATCCCCGTGGTTGTCAACCTCGGCGTCCTCCAGGGCAACCTCGACATCCGCTCCCTTCTTGACCCCCTTCATGACATCTCTCTTATTCTTCTCTTGCATGAAGCGGTACAAAAACTCCTCATTCACGCCGACCTTGCTATTCAAGTACGACGGATCGTTGACAGCCACACTTGAGGCAACCGACAGTCCGCGCCCGCCGCTCTTGCGCTCAGCGATGCTTTCCCCAAGCCTGAACTTCTTCTTGAGATGTTCCTTGCTCTTTGGGTTCTTGAACGAGAAACGGTCCAAGAACGGAGCGAGGGTGAAGTCCTTGAGAGGATCGCCCTTGTAATCGATGGCGCCTGTATCCAGAAGACTCTCGGCGAAGACTCTAACGGACGGATGGGCGTGAAATTTCATTAATCCAAGCTCCCAGGTGTTTCCAACCTCCCCTCCTTCCCCTCGCTCCCCCTCCTTCTCGAAAGCCGCCTCGGGCACCCTGGTCGCTCCGTTGAAGACTCCATCGCTAGGTTTGACCATGCTCTCCTTCACGCTCCCCTCCTCTCCCTCCGCCCCCATAACAGCACCAATGAGAAAAAGAGCTCCTCCACCGACGCCCCCCCCGGGGACGTGCATAGCGTAGTGCACGAGCCTCTTGACCATGGCCACTTTCCTCCTCTTGTCCTTGTCCGCCTTGACGGCGCGGTAAACTAAGTTGAAGAACATTGTGTTGGCCTTGCCGCCGTACATCTCCGGGTCAGCCATGCGACTGTACAGGGCTCTGTAGAAGCGCGAAGCCTCCTGGGAGGACGAATCTGGGGTCTGCCCGAGGACGAAGTTGAAGAGCAGAAGAAGGGCTTGGGTGCTTGCGCCAGAGGACGCCTTGTGCACCACACGGTAGAGGCTGTCCACGTGACCGTCAGAGTCCTCGCCAAGACCCCCCGGGCCGAGGTAGGGGTGGGCGCGATTCACCCCGGTGAGAAGGGCGGAGAGAAGGCGGGACTTGAGACCGCCAGTAGCGGCATTCGCCTTTGAATTCTTGCTCGACTTCTTGCTCGACTTCTTGGATGGGGGCGGGGAAAGGTCGTTCATGGCGACCTCGAACATCTTGAAGTAAGTCTTGACCAGCATCCTTGGAAGCTTGACTTCTCCCTTGACGAAGGTGACCTGGTTGAGGAAAACGATGCAGTTGTAGACACTCTGGGGGGCGAGGTTGGGCCTGTGGGCAAGCTGCTGGACCTCCCTGCACACGACAGTGGTCATGTTGGGGTGCGACTCAAGGACACTCCTTAGCTGGTGGCCCGCGCTAGCGGCAGCCTTCTTGGAAGGGTCTCCCAGCTGCGATGAGCGAAGCGAATCGCGAAGGAGGTTAGGATAAAAGATGATTTTTTTGCTGTGGTTACGGAGGAGGCGCGTCTTGTATGGAAGTACGAGCGCGCGCGATTTTCGTCACTAGGGATGGCGTTGCTAGCTCGTCGCTTCGCTCCTCGCTTGGCCTTACCTTGTTGACAATCATGAGAAGGAGGGACTCCTCCTGCTCAGGGGCCGAGGAGAGGAGGGAGCAGGAAGTATGGAGAGCGAACTTCTTCGTGTTGTCAAGGGTGTCGTTCAACCAAGTTCTGAGTAGAGCAAGGAACTTGGAGTATCTCTCCTTGAGGAGCTGTTGGGCGAGGAGCGAAGCGACGAGAAAGGGTTAGGGTTAGAGCGGAGAGATATCTTTGGAGTGGAGAGATATATAACCCTAACCCGAATAGTTTATCGTGGCGTAAAAGGAGCAGCACTAGGCAACTCGCTACGCTCGCTGCCTTCGCTACGCTCGCTCCTCGTCCCCCCTCACCTCCTCAAAGCGCCAGAACATGAGAACCTTGGGGGACAGCTTGACCTTTCCGTCCGCGTACTTGCGCAAAGGGCGGTTGTCGAAGGTGACGAGCTTCCTGTCCTCTGGCAACAGGTTGCTGACCATCAAGTCCCTCAAACTGTCACCGACCATGGTGGCAACCCTCTTCTCCTTGGTGGCAAGGTTCAAGAGGTCGTCCAAAAGGCTCATTCTGTACAGAGGATGGGCCTGAATCATGATAACCATCGAAGATATCTTATCGCCGAGCGTAGCACCTCCACCCCTTGCAGTTTTCTCCAAGAACTCATCATCAGCAGTAGCGTTCGCCGAACTCCACTTCGAAAACCTATCTAATTCTTTTTCATACGTTTGATCAGCAAGGGACCTGAATTCTTTGATCATATCAGACGGATTGAACTGATGTTTACTACCATCAGATACTCCTGAATCTATTTCTTCCGATGCACCCTTAATCGAAAGTTGAGTGGTCCACCATTTCTCCCCTTCTGAGATGATTCCAATAGGCGAACGTGATCCACCAGTCTTTGAGCTTCCCTCATCATCGGCTCCCCGCTTTCCACGTCTTCGTTTCTTTTCAGACATAAGTTCCCAGGTTCACAGAAAATTGAGGTCTTTGTGGTCTGATGATGAAAAAATCGAAATCGGCGGCCGTTCACATAAAAAGTACAATTCCTTAGAACTTGTCGCAATTCCTTTGCCTCGCCGGCTCCATCGTTACCGACTTCGCTCGCTAACTCGAACCCTAACCCTAACCCTCCCCCCTCCCTTACTGCTCATCGTTGTTCATGATCTCAAGGAGCCTTTGCCTTTCCTTCTCCAAGGCGGCCGTGAGGGCGTCGATGCTCTGATCAATTTCTCCTGCCGCCTTGTTCCTCTCCCCTATTTTCTTGGCTAGCGCCTCCGTCATCTTTGTCGCCATCCCAAAGTTCTCCGTCCTAGCCTTTCCAACCTTTGTGTAAGCGTCAGTGTTCTTCTTGAAAACCGCTGCATAGTCCTCGCTTCTGATGGAGTTGACTAGCTCCGGGTTGTAAGACTTGGCCCTCCTGTCGAAGTCCTTGGCAGCGGAGAAGAGCTTGCGGTCGTTGTGGGGAGAGTTGGCAGCATCCAGCCTGTCTTTCACAGCCTGGGCCCTGCTGCTCATCGCAAGCTTGTTACCGGGAGTCCCGGCAGCGTTGCTCCCCATGCTCATGGAGAGGGACATCTTGGGGGCCGAAGTTGCGGCAGCCGGGGTCCTGGAGACTGGAGCGGTCGAAGAAAGGGGAGAAATACCGGCACCCGAACGCCCCCCTGTCCCGCTGCTCCCAGTCATTGTGTGAAGAAGCTTGGCGTTGAGCCTCGGATCGGAAAGCCTCCTGATGGGGGCCTTGTAGATATCCTTGTTGCCGAGGGAACTGCGATGAGCGAAGCGACGAGTGGAGGGGCGGTGTTAGTTAAGTGGGTAGATGGGATTTTGCTGTCGCTTCTCTCCAGGCTTCCTTCGCTCCTCTTCAATTCTTACCTCACAGCCTTTGTCTCGAGCTTTGAGCCAACCTCCTTGACGCTAGTGTACCTAGCCCCGGAAGCAGCGGGAGGGGCGACATCAATGACCTCGGGGGCAGCGAGCTCCTGCAGGGAAAGGGGGCCGCCCCCGCTCCTCCCCGCAACCCCAGCCCCCACACCACTGCTACCTGCCGAGCACAACGAGCCCGCTGCTAATGAATCAAGCCCGCTCCTAGCACTCTTGATCGAACTTTTCGAGGCTTTGACCTTCTTCACGTAATCGAGGGGCACGAACCCGCTCTCCCCCGTGATTAGAGACTGCACCAAAACCCATCCGTCCTTCTCGTCATCCTCATTGCCATAAATTCCATCCTCCCCGGGGGCCAACTGGTACACTTGCCCCCTTTCCATCGTTAATTCACCGTCTTCCTCGGCTGCAAAGTCTGCGAGTAGGGAAGGGGAGGGAAATGAGGGAGGGACAGAAGGTCCAAGAGGGGGGGGCCGAGAGGGTGAGGATTAGATTTGGCAGGGGAGGGAGGTGACAGTCATTATGAATTCCAACCACGAAAATATTAAGGCCGGGGACACACTCACCATACAACGCCTCATACTGTGGGATAGGACCCTCCATTGGTAAATGTGAGTAGAAAGGGGAAAGTTGGAGTGTTGGTAACTGCTTTGTGAACACGTGAATCGGTACGTCTGAATTATTTTTATTTTTGTATGCTTCGCCTATCGAAGAGTTATTCCCATGCTTAGAGTTTGAATAGTCTAGAACGAGTTTGGGGTAGCAGACTCAACCAATAATATAATCTGGAATATGCCACCCTCTACGCCGTGCATCAAAGCGAAAGTTTGCTTTCACATCATTAGAAACCAAAAAATAATTACAGCGGCAGCATTTTGATTCGGTTAATAAATGTTAAAGGACCTCATGGTGAGTGGGTTGGCCTTGAACGGTGGTGGCGAAGGCGCTGTTGTTCATTCAGGTGTTGGTTCTTTTGGTCTTCCCGGACTTTATGCGGCTAAAATATGTCGATGCGAGTCCTGCGGGGATCGCATTATCGCTCACGCGAGTCAGTTTGGGCCTCGGGTCGTTTCGCTTCCTTCTCTCTGTCAGAGTGAGAATTGCAAGGCTTCCGAGGAAGCGCCTTTCTCGCTATCTTACAGATAACCTGATTGTTCCCACTCTCATCTTTATTGGCATCGCTACTTTCTTTGCTCTCGACCCTATCAGGTGCTGGCTCGAGAGCCGAGACGATTTTGAGGTCTGCGACCGCACATCAATTGGTCAATCTGGCCTCCTAAAAGTTACCGAGAACTGAGGACTAGTACTACAAATCCCTCCTTATTATCCACCCCTCAATTAGCCACCTTCCCACTTGGCAATATTCTGCTTTTTCTTCTTATATGTCCCTTTCATCGACTCAAGGAACTGAGTCTTTTTGGCAATGGTTTCCTGAATCTTGAGACGTTAAATGATCAACTCAGATTTCCCAGTATATGGGCTCTTACCAAGCACAATCATCACCATGCACTTTATTAAATCCTCCTTCTTGTTCTCATCCTGGTAAGTTTCACAAACCAAGTTAAGATAGACTTTCCAACCCTCAAGCTTCTTGGCAACCCACTCCAGCCCTTCCCTGAACTCCTTCTCGTGGAGGCGCATAGGCATGTAGTCGCAAAGTACTTTTGGCATTCTCGCCCATCCAACTTTATTCGCCAGCCATGTTAGGCTGTCGGTAACGAATTTGGTCGATATGAGGCGTAACGGAACCCCATAGCATGAGGCGTGACGGAACCCCATAGCATCCAAATATGTTATTAGTCACGTCCTTGTCATTTGTCAAGCTGTGAAGGAGACCAACTGATGCCCTTACTTGTTCCTAAACATCAAGAAATGCCTCCTGTCCCACATCAATGGCCTTGATTACGATGTCGTCGGGGGGCATCTTCCACTTTAGCGTTTCGGCTATCTGTGAATATCTCAACAAACTGTGTTCCAAGTATATCCTCATCAACACCGTCCAAGGGGGTAATGGTGTTGAGCCCTCTGCGAAGTCTAATTATTAATTCCGCCCCTTGCTTGATCTGCTTCGTAGTTTTTTGCGATTGCGCTCGTAATCCTGGTGCCAGAAATGTTCATCATATTCAAGTATGATGAAGGGGATGCTGGATCCACTTTTCGTCTCCATTTTTGCGTCAGCCCTGAAGAATGTCTCCCCGTCATTAGTAGCGGCCGTATCTTCCGCCATCGAAATACCCCCCTCCCCATCTAAAACACCGTTGGTCCTGGAGACAGCCATGAATCCTGCTGTAAACTTCATTTCGGCGCATGAATGTTTGGTATTTAGGGTGTAGGTGTTGGAGGGGGCAGAGGTAGAGTCAGCTTGTGGTGCTGAGGGAAGGGAAGAGAAGAGAAAGGAGGGGAGACAGAATCTGAGGACGGTTTCACGCCATGCTGAGCCTGATGCAACAATTCACAAGCGCGAACATTTCGTTTTCGCTCTTCAGCACCGTTGTCTTCTCTGACTGTGTGCTCGCCTTCTTGTATTTGCTGCTGTTTGTTGCGGGGCGATCGTCCGTGTTCGACAGTTTCTTCCCCATGAGCAAGTAGTTTGTCTGTGATGAGCGGCGAGCGAAGCGCGTCGGTAAAGAGTTGGATGAGGAACAGGATGCTGCTTAGCTTTTCGCCTATTCTTACCTTCCCCGAAACGTCAATCGTGACCCTTCTGCCATGCATTATGACGTAGGCTTCGGCCTGTGGAGGGGGGGGGAGGACGAATTGAGTAGTTAGTGATTGCACGAGGGAATGCATGCTATAATCACGCGCTCCCGTATAAATTTTCCTTCCACGCCTCACCTCATCCCTCGACATACTCGCCAGCACTCCAGTGATAACAAATGTGATGCCCTCGAGAGTGTCGGGAGAACCCTTGTAACGGCCCAACAGCACCTCCTTGGGCCTGACAGGCATGACGAGAGTTTTCTTGGGGGACTTTGTCTTCGCCGCCTTCGCCTCCTCCTTCTTCGGGATATATTTCTTGGGAGACTTGACGAGTAGTAGGTTGTTAGTGATTGCATTATGTTTTATAAGGTCATCGCTTCGCTCCTTCGCTCCTTCAGCTGCTGCCCCAGACGCTGCCCTGCCTCACCTCAGAGAGGACACACGGCCTTCTTGCTATCTTCGGCCTCAACCAGCTTCCTCGCTATCCCCCCTTCTCCGCTCACAAAAACCTGGTGGGCAAGGGCTGAGGTAGACCCCGCAAAATGTACCGGAGGGTTGAGCTGTCCCTCGACGAACACGATGCTGTCCTGAGAGGAGGCGGCAGGTGGGGGTGGGGGGAAGGCACGGGCACACAACACCACAAATGAAATGGCGATTGATGCATTGATGCAGAAACTGTCCGTTGCATGAAACGTAAGGTAGACCAGGTGGTACAGAAATCAAAACACGAAGCAAGTTTTACAAGCGAGTGCCTGCCTAATGCGCCACGAGTGAATCGCAGAAGGTTTCTCATGTGCCAGGTGTTCTTGATGAATGGGAGGGGGGGAATTATCGGCTTGGGATGCAGCGTCACGCGGCCAATTACGCGTTTCACGTTCTAGCGAGTTGTATGTTGTGGCAGGAAGAAGAGGTTAATATGTGCGACGTGGAGTACGGAGTCTAAATTGTACACTATTACAATGCCCCTCGTGTGAAAAAGTTTGTTTTTTCTTCTCCCACGTCCATTTTCATGTTTAGATTTGGGTTGAGGGTAGGAAAGGGTGGGTGGGGGGGATCATAGCGAGCTCCATATATATTGGTGAAGGCTGGGGGAGAGGTGGAGAGTTATGGAGGTGGTTGGAAAGGAGCCTTGATTTCGTCCCCTAGATTAGGATTTCACTCTGTTGTGTGGGGAAAAAGTGAAGATGGCACTCCCGACAACAAAATTAGCCAACAGCCTGCTCGAGAAGCAGATGTTTCTCGAGAATGAGAACAGGGAGGAGTTCCAGCAGAGGGTGAAGCGAGAAATCATTTCCCTGAAGAAGATCGGGTTTGTCAAGGATAAGCATATTTCAGATCAAAGAAAACTTCTGGAGGAGACACTGTCGTTCTTCGACCGCATGGCGGAAATGTCTAGGTCCGTGGGCAGGGACGTGACCTCAAAACAGCTCATAACAGAGCTCAGGAAGGGCATGGAAGACGTGGGGGATCGACTAAGGGAGAGCCTTAGGATGGGATCAGGGGCTACCGAGGAGGAAGACGAAAGCGAGGAGGACTATGGTACTGACGAGGAGGAGGATGAGATGGCGGTCGAAAGAAGTCAGAAGAAGACTACAGCTTTTGCGAGCGGGACAAAGAAGCCCACCCTTGAAGGGTCAGACAGTTGGAGGACGAGAAATCACAATAACGCCGCCGCCATCAACAGCGGATTCCGAAAGGCGGACAGCTTCAAGAAAGCGAACAGCACGGTCGTTGAGTTGCCCGACTTTAGGGCAAGGGGAAGGACTAGGGCGGCAACTATGGACCTCATTACGCAGGGTAGGAACGCGAGCGACGACGAAATTTCAAAGATGCTAAAAGATGTTTACATCTCCATGTGCGGGTCCAGCAACAACGCGGACGTGAACGCAAAGGACAACAGCACGCGGGACATTTCCCTTGAAAGCTTCATGACTCTCCAGGAGGTGAGAGGGACGCGAGCGAAGTGAGCGCGAAAACGTTGTTTAGGGATATAGTGGTGGGCGATATGTGCGAGGGCGAGGAGCGTAGCGACGAGCTAAAGGTCTTTTCTTGATGAAGAGAGGTGGTATGTTGTTCTTGTCGTCGCTTCGCTCTAGCCTTCATGTTGCATTTGCTGTCGCTTCGCTCCAGCCTTACTTATAGTGGTGGGTGGTATGCTGTTCTCGCTAACGCTCTCCCTGTCGCTTCGCTTCTCGCCCCTGCACTGCAGTTCCTCAAGTTTGTAACCATGTGCAATGTGATTGACGAACATTTGACGATGCCCAAGGTCGAGGAGCTCTTCTTAACGACGGTGAGAAGCAGTAGCAGGGGGGCCAAGAAGTTCAGTAGGAAGATCCAGTTTGACGACTTTGTCTCTGCCGTGGCGGAAATGGCGGATATCAAGTTCCCTTACGGTGGCATTTCCGGGGGTGGCACGGCCATAGACAACATGCTGACCGATTACGTTTGGCCCATGAGTGCCAGACAGAAGATAAAGGAAGCGCTTGGGTCAAGGAGGTCGTCGCAATTCGAAATGAATTGGTTCAAGCCGGACGTCATGGCATTTTTCAATTCCCAGAACGAACCCCTAACGAAAATATTCAAACGGTACTCAAGCATCAGCGCGAGTTCAGACAGCGTAATGACCATTTCTGACCGAAAAGATACTCATAAACAGAACATGATGTTGACACAATTTTGTCAGGTGAGAAGGAGGGAGGAGGGGGGGGAGGTGGGGCGAAGCGACGGCCGTATACTACTACAGAACAATAACTAACGATCTAATGCTTCTCACTTTTGCTCACCGCAGTTTTGTATCGACTACGAGGTGTGCCCCAGTCTGATCAGTCAGGAGGACTTGATGAGCAGCGTGAGGTTCATCATCGGAAAAAAGTTGAGCTTGAAGTTCACCGAATTCCTCCAGTGCATCGGAAAACTCGCGGAAGAAATCCACAGCGACGACTCAAAATTCCCCAACCTCCAATCCAAGATCGAAGAGCTCTTCCACGACATGGATAGAAGTGGGGCCATATTCAAGCTCAGCAACTCGAGGAGAGAACGGGAAAAAGCGAGAAGGACGAGCACACTCGGACACATGCAGATGGTGGGGGGGAAGGAGAGGTGAGCGCAAGGAAAGGAAGGCAATTAGCGGAAGGAAGGCAATGAGCGAAGCGAGCGTCCTAATATTGCTGTAAGCGAGAAGCTAACCCACTTGTCACCTCGCTCCTCGCCTAACTACCACAGCAACCGACGGGTCAGCAAGATGAGCCAAAAGAGGATAAGCAACGTAAACAAAATGTTCATGGCAGGGTTTTGAGGAGGAGGAGGGCGAGGCAAGGAGGTGCGGGTGGGAGGTTGAAAGAAAGGTATCCCGCTGTTGCATTTATGGCTTAAAGTGTTTTTTCGTTCTGCCCACCTCTCCTCCCTCCTCCAATTCAAACATCGCACCCATTTACGTCTTCATCAAGTACTCAATTGCACCCATCCCGGAAAGCTGCTCCTGAACCATGAGGCCGAAAATTGCGAGCATAGCAAGGCGTCCGTTCTGAAGTTCCTTGTTAAGCTTTGACATCTTGATGTCCTGCGTGTGAGGAGCGAGGAGCGAAGCGAGAGAAAGAGGAGATGTTAGAATATAGCACTAGCTGTCGCTTCGCTCCAGCCCTCCGCCCAAACCAGCCCAGCCCAACACTCACCTCATCCTGGTACCTAACCCAATCCCTCCCCCCAACGTCTCCGGGAGCCATACCCTTCTCCTGCTTCCACGTCCAGAGCTCCATGATAGCGGCAAACATGAGGATCTGAAAAACTCCGAAGGGGGGGATCTTGGTAAGAGCGGCAAAGCTTCCCTCGCTGGAAACATCAGAAAATTTGACATTGGAGGAGGTAGAGAGGTATCCGGGGAAAGTGAAGCCAATCTGAGGGGCAAGGTTACCGATAACAGCAACCATGGCGACGCGACCGTGCTTAATCTCGGAGATACGGCGACGCTCAAAGGCAGCAGTGTCCTCCATCAAGTTGAGAGGATCGAAAAGACCGACAGGTCTCAAAACTCCAACCTGGGTCTGATCAATCGCCTTCATTTGGGTAGAGACTCGGCTAGCAGGGATGCTGGTGAAGGCAGCAGCAGAGGCGAGGAGACTAAGCAGGAAAACGAGCTTCATTATTATGCCTAGAGGGAGGAAAGACGGAGGACATTGGTTAGTGAGCGTTAGTTAGTGAGCAGTGGTGGAGAAAAAGCCAAAAGTTTCGGTGAGGATTCGCTGCAATGTTTGGCTATCCATTGATTTGGCAGTTTGGGGCTATCTCACTGGGTAGGGATACGATCTATTTATATGAATGCGGGCTAGAGGTGTTTTTATTTGATGTATAATGTCCTGTACAAGAGACATTGATGGCTTTTTACTATCGAAGTATGTCAACGCAAATTGACCATTTCTTCTCTTTGTAGACTTTTATGAAGGTAAAAGATACGATGGCAGAATCAACAGTTGACACGGATAATGGATTCAGAGGGTTTTCTTCGGCTTACTTGTAAAGGAGAGGAGATTTTTTTATCCCAAAAGCCTGGAAAATAGTGATTTGCTCACACTCAAATAGCCTTCAATCGTCACTAAAATGGGCACTCCATTGCATCAACTAGCTGCTTGTCTCAGCCAGACGATATCCCCCGACAAAGCTACTCGTCTACAAGGTGAGATAGTGGGAAAAATAAAAATCAGCGCCTCCGCTTCCGCTTCGAACATGGATCCCTAGCTACACAATTAACCGTTCGGAAGTTACTCTCTATACCCCCCTCTATTATTCATTTTATCGATCTGAAATTGCAACCCTAACCCACATTATTCCCTTCTTCACCCCCTCGCCACCCTCCCAGCCGAGAAGTACCTTGAGACAAGCCAGGCTACCCCCGGTTACCTAATTCTCGTGCTTCAACTGATCGAGAGTGCAGATTCTGCCACTCTTTCTGTGAAGCAGATCGCGGCAGTTCACTTCAAGAACGTTGTGAGGAAGCGTTGGGTTGCCAACGAGGACGACGAGGGCACAGGTGAGGCAGGGCGAGGGAAGGGCGAGGGGCTGGCGAAACACCTGCACAGCTATCTCGAACTTGTCGTCGCTTCGTTCCCCCCCTAATGCCCTTCGCTTGTCGCTTTGCAGCCCTGGTGCCGCCGGGGGACAGGAAGCCTATCAAGGACAACCTTGTCCAACTAATGTGCAACTGCCCAGGCGGGAGCTCGGTCAAGTCCCAGCTTTCCGAGGCAATTTCATTGATCAGCAAGGCCGACTTCCCCAAGGCTTGGACCAACCTCCTCCCCGACTTGATTGGAAAGTTCTCCTCGACAGAGGTGAGGGGGAGCGAAGCGAAAGCAAAAGCGAAGGCTGGGCGGAGGGTTGTCCAGTGCCATAACTAACAACACTTCTTCCGCGCTTCGCTTATCGCAGACTAGCGTGATTCACGGGGTTCTAGAAACTATCAGTAGCATCCTCAAGCGCTTCCGTTACGTCGAGAGGAGCGACGTGGTCTATATTGACCTCAAGTACGTGCTCGAACTCCTCCAGGGCCCAATCCTCGCCCTTTTCCAGTCCACATCCAACAATGTCACCAACCCGGCATGCCCCCCCGCCACCCTCCCCGCCCTCCTAGAGTCCCTCCGCCTCATGTGCCGCATCTTTTTCAGCCTCAACTGGCTCGACCTCCCCGAGTACTTCGAGGACCACATGAAGGACTGGATGGACGAATTCGCAAAGTTCCTGAGCTATGAGAACCCCGCCATAGCGGTAGACGAAGACGAGCCTGAGGCAGGACCGATCCAAAAGCTCCAGGCGGCAATCATTGAAAACATCAACCTATACGCTAACCGCGACGAGGAACCATTCCACTCCTTCCTCCCCAATTTCGCCCAGTTGGTCTGGAATCTTCTTCTCAAGTGCAAGCCCCAGACAAACTACGACAACTTAACCACAACGTCCCTCAAATTCCTCGCCTCAATTGTCGCAAAGAAGCTCCACGAGAACCTCTTCAGCGACCCCAACACCCTCAGGCAGATCGTGTCCAACATTGTCATTCCCAACATTGCCGTCAGGGAAACTGACGTCGAGCAATTCGAGGACGACCCCTCGGACTACATCCTCGCCGATATGGAGGGATCGGATTCCGAGACTCGCCGCCGATGCTCCATTGATCTCCTCCGTGCCATGTGCCGTAACTACGAGCAGCAGGCGACGGCGATCGTCAAGGAGCACCTCCAAACGTTGCTCACCAATTTCACCACCGACCCCGTCAACAACTGGGGCCAAAAGGACGCGGCCATCCTCCTAGTCCTTGCTGTCAGCGTCAGGAGGGAGAGCGCCATGGGAGGCGTGAGCGAGATCAACGACCAGCTGGATGTCATGGAGTTCTTCACATCCCAGATCCTTCCGGAGCTCAACGAGCCCAACATGAGTGCAAGGCCAATGCTCAAGGCTGATGCCGTCAAGTTTGTCTCCACATTCCGTAACCAGTTCACCGTCGAGCACTTCCGTCACCTTTTCCCTCTCCTCATCAACCACCTTCGCTCTCCAAACATTGTCGTTCACACATACGCGGCAGCAGCTATAGAAAAGATCCTCACTGTCAAGGACAAGCAGACTCGGCAGCTAACGTTCGGCAAGACCGAGCTCAGGCCCAGCCTTGAGGGCATGTTCGGAGGATTTTTCGCCATCATTGAGAACACTGAGCTCTCCGAAAACGAGTACGTCATGAAGGCGACGATGAGGGCTCTCGCCGTCATCAAGGAGGAAGCCGTAGCTGTCACCGAAATGATCATCGGCAAGCTCACAGGGATCCTGGGCAGGGTGTGCAAGAACCCCCAGAATCCCCACTTCAACCATTACCTGTTCGAGAGCATCGCCGTGCTCGTGAAGAGCGTGTGCTCAACCAACACGAGCTATGTGAGTAGCTTCGAGAAGCTTCTCTTCCCTCCCTTCCAGCATGTTCTCCAGATGGAGGTCATCGAGTTCATTCCCTACGTCTTCCAAGTGCTAGCCCAACTGCTGGAGTACAGCACTGGCGACCTCAGCCCGGCTTACGAGAGCCTTTTCGCCCCCCTCCTCACCCCAACCTTATGGGAGAGCAAGGGAAACATTCCTGGCCTTACGAGGCTCATCTGCGCGTACTTGGCCAAGGCGGGAAAGAAGCTTTGCATCGAAGGCACTTTTTTGATGGGGGTGCTCGGAGTATTTCAGAAGCTCATCAGTAGCAAGGCCAACGAGGCCTACGGGTTCCAGCTCTTGGGCTTCCTGGTGGAAAATCTTGGCATGCAGGGCCTTCAGAACCACATCGTAGAGGTTTTCAACATCCTCCTCATGAGGTTGCAGAAGGGGAAGACTGTCCGCTACCAGCGTCAAATCTGCCTCTTTTTCAGCTTCCTCGTCAGCAAGTGCGGAGCATCCACATGGCTTCAAATCCTCAACTCGATCCAACCCGGACTCGGCGAGATGCTCCTACAGCAGGTCTGGATCCCTTGTGTGTTGACCGAATCCGTCTTTAACAAGAGTGATAACAAGGTCATGGTGGTGGGGATGACCATGCTAATGAAGGAGGGAGCGATTGTCAACTTGGAGGGCGGGAAGCCATGGGGACAGATGGTCGCTGGAGTTCTCAAGCTCGTGGCCAGCGGCGTTGCGGACGACAAAAAGGGAACAGACGACGATGACGAGATCGAGGTCGAAATCTCCTTCGACAGCAGGTGAGCGACGGCTGGAGCGAAGCGACAGCAACAACAACGTACCGCCTTCCTACATAATTTATAACCTTCCACTTGTCGTTTCGATCCTCGCCTCATCCCTTATCCTAACACTTTACTCGATTCGCTTTTCTCATCGCAGCTTCTCCAAGCTCAACTTTGCAGCAAAGCCACTCTCCGATAGAATCCCCGAAGTACCAGACAAGGAGGCAATGCTAGCGAAAACGCTGGGGGAGTGCTGCGCATCGAAGCCGGGGGCGCTGGTCGGACTCTTGCAACATACCTTCAAGGATCCCAAGGTCATCGAGGCCTGCGGAGAAACCAAGGTTGGAGAGATTCTTCAACAGCTAGTACAAAAGTATAACGTCAACCTTTCCTAAGAAACGGAAGAGTTTGAGTGGGGTGGGAAGTGGTGCAGTACTGTCTAACTAAAGAAATGAAGGAGAGAGTTGAATTGAGAATATTTGCTTTTGATCAACGAGTACGTCAAAAGGGCGTAAGTATCTTAATTTGTTAGACAAAATCTACTCAGGCAAATCAACGGACCACAAATAATTAAAGCAGTATACAGCACTGTTTATGGTATGGTTATTTGGGGTTAGGGTTATTCAACTAACATAATTTAGATTAAAAGGCTGGAACCGGCATGTGTTAGGATTTTGTCGGGAAAACCATCCTGGGGGG
>Ga0115006_10001475_pt1 | contig 14735 bp, 9 predicted proteins | sample ArcOceMetagenome_3_FD_88943 | JGI IMG/M metagenome (GOLD analysis project Ga0115006, IMG submission 88943) | Marine eukaryotic phytoplankton communities from Arctic Ocean - Arctic Ocean- Svalbard ARC20M Metagenome | ecosystem: Environmental > Aquatic > Marine > Oceanic | place: Arctic Ocean...
TCCCCGGATTAGCTCGCACTGTGGTACTCGCGGCGTACATCAACCGCAACGCGGACCCCGTTATCGGCATCCGGACGGAAAGGGAAGACGACGGACTCCGCCCCGTGGTGACGGTGTATCCGAAGCGAGAATTTAAGATGAAATCGAGCTGGAGCCACTCGGGAGCATCGTTGCAGAGCATCCTTTTGGAGGATCGTTGCAGAATCGAAGGCATCCACAAGGGTACGTTCTTGATATACATCGACGCTTTACACCTCGGCGGGACCATGGTCGGCTTTGTGACTGGAGGATGGAGTGCACGAGATGACCGGACTGGTCCGGATGCCGAGAATGAGGTGAACTCCGGCATGACGAAGGAGGCTTGGAAACGGGGCTGGGTCGCGGAGGTTCGCGAGCACACGAACCTGGAGTGAAGCCGCCCGCACTGAACAAGTCTAGATGACGTATACGATAGAACACACGGAACGATGATGAATGTTCAAAATGATTTCACTCGCTAGGTTTGCACCGCCGCAGCAGCCGCCACTAGAGTCATCGCGTCCCGCCGGCGCCGCCCCCGCCGCCCACCGCTCCGTAGACCGTGCTCGCGATGTAGTTGGCGTGTCGCTTCATGTTCTTCACGATCTTCCCCGCGCTCTTCGTGAACTTCCGTTCGAACTCCGCGCTCGGCAGGACGTACCCGGGCTCCACGATGGGTTTGTCCCTCGCGTCGTTCCTGCCCCTCTCCCTCGCCTCCGCCCTATCCGACGAGAGCCCCGGGATGCCGAGGCCCGGCAGCGGACTTCCCGTCGGATCGGGCGCGTCACCGCTCGTGGAGACATCGTCCGTGTTTCTATCCTCGTCCTCGTCCTCGCTCCGCTGATTCGTGAGCGACCGGGCGGCCCGCGGCGGGTTCTCCAGGCCGCCCTCCTTGTCGGTGACGAGCATCAGGAGCCCCTCGCAGTACGGCAGCTTGTTGGCCTCGCCCCTCCCCCGCTTAACACCGCCCTTGACCCCTTCGTCCTGCGAGTAGAACGGGTACTTGCGCTCCGCGTACCCGACGCACACGTACTTGAACGCGCCCAGCTTATCCGTGGTGTTGTCCGTCGTGTCGAAGCTGTCGGACTTGGGCGGATTGCTTCGCCCGTAGTTGAGCCCCGCGCACCACGGGGGCACTCCGGCGTCCTCCATGCGCTGATCGTAGAACATGGCGCCCCAACACGCCTTGGATCGCGCGCGTCGGGTACGCGGGGGAGGCGGATACGGTTCGCGGTCGCCGCCCGGGGTCGTCATGTCCCCAAACCCGCGCCACGGACACTGATGGGAGCGGGGCGCATCGACGAGATTCAGCATTCTCAGTTACGTGGGTCGATTACGCGCCAGTACTCGCCTGCGATGAAATGGCTACGCGTGGCTACTCAGAAGTCGTTGTCCGAGCCCGACGAGTCGTCCTCTTCGAACAGCTCTCCCTCGCTGCTGTCCCCGCTGAGGTCCCCGCCCGTCATGCTCCCCATCACCGCCGGCTCCCTCCGTCCACCCACCAGTGAGGCGCCCCTCGGAGGTCCATCCGCTCTGCCGTCCAAACCGAACCTCTTGGCCATCGGCGCCGGAGCCGGTGGGGACTTCCTCCGCGACGACCCCGGCTTGGCCCGCGCGGGTTCGTCGATGTCGAAGTCTTCGTCGTCACCACCGCCCACGTCCCCTTCGCCCTTGAGGATCTTCATCTCCTCGTTCCTCATGCGTCGTTGCATGTCCTTGAGCTCCCGTTCTCGCTCCGCCTGTTTGGCATCCTCATCCGCCGACATCTCCTTCAGCTGATACTCCAGGTAGTCCAGGTTCCGTACCTTCTCCACGTACGAGTCGTACATCTCGTCCATGCCCGCCTCGAGCTGCTCGTACTCGTCCATGTACGCCGGCCGTACCTGCTGCAGCGCGCTGAGCCGCTTCTCGCTTCTCTCCAGCTCAGCTCTGCGCTTTTCAATCTTCGACTCGAGCGATTCCTCGTCGCGCTTAAGGTCGTCGAGCATGCGCTCCAATCCCTGGACGTTCTCCCGCACCGACGCGATCTGCTCCTGCACCTGCGACTCGATCTCGTCCAGGTCCACGTCGCGCCCCACCGCGCGTGAACGCTCCACCCGGAGGCGTTTCTCATCCCCGAGGGCGTCGTAGATGGCGGCGCCCCTCGCCGTGATCTCAGACGCGAGCTGCCTGACGAGCTTCACGTCGAAAGCCTTGGCGTCCAGCTCGAAGGCGTCCGCGGCGTCCGGGTCCGTGGCGTCGTCCTCATCCGCGTTCTTGGTCGCCTGGTAGAGCAAGTTGGCGATCTTGAGAAGCTCCTTGACGGCGAGCCTGCGGGACGAGCGGGGGGAGGGGAGGGAAGTCAGCGAATCTGTGACTTTGTCGCTGGGTGATTTGAAAGGGGACGATGGTGTGAGGGGTGGGATGCGTGTGCGTACCCGTCGGCGGCGTAGAGCCTCTTGATGTTGAGCTTAACCCGCGCCTTGGACATGAACACCTTGGAGACGTTCTTGAGGAAGGTGACCCTGTCCTGCTCGGTGCTGATGTCGTCGTCGATGTCCGCGCTCTCGTCGAACCTCTGCACGAGCCAGTCGAGGCAGTCCGCGACGAGCTCGAAGTTGGGGTTGCGAAAGTTTTCGACGGAGATGATGCGCGGGTAGCCCAGCGAGCGCATGCACTCCGTGAAGTCTGCGAGTCGGAGGAGGGAAGGGGCGGGGTCAGAACGTCCAGCGGATACCGAGGGCGCTCGAGGTGGGAAAACGGCACGATGGGAAAGAAAGTGAGCCGTTTGGAAACGCGGGCCGACGCCTCGGGGACGGGGACGCGCGCGGTGGACGCACTTCGAATCTCGCGGTACGACATGTCGACCTACTAACCACGCGCTCACCGCGCGGATCCCGATACGTCGTCGACGGAGGTCGCCCGCACGGCTCTGTGTCTCTCACGACGGCCAGATCCTGCAAGTTTGACCAGGTCGAGTTTGGCAAAATACGCTTATCACTAAAACTTTAAGAATGTTCTCTCTACTCCTCTGTCGCCTGTAAGCTAATGGGCGCCTCGACCGGGTCGAACCTCGGCATCTTCCCGCCCTCCTCCTCCTCCGCGTACGTCCCCTCACCGCTCAGCGCCACGCGGCACCCGCGTCCCACCCTCACCCCAAAGTCCACAGCCGCGCCAAAGTTCCCCTCGCGATCAGGCGCCATCAAAATCTCAACATCCGCGGTCTGCGCCAACCCCGTGGGTCCCTTCCCCTTGACCACACCACTGGGCGGCACGCACTCGAACGCGTGCGCGCCGGGACCATCGAACGTCGCGACCCACTGCGCATCCGTCGGCGTGTCGTTCGTCAGCGTCACGCGCAGAGCCTTGAGCTCCTTCGCCGCGTTGGGATGCACGAGGCCAAAGTCCAGCGTGTCCGCGTTCGCGACGAGTTCGGGGTGGATGTACCGCGCCGACACCGGGAAGTTCTGCACGTCGTCGTTGTCGTACAGGACGACGAGCGCGGCATCCTTCTCGTAGTCGTCCCTGTACACGTGCCCGGCGTCGTCCACGTCCGGGTCGGGCGGCGTGAACCGCATCGTCACCTGAACGTTTTCCCGCGGCGGCAACTTCAAGTCGATTCCCTCTACATCCTCGGGTACAATGCCCGCGCGCGTCATCGAATACCCGCGTCCGAACGTGAGCTGCGGGACAGACGACTCGATCTCCACGACGCTGAACGGTGCCACGAGTTTCATCCTGAACGTCGCGGGCGCCTCCGCGCTGGTGTTGGTGAGAGTCACAGTTTTGAAATAGGACGAGTGCGACACGTCTCGGTGCGCGTAGCACGTCCACTTGAACGAATCGTTCTGGTCAGCCTTGAGCCTCGGGTGATAGGCATCCGCGGTGAGCCTGACGACGAGCGGCTTCATGGGCTTGGGCGGCTGCGCGCGGCCCGGCGCGATGGCGCCGCCGATGCTGACGCTGATCGGTGTAGCGTCGGCGTTGGCGAGTTTGGCCTCCGCCTCGTCGTCGCCGCCGTCGACGCCTCCCACCCGCAGCTTCGTCTTGGCGCATCCCAGCTCGAGGGTCAGCGGCCTGTCCGACTCGACGACCTCGGTGTCCGCGACGCGCTGCGTGCCAACCACGGAACCGACGAAACGCTTCGCCCGCGTGCCGCCGTACCAGTACTCCACGGCGAACCCGACGTAGCCGCCGCGCTTGGGAACGATCACGGGCCCCGCCGGCGCCGGCGCGAGCTTGAAGGGTCCAACGCGCTGGCACATCCTCCCGCGGCCTTCGATGTCCACGCCGACGCGCCCGCCGACCTCGTCCAGTTTCAGCGTGGCGGACGCGGCGGAAACGTCGTTGTCCTTGGGGTTTTTGGGATCCGGGTCGAGCCACGGCGCAAACTCGACTACCATATCCTTCGGACCGTAGTTGACGCAGAAGAACCGCTTGGTGGAACCGGGCGCGCCGACGCGCACGGAACCCCAGTCGAGACCCGCGAATGCCTTCGGGCCGTTCGGTCCGTACGCGTCGTAACCCAGCGGGACGTACTTGACCGGCTGGACCACCAGCGGGGAGCCGACGACGCCGGCGCGGACCGGCAACCGGCGCTCGGGCACGTCGCCGACCAAACACCGCAAAGCGTCAAAGTACTCCCCGGGCATGTCGCTGACCACCGTGACGATGGCCCTGAACTCGCCGTAGGGCGGGAGGATCCCGTGGGACGGGTAGACGACGAACGCGACGCCGTCGCCGGACTTGAGAGCCTCGGCGTCCGCCTCGTGCGCGCTCCTCGCGGCGTGCATCTGAACCCCCAAGCCGCGCGAAAACGCAACCTTCTCGTGCTCCGCGCTCAGCGTCACCGGCGCCCCGGACTTTGCCCTGGACGACTTCTTAAGTCGCTTCTCGATGATCGTCGGGAGGGACCCGCGGAGTGAGGGCTGGGTCAGGCCGCGAAGGGACTGGGCGAACGAGGCGCCACCGTGTTTCATCGCCGTCTTCTTGATACCCCCCAGCGACTCGTAGGTTCCGCCCTGGTGCTCGTGCGTCGCCGGCTCGTGCGGCTTCAGCGAGGATTTCAGCGCGTCCGGCCCGAGCGTGGACGCGGCACCGAACACCTGGCTCGTGTAACTCGCCGCGTCCATCACGGTGGTCCTTCGCAGCGCCGTGGCGACTATGCCGTCGCCACCCGCCAAACCCCCGACAGCCTCGGCGCCCCTGCGCGCGACGCCGCCGCCGCCGAGACCCGCGGCGTCGGCGCCCCTCGCCGCGGCCCAACACTCCATCACCTTCATGCCCACCGCGTCGGGAACCCCGTGCCTCTCCACGTCGATCCGCACCGAGCTCTCAATCGCGGTCGTGTTCTTGATGAGCACCTCCATCGTGGCGTGCGTTCGAATCTCGCACGCGTCGCCAAAGTCCACCTGGACGTGGTCGCCCAGGATGGACTCATCCGCGACGTGCGACGCGTCACCAGCCACGGGGACGCCGTTCAAACCCCGCAGAATCTCGTACTCCACGCTCAGCCCCCTCGCGTCGGCGACGAGTTGGAAACCCAACGGTTTCGCCGCGCCGTCCACGTCCATCGCGATCAACGCTTCGTACCTTGAGCACGGTCTCAACGGCGTGAATATAAACCGCACAGCCTTGCTACCGCCGGGCGGGATCTCATCCTCGCGCCAATCCACGTCGAAGTCGAAGGCATCGCGGCATTCGTCACTCTCACCCTCGGGCTCGGGGGACCACCGGAACACCGCCGGGAGCATGGTCATGTTCTGGACCACAATCTCCCGCTCCACGGGCACGTTGACGTAGCACACGCCGAGGTCGACTTCAGAGGTGGACAACGCGCACAAGGGCTGGAGGACGTCGGCGCGCGCGGCGACGACGCTGACCCGCCCGCCGCCAGCTGCGCACACGACGTTGCTCCTGTACGGACCGGGCTGGGACGGCACCAACGTGCACTCAACCTCAACCTCGGCGTACGGGGGTAGCTCACCCTCGGGCACGGAAAACACAATCTCGCACGGCGCATCCTTCCCATCCACCGCGGGTCTTCGCTCCTCGAGCGCCCACGTCGCGGGGATCGCGCTCTGGTTGCGTATGAGCAAATAGGTATCGCCCGCCACGTGCTGCTGTAAAAGGCCGAAATCAACCTGCGACTGCGCGATGGCAACCTCCGGCCCTTCAACCTCCGCGGTGACGCGCAGCGGTAACGACGGTCCGTGTTCCACCACGCATTTTAGATTTAAGTCAACGCGTTGCACTTTCGGCGGCGTGAGCTCCACGACGCACGTCACGGATCCGCCGTTGGGTGGCAGGATACCTTCGCACGGGTACACGAGTAGACCGGCGCCTTCATCGTGTCCGTACCACGTGAACGGCGCGGGCGCGTCGCTGTGGTTCACCAGCGTGACCTCGCGGTCGTAGTGGCGCCCAGGCAGGAGAGATCCCGCGTAGTTGACCAGGTTCGTGTCGATGACGCAGTGCCGCTCGGCTCCCACGCCGGAGACGACAAAGTCCTCGATGAGCACAGGCTTGTCGAAGGGTTCCTCGGGGTGGGGCACGCGCGCGGGCACGGACGTGTCCACCACGAGCCTCACGGCGGCGTCGTACGCCTGGAGCTCCGACGGCGAAAACGTCGCGGTGAAGATATTCGTCGAGTCCGGCTCGAATACGCCCAGCGGCGGGTCCACGGCGAAGATCCCGGCCTCCCTCGGGTGCTCCCAGACGAATGGCACCGGGACCATCGTCGTGTTCTTGACCGTGAAGGTCCTGGTGTTGACCGACCCGGGAACCACCTTGCCAAAGTACACGGGGCCCTGCGATAGCTCCCCGGGGATGGTGACTCTCTCGTCCACCGTGGTCAGTCCCACGTCCAGCATCGTCCCTTTCCCCGTGACCGTGAACGTCTGCACCTGGCTGTTGTCGCACACCATCCTGAACTGCTGCGTGAAGGTGCCGGGATGCGGCGGCGCGAACCCCACGCGGAGCTGCTCCACGTCCAGCGGATTGAGCTCCATGTACCCCGGTCCCACCCGGAACGGCGTGATGTTGACGCACGGCACCGGCTCCGGATCCGGTCGTTCACCCCGGGCCAACATGGCACCCTCGTTGGGCAGCGTCAGTGGCGTCGTGTGATCCGGCCAGTCCGCCTCGTCCACGAGCCTGAACCTGCCCTCGCCGCCCACGTTCTTGAAGGGCATGCGGGTCTCCACGTCGTTACCCACGAGCACGTACCCGACGTCGAGCGTCTGGTCCAAGGTGAGACACGGCGGATGCCGCCTCGCGCTGCACTCCACCCTGAACTTGCTCGTCTCCGTGATGACCGTGACGAAATCCTCGTAGTCCGCCAACGAATCGGGTTTAAATCGCACCGTCGCCCACGCCGCGTTGCCCGGCGCCAACAGCCCGTGGTCGCTGGGGTACTTGAGCTCGGTGATGCTGAAGTGTTTCGACGGCGGCGGCAGGATCCGCAACCGCCGGCTCAGCGACGACTTGTTCCGAATCGTCAGCCGCATCTCGTACGTCTCCCCGAGCTCGAACTGGTGAAACTCGATCACGTTGGGCTCGACGACGAACACGGCGGACGGGTCGATCGCCACACCGACCTTCTTGGGCAGCGTACCGTCCAAAGACGACGGAACCTCGGGGTGGCGCGGGTTGCGAAGGTACGCCTGCTTCTTGCGCATACCTTCGATGACGCGCGTCTCCAGGTCCATCTGCCCCGGGGTCATCCGCCGCCCGAGCTCCCGGAGTCTATCCTCGGCGTCGCGTTTCTTCAATTCCCACTCCTCGGCGCTGAACACCAGCTTGCGGGGGTACTCGGGCGCCGACTTCTTCGTTCCGACTCGGATGGCGTCGCGGACCCGTTCGTTCTCGGTGGGCTCCATGTACTTGGGCTCGCGCGTCTCGTCCAGGAACTCCAGGGTGGACGGCGGCTTGATGCTCGCCGTCATCCGCCGCTCGTTATCCTCCATTAATGTCCGCGGGTCGAGGAGTCCACCGCCCTCGACGCGTTGCTTGTCGAGGTCCAGATCGTGCGGCAGCCGGGGCATCCTCGCGTTTCTGTGGTCCGCCGTGTACAGCGCGTCCCTCTCCTCCATGCGCGTGCGCTCGAGCTCATCCGCGGCGGCGGCTTTCTCCTCCAGGTATCTCTCGAGCTCATCCATCTGTTCAACCTGCGTGGCGGTCTGGGTTCAGAACGTGGGCGGGTGTTGGGACGGGGACGGTGGGTCAGTGTCGGTTCGTGATGGATGCGTACGAGAGGAACGTTCGGTTTGACCGGCGCGTCTGACCGCCGGCGACGTGGGGTGGGGGTTCACGCGAGTGATGGGTCGCACCTGGGTCCTGATGGCGTCTATTCTTTCCTGGTACTCGTCCACCTCGGGCTCGGCGCCCTCCTCGCCCTCGGCTGGGGGATCACCCTCGGGGGGCGGGGCGCCACCGCCACCGTCCTCCCCCTCGCCCTCCCCAGCCTCGGGTTCCGGCTTCGGTTCCTCGTAAAGCTCGGGGAAGGATCCCTCGAGGAGGTCACGAAACATCCCGCCCGGCTTCGCCGTCGCCTCCGGGATCTGCTCGGGCGCCTCGGCGGGTTCCGTCTCCTCCTCCGCCATCGCGTCCCAACGTCCACGAAGAAGGTGCCCTTCTTTTTACCGTGGGGCGGGGACGACGTCTACCTGACGCCGGCGCGAATCCGCGGGGTGGACGCACCGATCGTCCCCGCGTCCGGCCTTCGCGCGTCCTCGACTCCGTACACGCGCCCGTGCGCGCTCGTGCGGGTCGAGACGCGCGTCTCACGCTCTGACGAGACCCGGTCGAAGTCGCAGCCAAAACGGGATGCTGAGCTGAGTCGGGAAAAAGCTGAGGGTTCGAAATAATTAAAATGCATCGTCGTACGGGCAAACAGGCACGTTGATTAAGATTTACTACGTCGTACTACACGTTAATTATTTCGAATTGTTAATACTTTCAGTGTATTTGCTCGTACACATTACAAATACGTGCGTCCCGTTCCTCCTATGGGCAAACAGTGGGGCGTACCTCTATAACCCTAAACCCTACCCTAAGCTCTAAAACTTCCTTGAGTAAATAGACCGTCGAGTTCCCATTGAAAAATCATGCAAAAAAGCACCAGCTTATGTCGGCTTCGGCGCTCAGATGGTGGTGCCGTCGGGGATGGTGGCGTTGCGCAGGATGGTGACGATGCCCGAGCGGATGTACACGCCGTTCTCCTCGTCGACGAGGTCCTCGACGCCGGCGGCGTTGGTGATGGTGCAGTTCTTCCCGATGCGCGCGTTCTTGTCGATGATGGCGTTGGAGATGACGGAGCCCTCGCCGATGCCCACCGGTACGCCGCCCTCGGCGATCACCTTCGCCTTCTGCTCGTCCGACTCGTAGTAGTCGGCGCCGATGAGCATGGCGTGCTTGATCGTGCACCCCTTGCCAACCTGCGAGCGCAGGCCCACGATGGCGTCCTCCACCGTGCAGTCGGAGAGCGAGCAGCCGTGCGAGATGATGGCGTCCTTGACGTGGCACTTCTCGATCTTCGCGGGGGGGAGGAAGCGGGGCGAGGTGTAGATGGGCGCGCGCGCGTCGTAAAACTCAAACTGGGGCGGGTTCTTGGCGAGGTTCAGGTTCGCCTCGAAAAACGACTTGATCGTCCCGATGTCCTCCCAGTAGTCGTTGAACAGGTACGCCTGCACCTTGAACCCGTCCGCGGCAGCCTTGGGGATGATCTCGCCGCCAAAGTCGTTGTCCTGGGGGTAATCCTTGTTCAGGAAGTTCACCAGCGCGTCCTTCTTGAACACGTAGATGCCCATGGAGGCGATGTACGGGTTCGCCGCGGCGGCTTCGGCGTCCAAGCCGAGCACGGTGGTGTCCACCTGCATCGCCTTGAGGGCGTCGCCCTCGGGCTTCTCGGCAAACTCGGTGATGCGGCCGGTGTCGTCGATCTTCATCAGGCCGAAGTCCGAGGCGCGCTCGTCGTCCATGGGCAGGCAGCCGATGGTGATGTCCGCGTCCACCTCCCTGTGGCGGTCGACGAACGCCATGTAGTCCATGCGGTACAGGTGGTCGCCGGAGAGGATCACAACGTCCTGCACGTCCTTGTTCTTGATGTCCTCAAACAGCCAGCTGTACTGGCGCACGGCGTCCGCGGTGCCCTGGAACCACTCCTTGCCGCCGAGTCCGGGGGTCTGCGTCGCCGCGAGCACCTCCACGAAGCCGTTGCCGCCGTACATGATGCCGTTGCCAAAGTTGTACGTGCGCGCGAGGTGGCGGTTGAGCGACACCGAGTTGAACTGCGTCAGGATGTACATCTTGCTGATGCCCGAGTTGAGGCAGTTGGACATGGGCACGTCGATGAGGCGGTACGCGCCGCCGATGGGCACCGCGGGCTTGGCGCGCTGCTTGGTGAGGGGGTAGAGGCGGGTGCCCGCGCCGCCGCCGAGGATCACCGCGGCGACGGACTTGGAGTTGGAGATGGCGGTGGGGGACTGCGTCTCCTCCATGGACACGGCCGTGGCCTTGACGGTGCGGGACACCATCGCGCGGGGCGCGGAGACGCGCGAGGCGCTGAGCTTGGAGCCCTTGAAGAAGTCCTTGCGGCCCACGGGGGTGCTGCTGTTTTTCGCAATGGAGACGGGGAGGAGGTCAGCGGGGCGCGAGCGCGGGGAGCCTCGAGCGAGCGCCGAGGACGGGTGGGGGGATTCGCGCGAAGCGTCGTTGTGTCTGTTCCCCGATCGCTGGAAACGCGGCGAGGCGCGACGGGGGATCGCGCGGGTTCGGGGGGGCGCACGCACCGGCACGCGGACGCGCTCTGCGCGAACATGGCGGCGGACATGTCCTTGGTGGTTGGGTTGTGTGCGTTTGACGCGCGCCGAACCTGTGCCGCGCGCGCCGCGCCGGCGGGGAGGAACCAACTCTATCCTCACCCGCGTTTTCAACTGCTCTCAACCGTCGGCTTCGAGCTTGGCTGCCAAGCTGGCAAGCGCTGATCTGCTGATGCGCTGAGTGCGTGTCGCGGTCTCTGCGAGTTCCAAAATCCCCGGCGCCGGCCGACGGAACGCACGCGGACGATCGAACATGAATTCGGCGGGCATCCAAACCTGCACCGAGCGCGCTTCTGACGGCGGACCCGTGTGCGACGCGGCCGGTGCGCGCCCCCTCCCCCTCGCGCCCTTCGCCCTTTGCCCGCCTGGATCTCGCCCCCCGATTACATCGTGCCCACCCGCCGCCCCCCCGACCTATACCTGACCTTCGCTTCCCATCCCCCACGACGTCACAGACGGAGAGACGGTCGCGCACACCGTCCCTGCATCGTTTCACATCGGCGACGACGTCCAGGGCAAGGCCGGGACCCTCCACATCACCACCCGCCGCCTCGTGTGGTTCGGGGAGGGCGCCGACTCGGCCGGGTACGAGGTGCCGTTCACCTCGATCACGATGCACGCGGTGTCGCGGGGCGCGGAGGACGGATCCAACGATTTCACGAGCCCGTGCATATACGCGCAGGTTGAGGGTACGCCCCCGGAAGGGTTCGGGGCGACCATCGCGAGCGGAGGCGACGGCCCAGGACCCGAGGACGCCGACGAGGGCGACGAGGAGGATGACGACGAGGGAGATGATGAGGACGACGCCGGCGGGTTCGCGATGGGCGGCGGCGACGACGGGGACTACGACGACATGTTCGAGCTGCGCATCGTCCCCAATGACCCCGAGGGTCTCGATCAGATGTTCCACGTGCTGTGCGAGTGCGCCGCCATGAACCCGGACGACGACGAGGACGAGGAGGAGGACGACGGCGGCTTGTTCTTTGACGAGGACGAGGTGATGCGCGGCGCGGGCGCGGACGGCAGGGCGGCGGCGCTGGAGCGGTTCGACGCGATGCTGCAGATCGATCCGGGGGTGGATGAGCTGATCCGCGACGATCCCGGACGTTTCGAGGACGACGACGAGGAGGAGGAGGAGGAGGGGAAATAGGTGTGCCGGGTGGGTCGCGCGGGTGTGTCTCAATAAAATATGCGCAACACCATTGCCCACTGAAGCTGTGCGGGTCTCGATCTCCACACTGCCGGTCTGCCGGTTTTTCTTTTTTTTCCTTCCTTCTGTCTGCCTCGCCAGCTGTTCGTCGTGTTTTATGTGTTTGGCGGGAGGATTTTTTTGCAATTTTCGTGGCGCGTATGGGTATTCAGTTTAATCCCTCGCCGCGCCAGACGCGAAGTGAAATCTTCTCCCGACAGGGAACACTGCTGACTAAGTCAGAGAGAGCCGACAGAGACCCTTTTGCGAGAATCGGCACCTTCAAAAAAGCGCGTCGCAAAAATCTAATAAACTTCGGGGTTCGTGACTCATGGCGCACGTTGTTTGTCGATGCAATTCCCGGAACGGTTTCCCAGAACGGTTTCCGGTTATGAAAGATTTTTTCAAATGACTGGGAAGTGATGGAGGTCTGTGAACCAAAAGAAATCCTCAGTTTCCCGGCGACCTTTCGCAAAACGAAAGGACCATCAGCAAGAATGGCGAAAAAACGAAAACCCGTCTTCTATGGACAACTAGTGACAAAAATGTGAAAAATCTGTCAAAAAGTGGATAATTCTCCGAGACCCCCCTCACCATTGGAATAACAGAAATAACAGAAAGGCGGCTGGCAGGCGCGTCACATTCGTGCAGCGCAGCGCTCCGCTAGCGGCACAGAAACTTCGTTCGTCTCGACGACCTCGTTTCAGTCAACTTCAACACCATGTCGATGGATTCCGGTGATACCGCGTGGATGCTCATGAGCTGCGGGCTCGTCAACCTGATGACCCCCGGCCTCGCCTTCTTCTACGGTGGCCTCGTTCGTCAGCAGAACGTGCTTACCATGATCATGCAGAACTACGTCTCCATGGGCCTCATGACCATTTGCTGGATCGCCTGGGGCTACTCCATGTGCTTCGGCGAGAACAAGACCTCTTACATCTGGGGCAACCCCGCGTCCCACGCCATGCTCTCCGGCATCGAGAACGACGACGGCAACTATGGCGCAATCCCTGGCACCGTCTTCGCTGGTGAGTGCCCGCCTCCCGCTTCCCTTTACCGTGCTCGAAACCCACTGTCCGGGCGCCAATGTCCGATAAACTCCGTTTCACACCCGTCCGGCCGGTTTTCGCGCGTTTTCCGTCGCTGTCGCGGCGGCGCGAACGCGTCAACCCGGCGTCCCCGCAACCCGAAATTCTCCACGTGGTCCAAGGGAGAGCGGGGGGGACGAGAGATGAGAGACAAAAAAACAGACTGATCGCCACTGAGTTTTGAAAAATGCTGACTTTTTTTCTCCCCTCTCTCCTCGACTCGCAGCCTTCCAGGGCATGTTCGCCGTCATCACCCCCGCGCTCATGACCGGTGCCTTCGCCGATCGCGTCATGTTCAAGCCCTACCTTCTCTTCATCTTCCTCTGGATCCACCTCGTCTACTACCCCTTCTGCCACTGGATTTGGGGCGCCGGCTGGATGGCTGATGAGGGAGTTTGGGACTTCGCCGGCGGCATCGTCGTGCACTGCACCGCCGGTTTCGGCGCCCTCGCCGTCGTCATGGCCCTTCCCCACCGCAAGAAGCTCGAGCCCGAGCTCGACACCGACCCCCACAACATCCCCTTCGTCGCTCTCGGCACCGCCCTCCTCTGGTTCGGCTGGTTCGGCTTCAACGGCGGCTCCGCCCTCGGCGCCAACCAGCAGGCTGGCTACGCCCTCATCAACACCGAGATCTCCGCGTCCTGCGCTCTCTTCGTGTGGCTCATGATCGAGTGGGTGCACAAGGGCAAGCCCACCCTCGTCGGTGCCTGCGTCGGCGCCATCGCCGGTCTCGCCACTGTCACCCCCGCCGCCGGCTTCGTGTACCCCTGGGCCGCGATGGTCATCGGCTGCCTCGCCGCCCCCTGGTGCTACTTCCTCATCGAGGTTGTCAAGAACAAGTTCGACCTCGACGACGCCCTCGACGTGTTCGCCGTGCACGGTATGGGCGGCTACCTCGGCACCCTCCTCATCGGCGTCCTCGCCGATGACCGTGTAAGCGGAGGCGGCCCCAACGCCAGCGGCGAGCAGTTCTTTAAGCAGCTCTGGGGCGCCACCTTCTGCGCTGTCTACGCCTTCGTCGTGTCCTTCGGCCTCATCAAGGCGATCAACCTCGTCATGCCTGTACTTCCCCCCTCGTCCCATCTCAGCGAGGGTCTCGACACCTCCATCCACGGCGAGAAGGCGTACAAGGAGAACAGCCAGAACGGCACCGAGTACACCAACCCTCTCAAGGCTGCCCAGGCCGTCTAAACGGCGCGGCGCCACATACATCTAATAAGTGCTTGTACCAAGTATCACCCTTGCTATGCGTTGCTCTATTTTTCTTTGAATTTAATATAAGACAAGACAGATCAGATCACCCGCGCGTGGAGACGAACAAATATTACATACATAGCCGCGATGGCGGCGAAAAGAATATTTTCATTACAGTCGTTACATCCTTCGAAGCACGCGGTCGAACGCGTCCAGGAACACGCGAGCGTGCTCCGGCGTGAAGTACAGTCCGGGTCAGCGCGCAACATCGTCCCAGAATGGCGCGCGAGATTCAGATTTGCGCGCGAGTTTTGCCACGCTGTTTGACGACGTCCAATGAAAACTCACGAAACCACGCAGCTCTTCTTCAGCCTGCTGGAGTAACTCTTCTTCCCCCCCGTGCGTCGCTTCGTCGGCTCGAGCTTGAACGCCTCGCCCCCGGGCTCA
>Ga0115006_10001478_pt1 | contig 14721 bp, 12 predicted proteins | sample ArcOceMetagenome_3_FD_88943 | JGI IMG/M metagenome (GOLD analysis project Ga0115006, IMG submission 88943) | Marine eukaryotic phytoplankton communities from Arctic Ocean - Arctic Ocean- Svalbard ARC20M Metagenome | ecosystem: Environmental > Aquatic > Marine > Oceanic | place: Arctic Ocean...
GTGGGGGAGGCAGATGCTGTGCTTGCTGCCAGCATCTTTCATTTTGCCGAATACAGTATCCCGGAAGCCAAAGCATTTATGCGCAAGCAAGGCATTAACGTACGGCTATAGTCGGAACATGGCGTTTAACGCGGACTGATACGCAACCAGTTGTTCATCAAAAATCCCCAGGGGCTAGTCAGTTTAATCGGTGCAGACTGCGCAGATAAACAAATGCACTCGCCATTTTGAGCGCCCATAGGCTGGTGGGTATCGCCGGGTTTACGGAGAATAAAATCTCCCTCGCTATACACCGCGCGCTCATCGGAAAAGCTGCCCTTCAACACTACGGTATACTCGAGACCGCCATGATCGTGTTTTGGCGTCTTTCCGCCGGCACAAATTCGATGAAGTGCCACCTCAAAATCGTTTTGACCAGTTTTCAAGCGAGCCATGTCGACCGAACCAGACAATCTGCGCCAGCGCGGCGGTTTGTCATCGGCTTCGATGAGTTTGTTGACCGATGGTGGATAATCGGCCTCTGCCATCTTGGTCGCCGTCGTTGGCTTGGCTGGCGCTGCATCGCTCACGTCATCCAATCGATCGATCTGCTGCATCACGTTTTCGAGTAGCGCGTCGTCCATCGGTTGTGTTTCAGCGTCCTCCATTAACTTCGATCCGACCTGGTCGAGTCTGAGCAGCGAGTCACGGCAATGCGCGCAAAAATGCAGGTGCGCAGAGACGCAGATCGATGCGGCTGTGTCTAGGGTTCCAGCCGAAAACTCTAACAGCATGCTGGTATCTGGGTGATGGCGGGTTTTATTGTTCATGAGCTAATTCATCCTGAAACTCGGCGGGCACTAGAATCTGCATCTTTTGCAGCGCTAGTCGAACGCGTGATTTTACCGTACCCAGCGGAAGCCCTAATTCCTTCGACGCCTCGGCGTGCGACTTACCCTCTAGATAGACTTTTCTAAGTATTTCATCCTGCTCTCGTGGCAGTTGTGATAGCGATTCTCTAAGCTTTTCTTCACTGCGTTTTTGCTGCAGTAAAGATGTTGGCGTCTCCTCGTCGGGTTCATGCCAATAATCTTCGTTTTCGAGCGGCAAGTGCTGTGTATTGCTCTTGCGCCTGAGCATGTCGATTCTGCAATTTCGGGCCACCGTGTATATCCAGGTCGTGGCCGAGGCTTTTTCGGGATTGTAACCGGCCGCTTTTTGCCACACCTTGATCATCACTTCCTGAACCAGATCTTCGTTGAGCCCAGGGAACCAACCTTCGTGCCGACTGGCTTGAGCGAAACTTTTGATCAGCGGCGCATAGTGCTTAAACAAAGCAGCGAAAGCGCTGCGGTCGCGATTTTCGCCGACACAAGTCAGCAACACGCTCCATTGATCGGAACGCTTAACCGATGACTGCAAAGCGTTTACTCGTCCGGTCATGGGAGCCTTTTCACTTTTAGCTAGATTTTGTTTGGTATTCATAAGAACGTACTGTTATTTCATTATACAACAGGTACGCCGCTTTTGACGGCTTGGATCACCGCCACTAACGATGGATCGGCGTCTAGGCTGCTGGCGCCGTGAACAGGGCGAGCGCCGGGTAGAAATTTTCATAGACTAACTTTAAGCCGACAAGCCCGAGAATGACGTACGACAACCGGTAAAAAACGTCGGTGGAGACGCGATGGTGAAGATACACTCCAAGTTTTACTCCCAGCGGCGCAAATGGCATTAATAGCAGCGAGGCTAAAAGATGCTGACTGTGCAACTGGCCAAGCCACGCGTAAGGGATCAGTTTGGTTGCATTGACGATGGTAAAAAACACCACAGAAGTGCCGACCATAACAGTTTTATCAAGTCGCAAAGGCAATAAGTAAATTGACAGTGGCGGCCCGCCGGCGTGAGCGATAGTGCTGCCAAAGCCGCTGGCAAAGCCGCAGATTGAGGCCTTTATCGATGAGGTCTTTGGAGGCGCGGCGGACTTTTTAAAGACCGTTCGATACAACTCCTGTGTCGCCACATAGAGCGCAAAGCCGCCAATCATCAGTTTTATATATTCGGCGCTCATGATGGCAAAGGTCAGCGAGCCGAGGCCGATCCCAAGAATCGCTGCGGGAAGGATACTGCGCAAAATAGTGCCATCGCAATGTCGGCGATAGGCCGCCAAGCTAAACAGGTCCATGCAACACAGAATTGGCAACATGATAGCGGCAGCGACTAGGGGGTCGATCATCAGAGTAAGTAGCGGCACCGACAGAGTACCAAGGCCACCGGCAAAGCCTCCTTTAGACATACCCGTGAGCACTACGACCACCGCACCGAGCAGGTAAAACGAGAGTGGAAAATCCACTGATTTAAATCCTCTAATCTCAAGTTTAGGTGGCCGGCAACCGGCAACGCGATTTAATCAGGACGTTCAGGCCCTTTTGATGCGCGGTCGCAGCATATCAGATGTTTAGGTATTTTGATGGCGTGCAAAACTGTGACCTGTAACAGTGTACTCGCGCTCTATGCGTACTCACGTTGTTTTCGGCTACGCGCTCCACCCCTTTTGTTAACTTACAGGCATGACCAATAAGGGATTTGCAGCGCTTGCGTGCAGGCAGTGTTTAATTTTTGGGCGAACAATGGGGACATGGCGAAGGAATTTTAGCATCCATCGGCGAGCGACGTTTTACGCTGGCCCAATAAATAAAAATTCGGTTGCTATATTGCTGTGAAAGGGCTTTCAGCAAAATTAGCTATCTGGGATTAGCCGAGCGTCATTGCCGATCTATTGCGCATGCACTGCGAGGCAGTACGCAGTATTTTTAAAGTTGCAGCAATGTTTGAAATGCTATTGCAAATGATAATGCTTCTCTGTTGACATATGTAATGCGAATTATTATCATCTCGCCCCGTGGTTTTTAAGTGCCGCAGTACCTGTGCGTCACTGTAGTCGGTATGTGTCCGCGATCGGAACAATCCGCGCGGCAATAACAGCGTCGAGCAACGCGTCGTCCAAGATGATCAAGCGGCTCGTGATTTTCATAAACTTGGTTAAGCATAGGTCTAACAATGAAACTAAATGTTACTCTCACTCAATTATTCTTGATTTTAGCGGTCGTCGCGATGACCGGTTGTGGCGGTTCAGGCTCCAGCGCGCCAGCAGATCGTGATAACGATGGTACGGCGGATGTTAGCGATGCCTTTCCTGACGACGCGTCAGAAACTGCCGACTCAGACGGTGATGGTACGGGTGATAACGCCGATGCATTCCCGAATGATGCCACAGAAACTGCGGATGCCGATGGCGATCAAAAGGGCGATAACGGCGACAACTGCCCGGCGGACGCCAATGCCGACCAGGCCGACGCCGACGGTGACGGTGCTGGTGACATCTGCGATGCTGATCAGGACGGTGATACCCTGGCCAACGACGTCGATAATTGCCCATTAAACGCCAATCTTGATCAAGCTGATGCCGATGTCAACGGTCTGGGCGATGCATGCGATGCCATGCCAACGATTTACGCCTATGACAATGCAAATTATACCGGCTCGTCGAGTTCGGTTAGCTATACAGGCCAGACTGCGCGTCAGTTGCTGGTCGCCGATATGGCGTACTACATGGAAAGTGTACTCACCGATGATGCCGCCAACACAGTGGCTTCGGTGACTACTAATCTGGACTTTTTCATCAAGGGAACCGACGCTAACGTCACCGATACTCTGCTTGGCACCTACATTAAAGATGCTGCCAATGTCACTTTAAAAGAAGCCAAGACCTACGGCGACATTTCCACTGGTAAAAACCTAGATGGAAAAATCGCTGGCGGCAATGGCAGTGGTGGCGGCGAGACGTCGAAATTGATCGACAATGAATTTTTCGGATGGAGCGAGGGGAGTCCTGCGCTGCCGATTGATCTGGTCAATATTTGGATCGCCAGCCAAGCCGCTTTGGCATCCGATGGCGTTGCCGTTCAAGTGACCGATGCCACCGGCGCGACCTCATCGGCGAACGTCAATACCGACGCCCACGGCCGCAACTACCGACAGCTGATGCAAAAATTCTTGATGGGCGCGGTGAATTTTTCTCAGGGCACCAATGATTATTTCGCAACCAACTTTATGGGCGAAAGAGACGGGGTCAATGTGCTGGCCTCTCAAGACGGCACCAAAGACTACACTTACGCCGAGCACAAATTCGACGAAGGCTTTGGTTATTATGGTGCGGCCCGAGATAACTTGCACTACACCGATCTTGAAGCGCGCGCCAAAAGCGGTCGCGATGGTTGGAAATATGGCCACCACGACACCGATGGCGACGGTATGATCGATGTGCGCAGTGAGTACAACATGGCGCATTCACAGAACTGTGCCAAGCGTGATGCCGGATCCGCAAGCGGCCCATCACCCACTGATTTTTCTACCGAGGTTATGACATCGATCATTGCCGCTCGACAAATTCTCAGTAACGCCGCCAACAAGACCAACCCCGCGTTGACTGAAGCGGAAAATACCAAGTTGCAAGAGCACATTAAAATGGCCTCTGTGGCATGGGAAAAGTGCATCGCGGCGACGGCTGTTCACTATGTCAATGATCTATTCGCGGACATGGATGAGTATAAGTCGGGCACTCCAGCAACGCTGAGCAATTTTGAAACCGTTGCTAAGCACTGGTCCGAATTGAAGGGCTTTGTTATGAGCTTGCAGTTCAGTCCGGCGTCACCCTTTAGAGATGCAGCAGTCACGGCCGTCGACCTGGACGACTTAAAGCACATCAGCATGCTCTTGGGCGACGCGCCGGTGTTGGCCGACGGTAGTCAGATGGGCGTGGCGCCGAGCGGTACAGCTGACGATGCGATTTATGCTTATCGCGGCAAGCTACTTGAGGTCCGGGAGACGCTGCAAAGCGCCTACGGTTTCTCAGACGCTAATACTGTGGCTTGGTAGTGAAGGCGTAAGTGGTGATGGTAATGCTTATTGGTTGACATATGAAATGAGAATTATTATCATTATTAGTTGAATTTAAAAAGAGTTTTATTATGGGCTAACTTCGGTTAGCCCATCTTTGTTGGAGGCGAAAAATGGCTCGTTTATCTTTCTTAAAATGTGTAGTGATCTCCGCTGTGCTAGCTGGATGTGGCGGAGGCGGTGGCGGTGGCGCGGCCGCGCCGACGCCGACGCCTGTTGCGGACACCACCGCTCCGAACATTACCCTTAGCGGCGACAATCCGCAGGTGGTCGACTTAAACACCGAGTACGGTGAGAGCGGCGCAACGGCCGATAGCGGCGAAACCGTGACCATTGACGCATCCGCAGTGGATACCTCTGCCGTTGGCACTTACTCGGTGACTTACGATGTCAGTGACGCGGCGGGCAACGCAGCGGATCAGGTAGTGCGCAGCGTTGAGGTGGTAGACTCGGCGTCACTTGAGCCCGAGCCTGACACGAGCGCTCCGGTGATCTCGTTGATCGGTGAGACGACACAGTCAATCAGCCTAAACGCCGAGTATCAAGAGTCCGGGGCGACAGCCGACACTGGCGAGAGCGTGGTTATTGATGCGTCGGAGGTCAACACGTCTGCAACCGGCAGCTACAGCGTTTATTACAACGTCACCGACGCCGCGGGTAATGCCTCTGCCGAGGTGACTCGAACGATCAACGTGGTCGAGCCCACAGGCACCGTCAGTGAGCACTCGGTGCTGACCTCGCTGGTGGATAACATCGTCATCCCCAATTACAAGGCAGTCGCCGATCAGGCGTCAGCATTCGCCGATGCGAGTGGGCCATTGGCAGGCTACTGCGATGGGTTGGGTGAAACTGATGAAGCGGCCAAGTTATTGGCCGCACAAGACGCTTGGAAAAGCCTGATGCGGACGGTGCAAAAGACCGAGTTGCACATCGTTGGCCCGGCGGCGAAGAACGCCAAGTCACTGCGCAATCGCGTGCACTTTTACACCGAGGACGAGCGCCTCTCGACTTGCGGAACCGATGCCGCAGTGGTCAAGGCGCACACTGAATCCGATTTTGACGTAGCGGTGACCGCCGCAAATCAACGCAGTCTATCGGCGATAGAGTATTTGCTGTTCGACTCGACGCTGGATCATACCTGCGCCGCTGGCGTGTCGACCGTGGACGGCTGGAACGACTTAGCCGATTCAGAGCGCAAGCTGCAGCGCTGTGCCCTGGCCGAGATATTGGCCCAGGATGTGTCTGTCAATGCGACCCAAATCCATACCGACTGGGCCACGTATCGGAGCGGCTACTTGGATGCATCTGAGATTGGTACCAATTTTGAACTGATGACCGACGGCTTGTTTTATTTTGAGAAATACGCAAAATCAGCCAAGTTAACTACGCCTTTGGGGCTCGATCCCCTGTGTCAAACACAAACCTGCGCCGAGTCGATCGAAGCGCCCTTCAGCGAGACATCGCTGCACAACGTCAAGGTCAACGCCGAGCAGCTTTTAGCTATATTTGACGGCGGGCTCGACGACCTAGCCGATCAAAATAGCTCTGGTTGGTCGACTACGTTCAAGGGGCTTATTACCGCGGTGGTCGACAAGGCGGATGCGATGCTGTTGGCTGCGCCCAACGATTCAATCAAGCAGCAGGTGATGGCGATCACCTCGGCGGATGACGCCAGTGCGTGCAGCAACGCCTATGCCAATCCCGACAGTAATGCAGAGCCCCAAGCCTGCACGCTTGGTGGCTTGATCAAACGCGTTACCGATGACCTCAAGGTCGAATTTGTTGCCTACGTAGGCGTCTCCGTTCCGGATGGCGTGCAGGGTGACACCGATTAAAAAATTCGATGCAGGACTCTTGGCGATGGCGACGCTTTTAGCGTGTTCAGCCCAGGCTTTGGAGGCGGAACCACCGCTGATCAAGGAAGTGACGATCATCGGGACCAAGGAAGCTAACTTAAAGCTGTCTGGATCGGGGGTACGCATCGACGCCGATGAGCTTAAAAAGCACGCTTATAGTGATCTCAATCAATTAGTCAGTGCCGTCCCCGGGGTCTATGTTCGCGAGGAGGATGGATTTGGTTTACGTCCCAACATCGGTATTCGGGGAGCGACCTCGGATCGCAGCCAAAAAATTACGCTGATGGAGGATGGTGTGCTGATCGGCCCTGCGCCCTACTCAGCCCCCGCAGCTTATTACATTACCAACGCCTCGCGGGTCTTTGCGCTTGAGGTATTGAAGGGACCATCGGCGATTAAATCTGGCCCGCACACCGTCGGCGGCGCGATCAATCTAGTGACGCGGCCGGTTCCGATCGATAACACTGCCGAAATCGACCTCACTGCGGGTAGCGATGGCTACCAAAAGCTCGCCGGTGCGGCTGCTTACGTCAACGGTAACCTAGCTATTCTGGTGGAAGGTTTGCAGTATTCAAGCGATGGGTTTAAGCGCTTGGACGACGGCGGTGATACCGGATTTGAACGCAATGACATCAATCTAAAGATGCGTTGGAAGCCGCAAACAAAACTTCAGCAGACGCTGACGCTAAAGCTCGGGTTTGCAGATGAAGACGCCGATGAAACCTATCTGGGGCTCGCCGATAGCGACTTTGCACTCGACCCCTTGAGGCGTTATCCAGCCTCCCAACTCGATCGGTTCCAGTCGGAGCACCGTCAGATTCATATCGGGCACTCGATGACGTTAGAAAGCGGTACGGACGTCAACACCAAGCTCTACTTAAACGAATTTGATCGATCGTGGAATAAATTTAGTGGGTTCATGGACGGCCCCAAAGCGCAGGATGTTTTACGCGATCCAGGCGATTACCTCGGTGCCTACCGAATCTTGACCGGGACCACAGATTCAACGGTCGGTGATTTTACCGATCTGACCCTCGATATCACCGATAACGATCGCGAGTACCGGTCTCAAGGTGTGCAGTTCGACTTGAGTCACCGCGCGTCGTTTTGGGGGCTTGACCACCGAATCGACGTCGGTCTTCGCTACCACGAAGACCAGGTGAGGCGGCGACACCAACAGCGCAGTTATTTAATGCGCTCGGCGCAAGTGGTGTCTGACGGGATTGAACGGCCCTACAAGACCAATAATTTCGCGCATACCGACGCCCTAGCGGTTTCGGTGTCCAACCAAATAAGTTGGGCAGATTGGACCATCAATGTCGGTGTTCGACACGAAGATATCAGCGGTAGCGTGGATAACATCCTTGAGGGCACGTCTATTGCGAGTGATCAATCGATCACTGCTCCGGGCTTTGGTGCGCATCTACAGGTCACCGAGACCATTGGTGTACTGGCGGGTGTTTACGTCGGATTTTCGCCGGCTGGTCCGGGTAAGTCCGGTGCTGATGCCGAGGAAAGTACCAATTTCGAATACGGCATCCGCTACTCTACGCCGACCCTGTCGGGAGAAGTGATCGCGTTTCACAGCGACTATGACAACTTGTTGGGGCGTTGTCGCGCCTCTGATTCAGACTGTGATATCGGTCAAGAATTCAGCGGTGGAATGGTCGAGGTTAGCGGCGTAGAGTTTTTGGGCGAGGTCGAATTCGCCCTCACCGATGATTGGCTTTTGACCTCTAAACTCAACTATACCTATTCTGACTCCGAATTTGAGGAGTCATTTTTCTCTCAGTTCTCTCAGTGGGGGCTGGTTGATAAAGGCGACGAACTGCCGTACATACCGAAACACGTGGGCCGCTGGCAAGTGGCACTCGAAGGCGACCGCTGGTCGTTGGATCTGGCATTAAAGTATCAGCATGAAATGCGCGAGGAACCCGGTTCAGGCGATATTGGCAGTGGACTCCACACCGATAGCCTGACGGTACTGGATATCGCGGTTAGCCGCGTGGTCAACGACGATCTCGAGTTGAAGTTATTGTTGAGAAATGCCGCCGATAAAACCGCGATCGTGTCGCACCGTCCCTACGGTGCCCGCCCTAACCAGCCGCGAACGTTGTTGGCGCAGGTTAAGTATCGATTTTAGACTGGGGTATCGATAGGAGGGAGTTTTGCTCGAGTTTTTTACTGCGCCGGCTGAATTTTTTCTCGACCCGTCGAAACGGGTGTACTGGGTTTATCTAGCCAGTGCATTGGTGATCGCCTCATTTGTGGTGGCGCGACAGGAAGGACGTTTTAGCCCTTTAGCGCAATTACAAAGATTGGTTAATCCGGCCTACTGGCTTTCTCGGTCGAGTCTTTACGACGTCACCTTAATGATTTTTAACACGGTCATGCGGCTCGGATTATTGATCCCGCTGTTTGGCAGTCATCTAGCGATTACCGTGCTCGTCGGCGGCACCTTGCAAGAGTACGTCGGCGACGCACCGCGACTCGAGCTCGGCTGGTTTTGGATTGCGAGTCTCTTTAGCGTGGCATTTTTAGTGGTCGAGGACGCGAGCCGCTTTGGCCTGCACTTCTGTATGCATCGCTTTGATTTTTTGTGGGCTTTTCACAAAACCCACCACAGCGCCACGGTATTGACTCCGCTGACTATTTTTCGGGTGCATCCGGTTGAACACATATTGTATTTTACGCGGAGTTTAATAGTTTTTGGCACGGTCACCGGCGTCTTTGTGTGGCTATTTTCGCAACGACTGACGGGCTTGCAAATACTTGGCGTGGACGCCTTTGGGTTTATGTTTAATTTTGCCGCCGCCAATCTGCGGCATTCGCATATTTGGATTTCGTTTGGACGCTTTGAAAAACTCTTTATCAGTCCGGCGCAGCATCAGATGCACCACAGCGTTGATCACGCCAATGTCAACCTCGGTAGCGTACTGTCGATTTGGGACGGCATGCTCGGAACCCGTCAATACGCCACCCGCAAAGTTACTATGCGCTTTGGCATTGGCGAAAATACATCGCCGCTAACGCCGCAACCCAGTGCCAGCATCCATCGGGATACTGCATTGGCCGGGGTGCCCGATTTAGCCCGGGCGGAGTCGCCAAGCGATCAGCGTGCTGGACAGCGGCTCGCGTAGCGCCGCACGTTTAGTGCCACCCGTTTAGCCGCTAATCTCCAATCATTGCGAGCAAGCAACACGCTGCTGCGACCAATAGGCCTATGGCAGCAGCCCTGGCCTTGCATACCTCGGCAAGCCTCTCTAAAATCTTAGAAAAATTTTCAATTAAAAAAGCACAGGGGCAACAGCGATGACAGAGACTAGTTCACAGGGTTCAGCGGCTGACACGCCAGACCAGCCAGATCAGAAACCGCAGACATTCGCCTTTATCGCCATGACTTGCCTGTTCTTTTTTTGGGGCTTTATCACGGTCTTAAATGACATACTGATACCGTTTTTAAAAGAATCGTTTGACCTTACATACACCCAAGCGATGCTCGTGCAGTTTTGTTTTTTTGGCGCCTATTTTATTGTCTCGCCGTTAGCTAATCGACTGATTGATCGCACCGGGTTCCAAATGGGCATCGTTATTGGACTGTTGACGACGGCTGCTGGATGTTTGTTGTTTTATCCATCGGCAGATTTGAACGTTTACGTGCTGTTTCTGGTTTCGTTTTTCGTTTTGGCCAGCGGTATCACCATTTTGCAAGTGGCAGCTAATCCTTATGTTGCCGCCCTCGGGCCGGAGACAACCGCGGCCAGTCGTCTTAACTTAGCGCAAGCGGCCAATTCGCTGGGTACTACCGTGGGTCCATTTGTCGGCGCCATGCTGATATTGGGCGCGGTCGCAGCGGATGCCTCGGCGGTGCAAGTCCCCTATCTAATGATAGGTGCTGTGCTGGTGATTGCCGCCTTGTTGTTTAGAAATATTAACCTGCCTGCCTTGGCGCACGTTGAATCTGATGCTACCGATCGGCAAGACAGTCTGCTCAGTCATCTGGTGTTTTCGGGCGCTATCGTGCTGGCTATGATCTTCGGCTACACCTTAGTTGCAGGGTTCATTGTGGTGGTCGCGCTAGGTTATAACTTTTATGGGTTGCGTCAGCACCGGTCGATGGTCCTCGGCGCTCTGGCTATTTTCCTCTACGTTGGCGGCGAGGTGTCGATTGGCAGCTTTTTAGTCAACTATTTTGCCGAGAGCTCAATTGCCGGGATGGCAATGGCCGAAGCTGGCGAGTTGGTTGCCTACTACTGGGGTGCAGCGATGGTTGGCCGCTTAGTCGGTGCCGTATTGATGAATTATATCGCTTCAACCAAGTACCTTGCTGCCAATGCTGTGATCGCGATTTTGATGATTGGCATCAGCATGAATACTACCGGCGATGTGGCCGTGTGGTCGATTCTTGCGGTTGGATTCTTTAATTCGATTATGTTTCCAACAATTTTTACCCTCGCCGTTAAGGGTTTAGGTTCGATGACGAGCAAGGGCTCAGGCTTAGTGTGTCAGGGCATTGTCGGTGGTGCGTTAATTCCGGTTATCCAAGGAATCGCTGCGGACTCTGTGGGCATACAGATGAGCTTTGCGGTGCCCATGTTATGTTATTTTTACATAGGTTGGTACGCCCTTCGCGGCACCGAAGGTGCATCTAAGGTTGAGGTCGCGGGCACCTAGCGGCTTGATTATACCTGCCGCGGTGATTATTCATCGTCGCGGTCGGTCGAGTGCTCGTCAGGCACCTGCTTGGTTGGTCGCCGGCCACGGGCTTTAAGTCGCGCTAACTGCCATTCCGGCAATTTTACTCGGGTGTCGTATTCAGCGTCTGGATCATAGTCGCTCATATCCTCGCTGACCGCACGATTGATGCGCTTTAAGGTTCTGCTCAACCAGCCTTCATTTTGATCTGACATTTTACCCCCTGACTGTCGCTGCGCAAATCGACGCATCGCTGTATGCACAACCCCGCACCACTGTACTTTACGCAGCGCGCGCTTGGGGCGATGGCTCGGATGCCAGTTAAAACCCCAACCCCTGGCTCACTGCATGCCAGCTCTCGCGCACCAGCATGCAGGCGAGCGCCAACCAACTGAGCATAAATAATCCAAATCGCAGCCACACCGAGTTGACCGTCGACTGCACCAGCGAGTGAATCAACCGCACCAGGCAGTAACTCCAAGCCGCATACAGATGCAGGCTGTCGGTATGACCCTGCGCCCAAATCACCAACACCACCGCGTAAAATAGCGTCGGTTGCTCCCACAGGTGGTTGTAGTTGTCAGCGATGCGCTCGACCCCACTGGGGAACACGCCCGACACTGCGGCGGGGTGTGCCAGGCCCTGCATGTCGACCCCCTGGCGCTCGAGTACTTTGGCGGCTGGGATGCGTGTCGCGTACATTAAGATCATCATTGCGGTGCTGAGAAGGCCCATAAATAAAATAGGCTGCAAGATCAGGTCGTTCATGGCGTATTCCATTGGTTGTTGGGCCGACAACATAGCCTAGCCAGTGGGTTGTAGCAACCGTTGACGCCGCGATGCGGGTGACTGCCCGCGGGTCGTGAACAAGCGCTGGCTGGTGCCGTCTATAGATTTACCTTGAGGTTGTGATGCAGTCTACAGGTGGTTGGTTGCTGGTCTGTTATGATTTTCAGATCGCCGTGGTGACGGTCTGCACCAGATCAGAAGCCGCCATCTGCTTTGAAAGCACCAGTTCACAGAGGATCACCCCTATGACAATCGAGCCGCAGTATGTTTGGCTGGTCGTCGGTATCGCACTGATTATCGCCGAAGTTACCATGGGCAATTTCATATTGCTGTTTTTGGGTGTTGCCGCCGTGGTGGTCGGTATCGCACTGTCCATGGGTATGCCCAGTACTGGCGGGCAAGCCTACTTCTTATTTGCCGCGCTATCGGTGGTGTTGCTGCTGGGGGTGCGCTCGCGGATGCGTAAAATTGTTGTCGGCGACATTGCCAAGGGCAGCGACGATGAAGATTTTATCGGCCACAACGCGGTGGTCGAGAGCGGTTTTGACGACCCATCGCCGGGGCGTGGCCGCGTGGTCTACCGCGGTGCCAGTTGGGACGCCGTTAGCCAGCAGGCCTGCCAGCAGGTTGGCGCGGTGCTGTTGATCGTCGGCCGCGAGGGCAACTGCCTAGAGGTTGGCGCACCGGCCGGCTCGGACGCGGACGATCGCAAAACATAACCGGCACGCGTTGGGCATTGACTCCCAAAGTGCAAGCGCAGGCAATGGCCGACTAATTTTAAATACTCTTTTATAGGTGAGCAAAATGGAATTTACTCTGGTTTTAGGCGGTGCGTTGGCGGTCTTAGTGGTGGTGGTCTTTCTCAAGACCGCGCGAATTGTGCCGCAGCGTCAGCAATTTGTGATTGAGCGGCTCGGCAAATATGCCAAGTCACTGGATGCGGGTTTTCATTTATTAATTCCGTTTGTCGACGTGGTAGCCTATCGGCATACGCTCAAAGAACAGACCATCGACGTGCCGCCCCAGTCCTGTATTACCAAGGACAATATATCGGTTGCTATCGACGGCGTGCTGTATATGCAGGTTAGCGATGCGCGCGCCGCTAGCTATGGCATACAAAACTACGCCTACGCGACGTCGCAATTGGCGCAGACCACGCTGCGTTCAGAGATCGGCAAGATCGAGTTAGATCGTACTTTTAAAGAGCGTGAAACGATCAACTCCCAGGTGGTTGCCGCGGTAGATCGTGCTGCTGAGCCCTGGGGGGTTAAGATTTTACGCTACGAAATTAAGGATATTGTACCGCCGGCGTCGGTCAAGGACGCGCTCGAAAAGCAGATGCGCGCCGAGCGTGAGCGGCGTGCGGTGGTGGCGACCTCTGAGGGCGAGCGGCAAGCGCGAATCAACGTATCGGAAGGTGAGCGCCAAGAGGCGATCAACCTGTCGGAGGCAGAAAAGACCCGACAAATTAACGAGGCGGAGGGCCGTGCTCAAGAGATCAAGCTGGTGGCGCAGGCCACCGCTCAAGGTCTGCGAGATGTCGCCGCCGCGTTAGTTGAGCGCGGTGGCCGCGAGGCGGTTAACTTGCGGGTGGCCGAACAGTGGGTTAAAGAGTTTGGCAAATTGGCGAAAACTAACAACACCATGATTGTTCCGGCCCAACTTGGCGATGTTGCCACCATGGTGTCGGCGGTAATGGGCACCATGGGCAATATTCGTGCCGATCGATCGGATGATCAAAATGATAGCTAGGGTTATCTAACCGAGTTTTAGCGCTCGGCGGGGGCGTCCGCTTGGGGTATCATAGCGGTCGATTTTTTGAGCACCCTTTGAGTATGCCCCAAGACCCTGATCAGAATGCATCCAAGCCCGGTATCGGTATCGATTTTGGCACCAGCAACAGCGCTGCTGCGGTGTTTGACGGCACCCAGTTGCGATTGGTCAAATTGGCGGGTTCGCAGGCCATTATGCCGTCGGCAAATTATATTCAGCGAGATTTTTCTATCGCTATTGGCCAGGCCGCTATCGATGACTTTATCGCCGACAATCAGGGGCGACGCGTCGAGTTGAGCGCCGAGGTGCTGGGCGAGGCACGCACCAGTGCGGGGGGTCCCGACGGTCCCGCAGGGGATAGCGAAACTGCGATGGTCTTTGGTCAGGCGATTAACGATGCCGGTTTGCCAGGTCGGCTGTTCCGCGGCACCAAGCGCCTGCTTGGCAATCCCACGAGTGAGAGGACGCCAGTCTTTGAACGTCAGTTTCGTCTGGTGGCGCTGGTGACACCGATATTGGTGGGTATTCGAGACGCCATACAGCGCCTAGTGGGTTCTGCCAACCACGCCTGTATTGGCCATCCGGTGAACTTTGAGGGCGCGCAACGCAGTGGCAATCAGGCGGCTCTGGCGCGACTCGGCGAGGCCTATCGCCACGCGGGCATCGTCGA
>Ga0115006_10001479_pt1 | contig 14720 bp, 13 predicted proteins | sample ArcOceMetagenome_3_FD_88943 | JGI IMG/M metagenome (GOLD analysis project Ga0115006, IMG submission 88943) | Marine eukaryotic phytoplankton communities from Arctic Ocean - Arctic Ocean- Svalbard ARC20M Metagenome | ecosystem: Environmental > Aquatic > Marine > Oceanic | place: Arctic Ocean...
CAAGGGAGGTGGAAGACGGGGAGCAGACGGGGAGGGTGCAGGGTTCCGCGCGGTCGCGCGCGTCAGGGGGCTGGGCTGCGGCGTGACACCCGCAGGCCGCGCAGGCCCACCGGTTCCGAGGCGGGTTCGTGTGTGCGTGTGGGGGAGAGTGCGCGCTAAAACAAAGCAACACACGCACTACGGGGCGATGACACGAGATGGCGCCCAACTTGAAGAAACGTTGGGGAAGGAGACGATGGCTCAGTCGTAGTCAAGTCAGCGCGTCGTAATGCACAAGAGAGTACAAGCAATAGAAGCGTGACGTGAGGGTATGGAGGCACAAGGAGGGGGAGGAGGTTGGAAGACCGAACAGAATCAATTGGTTATTTATACACAACGAAAATCGGCCTAACATTACCCGCAAGCACCCTTGAAGGCAAGGATCGCAGAATTCCACAAAATACCACGGCTTGTCCTGCCTGTCCACCCAGCCGCTCGAGCGCGCGCTCGGCAACAGTTTCGGCACGCCAACCCCTTCTTGGCATGCGGCGTGGGCGCCCCCCCTGCTTCATGAAAATGATGTGTTTCTCTTTGCTGGCGAGCGCATGGACGGCGAGCGTGTTGGTGATCCCTGCCACGACAAGCCCAGTCAGTTCGCACGGCTTCAATCGCCCTCCATTCGCTGACTACCCGCTCCGCCCTTCTACTCTCTGCCTGGCTCTCTCTTGGCGCTAGGAGACGACACCTGTGCAGCAAGGCTTGCTTGCATCTGACGCACGTACTGCAGATTTTGCTGCATGTAATTCTGCGGTGGCTGTCGCGTCTTGTACAACTCAGGGTCTGCTTCTGGGGGGAGCCACGTGTCCACCTGTGCAAGGAGAGCTAATCAGGAAGCAGTAACGAGAGGACAGCACCAGACAAGAAAGCTAGAGAACACAAATCGCCGACGCTGAACCCCACATGTCCGAATACTATGCGCACTCCAGGGCCCAAAACAGCTGCAGCCTGCTCGTACACAGGACAAACGCCCCTTCCACACGAACCTTGCCAGCAGCGCGCGGTGGGTCATATCGGGGAAGGTTGCCGTGTACTTCATAGGTCCACTGCATTTCCTCGGTTTCTACTATGAGTTTGCCCTGATAAAACTTGCCATAAACTGACATACATCTGCATGTCAGCAAACATTGTCCCGGAAAATCGTTGCTACACTAAGCACGCTGCATACAATATGTGGTCAGGGTGAGCATGCAGCTGAATGCTAGCATCCATAAATGAATGCTCACCCTTGGGCGTGAACGACACGACAAAGTTGGTTCCCTCGCTGCCGTATGCTTCCAGCATGCCGTCGGTAGGTGTGACAGTAAATTCAGGAGGAGATTCCACGGAAAAATAAGCCTTGAATGATGCTTCCGTGTCGAACTGTTTAAAAGAGTCAAAGAGAAATATCCACATGGTCATTATGAGCATACCTACGTATCGCCCTTGCTTTCTTGTCGTACCTCATGCACTTGATGCATCACACTCATGCTCACATGTCCCAAGGAGAACAGCTGGAATGGAAATGGACGAAGAGGGCATGCATTGTGCGTTGCTCGATTGCAATCTGCTACCTGATTTGTCATGCGGAAACAGACACTGCTAGCGGTATTCATGGTGCCTTCGATCTTGATTAGATCATCTACGTCTGGCTGCGAGGCCACAAGCTCCAGATCAAATCTGTAAAGTTCACAGGGTGGGTCAGGCGAGGATTTCAGCGGCAAACACACACTAATATCAAATACCACCAACACAGCCCTCCTTCCCCATCTGAGCAGAAACAAAAAGCTGACAAACTCACCTCCATCTGCCTCCCGACGGCCGCGTGATCAGAAGTTGAATTTTACATCTCACAGCCTTCAAGGGCTCAAAAACAACTCGCACCCGGCAAGTTCCCGCTTCCGGACGAGGCATGATTGGATCACGCTCGATCGTGAGGGACTTCGACAGCATGTCTGCGTTCTCTTCAGGGGTGACAACTTCCAGGTCGAGGCGCTCGCGCTCGCCCAAATCAAAGGCACCGTCAAGTTTCAGATCCAAGTGCTCATGGAGGCTCTCACGCGCCTTACACTGGAGACGGCCGAGATTGATGGCATTGGCGGCCTCAGCGGTGCCCACGAAAGGATAAGACCACTTGAAGCCGTGCTGCGTCGCATGCACTTGTAACTCGCATTTGTGCTCGGCCATCTTCAATGGCACAAAGACGACAGGAAGCTCGAGCTCTTCGAATGGCTCGAGCATCACATTGTTGATTTGAGACAAGGCGAGCCGGAATGGCGCCACTGTTCCTTCGGGAGCATCCTCCGGCACAGTGACATCCCCAACTAGAACAAAATTGGCGAGCAATGGCGTTTTGAAAGGATTGCGGAACTCCACGGACCGGGACGAACTGAACCCAATCAGTGAGCTGACTCTGATGGCATCCTCAGTTTCCTCAGGGACAGTGCCACGTCCACTGCAGTGGTACTCCCATACTCCTGCCTCGTGATGAGAAAGCGTGATCACTGCAGTTTCTTCCTCCTGCAGCGCTGAGGCTGTGTATACCACCTCAGCCACCAGTAATGAGTACGCTGCCACTGGAATCGTAGAGACTGACCGTCCGCGCGAGCCCTCGGTCACCACATGAAAGTTGTTTGGATTGGACACATTTACTGTCAATTCGATATCTTCACCCAGCGGATTTTCGAGCGTGAGTTCCGTGCTAGCTTTCTTTCCGAGCTCGACCTCGATTTCCTCTAGGACAATGGGATCTGCATCGACGGCTGTCAACTCCAGTGCATACCAGAACTCACCAATCTCGTCGTTCAAAAATGTAAGTCCACCTCTACGGAAGCCCACCAGGAGGGGAGAGTATATGAGCTCGTACGTTGCGGTCTCACGTGGCGCTAGTGTGATGCTCTCCGGGCCAAACAGTCCTTCACCCTGCATCATCACATCGAAAGTGATTTCTGAATCGAGAGGATTCACAATCGTGATGTCCGCTGCCACAGCGCTACGCGGCTTCGTTTCCAGCTCGACAGTACGCTCTGATGGGGGATTTTCAGCCAAAATTTCCACAGTGAACCAAATGAAATGCTTGTTCGGAGCCACAAACGAGATCGAGCCCGTAAACTCGCCGCCACGAGGCATTTTGATGGTCAGCTCATAATCTGACCTCTCGCCAAGCAGCACCTGGTGTTGCGCAGGTCCTGTCATTCCAATTAGATCGCATTCAATATCATAAAGGCAGTCGTCATCCGGCAGTATGTTGCGCACAGGTATTGTAAGCGTAGTGCGTTGACGAGCCTTGCACTCCACCTTAAAATGGTCCTCAGCCACAGGATCCTCCCCGATTCCTGTGAGCGAATACTCGTACTTGTCATCCGCAGTCGTGTTCCGTAAATTGAGCTGTCCCTCACTTTTGCAGATCCACTTTGGCTTGAAAGTGAGCGGATAAAAGGCCTTGCCAGGAACACCATCCTTCATGGGTGGCACAGACAAATCTTTTGGTCCGGTAAATCCTTCACCCTGGAGGTCAGCCACCACTTTCCACTCATAATCACTGTTGTTGATGACCGGGATTTCCTGCAGAATCTGTTGCCGTGCAGGGATGCTCAAGGTGAGCTCAGCTCTCGTGCCAAGTGATGTCACCTTGGCTTCGATGTCCAAAATTCGAATGTGCAGCGCAGATCTCATGCAGAGGCGCGTCACGTACAAGCCCACACCTGTGGGGCGCAACTCCAGCTGCAGGTTGTTGGGTTTCTGGCCCTTTTCTAACTGGAGGGTTTGCGGTGGCTTGACCCAGAGTGTCAAGGTGCTAGGGCCAGTAAATCCAGGTGCCAGGAACTCCACTTTGTAGTCCAGCCTGTTCTCGTCGGCCACAGCCTTGAAAAAGGCCGCACCTTCAGCCTTACCCATGAGCTCCATGATTGCGGGTCTGCATTTGTCAATCGCGGGATTTTTGGTGGTGAGAGGCACGTCCTTGACGATAGTGCTCTTCATAGGATGCGCGAACTTGAAGAAGTCGGTTTGATTTGGGAGCAACACCTTGACCTGCAGCTCGAAGCACTTCTCACAGCCAAAGTCGTCCTGAAGAAACACTAAGCAGCTATGCGGCGCCAATCGCAAGGGCAAGAAGTTCACTGTAACAGACGCCGAAGCATTCTTCTTCAATTTGAATTTGCTCTTTTTGACCCAGAACGTCATTTTTGGGAGCAGATGTGAGCTGGTTGGTTCAATTTTCTTGGATTTACCATGTCCTCCTTTCTTTGTGTGACTGCTGTGCCCAGTGGTTGCATCGCTACGTTGGTGCGAGGTCGGCCATGTGTTTAGGCTGACCATCGTCACCTGGATCTCTGTGTCCTCCTCAGCGTTGGTATTCTCACACGGCACGTCGAACGATATCTGCTCATACAATAGCGTTTCTTTCGTGAAAATTTGAGTCCTCTTGTAGCTTTTCACCTCGGACTTCAAATTGAACACCAAAGTAGCACCTATTGGCGACCCTGGCACCCGCTCTCCGATGAAAAAGATCTGCGCCTCAGTGCTCTCGCCAACTGCCGGCAGCCGTTGAGTATGAAGGCACGTGACAGGAAATTTCACCTTGTCACGTGGCCCAATCTTCAGCGAATCGTGGGCAGAGAATTCAGGAGACCCATCTATTCGCACATTATAAATGAGGGGCCGAGCGGAAGGATTTGTTAGCTCAATGTGTTTGATAATGGGCTCATTCAGGCGCCCCTCGAATTCTACAGTAGTTTTTGGGATAAATCCCGGCAATGAATCGACCAAATATGCCACGAAAAGCATCAAGTCTCGCCCAGGCGCAGTAGTCAGAGCCTCTTCTGACGGGCAGTAGTCTAGATTGAGATCTTGCATCGTTTTCTTCAGCACTTTAGCATTTTCCAGGCGTTCGATCTCACTATCAGTTTTCTTGAGCAGCGCAAGCGTGGTGACTACCGACGGCACGTGCGAGATGATGGCTGAGGCGAAGACGCGGCAGTCGTGTAGATCCTTATCGAAATTAGAAACCGGGGCCTTATCTGTGGGATTCACTTGGTGGTGGTGGTACGTAAGCCAGCTGAGTAGGCATAGTTCATTTGAACTGAATAGGTTGCTGCCCGTGGTATGCAGCGCCGGGTATTTCTTTGGGTCGATACCGGCGTAGGACTTGATGGTCTTGGGTGTATACCGCGAGAACACGAAGAGACGGAGTACTTGGTACACGATGATGAGCCATGAAGCCTTATGCACAAGTTGATAGTGCTGTTCAAGAAACTCAAGGGTTTCTGTGGAATAATTTGCCACCTCCGGCGACTTTCCGTCGAGGTACAATTTCTCAAACAGGTGAAAAGGGAGCAAGTATTCTGGGCGTACCAAATCGATCATCGCACCATACAGTTTTAGAAAGTTGCACATTTCTCTGTAGAAATTCAGCGTCTGTGCTGCCTCCTCTTTGCGGCTTGCAGCAATCTTTTTGATCTGGCCTGGCACTGGCTTGCCCGTGGACTCCTGTATGATATCAACGAACATCTTTGCCCGGTGTTCATGAATATCTGCAGGGAACTTGCTGATAGACTGCTTGAACACAGCCATGTTACAATACTCCAGAAGAAAGTCAATGCTCTTTTGATCCGTGATCACTTTGCAAGCGCACAAAAAACCGGCGTTGGGGTGCAACGACGGTTTGCTCCTGCTTGGGCTGCCCTGCACGGGTGAGCCCGGCGCCTTGTAACAGATATTACCGAGCTCATCCAAATCAGTGTCCATAAGGTCTGCAACCACATTCAGCATATGTGGTTTTCCGGCTTTGACGTCTACTTCGTAGTACCCCGAATGCAGACTGAGCCACGGGAAATTGCTCGTCATGCTTGCATCTGCCGTACAGACAATGGGAAGCTTGTAGACTTTGCCCTGGTTGTCAAAAAACTGGATGGTGCCGGTGAAAGACATACTGTGCTCAGGTGCAACAACCAGCTCGACGGGTATTCTCTGTTTCCACGAGCAAGGGCGCAGTCAGACACACAGCCACGGGATAATTGACAGCAAGCACGCACAGGTCCTTTGTTCCAAGGGCTCACCTGCCTAACGACATTGAGCATGGTGCCATTCGGGAACGACACTTTGATAGGAAGGTGCTTGGAGTCGGCAGCAATGTCATGCTGCAAGTCGAGGTTGTCAAACCCGTTGTTGAGTACGAAAAAGGTCACCTTTTGAGACACACCCGGCGGTGTTGGCGTGAGCAAAATCTCCCGTCTGTCAAATTTGATGGAAGGAAACACCCCGAACCCCTGATAAAGTGTTGCTCTTGGAAGTCAGCATGACATCGCAGCACATGCATCACTGCAAAGCCGAATGGACAGTTGTTTTATACTCGTACAAGGAAGAGATCTGGGCAAAAATGTGTGCAGCGAAAACGGTAAAGCAGCGCATGTGCACTCAAGAATGGTTCGAGTCGCTATTGAGCGCTATGCTCTGCCTGCAATCAGAAGGATAAAAATTAGACAAGTATTACCGTGACATCCAGCTCAAAGTATGGCGTGTCCTTGACTCCATCAATATAAATCATGAGCTTGCAGGCATAGTGTATGGATCCACGGGGAATGAAGTCCAAGTTCATGGTGCAAGAGCGTCCAACAACTAAATTGGCTGACTGAGGCTTCATTACAAAATTCCCCGAGTCCGCATGTTCACCTTTAATCTGCAAAACGAAAAAAGCATTAACGATAGTAGCGAGGCAGAGCAGGGTGAAGGGAAAAAAAAACGTGGGTGTATGATCCACAGCGAACAGAATGCAATAATAAAATGAACCTTCAATGTACACAATCACAGAGATGTGTACAATCACAGAGAGCCCCCCCGTGCATGAAATCACGCACTTTAGAAAACCGCGTATGTAAAACACGCTTACCTCGGCATCCATCAGGCACGGGGCGTCGTCACAATTTGTCACAGACAGACTGAGATGATACGCGAAATTGCCCATGTTTTCATTGACGACGATGTTCGTCCCGAAATCGATTTTCGACTGTGACATGAGAAGCCGCGGACGCGCAGACTCCGCACACACTGCGCGTCGAAGCGGTCGCATTGCATTGGGAGGAAGGCCTTGCATTGATAGCGGCAGTTCAAACGCATGATTCATAAGTGATACGGGCGAAAAGGTCATATCAAACTCCACTTCTGAGTTGGCTGGTACGCAGAACTTTGACAAGGGTCCTTCAGAATCTTCGTTCGGGTCCTCATGATGCACGTTTAAACCGTCGGTGGCGTTCTTCATGCTGGTGGTACCCATGGCTTTCAGACTAGCAAGGGAATGCTTGGAATCCTCTTCCGAGGGTCGCTCGTCGTCTTCGAACTCGAACTCTTCCGGCACTTTGAAGTCGAATTCAAAGTGTTTGCGTAGGTCCAGGGTGAAGACAGCACCAACATGTGACGTGTTCGATATCTTCACTTTGCGGACGGTTGTGGCACCTAGATAAGTCGATCCGAAATCAAACTCTTCATTGAGCACCTTAGCTGTAGGCACCACGATTTGAGCTTTTACTTTGATTTTGATTGGTTTGCCACCTCGAACCATGATCTGAATTGACGAGTCGATGTCATGGGCCCTTTCTGACCGCATGGTCGCGACAATCTGTGTGGAATTCCCCCTGGCAAGGGCTCCACGTTCAGGATTGACCGAGAGTCCTGGGCACTTGCGCGAGATTTCAGCCGAGTCGACATACCAGACAGTGTCGCTTTCCGTCTCTGGGTCGGCGTCTCCGACGATCGTGAAGCTCTTGCGGACGGCCACACCCGCAGCCATGGCACCATAATCGAGGGTTTTTGTCTTGACTCTTAGTTTCCCTTCCGACACCTCACCAGAACAGGCCAGCTCCATCGGGCTGCCGCCAACTACCTCGATAGCAAGTGTCTCCTCAAAAAGGGTGCCCATACCGGGTCGAAAATTGATGACCACCTCCTGTGACTGCAGTGGGTCGACAATCCCTTCGTTTGGAATCGTTGTAAAGTACTTGCCTTGCGAGATTTTGTATTCTGCCAGATTCTTCCCCTGGTTAATCAGTATGAGCGACTCTGAGACGGCTGGCGCAAAGCTTTGCGGCGGGAAGATGAAGTTGATCATGCTCTTGTTCAGTGACATCATCACTGGCACTGCCTGCGCGGTGATAGGCACCTCATAGAAGTGGTGCTCATTGATCACATACGTAAACTTTGTCGAAATTTCCGCCGTGGAGTCGAGGTACAAGATAATATCAAACCCAGCTGTCAGGCCAGGGGGTATGACCTGACTTTCTGGCTTGCTACGACTAAGCGCTCCATTGTTGTGCGTATCAATTCTCACCAGGATGCTGGCCTCCGTGCTGTTCATCACAGTGAATGATTTTGCATTATTTTGGTTGATGCAGATGGCACCGAACGCCATTTTGGATGGGTTTGTGGAAATCTGAAGTATATTGCGGGCAGTCAAATGCAGCTGACACTCGCGCCTCTCCTTGGCAGTGGTCGGGTGTGGCTTGAATTTTTTGATGAAGAGCCGGTCCTCGTTGACGACGCGAGAACGGGGCTTGAGCACTGTCTTGATGCCGAAGTTGCTTTTGAGGTAAAGCGGCTCGTTGGCCTCCGGCAACGTTAAATTAGGCTCCTTGAGGGCTAGCCCGGCGGGCGCGCCTTTGACGGGGACACTGAACATGCCCATGTCTCGCGAAGGTTTAGCGTAGTCTGGGTCTTCCTTGTGGTCACCACACGCAACGTCTGCCGGATTGCCAAGAGCAAAGGCACCAGTTTCAGTCACGGTCCGCGCAGCTCTACGCTTGGCCTGCTCTTCGCGGAGCCATCCGACATATTGATCTTTGTTTTCTGCCACCTTCTCGAACGCATCAACCTCCATGGTATACTTGATGGTCGCGGGAGTCACTTCTGGCGGACGCTTCACCCAACACTTTTCCCGCACAAACTTTTGCGCAATCGTCGCTTTCTGTTCGGCGAGCTGCTCTGGCCCCTGTATGGTCAGCGTAGGTGCAAAAGTCTCAGCTGTAGCTCGCAGACCACCGAGCTGCTTCTTCTTGCCGTCTTCGTGACATGTTCCACGCAGCGTCACGGTTTGAGTGCCCACGATCTGCCCAGAGGCGCCTTGCAGAATCAAGTTCATTTTCGCACTGTGCTTGCCGCGGTTGTTCGGACAGAAAGACACCACCAGCGTGGTGGACTGGAAGGGGAGTAGGCGGCCTGTGGCGGGCCGGCAGCGAAATTGTGCGATTTTGGGCACGCTGAATGCGATGGGAAGTTCCTCGTGGTGATTTTTGAGGACGATGCTGACATCGACATGCTCGGATTGCTTTGTGTCCACAAATTCTATGTCATACTCTGACAAAGTCACTTGGACAGACACCGCGCGGCCTACTAGCTTGAGGTTTGCAGTCAATTCTGACAGCAGCTTGGGGTCAAACGACCCCGACGAGGTGAACGTTGCCTGTACATTGTGCTCGTGCTTCGAGGGCGGATGCGTCTGCGCCAGTCCGTTCTTATCTTTCGCTACTTTCCATCCGTGGTCGACATCTTCGGGAGGCGGATGAAACGACACCGTTAACACCTTCTGCTCGAAGCCGGTTACTGCACACTCACCGGGCGAAATAGTGAAAACTGGATCCAAGACTACTGCCGAATCGTCCGATTCCGGGCGAGGCACACTGCTCTGAAATTCAAGGGGCTCAGGGCCGTCGTTCACAAACGTGATCTGCTGCGACCGTTCTTCTCCAAAGTAGACGGTGCCGAATTGAAGGGTGTCGAGTTTGCCAGTGCCGTCCGGGGACACGAGCTCCACCTGTTGGCGCACGACCAGGGCACTCATGTCCAGCGCAGTGCTAATCACCTTCGAGTTGACCTCCATTTGCACGAGGCTGCGGAACACCCCCAGATCAGAGGCGTGGAAGGCCACGCGCACACGGATGAAGCAGTCGTCGGATCCCGCCGGCCCGAGCCTCCCCATCATGGGCTCGATTTCAAATTGTGGAACCTTGTTCTGCAGCAGCTTAAAATCCGCTGCCTTCATGCCCCTGTTGACCACGTCCACGTAGCGGATCGTCATGGACTCTGGCGCCACGCCCCCGAAATGGCAGAAGCCGTCGAAAAAAAGATCGGCGCGTGGCGCGTACGCGCGCACGGGGATCAGGATCTTGTCCTCCTCGCACATGACGACTAGATCGTCGGAGAAGTCGCCGTCCACGGCCGAGAAGTACTCGAGATCGGCCGAGATCTCGAGGCCGGGAGCCACCGAAATCGACGGGATCTGGTGCAGCGTAAACTCGGCAGTCGTGGGCGGCTTGAAGCGAATGCGCCTCACGTGGCTGCTGCGGTTGACCACCGTGATCGTGAGCACATGCGTCACGTTGGGCTCCGTGTCGCGGAACTCGGCCGTCGCGGGAAACACCCGCACGTGCTTGCCCGTGGCCCCCATCACCTGGCTCGTGAGCTGCAGGCGCAGGCGGTCGTCGAACTGCGACCCTGCCAGCCGGGGCGCCGCGAGCACGCAGCCTGTCAGCGCCACGCGCGCTGCCGCGCCAGCACGCACGCGCGTGCCGCCGCGCGTCCGTGTGCGCGTACCATTCTTGCCCGGCGACCGCAGCGTGGCGCGCAGGTCGCGGGTCGCGCTGCGAGGCCGCAGGTTCGTGCCGAGGTTGGCCACCTGTCGCGCGGCACGCGCGCGTGTCAGCGGCGTTGGCGCGGCGCGGCGCGCCGCGAGGAGGGCCGGAGGGGGGGCAGCCTGACCTTGAGCTCGCGCGGGTTCGGCGACGGCATCGCTGCAGCCGCGCCGCGCCGCGCCGACCCTTACGTGGCAGCTCGGCCCTGCGCCCGCGCTCCGCCCGCCCGTGCCAGTGCGCTCGCCGCCCGCGTGCGCACTAGCAAGCCCGGCCGCCGCTGATGGGCATCTTGCACCAACTGCTCTCTACGCCTTGTCAAGAGTACTAAGAGTACTGGATATGGAGAGAACCCATTCTGAATTTTTTTTTCCGAACCTGCCTCGTCACGAACCTGAAATCGAAACTCCAGGTGTCCACCTGCGGTCCTGGCGAGAGCGCGGTCGTGATGGCGAGCCTGCAGACGCCAGCGGTGCTGGAGACCCAGAAGGCGACGCACGGGCACCTGGCGGCGGTGTACGAGAAGATTCAAAATGCGGCGTCAAAGTGCGGGCCCCGCCGCGCGCCGCGCGCCGTGCCTGCGCGCGGAACGCGCGCGCGCGCGCGCGCTGGAGCTTCGCGCCATGCGCGCGCCCGCGCCGTGTGCCTGCACGCGCCCCGCTGACCGTGCGCGTCCTGGGTGGGCGCAGCAAGCTCTGGCACCAGGCCACCCTGGCGGTCGAGGAGCTGGCAAAGGACCCGTGCTTCAGCGCCGAGGGCAACAAGGACCTGCTCACGCTCTACGATGAGCTGGTCAAGGACCAGCCGCCCAGCGCGCCGTGGTCGGGGTTCGGCAGCCGCATGAACTCAGTCAAGCACGCCGGTGCGTGCGTGCGTACGCGGCGGGTGGCGCGCGTGTCTGCTTCCGCTCGCGCATGGCCGGTCTCGCGTGCGTGTCCTCGCGCGCTGCTCCCCGCGAGCCTCACCGAGTGACACCCCGCGCCCCGCGCCGCTCGCCTGCCCCCGCCTCCCCTCCCCCAGCGCTGGCCATTCGGGTGTCGAAGCAGCACGGCGACACGGAAGCGGGCATCGAGGAGGCGATCGCTTTCCTTGAGGTGCGGGGGTCGCTGCTCGCGCTCATTCATGTGCTGTGCGGCCGCCCGCCCCGCGTGTACATGCTCCCGGTGAACCGCGTTTGACAGCGTCATGCGTGTGATCAGGGCGTGGGCACCAAGCTGAACTCGGACAAAGAGGCCCTGCTGCTGCTACGCCTGGAAATAGCGCGGCGCACGCTGCAGGCAAACAGGGTGGAGGCAGGTATTGGCAGCCTCATCTCCTTTGTTTGTGCGCGGCTGCTGCAGCTTGCTCCCGCCTGACGGGGCGCGGGGGCATCAAGCGCGGATGGAAACTCACTGCGCGCATGTCTTGGCAGCGAAAGAAAAGCTCGAGGCGTGCAAGGCCGTGCTTGTGGACTTCGCGGAGCTCGACTCCTCAGTCAACAGTGCCTACTACCGGGTGTCGGCGCTGCTGCAAAAGACCATGGGGGAAGCTGGGGAGTTTTACACATGCTCGCTCCTCTACCTGGCATACACGCCGCTCGACACGCTCTCATTGGAGGAGCGACAGGCGTTGGCGTTTGATTTGGGTCTTGCGGCACTGTGCGCGGAGAAGCTGTACCAGTTTGGCGAGCTGCTGCTCCATCCTATCCTCAAGTGCCTCGAGTGAGTGCCCTGCAACATGTGCTCGCGAGCGCGCGCGCTGCAAGACCGACCCGCGATTCAGGACGGTGTCGGGGCATGGCCTATAGTCTTCAGCCACTGCCCTTGCTCGCTGCTCTGGTTGCGCACCCGCGCACCCCCAGCGATGTTCCCGTGGCACGTGCGCGCACTTTTATTGAGTGGACATGGAGGCTCCATCGCCGCAGCTACCGTGCGGGCATCGCACAGAGCGCTGATTTGCAGCGCACGCGCAGGGGCACGCCGGGGGAGTGGCTGGTGACAATGCTGCAAGCATTCAACCAGGGCGACATAGCAGCGTTTGAGAAGGTGTCAGCAGAGAGCGCGGCAGCCATCAACCAGCAGCCCGCGCTCGTTGGCAACGCGCAGCGGCTGCGCGAGAAAATCCGCATCTTTGCTCTCCTGGAACAGCTTCGCGACATCCCCGCTGACTGCCGTACTGTGGCCTTTTCGGTGTGTGTGTGTGCGCGCGCTCGCGCGTGCGCGTGTATGTGTGTGTATCCATGGCTTTGTGCTCCCGTGGGGGAGAGACGGGCGTGATGCATTTGCTCAACAGCCGTGTCAGTCCTTGCGTTCTGCTGTCGTAGCGTGTGCATGCGTGCGTGGTTGATGCATCCATCCTCAGCAAGTACGGGGACCATGAAAGGCGTGGACGTGCAGCGTGGGAATTGACCTGCAATTGGAATGCAGGCGATTGCGGAGCGAACCAAGCTTCCGGAGCAGGAGGTGGAGTTGCTCTTGATGAAGAGTTTGTCGTTGGGGCTCGTCAAGGGCATCATCTCCGGACTCGAAAGGTGTCATCTGTGTGTATGTATGTATGTGTGTGTGTTTGTGTATGTATGTGTGTGTGTATGTATGTGTGCGTGTATGTGTGCGTGTATGTATGTGTGCCAAGGGCATCATTTCCGGACTTGAACGGTGTTATCTGTTTCTGTCTTGCGTGATGCACACAAGTGTCAGTTCGTGTCTGCGGCGTTCGTTGTTCAGGGGTCCGCGTGCTGTGCTTGGGCGAGATTCTTGTGGGCCTCCACATCTGTCTTGCGCGCTCAGTTGTGTTGGAACAGGGAGCGAGCTGACGTGTGCTGTCCTCAACACACCATCCCGCTTCCTCTCATCTCGTGTCTTTTTCTCATCGTCTCGCCTGACGCATCCCCGTGGTGGTGTCTCATGAGCAGCAACGTGCGTGTGACGTGGGTGCAGCCTCGTGTCATGGACCGCGAATCTATCCAGAAGCAGCTGGTCAAGCTGAAGGACTGGATGGACAAGGTGCAGGAAACCTCCGTCTTCCTTGCCAATGAGGGCGTGTCCACCGAGATCATGACATAGAGGGCGAGCGAGCGAAAGAGCAGCGAGCGAGAGAGATTGCACTGTATGTTAGACCCCCTTACGCTGCGCGCAGACCGCTCAACCCATACCGTCCCGAGGAGGAGGAAGAGGAGGTGGTGGAGGAGGAGGAGGTCCAGTACAAGAGTGTACAGCCCAGGACAAGGGTATTCGGGAGCGGACGCTCTGAGAGGTGGGACGAGCGGATTGGGGTTGTGTCGGCAGGTTGGGTTTGTGTCGGATGGCGGGAGGGGCTCGAGGGCGTGTATTCTTGCACGACACTCTGTCGCAGCGCCTCGTGTCTGTTCTATGCTTTTATGACAAATCTGTGCTTCATACAAAAAAATCTACACCGACACAAGGTGCGCGCGCGCACACACACAAACACACACACACACACACTCTCTCTCCTATACACCCATGAGCTGTTCAAGGCGATGGGAGGTATTGGCAAGGCGAGCAGAGCCCGCTGCCGCAGCCATGCTGTCACGTCCCCCCGGCCCTCCCCCCTGCAGCGCAAACAACTCGCGTCTTATTTCCGGAGTGATCATGTAGTGACTGCTCGTGAGGGAGGAGAGAGAGAGAGATAAGAGGTTTGGAAGGGGGTGGAGGGGGGGGAAGGAGGGGGAAGTGGGGGGGGGAGGGCCAAGGCCAAGTTTAGATGAAAAATCGCGGATAACCTCCTTGAGGCTGTTTTGCAACCACCTTTTCAACATCCCGAACCTAAACTAAACCCTACAGTAAACCCTATACCTAAAACCCTAAACCCGGGACCTGTGAACGCGCATGACCTCCTTGAGGGTGTTTTTCTGGGCGGCGGAAATGTCGTTCTTGTACCGCTGTGCGAAGATGAGCAGCGCCTGCGTACTTAATTCTAGTCAGGCTTCTCGTTCGGGGTTTCGGGTTAGGGGTTTGGGGCGTAGGGTGTATGGTGTATGGTGTATGGTTTAGGGTTTAGGGTGTAGGGTTTAGGGGTAAACTTAGGGTTGGGACCTGGTGCCACTTGATGGGCATTTCGCGCGGGTGTAGGGTGTAGAGTGTAGGGTGTAGG
>Ga0115006_10001480_pt1 | contig 14715 bp, 7 predicted proteins | sample ArcOceMetagenome_3_FD_88943 | JGI IMG/M metagenome (GOLD analysis project Ga0115006, IMG submission 88943) | Marine eukaryotic phytoplankton communities from Arctic Ocean - Arctic Ocean- Svalbard ARC20M Metagenome | ecosystem: Environmental > Aquatic > Marine > Oceanic | place: Arctic Ocean...
GCTTTAGAGAAACTCCATCATAATTACCACAATGGATCTGTAGATGGTGTTCTCTGCAAACAGGTAAGGTCTTGCGGTTGACAAGTCTCATGGCTTCTAAATACGCATTAAATGATTTTGGAGACTTTTTCTTTAAAACCTGACGGACATGTTTGATGTGATGCATTTCCGCAGGTTTTCCGCAAATAACACACGGTCAGTGTATTAGATGGATTTTGGCTAACTTTAAATGTTTGAAAAGGAGGTTTTCGATAGATGGTATCCTATCATTATTAGTGAAATCGTTAACCGACTTGCTTTTTATAGCAGAATTAGATAACGAACCATAAAAACTGATAACTTTACCCTTTGCATTGGTAACGTTTAACTCATTCCCGTATTTAGCAAAAACTTTAGGGACCTTAGATTTAGTTTTATGAGCAATAGTCATTGCTACACAATATTTACCGAAATAGTTAAATAATGTTTTGGCGTCATACCAATTATGACAATAACCGTAGTAGTTAGCGAGACCACGGAACACGGCTTTTAGATAAATAACAATATTAGGAATATTATATTGTAAGACGGGCTTGTAACTGGTTGGGAAGAATTTACCAGCCTTATAGCGAACAAGTCCTTTGTCAACGAGTTTAACGAGAACGGAGTTCATGCTAAACGTAATACGAAGACGGGGGACCTGCAGAGTTGCTGCTCGATATTTCAGGTCCTTACCCTCTCTATCCAGAATCCCTTTAGGATTAACGTCTTTTTTAAATGACGAGATCCTAGACGGGGATTGCCATAGCTCAAAACCAAGGAACTTAGCCTTGTCCTTCTTCAAGTACGTAATTTTAGTCTTTTCCTTAGAAAGGTTCAAAGATAATTGAGATTTGAGAAAGTTCCCAACGAGTTTTTTAATCTCAAAACAATCATTTTTAGTACCCCAAACAAAAATAATAAAATCATCAACATAACGGACGTAAGCAATTTTCCTATTAGAACCTTTAGGTTTTAAACGAGGTATTTTCAGATTAGTAGCTTCCTTTAACTTAGCAATTCTAAGTTTGTGTAAGAAACTCCAATATTTTTTCTTTCCTTTCGAAATTCTAACACTCTCGGCTTCCAAAGTTTCATGTTTCTTAAGTTTCAAAAATTTTGTGAACGCGGGATTAACCGCACTACTCTTATTAGACCTGTATTTGGATAAAAAATCGTTCTCAAGGACAAACACGTCGAGCTCATGTAAATAAATATTTGATAAAATAGGGCTAACAACAGAGCCCTGTGGCGTTCCTATCTTATTAGTAAATGAGCCCTTAACAGAAACGATTTTCACTTTCAATGCTTTGTATAAAAGGTCAGAGAAAATCTGATGATTTACATATTTCTTACGGATAAGCGATACGAGCCTCTTATGATCAAAATTATCAAAACATTTGCTAATATCACCTTCAATGGCCCACATGCCAGAAGGGACTTTCTTACGAATATAAGAAATAGCATCGTGAGCAGATTTGCCTCTACGAGATCCAAAACTAGAATCAGAAAACCGATGATCAGCAACCTGTTCAAGGATAATAGCTATTCCTTTTTGAACAATTTTGTCGCGACTGTCAGTAATGCCCAAAGGACGACTGCCTCCACCAGGTTTAGTAATACTAGTCTTTCTAGTAGGACCGAAACGGAAGCGGCCAGATTTTATCTTTTTAGCTAGTAAATTAAAATAGTCTAAGTCAATTCCATCAATAGAAAGATTCACGCTGCCATCAGGGCTTCCACCAGGCGAAAGAATACCAGGATTACTCTTGATACTTTCATAGCAATGCACCCAAAATTCAGGTGAACTTAGAAGAGAGTTAACACTTATGTTAACCTTTGCAATATTGTTTTTACGAGAATTAAGACCTAAAGATCTTAGTTCGTTGGTAAGCCAATCCTCAGACGAGTCAACGCAAGAGGTAGATAGCTTACGTACAAATTTTCCTGCTCCCCTTGAATTTTTACAAGCTTTAAGCTTATATCTAAACATTACGGAGCTCCTTGTCCCGCAACCTATTAAGGTTGTGGGCATGACGTGACTTATACAAAGTGGGGAAGAAACTAACTGCTTAGGGTCGGTAATCATTTTCAAATAATTAGCACGAAGTACCTTTATTAGTAGTCTACTCAATGTTCGGATGGACAATCCACATGTATAAAAGTCCTTATTGAGTAAAATGCTCGAATTATTTATATATTTAAATAACGCTAACACGGTCGCACACGAACCCTTGATTCTAACCTTCATTTTCTTAACCCTGCAGTTATTCAGGATGGAGACTAATTCGATCCACAGTATGAGAGCTGAGAACTTATCCTGGAGATGAACCCAGATGAATTTTGTCCCTTTAGACTCTTGCTTTGCTACCATATACTTTATATATAGCAGTGAGTCTTTCCTAAAATCATAATACCGAACAGATTTTTCCCGCGATGCAACGTTCACGCGCGCCATATGATGAGCCCAAACAATAAAACCTAAAATACCAATAGATAACATTGCGTATGTCATTCCTAAATATCCAAAAATAGTTTTTCTTGAAAACGCTGAAACAATATGACTAATCATACCAAATCCGGGTAAAATTAGTGAGGTCACTCACCCAAGACATGATTTTTTGAAAAAAAAACTTTAGTCTATAAGAGTCCTCCCGAACCGTACGTGAACCTTTTGATTCATACGGCTCTCCAGTTTTAGACTGGGAAAATAAAGTAAAATAGATTGACATATAACACTATTCTTTTTTCAACAATGAAATACTTTTTTTGAATAACTCGCGTTCATCATGAGAAAGACTATTATCGTGTAATGCTTTATGATGTTCAACGCATAAAGGAACTTGTTTCCGGTTAATAGCCGCCATTTGAGAACTGAAGAAATCGGTATTCTTTTTCTTAAGCTTATTTTTTAGGTCTCTAACTTTTCGAATATGATGCATTTCGATGTGTTTCGTAGAACCACAAATAACACACTGTTTAAACAAGTTACTTTTCGAAAGTTTGTTATTCCAATTACTGAATATAACTGAATCTGGTTCAACAACATTAATTTTAAACACTTTAAAGGGCTTAAAAGTTTTAGGGATATAAAGTTCAATTTTGCTTTTTCGAGACTTTTTAAGATTAGACCCAAATTTGCGAAAAACTTTAGAAGCACGCCGTAATTTATATTTTAAGGCTAAAGTCCGAGCACAAGAAAATTTAAAGCCGTGAATAAGACTACCTAACGATTTATGATTATTTACAAAAGAATAATAATTAAGAATTCCACGTATAATAGAATTAAAGTAGTGCAGAATGTCTTCATGATCCAGATTGATACAACGACCGACATAAGTCGGAACAAATTTATTATTGCGTTTCTTAAAAAAACCGTTAAGAGTAGCCTTTTCGAAGAGTAATTTAATAGGAGCCTTTAAAACGGTTCTGGACGTAACCTTTTCTTTTCGAGAGACCTCATTTCTTTTAACAACAACCAGTTTTTTTTCACGTTCCCACGTGCCTTTAATAAGAGCGCCTAAAAAGGTGATATGCCGTTTACTGAAGTGAGTGATAAAAGTTTTCTCTGAGCTGAGGGTAAGTCTAAGTTTGTTCTTCAGAAACGTTCTAATCTTTTTTTCAAGTTCTACAGCGTCTTCACGAGATCCTATTACACCAACGACAAAATCGTCGACATATCGAACATAGCACAACCTCTTAAAATTCTGATCAAAAGGATCTTTGCTATTCTTCACTTTACGCCGCTGTTTACGAAGGTTCTTAATTTTACAAGAATCACCTTTTGCTTTTTCCATTAAATACTGAAACCGTCTATATTCAGGGTTTTTCTTACGGCTTTTGCCAAGATAAAAAAGGTTTATAAGTTCTTTCATATAAAGGTCTAATTCGTGAAGGTAAATGTTATTAAGAACGGGACTAGTTATATCGCCTTGAAATAAACCAATGTTAGATTCAAAAAATTTCCCATTTTCGACATAGCCGGCTGTCATAGAATTTTTAATCAAAGCTAAAAATTTAGAGCAAGTTATACGTTTTTTGAGAAGATTCATAAGAATTTTATGGTTGATATTCGAGAAATTATTTTCAACGTCCGCTTCAATGCACCATTTACATTCCGCGAATTTGTATTTGACGTATTTAAGAGCAGTATGAGTACCTCTCCTAGGCCGAGACCCGTGTGAGTAATCTAAAAATGAAGGTTCATAAATAGCTTCTAAAAGAAAAAGAATAGCTTTTTGAACGATTTTGTCACGAGGGGAGCTGATCGTTAGAGGTCTCTTTTTTCCTTCATTGCCTGGTTTTGGGATATATGAACGACCGGCAGCACTAAATTTATATTTACCAGCCTTTAATTTGCTACTAGCGTTATGAAACCATTTTAAATCAATTTTATCCAAAGTACTTGAATTAACACCTGGCGTAGAATTACCAGGATTACTTTTAATATATTCATACGCTAAAAGAAGCGTGTTGACGTCAGAAACGATATGAATTAACTTACCATTAATGTGTTCTAAATTTTTTTTATTAGCTTTTTTTAGTTCTTCCAAACCAACGCACGGCGAACCGATAATGTTGGTGGTCGAACTAAAACATCTAAAACCTGACTTCCTTACAAAGCCTCCGCCTCCATAGGACTTTCGCCCCTTAGGATGTCTCATAATTACTAAAATCCCGCCATTTGTGTACTTAGGCCGTTGCCTCACGTAAGACTGCTGATTGCAGTTCCCTAGACAAGTTATTTGAAGTTTTTTATACATTCTGGTAAAAAACCACTGCCTACATGATCCGTTACCAATAATAGAACCAAGATCCAGTGTGAGATGGGTGTGAAGTGTCAACTTTGTAAACCTAGCCATATACACGATAACTCGCCAACAATTTTTGAGACTTATCGGTCCTCTCATGTGACTTTCATTCCCGCTTCCGTTAACCGCATTTCTTTGGTTAACAGGGAAAAGTGTTTTAATACAATAAAAATAACTAAGCATAATCGTAAAAAGGATTGATTAACGAGATAATAATAGACAATGACGCACAAATGTAAACTTCTGGGTGGCCGAAGAACCAAAATAAATGCTGATACAAAACAGGGTCACCACCACCAGCGGGATCAAAAAACGTTGTGTTAAAATTTCTGTCTGTTAACAACATCGTAATAGCACCCGCTAACACAGGTAAAGACAATAAAAGAAGAAAAGCTGTAATTAGAACAGCCCAAACCATTAAAGGTAAACGATGCATAGACATTCCGGGCGCACGCATATTAAAAATGGTCGAAATGAAATTAACAGCACCAAGAATAGAAGAAGCTCCTGCTAAGTGAAGACTGAAAATCGCTAAATCAACCGAAGGCCCTGAATGCGCCTGAACGCTACTTAAAGGTGGGTACACGGTCCAACCAGTTCCTGCACCAGCTTCAACTAAAGTAGAAGCTAACAACAATAAAAGGGAAGGAGGCAACAACCAAAAACTAATATTATTCATTCGTGGGGTGCATTAGACCAATCCTAAGATCATCCATGCCCAAAACTGTACGGACCCATCACTGGGGATTACAGCTTCCAGGGAAGCACGAAGACAAATAAATCATTTATTCGTCCTCGTGTATATTGTTATAAGCTTTTTCTCTTACTTAAAATTTCCATAGTTTGAGCCTTGGAAAGTTTTTTGTGTCGTTTAATGACTACTTTGATATTATCACGAAATTTAACAATATCATGGTAAAATTCTTCGTTTGTCTCTTTTTTAACCTCTTTCCGCCAAGCTTTTTCTTTAAGACCAAGATCACGATCAATAGTTTTATGGCATTTACGATGAACAGACCTAAGAAATAGATTAGACCTTAATTCGGACACAATAGCGTTTTCCACATCGATTTCTGACAATTTTAGTAGCTTTTTATAGACTACCAGTTTACTATCACCGCCTGCAGGTAATTTTAATTTACAAATAAGTTGCCTCAAAATGTTTTCTCTCAACTGATGTATAGACGGTTCATGATCCAATTCTTTAGCAGACGTGTGTTTCAAGGCTTCTATGCAAATGGGACAAAAACCATCCTGATGCTCAATAAGCGTTTCGTGTAATTCTTGCTTATTGTAGTCGTTATGATAATTAAGAGGGTTCAAATTAATACCAGTTCGTTTTTTCCTATTAAATGTTTCAATAATTTCCTTATCTAGGTATATATTCAGGTCAAGAATTTTTTGAGGAGTACGAACCCAGCGTATATTCAATGACGAGTTAGGTTTTATATCACATGACTTCAATTGCACAGCCCCTTTATAAACAAATCTACCTTTACGAATAAATTGAGATTTAATAAAAGATTTTTTTTTAGGTTTAGATCCAAATTTTTGTTTGACAATTTTCCATAGTTGCCTATAAAAGTATGGTTCTAGTGCGTCTAGCTGAAGCCTGCACTCTCTACTAATACTATAGTAATTACAAACACCCCTAATTAAAGCATTATTTTGATTTATAATAGCGTTTAGAGGCTGACTAGCAAGACTGCGGACAAATAATTTACGAGCTTTATCTTTGATCAAGGCTAGCTTTTCAGTGATAATCCTGATATAAATATTAGACCTATGATACGCCGACATTCTATGGTTACACATAGAAGTAATATCCCAACGGTACTTGGTGAAACGACCTTTATCCAATTTTCCGCGACTTTTTTTATAATCAGGAAAGCAAAATTCAAATCCCAGATATTTAAAAGAATTACCAGGACAGAAAACTTTAACGTTACCCGTTGATTTAATTAAACTCAGACCTCTCGATTTAAGAAACTCCACCAGCTCGATTTCAATTTTCTCAAGGACAGTCTTGTTTACTAACCCAAAAATAAAAATATCATCAGCAAACCTTACGCAGGTAACATTCGTTTCACGTTTAACAATTAAGTTTTCAATACCAATTTTATTTTTAGCGAATAGTTGCTGCTTAGAATTTAAGTTGTAATGAGGATTTTCAAGACAAACTTTATACACGACCTGTTCGATACCATCTAACACGATATTACATATAATAGGACCAATAATAGATCCTTGAGGAACACCGGCTTTAGGGACAGATCGAATAATTTTCTTAGAATCAATTTCTTCGGGACCAACTACGGAAGCTTTAAGCCAAGCCTTCAGCAAAAATAAATATTTATTAGCAATAGGTGTAAGTTCTAAAATACTAGAATGAGCTATATTGTCAAAACAACCTACAATATCTACATTTAGGTATTTAACATAGGGTTTATACTGCAATAAAGTCTTTTTCTTTAATTCCTTAGAAGAAAATACATAATAAAATTTACGATACTCTTTTTTACTCTTTCTAGGACCACCTATGTTACCTCCTTTAATCCTAAACTTGGGCTTAGACGTACTCTTGTAAGCATTAGCACTTACTTTAATAGGAGCAGACCTTTTATTAGGTTGGTTTATTTTAGAGTGCCTCATTACCGAGTCTGCAATTATAGCTATCGCTTGGTGAGCATTGCGGTGTTCCCTGAAACCAAACGAATTAGTGTCCGCCTGAAATTCCACAATCGGTAAAATAACTAATTGAAAAATTTTTTGTAGTATTCTGTCACGAATGGAGGGTATCCCTAGAGGCCTGAATTTACCATTGCTTTTAGGTATCCATACCTTTTTAACACTTTTAGACTTATAATTTTTGCGAATAGATTTCATATTCACTTTTTTAATAAGATCGATCTGAAGTTCTAAGTTAAATTTGTCAGCCTGCAACTTAGCAAATTTAGAATCTTCAGCAAGGTTATCAAGAATGAATTTTGGTAGATCTTTTTTAGCTTTAATACTTTTAGAGGAGAACCCATACCTGGAGTTTTTAAACCTGTTATCTTGTATGGCCTTTAGAAACTCAGATTTTTTTCTAAAGCGAACTAAATCTGTTCCAGCGGTATCACCGCCAGGTGAGACCTTAATATAATTCACGGCGTATACAGCAATAGAGAAAGATTCCATTAGCAAACATTGTAGTCTCGCTATATCATTCGGTAAATTCCTTTGAGTCATACGGACCCCTTTTGTAAAAGAAACAATAACAATTTTAGTTACAAGTAGATTATAATCACTAATAATTTCTTCAATATCACGTAAGCATTGTAGGCTAAATAGATTTTTTAGCAATTTAGGATTATTATAAAGGTTCATTAAAGAAGCATCACTACTCCTGATTTTTTCAATCAACATTTTTATTGACCGACCTTCTACTGTAACTTCCCTAGTACTTTTTCGTTCAAACTGGTTATAACGATCATTTAAGTTAATCCGTACACTAAAATTACGTACAACATTCTTGAACTTATAAGTACTTCCGTCTGGTTTCAATAGATATGATGAAGTAAAACTTTTATTTATTAGACTCAAATTCTTTAGCTGCGGGTTTGGGTAAGAAATTCCCCGAAAGGATGAAATTTTTGAAGCTGAGGTGTTATCGCACACTTGCATTCCACTTTTGTGCCAACAGCGACTCATATAAAGCCATTTTAAACTTGTTCCTGTACGTAGACTAATAAATACTTCACACCACCCTCTGAGCTTAGGGTTATTTTTATAAGCTAACACTTTCGGTGTTTTTATCATAATCTATATATATATATATATTTTTTTTTTTGTAAAACCAAATTGCTCTCAAATGCCATATCGGGAGCTCCGATCATTAACGGAACAAACCAATTCCCGAATCCACCAATCATTACGGGCATTACCATAGTAGGGTAAAAAACCAAGCCCATTTATCCTTTGATAAATTAGGGACATCAATAATTCCCCCCCGAACCGGGCGTGCAACTTTCACTGCACCCGGCTCTCCACGATTCCACAAATTTTTTTCAAACAAAATGATAAACATATATTTTAATAAATAGCCGGGCCGTTGTATTTCCCAGCATGAACTTTCATGTGACACGATCTACATAATGGAATTTGCTTACGAGATAAATTCGACTCAATACCTTTTAGAGTACCATCAGTTTTATTCTGCTTTATCGGCCTACGATGACGCATCTCAACATTACTGTATGTCTTACAGATTGCACATCGCGGATTATCCCAACGCGTCGTTCTAATTGCTTTATAAAATATGTCATAAGGTAATTTTGGAAAGGTTTTTCCTTTTTGAAATTGATCAATTCTCTTAAAACTTTTTTCTAATTTTAATGATACTGTTTTAATTGATTTTTTTCTATTATCTAAACCGTCCGAAACAACTATAGGCACTTCGATTGATCTTCCAAATTTTTTGAAGACCTGGGCTCTCGAACTTAATTTTAATTTATTCATAACAGTGCAAGCAAGCGAATGCTGTATTAGATATTGTATAAAGTTAAGTTGTGCCCGATTGTAAGCGAAGGAGTAATAATTGAGGATACCTCTCAAAACGTAATTATATTGTCGTACGATTATATGCAACGGCAAGTTTACCCAGGCACTTTTTCGTTTAGGAATAACATCTCGGGTTTTGAAGTTTTTAATATTACACATACCTTGATCAGCTAGTTTTTTTACAATGCGTTCTAAGGGGGCCATTACAGCTATATGATGTGCGGGTATTCGTCGCCTTATTTTTCGACCACCCTTCGTTCTTAACCCTGTTATTCTTTTCTGATCTTTTGTACGACTAACCAAAACCCGTAAACTTGCACCAAGAAAATGCGCTCTATCCTTCTTTGCATTTGTAACTTTTGTTTTATCAATGTTTAATTCTAAATTTAGCTCTTGCTTTAAAAAGTCTGCAATTAATTCGCGGATTTTATAAGCTAAATCATAGGAACCATTAACACCAATTAAAAAATCATCAGCGTATCGAACGTAATATATTCGGAATGCTTTAACGTTGGGGATAGTTGAATTAATCTTTGCACGCTTTTTTTCTAAAGCTTTTATGTGCTTCATTCTGTCGTTTTGTTGTTCTTTCGTCAAAAATGCCCACGGGTATCTTTGACGTTTATTCGAAATTTCAGTGTGAAGTTTTTTGTAAACGGGATTTGGTACGCTTGTCTTACCAGTTGTTTTGCTATATGTCTCGAGCTCGTTCATCAAAGAATCTAATTCGTGTAACATTATATTAGACAATATCGGTGATAAAATACCACCTTGTGGAGTACCGAGTTTAGAATTTTCTATTCTATTTTGTACTAAATCCACGTATTTACATCTAACAGTTTTGCGATATAGTTCTATAAATTGTTGGTCCTCAATTTGTTTTTCGAGTAAACTTTGCAGGATATTGTGATCAATTGTATCAAAATACTTAGCTATGTCACCTTCTATAAACCAATCGATATTCGCCCAACTTCGAGTTTGAAAAAGCGCTGAATGTGTTGACTTACCCCTTCGAAAACCATGAGAGCTTGGTAAAAAAACGTTATTCTCATAAATTTGTTCTAGCAATAAACTTGCTGCCTTTTGTACGATTTTATCTCTAGGGCCAGGTATTCCGATTATTCGGGACCCGCCATTTTTTTTTGGAATAAACTCTCGTCTAATTGGTTTAAATTTAAAACTATGATCTTTTAAAGACTTAATTAAGGTTTTAAATGTTTCTTTTGAATAAGAGTCTAAACTTTGAGACGAATCAGTACTAATAGCATTTGCACTTTTTTTGCTTGACACCAACTCATAAGCCTTCATAAGAATTTCTTGCTTACATAAGTTAGAGTAAAGTCCTTTGTGTTTATTGGTTACATGATTTTTACCCGCAACTGGCAGGTAAAAATCTTTGTAATCGGTGAATCGCTTTCTCTCTTCCCCTTCACCAAACGTTACTTTGGTCGTGTGTTTTTTATCGGGTACTATTGAGAATCCGTCACCATAGGTATTGCTACCCTTAGGCGATCCCGTAGTTCTAAATTTTTGTCGTATATAATAACTTAGGGTCCTTTTCGTAATGATAGAACTTGCGCTGTTACCCGCAAATCCTGGTGATTCTCGGTACTTCCGCGCCTCAATTTTTCTAAGAAACGTTGCGAGAGATATTGTTCGTTTAACGACTAAAACAACCGGACATGTAACCCGTCCATTACTCAGGTTTGAAAAACACATTCTATCCATATTATTCCTACCTAACCCCACCTTTTTGGACTTATCCGCATATCCGCAATGGGGCTTAATTACCATGCTATGTTTACCCACAAAATTTTTTTTGCAAGCTAAGGCAATTGGTTTACAAGACATTAGCACAGTCTTGGGCCCATTTTTGGGCCGGACAAAAATTTTTAACACAACGGCGCACAAAAAGATCATAATAAACGCGTGTCCTGTAACAATTACATTATATAATTGATAGTTTCCCGCCAAAATTTGACTTCCTGGGTGAGACAATTCCATACGAATTAAGATCGAAAGAACTGTTCCCATCACCCCAGAAAAAGCACCAAAAATAAGGTACAAAGTACCAATATCCTTATGGTTTGTTGAAAATAACCACCTAGATGACCATAAATAAGTATTATTACTTAATAACGACGTTATGGGCATGTTAGGGGGCCTACATCACTCCAGACATGAACGATTTGTGAAAAACATAAATCTATACTTAATTTACCAACCCAACAAAAAACAAAAAAATTAAACAAAATTTATATAATTATGTTTAAAATCAGAAGCACATTTCGCCATCGCTGACGAATTTTTTGTTAAACAATTAGAAGAAAAAAAATTAACTAAAGAAGGTTTAAACGACGTTTTGAAAAGCTTCTTGAAAAAAACTGGCCCAGACAATAAGTCCTTCGTAAAACTTTCTTTGTTTTGTTCAATAGTCAAAACATTTACTATTGAATCTTCTCTAAGCTGTAAAGCAGAATACATCGGTAAAAACCTGTTTTTACCAGCAAGAAGCATCAGAAGTGCTTGAACAATTTGAAAATCATCTCTTGCCAAACCAGGACCTATTAAGGCAGCTGAAGTTTTTTGAATCCTCCCTTCTAAATTAACGAAAGTACTTTCTTTTTCAACAAAAGCGGTACTTGGTAAAATAAGATCCGCGTTTCGCATCAGCGCCGAATCAGCGAAAGCCGTTTGAGCTACAACAAACGAATCAGTCGAAGAAATTTTCGAAAATAATGTAACGTAAGAATCTAACCCAACACAATAAATAAACTTTTTTTTGGTTAAATCAACCTTACTTTTTGTATTGATACCAACTAAATGGGCCCCAACGCCATTGGCCGTTAGCGGTAAAAAATTAAGACCTACCCAACGTTCGTCAACAACATTACTATATTTCATTAATCTTGTAACGAGCGCAGAGATAGAAGTTGAGTCTAACCGACGCTTGACACTTTCCCCAAGAATAATAAAAGGTTTATCAGCCTTGCCTAACTTTTTACAAAAACTATGTTTACCTTCCGCAATCGCTAGTAACGTTTTAATAGAAGTTCCAATCGAGTCGTTAGAATATGTCAAATTTTCATTTAAGCCAATCGAAGCTTTAACAAACTTACCACGACGACTACGCTTACGTAACCGTACATTTAACAAAGACGCTTCAAAACGAACATTCGTCCCCACTGTCAAACATAAATCAGAGTCTAAAATATCAGAAAACGTTGTGTTTGATTTGGCGGAAATCATTAGATCGTTTTGTGACTCAATATAATTTTCACTCACAACATCAACACCTAAAGTTTGTCCAAAAAACTTTAACGCTTGAAGTGTTTCTAAATCCACATTATTTCCACAAACAATTAAGATATTTTCTGGATTCGAAGTGTAAGTTTCACCAAGATGGTATTCAAACATAGATAGAGCGTCTCTCCAACCAATGGGATCAAATCTGCCCGACTTTCCAGGACACGAAACATAATCCTGAAACAGCGGTTGACCAATTCGGCGAGTTTTTAAACCATCGAAAGAAAAACGTGTTTTGTCAGAAATCCATTCTTCATTTAGAGATTCATTCACCACAGGTAAAACACGAAGAATGTCCGTTTCTTTTACATTAACTTTAATATTTGAACCAACACTATCACAAATATCAATCGTCTCAGAAGATTTTATCTCCCATGGACGAGCTGTAAAAGCGTAAGGTTTGGAAGTCAAAGCACCCACAGGACACAAATCAACAATATTCCCTGATAACTCTGAACTTAAAGATTTACCGACGTAAGTACCGATTTCAGTGTCTTGGCCTCTTAATGTCGTCCCAAATTCTTCTTGACCCGCGATATCTTGGAAAAAACGTACACACCGAGTGCAATGAATACAACGTGTCATTATTGTTTTTATAAGAGAACCACAGTTTTTATCTTCTACACCACGTTTTGCATAAAAAAAACGACTACGGTCTGAACCAAATACTAAAGTCTGTTCTTGAAGATCGCACTCGCCACCTTGATCACATACAGGACAGTCCAACGGATGATTCATCAATAAAAATTCAAGAACGTTCTCACGAGCCTTTTGCACAAGCGGCGTATTAGTGTAAATTCGCATATTAGGGGACACAGGAAACGCACATGAAGCGATAGGTTTCGGGGCTTTTTCGATTTCTACTAAACACATTCTGCAATTACCCGCAACGTTTAAACGCTCATGGTAACAAAAACGCGGGATTGAAACACCAATAATTTCACACGCTTCTAAAGCGCTTGTGTTCTTCGGGACGAAAACAGGGTTATTATCAACAAAAACTTTAATCATAGTATCATTTGTAATTTTTAACGGGAAACTTATTTTTATATTTTAACGTAAAAAATTAATATTTTACGTGCGAAGCAAAAAAGCTTGAAGGTTTCAATTTTTTTCCTCAAAGAAATTGGTCCAAAACATAAAAGAATTATCTCAGAACTTTTTTAAAAAGCTAAAAATCGATAAACGTTACTCACTACCGGACTTGAACCAGTAATCTTAAAAGAAACAGATTTTAAGTCTGTCGTGTCTACCAATTTCACCAAGTGAGCTTCTCGAAAAGAATGGGATTTGAACCCATGGTGTAAAAAATGTTCACACGTTGGTTTAGCAAACCAATACTTTAAACCACTCAGTCATCTTTTCTCTCAAAAAATCGACTAACGAAAAAGGGATTCGAACCCTTGACATTTGGATTATGATTCCAACATTCTAACCACTGAACTATTCCGTTATATTACCAGAAAAGGGACTCGAACCCATAATTTTTAAAAAACTAGAACCTAAACCTAGCGTGTCTACCAATTCCACCATTCTGGCTAAAGTTCAAATCTTGCTTGGTTTAGCAAGATTCGAACTTGCGGCTTTACCGTTATGAGCGGGACGTTCTACCACTGAACTATAAACCAAAAAGTTTAAATTAAACGTTTGCCGAATTTTTGAACCAAAGCTCCTACGATTCCCAAAAATAGTATTTAAGGAGTTTTTAGTATTTCAACACGAATTTGATATAATTTCAGGAATTTTCTAAAAAATTAATATTTGCTTTCTCAGTCTTTAAACTTAAAATTCCAGCCGCACGTTCCCGTACGCCTACCTTGTTACGACTTCATCCCAGTTATCAATTTCGCTTTGGAAAAAAAGCTTCCTTAAAAAAAATTCTAAGGATTACCTCACTTTTCTTAGAGTAAAACTGACTCCCGGCATGTGACGGGCGGTGTGTACAAGGCCTAGGTACAAATTCACCGTAACATTCTGATTTACGATTACTAGTGATTCCAACTTCATGTTGACGAGTTACAGTCAACAATCCGAACTA
>Ga0115006_10001483_pt1 | contig 14710 bp, 18 predicted proteins | sample ArcOceMetagenome_3_FD_88943 | JGI IMG/M metagenome (GOLD analysis project Ga0115006, IMG submission 88943) | Marine eukaryotic phytoplankton communities from Arctic Ocean - Arctic Ocean- Svalbard ARC20M Metagenome | ecosystem: Environmental > Aquatic > Marine > Oceanic | place: Arctic Ocean...
CAGGAGAAGGTCCTAGAGCACCACCTGCTCCTTGCCTCATCACGTTTCCCTCGCCGTTTTCGTACTGGTCAAGCGCAGCATTCACAAAGGCCCACACACTATTGTCGCCCTGGAAATCCGCCGGACCGCTAGTTCTGCGGCCAGATGGAGGATGGGAGAGCAAATGGTCTTGCCGTGCACTAGCAGCATGGCCCGCCAAACCCCCAGGGGTTGAAGCTGCGCTTGCTTGGCCGGGTGTGTTTGCAGGAGGTTGGAAGCCAGACGCCTGCGATGCAAGGACGCCGCGCAACGGCACTCCGCTCTTATGACCTGCGCTGACATCTCTAGTTGTCTTGCTTCCACAGCCGCCCACATGCCGGAGCCGCGGATTGGGGCGCTGGCCGACGAAGTCCGACGGTTGTGGAGGGACAGGCTCATTTTGATACAGTGCCTGCGCTGTTTTGACAGTGACAGGGTTGGATGGGCATGACACTGCCCGCGTGAACACATCACTCGAGTTGCTCTCGCCCCATGCTACAGGAGCGGCAGGCGGGTGCGGCGCGACGTTGCTCAAGTTGAGCTTGAAATTGGACTCGGCCACGTGCTTTTGACTGCCCGCTGACGACGACGGGCCCGACGTGCTTGGCCGAGAGTCGGCCAATTGAGAGTCGCGGATCGCTTCCACGTGTCGCCGCGCTTTTGCGCTCGCTGTCCTCGCAGGTGCTGTCGATGCGATTCTCTCTTGGGCTCTCATGTAATTGGGAACCGCCGGACTTTCTGTTTGCCAAGCAGCTGCTTGGTGCATGGAGGTGCTGATGAGTTGCCCGGCACTGCCAAGACGCTCAAAGTCGCCGGCTTCCTGCATGTTCACGCCTGCCTGACGCGCACACTGGCTCGAGCCAGCTCCAGCCCCGTTGTCCCACTGAATGCCCGCTGCCACGTGAGCATGCTGCTCCCGCCGTGACATCTGCTGCTGCTGCTGCTGCTGCCACTTTTCGGCAGCGGCTGGATCACACTGATGATATACAGCACGGGGTATTTCGATGCAGGTGCAATCGCTCGTGGCAACGACGGAGGCATGCCGCTCCTGACCCTGTTGCCACAGCGCATTTTCGCCAAAAAAACTGCCAGGCTTGAATTCCATGACCACCTTACGCTCGGGCCCACGCACAACCTTGGCTGTACCGTGAATGAAGATGAACATGGAATCTGCAGGATCGCCTTCTTTGACTATTAGGTCGTCCATGATGTAATTCTTCCACACAACGCTCGCACTCAACAGATGACGCACGTGGGCAGGAGCGTTGCAGAGGAAGGGAATTGAACCCAGCAATTCTTTCACCGTCAGGCTCAGTTCCGTGTATCGTCCCTGCTTGTCTGCTTCAACCTTTGCACGCTTCACACTCTTGCGGTCTCGCATTCCACGCAATCCCTTCTGTATGTCCGTGACCGACCTGCACGCATGCCGAAACGGTCAGCCTGTTGGTGTGCGCGACAACGACAGTGAAATAAAAAGGGGAGCGGTTTGAAAAAGGAACCTGGTCCACAGCTGGTGCTGGTTTCTGGCAAGAGCTAGGCGAACACATTTCTGCAGTACGATTGCAGAGGACTCCCAGTCGCCGTCCCCTCCCTGCCAGCGCTGCCTGTAAATCGCGCCCGGCTGGTTGCTGCCGTCAGTCATGTCGCACGGGGGGCATCCGTCTTCGTTGCACGGCCTGCACAGATACCGTTTCACCATGTGCGTAAACTCCGCCAAGTCGATTGTCCCACTGCCGTCAACGTCGTACTCGTTGAACAGCAACTTGAGCTCCTCTTCCTTCAGCCTCAGACCCATGGCATACATGGCCTTGCCGAATTCCTCTCTGCATGCGCGCATACCGTCACTGCCGCGCGGTGGCGGCTCCCTGCGGGGCACGCAGTCGTGCAGACCCACTCGCGCAGGATGCAGCGCGCTAGCGTGCAGAGAGAACCTGTCGAGTAGGCCGGAGCCGTCGGAGTCAAACTGGGCAAATGCCTTGCGAATAGCAGCTTCTAGCGCTGCTCCCGAGAGCCCAGCGAACCATTTGGCAATCGCTGCGCCCGCCTCTTCCAGCGTCCTGCACCCGCACTCGTCAACACAGCCGCGAGGAGGCCCCCCCCGCACGTTCAGGGCACCAGCACACGCGCAGTACCCCACCCGGCAAGCATGCGAGGCTGCACACATCTTACGTCTGGGCGGATTTGAGCGTCGTGGCGGTCGAGTCGAGCACCACGGTGAGACGCCGCTGCAGCTTGTTTGCAAGCGCGATCGCCCTCTGTGGGCGGTCCGGGAGTCAGCCGGGCTCCTGAGCAAGGCACAGAGCCCCGCGAGACGGCGGCCTCACAGGGGCAGGGGACTGGATGGTGTGGGGGAGGGGAAGGCAGACCGCAGCGGCCTGGGTGGAGGCAGAGCTCGTGCGCCGGAAGGCGGCCATGTGGTCATCGAATTGCGACTGCACAGCCTCGCGGGACTCGGCCTTGGAGGGGACCGAGCTCGTGCGCCGAAAGAACTTGGCCGAGGTCTCGTCCATGGTCTGGTGCCCGACGTGCAGGGCAGTGCAGCGGATGCAGAACTTTGCGTCGCAGTCGGCGCACCACATGCTCTGCTCAAAGTTGCCGTGCCCGGGCTTGGGGCAGAAGCCGCTGTTTTGCTGCGCCCCGGGCGCGGAGGGCGCCGAGATCACGCGGGCCCACCCCACGGGCTCCTCCACCGCGGCGGACATCGCGGCAGCGGCGGAGGGGTGGGGAGAGACCGAGACGGACAACCCTGCTGCGGTCGGCTCCACCGGGTCCAGCAATGTTCCGTGCCGTGTGCGGCTGTTTGCGTGTTGACGTGATCTTCAACGGGGGTAAACCGCCCCCCGCCAAATTTGCAAATTTTACCTCGTGGGTGTCACGTCACCTCCTTTCACACCTGCACTCGGGAAAAAGTGTGCTACGGGAGGAGTACCGCACACCCAAATTTTCAACTTATGACACAGGATAGAACGAGAGTGAAACCTGAAAGGGGGAATATAGGTGCTCTTAGCATCGCAGTTGTCCGGCGGCAGACCCTGCACAGCGACAAGGGTACGTGCCCTCGCGGCGCGGGTCGGCAGAGGCGCGGTGTGCCCAGTGGGCTGGTGTGCCGCCTCGGCCTGGTGCGTCTGCAGTCGGGCTGTCGCGCCGAGCGGCGAGCGCGAATTGTAGAGGGCAACGCTTCGGTCGCGAGCGGCCGCCGGTGCGCACCAGCACGCAACCGCCCCCTCGGCGCAAGACACGCCGCCCGGCACAACGCCCGGCGCCCTCGGGAGGGCTGGCGCTGCGCGCCCCTGCGCGCACGATTGCCCGCGGAGACCCCGAAGGCCTTCGGCACCCCCCCCGCGGGAGGGCAGTCAGCGCAAACTCGCTGTAAACGTTTGCAAGCATTGGCGCCGCAGCCGGCGCTACGCAGGGCCAGGGGCCAAGGCACCGCACGGCGCGCTGCAGCGCCAGTGCTGTGCGCGTGGCTGGGGCTGCTCACAGTGTGCGGCGCTCGTGAAACAACATGCCGTGGCCACTCACATGGTTTCGGCGCAAGGTCGCCGCAACGAAGCGACCGGCACAGCTGTGCGCCCCGAGCGACGTGCAAGACCTCGAGACGATACGCGCCGAGCAAGGGAGCATCAGGATGCCCGGGGTGGGCAACATTGACCTGGACAGCACGCGGAAAACGAAGCACGCCGCCAGCGTTGCCTACGACGAGTTTGGCGAGCCCGTGCACCCACCGAGCGTCAATGGGCTCCAGCGCTCTCTGGTGTGCCCCAAGGCTGCGCTCACCCGCAACAACAGTGCGCTGTCAATAACGGAGCTGCGGCTCGGCCCCACCAAGGCTCCGTGTTGCATCATCCTGACGGAGGACATCGAGGCGTACACGCCCCCGAAGTTGTGCCCGTCCTCGAACCGCGATTGAGCACGTGGGCTTGCCCAGGCGTCCTTGAACTCTTCAAGGGACCCCTGCAAGGGACCGCTAAGGGATCCAGGGGTCGTCACGAGGGCAGGGCGCCGCACGTGCCCGATTAGTTGTGGGGCCTTTGGCAATTGTATTTGTAGCAGTGCGGCGCACGCGCCTGATTGGTTGTGGTTGGCATGTGGTTGGCAGTTGTATTTGTATTTGCATGGGGTTGCAGTTGCGGTGGGGCACGTGTTGATGATGCTTGCGCTCGAGGCACTCCTGTGGGGGCGAGAGGCGCCTCAACGCCCCCGGTGTGATGCGCAAGCGGGGCGCACTCGTTTGTTATTTGACTCATTCTTTCTTTATCTTTAGTTGATTTTTGTTACATTAGATTCATTCACCTCAACACCACCAAGCAAGGTGCCTTGTCTCTCACTGGGGGAGCGGCACACTGACGGCTACACTGTGACTATCACACGGTGATACAGTCACACTGGCGGCAGGACCAGTGACCCACATGCGTGAGCATGGCACGCAAAAGACTGGTGCACGCCGCTTGAGACAGCGTTGACACCTTGCCACACACCTTCACATTCGCCACACGGGCAACCGCAAGCGCTCAAGAACCTCAACGGGCAGCGCGAAGACAGGATCCACTCGCTTGAGCCCCTGTGCAGGCACCGCAAGTGAGTGGGCAGGCACCGCAAGTCAGGCGCCACCAACGTGCCGCGCGTCGCCCACCTAATGCTGCGTGTCACGCGCCAGCACGCCAGCACGGCAGGCAGCAATGAATACAACGCCACAGAGAGCTGCGAGCCCAAGCGTGCGGGCAAGAGGGGAGGGAGGCACTCTGTGTCTGCAGCCGCAGCCAGAGCACCCGGAGCACGCGGAGCACAGCAAAGCAGGGCAGGCACCTGGAAGCCGCCAGCGTCCAGTGCCGTGTACCCCAAGAGGGCTAGACCGCACAGGCCAAAGAAGGTGTGGAAGACATCTGCCACATCCCCTGGTCTGCGCACATGCGCGGCTATGTGTGAGCAAGACGCACCGTGCACGTGCACGTGCGCCTGCGCTGTCCACTGCGTTCTGTGCTGCCGCCAGTCCTGCGTGTGCATGCTGCTCTTTCTCGCCCCATCCTGCTCTTGCTCTCTCCAGGCCGCGCGGGGAAAAGTAAGAAAGGGAGGGAAAGAAGGAAAGGGAGCGGGGAAGGGACAGGGAGAAGGGGAGAGCGGGAGAAGGGGAAAGTGGAGAGGGCGACAGGGCGAGAGAGGGAGAGGAAGAGAGGGAGAGAGGGAGAGAGGGAGAGAGGGAGAGAGGGAGCAAGGAGGGTGCCTGTCAGCGATGCCGCCGTCGACGTCATCTTGCGCATTGAGGATGAACTGCCGTAGTGACTCGCCTGCCATACACACACATACGCACACAGACACAGACACAGACACAGACACAGACACAGACACACAAAAACTCTCTCTCACATACAAGACAAATAAACAAGGCACACACGCGCATCAGACACAGCAGGAGGCGCGCGCGAGGTGGAGACGGCGCGACATGCAGGGGCCTTGCGCTGCGCGTGTGCTGGCAAGGAGCGTGCACGCGAGCCTACCTGCATGCAGGTAGGCCCCAAGCCTGGCCAGAGGAAAAAAAAAACAAAAAACACAAAAAAATGCTGGGACAGAATTGCCTCTGTACGCGAGGGCGCAGACGGCTGGCACGCGGGGTGTGGCGGGGCGAGGGGCAGAGGGGTGTAGCGGGCAGCGCGGTGTAGCAGCCAGCGGGGGGTAGAGGGCAGCGCGGCTCAGGAAGCAGTGGGGCACAGGCAGCAGAGGGGCAGAGACGATCGATCCAGTGGAGGCGGCGCATGATGGCCAGGGCCGAGAGGATCCACCACGAGTAGCACACGTCTGGCAGCTTTTCTGGACGCCCGTTGAGCCCGCCTCCCACCGTCTGTCTTGGTCTTGCCCCGTCAGTGTCCAGCTCACATAAGCCACACATATCAGGCACACATATAAGGCACACATTTAAGGCACACATATAAGGCACACATATAAGGCACACATATAAGGCACACATATAAGGCGTCTGTCTTGGTCTTGCCCCTGTCAGTATAAGACACACATGCAGACGCACGCCAAGGGCGACACGCAGGAAGAGAGCAAGAAGGCGAGACGCAATGCCGCCAAGGCGCCAGAGCCAGGCGGGCAGTAGGCCCAGGGTCAGTAGGCGATAGTGTAGGCGAGGGCCGACGGCATGGCGAGAGGCGCGAGGCGCGAGGCAGTGTGGGGCATGCACGTATAAGACACAGATATGACAAGACACAGATATGACACACACACATAGGGCAGTGTGCGGCATGCGGCACAGGCGGGGCACGAGGCGCACGCAACAACAACGCCCACGCAGCTGGGCACACATAACATGTAAGATGGCACATATAACATGTAAGACACATAACATGCAAGACACGCACACATAACATGTAAGACTCGCAACTACGCGCACCTGCCGCTCGGCAAGCCACCACCCCAAGTCGTCGGCGCGCAGGTGGTGCAGGCCGTTGCCTGCAGCCGCGCCAACCGCATGCGGCGCAGACACCGCCCTCGTCAGCCAGACACCGCCCTCGTCAATCAGACACCGCCCTCGTCAGTGAGGCACAGGGGCCAGACCAAGATCTGCCCGCCATGTACGGCACACATATAAGGCACATATAAGGCACACATACAGACCAAGGGCAAGAGCGCCGACGCAGCAGAAGATCTGTCCGCCGTGCGACTCGGCGCCAGGAATGCAGCCAAAGCCCCCGTCGAAGTTCATGCACGCGACCACGAAACTGTTCCCCTTTTGCACATCTATCATTTCCATCCTGATGGTGTCGGTCCGTCGCGGGGGCCGGGACGGAAGCGAAAGGGGGGGGAGGGGGGGAAGGGGGCAAAAGTAGAGGGTGAGTGAGTGATGGCAGCCCTAGGTGCTTGCTGTGAGTCATGCATGCATGCCTTGCTGTCAGTCATACCAGCCCTTGCCCAAGGGCCTTTGCTGGCAAGGGCCTTTGCTGGCAAGGGCCTTTGCGCGTTTCCCCTATGGTTTCCCCTATGGTTCCCCTAATGGTTTCCCCTTGCGTTTGCTAGCCTGCCCCGCTCCGCCCGAGCCTTGAACGAGTGTGCCTGCAACGAGTGTGCCTGCAACGAGTGTGCCTTGAACCAGGCGCCCCAACCGTTGCCCCACCGTATTTGATGATACAGCTGGCTCCTGTATTGAACAACAGCCGCATTGAACAACTGCCGCATTGAACAACAGCCTCCTGTATGGTACGCCAGCCTAGGGTACAGCAGCCTATTGCCATCGCCACGCCTGCCTCCTCGCATTGCGCGCCTGCGCACCGCCTCCCCCCGCGTCGCCCTCGGCACGCACTCTCCCGCACGCTCACACTCTCACGCCGCCAGGAGCAGAGGGACAGGCAAGCGAGCAAGCGAGCAGGAGAGTGACCGGCCAAGGAGCGAGAGGCAGTTGTAGGCACAATATGTGAAACGCGTGTCCACCTCCCCCCACTCATCGCCGCAGAAGGACCCGTCCTCCTGCACATCGCACGCAGGCTTCCAGTCCTCACACCGTTGATCCTACACCTACGTACGCGTAGGAGTCATGCAAGCCCTCGACCAATACTGTCCTCCAGGTCAATCTATGTGAAGACTCGCTGGTGAATCTATTTCAAGACTCGCTGCGCGCTCCGGATGCGGCGCCAGGGCAGGAGCTCGTGAGGGTGCGCGGCGGGGCTTGTGGCATATGCACCATGATCGTACTCACATGACAACCTTGATGCAGCTCAGTGACATGCAACTCAGTCACATGCATACCATAACTCAGCCACATGTATACCATACCTCAGTCACATGCATCCCATAACTCAGTCACATGTATACGATAATGGTACTGAGTCGCACATGGACGAGAACGGAGAAGAGGACCTGCTGGAGGGACGCGACGTAAGCGGCAACTTTGTCGTAATCTAGCACGTCCATGCGATCGAGCACGGCCAATATTTGTACCGCACTGTAGCACCGGCACACGAGCACGTTAGGCCTCCCAAGCGCATCCACAACGTCGCACTCGCTTGCGCCCAGGCACACGTGCCCTGGTCCGCGTGCAGCGCGAGCTTGCGCCGGCGGCGGCCTTGCGGCGCCGTGCAGGGCGCGAGAATCTGCGGCTGGATGCCCGCACCTGAGAGTGTACAGCATGTGCGGGTCGTGGCCGACACTGCCACCAAAGCCCCCCTGGACACCGCGCGCGATGCTGTCAGGAGCGGCCCACTGCGCTGCGCTAGGCTCGCAGCATCCTCCCCCCTCCGGCCCGCGGTGCCCGGGAACGCACCGCGCACAGGACCATCTGCGACCGTGTGGCAGGCTAGCAGCCCGGGGGCGGGCTATCTGGCGCGCGCGCTGGATACCGAAGGGTGCCCGCACTGGACGACCCACTCGACAATGTCGGCTCCCTTCATTTGGTCCTCGGCAGACATGAGGTACATCGAGGTGAGCCCCCAGTAGATGCCCGACATGCGCAGATGCTCGGTGACAGCATACTCTGCGGCACCGTGGGCCCCGGAGGCGCGACCGTCAGCGCCGACCCGAAGCCGTGAGCGCGCGCCGGCCGGTGCCGGCCGGTGCCGGCCGGCAGCAGCGGGCGCGTGCAGCGGAGCGCGCGGGGCGCGGGCAGGGCGCGTGCGCGATACCAAACGTGTTTCTCTTCTCCTGCAGCCCCACGATGTACTTGCGGTGGAGCTCCATGTACAGCTTCTGGCAGGCGGGCTCGGTCTCCCCCGGCAGCCGGCCATGCGCCAGCGGCTCGTCGTGCGGCATGTCCTCCGCGGGCCGCTTGTTCGTGGCACGTTCAGTGAGTGTGCTTGTTCGTGGGCCCGCACACTCAAGCAGGGCGGAATCTCCTCTAGGTCGGGAGTGGGGTCCGGGGATCGCGGAGTCGGCGGTGCAGCGTGGGGGGCACGCGATGGCGGCGCGCGGGCTTCTGGTGGCGCTAATGGCATCCGCCGCGCTCGGGTCTCACACACCCGGCGCGGCGGTGCCAAACCTGCCTGCCGGGCCGGCGCCTGCGATGCCGCGGCCGGCGCTGGAGCTGCGCGGGGGGGGCGTGCATGGGCGCGCAGGGTGGCCGCTGCGGGGCGGGGGGCCTGGCGCACTATTTCGGCGGCTTTTAGGACAGGGCGGTCCCGGGCAGGTGCCGCATCAGGGCGGGCTGCACGGGGGCTCGCGCCTCGACGAGCCCGGGAGCCCGCGCGTAGACGTGCGCGAGGCGACCAAGACGATGCAGACGCTCGACGATGAACAGTGTCTGCAGCACATTGAGCGATGGAAGCGGTCGGGGCAGGCCGGCGGGCCCGTGGCGTTGCTCAACGGGCTCTTCAAGGGGAGCTGCTTTCGCCCAGAGGAGTCGGACGACGATCACGACGACGACGCCGGTGCCTGGTTTGCGGTGCTGACGGTGGCGGTCGAGCGCGGGCACTCGCAAACGCTGCGGCGCCTAGTTTCGCAGGGTGTCGGCGGCATCCTGGTCGATGCCCGCGGGCGGCACGGCCAAACCGCCCTCCACATTGCGGCGGCGCGCGGCAGGCAGGGCGTCATCGACGTGCTCTGCGATCTGGGCGCCGATGTGGAGGCAACGGACCTGCTCGGCTGGTCTGCACTGCACCAGGCGGCGTATCATGGACAAACGGCGGCTGCGCAACACCTGGTGGAGAAGTACCACGCGGCACCCGGCGTGTTGACGAGCGCTGGACTGACGCCCCTGGCGCTTGCCGAGGAACAACTGCGACGATGCGAGAACAGCGCGTCCAAACAGTGGGGTTCTGATGCTAGCTCCGCGCGCAACCTCGAGGCCAACAGGGCGGGCCTGAAGGACACGGTGGCATACCTGCAACACGTGACCTCCTCGCCTCGTGCCTCTCGTCCGCCAGCGTCCACAGGAGACATGCCCAAAAAAGCAAGCGCGCCCCAGAATGGCGGGCAAAACAAATTGGCGGGACTGCTCCGGCGCACTGCGACCGTGGGACGCAAGGACGGGGGCGACGAGGCTCCTCTTGCGTCAGGGTCGCAGCCTCGTGGAGACGCCGGGAGCAGAGGGAGCGGCGTGGGTGCGCCCAAGGCTTCTCCAGCGCCGGATGCCCCGCGTGCCCCCGCTGCCAAGGCCGCCGCCTCCCCTGCCGTGGGGGGAGACATGTGCGGGGTGGGCATCACGCTCAACATCAACATGGAGGGGGAGTACTTGGTTAAGGCGGTGGCGCCCGGCGGCCCGGCGGATGTGATGGATGAAGAGGACGAGGGCGTCCCCGCCATACAGCCCGGTGACATTCTTGTGTCGGTCGACGGGCGCGTGGTGCAGGACGCCTCGTACGGCGACCTTGCGGGGTGGATCTTGGGGCCAGCCGGGACAGTGGTGCAAATGAAGCTGCGGCGCGGCGACGAGTCTTTCCAGCTCTCCCTCTCCCGTGCTCCGCTTGGAGACAAGGTGTGTGCGCGTAGAATCTTGCCCCCTCCCTCCTCCGCCGTCCTCCTCCTCGCACCAGTCTTCAGAACAGTCGATCGGGAAGCGAGTCTTGAAAACAGTTGATGCTCCTAGGATCCACTTGATGCTCCTAGGATGCACTATGTTGAAGACTGGTCCGTGTGTGCGAATGTGGCGGGGAGCAGGAGAGGGCGGCAGTGAAAGCGGGGATGGAGCGCGAAAGGCTCACCCTCCACCGCATGCTCCAGGTCAAGAAGACCCTCGAGGTACGCACGTTTGCCCACGTGTGCCCACGTGTGCCGTGCCTCAGCGTTGTACGTGCGTCCTCGATGTTGTTTGTGTGTCCGCGGCGGTGTATGTGTGCCTTGGGTGCACGGCAACCCGGGCGCGCAGACGCACCGCCTGTTGCCGCCGCTCTGTTGTCATGCCGCACAGCGCCTCGTCTGTTGTGATGCGGCACAGCGCCTAGCCGCCTCTCCTGACGTAGTTCTCGGGGAGGGCAGAAGGAGAAGAACGCCATGACGGCCGAAATCCATCACCTCCGCAAGCGCGTGGAGACTGCCGAGAATGAGGTCCCCGCCTCCACTTTCTTGTGTGCTTGCTCCCCCACACAGACGCACACGCGGACAGGGGGGCGAGTCTGCAAACAGGCGCATCCTGCGAGTATAGTACGCGTAGACTCGTACTGTAGTCAACTAGGACTGCAGTAAACTAGGTGGCGCGTGTGAGGGCGGCCGGCTGTCCGAGGGCCGGCGGGCATAGGGTCAGTAGGCGAAGTCGTAGGCGAGGGTTGCCTGGCGGGTGCTGCGACTAGCTCTACTCCATACTCGACTAGCTCTGCTCCATACTCTAAGCGGCTGCATACTGTAAGCTACACTACTACTACACTATTGTTGCGTGTGCAAGCACTGTGCTGCGCTGATGCGGCTGGAGATGCGACTGGGCGCGGCTGGAGATGCGACTGGGCGACCGTGCGCCCTGACGTGACGCGCGGCTGGCCGCACGCCTTGAGCGCAGGCAAGGGTGTGGAAGGCAATATCCCAGCAGAACTCCGCCTATAACAGCAAGGCTGCCAGGTGTCCCTTCCCCCCTCTCGACCCTCTTCTCTGTTTCTGTTGGCACGCGGCGCCTCCTCGGCCCCCCCGCCTGCGCATCCTCCGCCTCTGGTGTCGCGCCCTGCGCTGCTGGATCCAGGCTTGCATCTGTGCTTCCTGCTCTGCAACTTTGCTGGAATGTTTGTGTCTATGCCGTGGCGTTGCTGCACTTGAAGCCATGCCCCGAGCCATCTGCTCGTACACGCATGCATGCGCAGCACGCACATGCACACTGCATGTGGGTGCTGTCAGCGACTGACCAGAGACAGACATTGGAGACTGATCAACTTGTCAGAGACAGACATTGAAGACTGATGAGAGACTGACATGGCCATGCCCCTTGCCCCAGCCCACACGTCTCGGAAAGCGATTCGGAGTCGTCAGATTGAATCTGAGCGCGGCTCGTCCACGCTCGATCAACCGGTTGGCGCATCGTGCAGCACGCTCCCGGGGAGGGAAGCGGCTTGAGCCTGCATGCGCTGCTGCGGTGCTGCCTGATGACAGCGGCCTGTAGCACCACATGGAGGCCGGGGAAGGCTTGGCCATGCCTGCATCATGTCACATGATACCGCGCGCCAACATGGCTGCATGATACCGTGCGCCAAGCTCAAGGACCAAGGCATGCCGGCGTCTTGCCGTGCCAGCTTGCTTGGTCAAAGACTGTAGCTCCCGTCCTACAGTTCCCAACCCTTACTTTCCTCCTGCCTCGCCTCGGCTGCCCTGGCTGAGGCAGCCTTTTGCGACTGCCCTCCGCGGCACCTTGCTTCCACTCTTCGTCACACGGCGCGCTTTGTCTCCCATGTGTCACATCATGTGTCACATCATGTGTCACATCATGTGTCACATCATGCCAACTCCTGGACAGCGCCTTCAAAACTTTTGAACCCGGGCCATGACACAACCTTGTAAATACATCAGCCGTGCCTGCACCACCAGTGTACACAGTGCCGCTTCTGCGTGACACTGCGCCCCAGCCGCGGTCTTGGCTGTGTGCTCCGCGTGCTCTCTACGTGCGCTCTTCACGTGCGAGAGCCCCCCCTACCACACCCGCCACGTGATCGTGCCGAACTTGTGGGCATCGCTCGGCGGACTTGCTCAGGCTTTTGTTGCGCACAGGCTTTTGTTACCCAGCCCCCGAGCAGCGTGGCTCCCGCCGCACTGGGCAGGCGGAGGCGAGGTATGATGATGCCATTTCGGAGGCTGGTGTTGCTTTGTGTTATTAGAGCCGTCCTGTGGTCCAACCGTTGCGGCACCGCGCCCCCGCCATCCCCGCCGTCCGCGCGAGCGCAGCGGCCGAGACCCCGCTCGTGTGAGGCCCCGCTCGTCAGCCGTGCCGGCGGTCTCGCGTCGCGTGCTGCACGTGCTGCGCGGCGGCGCTGCGGCGCGCTCCTAGCCCTCCTCGTTTAGCGCACTCGGGACGTCTCTGTTTAGTCTCCTCCTGTCGCTCTCTTGGCACCAGGTACTAAGCCGGCTAGCGAGTGCCTTTTCCCTCACCTCATCACCTCACCTCATCACCTCACCACCCGCGCTCGTCACCCGGCATGTGGCGCGCGCTGTAGTTATTGCGCTTTTATTTTCCAAAAAAGTAAGCATGGCGGAGTGGCAGCGGGGGTGGGGGGGCGGCGGAATGAGAGCTTGAGGGATGGAGGAGAGTTGAGCGGGGCGGTAGTTGAATGGCGGTAGTTCGGTGATTGGCCGTAGTTCAATGCCCGCCTCCTGCTCCCGCTTGTTGTATCCATTGTACAACTTCGGGGCGGGAGACTAAGTGTTGAGAGCGGTCCTCGAGCCAAGACCTCCTGTGATCGTCAACCGCCTGCAGACGCTCGTACCCCCGCAGCCACTCGCGCATCACCTCGTGCTCGTAGTCCGGCGGCACCAAGTTGAGAAAGGGGTGTTGGAGCAGCTCCTCCGCCGACGGTCGCGAGCTCTCCTTCTTTTCCAAACACTTGCGGATCACATCCTCGCATTGTGGAGACAGCCCGCTAGGCGTAGGCAGGGGCACATCTTCCGCAACCACCCGCTGCATGATATCAAAGAGCGGCGGGGGCCCTTCGTCGTACCGCATGAAGGGATGCTGGCCGAGCGCACACTCCAGAGCGATGATGCCGAGCGACCAGATGTCCGCTTTGTGCGAGTACTGAAAGCCTTGGAGGCGTTCAGGGCTCATGTAGCCCACGGTGCCGACGAACGTCTGCCCCTTGGCGCCTGTCTCCAGCGTACGGCTCACGCCAAAGTCGGACAGCTTCACGTCGCCCGCCTGCCCTATCACCACGTTGCCGGGCTTCAAGTCTCTGTGAATGAGTTGTCGCTGCGTGTGCAAATAGTGCAGCGCGTTTGATATTCTGCGGAGGATTACTGACAGCACGAGCTCGTTCATCCGCTGCCCCCTGTGCCGCTGCTGGTCCACCAGATGTGCCAGCGAGCCCCAGTCCATGAGCTCCAGCACCAAGTAGACGCGCCCCTCGTCGTAGAAGAAATCGTGGAGCTTGACAATATCCTGCATCTGCGCGCAACCCTGGTGGCTCTGGAGCTCCATCATGAGCTGGTGCCGCTGTTGTGCTGGGTTGATACTAATTTCCTTGAGCGCATACATTGGCCCCGCGGGCCCATGCCACGCGATCCGTACCCCACCGCCCTCACCCCGCCCCAGCTCCGGGCCCAGATTAAATTGGCTCAAGCAGAAGCCCTGAGAGCCCTGCTGCGAGATGAGCACAGAGTTCTCCGGGGCCCCGGCGCCCAGGACCTGGAAGGTTTGTTGCCCTGCTCGCTCGCTCGCACGCACGCACACACACACACACACACACACACACACGCGCGCGCGCGCGCGCACGCACACACACACACGCAGACGGTGCGTGGCACAGCATAGGCCGCCGGTCAGCACGCGACGGGAGACCACCGGCACGGCCTCGGGCGCTACGCTCGCGTGGGCGGCGGGGATGGCGGGGGCGCGGTGCGGCCATTTGTACGCGCACCTCCCTCCGTCTGATCGATGTTGTACTCGCGGACCACCGGCTGCGCTGGCACCTCCACCCGCAGGCCGGGTGGTGCCCTCTTCATGCCACGGTGGGGTTAGCCGGTGGGCTCGTGGACACGGGGTAGTAGGGAAACCCAGGGGAAACCTTTCACACCAAACCGCAACGTTTCAGCGCAGAGTCGAAAAGCCATGGCACGCCTGCGCGCGGGCAGCGCGGCTCCTGCC
>Ga0115006_10001484_pt1 | contig 14708 bp, 9 predicted proteins | sample ArcOceMetagenome_3_FD_88943 | JGI IMG/M metagenome (GOLD analysis project Ga0115006, IMG submission 88943) | Marine eukaryotic phytoplankton communities from Arctic Ocean - Arctic Ocean- Svalbard ARC20M Metagenome | ecosystem: Environmental > Aquatic > Marine > Oceanic | place: Arctic Ocean...
ATATAAATATATATATAATTTTTGTATGAAAGAATACCATTTTGACTTCTGTTTATTAAAACTTTAAGGGAATTTTTTATTTCTATTTCAGTATATTTATCTTTTAAATATTCTATTATATTTTCTAACGTAAGTTCATTATATTTACTGAATAACTTAAATAGTTCTTTATAAATAGGTAAATTTTGTGGATTAGAATAGTATAATCTATACGTAGATAAATCTAACGTGTCAGTGTCTATCCCTCTTTTAACTATTTTCATATCTATATCATCACATTTAAATTTACATTTTTGATATTCACATTCTCTTTTTCCGTCATGGTTTTTAATATAATTTCTATAATAATTAAGAGAACAATCAATTGACGATTCCATAAGGTATCTACTTATTCTTTTTATACTTATATCTTTATTTTCGGAGAGCTCGTACATATTTAAGTCTATAGATTTGGCATTATCAATAGGCATAGATACATATTGATATACATCAACTGATGGGGTTTCACCAGCATCTATTAAATATCTATGAGAGTTTAATCTATAACCACGTGCTATAGCTTGATCTGTTTCGGAATAATTATACCAAGGTGTTATAATATATTCTTTTTGAATATTATAAAATGACACACCTTCACTAATAACTTTACTGCCTATTATAACTTTGATTATATCTCCATGTATATTAGAACGTTGATTAAAACATGATATTATTTTTTGTATTTTTTTATTAGAAATATCTGATGTTAGTAAAGAATATCTAAGGGCTTTAATACCACCTTCGTTACCATTTGCTGAAGAAAATCCAAATAGCTCTAATAATTTTGAAAATACTATTGATCCACTTCCAGTAATTAATTCAGAATAAACAAAACATAATTTTTTATCAGCATTTAATATTGATTCGATTGTGGTTGCATATTTTATTGAAAGTTTTTTAAGATTCTTTAAACGTGTCTTAACTACCTTTTTATATTTTTTACTGCCAATTGGTAATTTAGAAATTATTTCAGATTTTGTATTTCCTTTTATATAATTTTCAAATTCATTTGATAATTTATAAGTTTTTATTACATTGGACTTTCGAGTTTTTGTCTTAACTATAACATATTTTGAAAATCCTTTAGTTTTGTCAACAGTGTTCGTTCCGGGAATTCTCGGTTGACCGTAAGTACCATCTGGGAAAACTATCATAGATGCTTGTCTAGAGTTATAATTTATACCTGAACTACCTTTTTTATCTAACTCCAATGCTTCTAAATATGATTTATTTTGTTTATCAGACATTTTCAAAGGAAATACTATAAGGTGTTTTAAATTACCAACATTTTTTTCACCTTCAAAAGTTAATTTTACAACGGACTTTATTGATTTTAAAAATGACACTCGCCCCTTGAATCTCATTTTTAAATCTTTAATTTTATCTTTTTTTACTATATAATTATTATCACCTTTTTTTATCAAATATTCAGATATAAATTGTTCTCCAACAGGAAATTGTATTTCTTTTGGTAAAATAAGATTCATAACACTTGCTATTTCTTCTGGACTATCTTTCATAGGTGTTCCAGATAGTAGTAATATTTTACAATTTTTTACTAAATGTAAGAATCTGAAAAATTGTTGATATATTTTTATTGTAGAATTTATGTCATCTTGTATTCTTAAATTATGAACCTCATCTATTACTATTATATGATTAGAAAAGACTTCTGATATATAGTTATCCGATAATTTCATTATATTTTTAGCAAATGTTTCAAATGTATTGAGTGTATAAAAGTCCTTATATAATTTTTTGGTTCGAATTGTAACCTCTAACTCAGTCAAGTACGTTTTATTCTTACTTCTTTTCGTAATTCCACAAACAGATGATGATTCCGAATATCCTTCTGGTACATATTGACCTCGTGTACACTTGTCTCTTAATTCTTTGACAAAATTTTTAAGTAGGTTACCACCTTTTGCAAAAATCAAAGCCCCTTTTATATATGAATTTTCACTTTTTATTTTTTCTATAGCCCCTATAGCCGAACATGTTTTTCCTGTACCCATTTGATGAACTAATAATAGAGCATTATATTGGGTATAAGTAGACATATATTTTGCTATTATATTTTGATGTTTCATTAACATACCTTTCTCTTCTGGAACGTCTTCGTTCACATTTTTTAACTGTCGTTCATCATAAAATTCTTTCTTTTTAAATATTACTTGATTAAAATCTTCCGAGTTATATGGATTTAATAACTCATATGAAGATTTATTCACATTTGGATATTTAGGTAAAAAATCTTCTATATTCATTTATTTCATTCAACATTATTATAAATCTATTACAACAAATAAAAAGGTTTACATAAAATTATTTTTACATATTTATCAAGATGTATTATGTCAGTAAATAAGAAATGTCTACGAATATATAAATAAAAAATATGAAAATGTATGGATGACGATTTTTATGATTAATTTCATTTTGAAAAAATGAAATTCTAAACAAACTTTTTTATAGAAGATAAGTATGAGTATTATTGATACGAAGAAAGAATATGAAAGTGTGACCTTTGAAAAATTTGTAAGTCTTACCAAGACAATTGAAAAACTTAAATCAAGACTTTTGTATTACGAGGAGGAGGAAGAGGGAGATGATGTAGAGGGGGAAGAAGGGTTTATTAAAAATTTAGATACGAAGAATAAATGTAGTTTCTATAAAAGAACTTATTGTATTCTTGAAATTTTGTATCAAGAAAGTCCTGAATGTGAAGATGAAGATCCTGAAGAAGAAGATGAAAGTTCATTATGGAACCTAGTGCAAAAACAAGAAGGTCTTTTGGAAGAAGGAAAATTTAAAGATAACTTAATTCTAAGAACTGGAGATTTAGGTTGTTGTGATTGTAAAAATTGTTTTGATATTGACACGATTTTTTTTGATTATATATTTTCAAGAGACTCATATCGCGAAGATAATTACGGGAATCTTATGTTATGGATGTAATAAATATAAATTTTTTCATTATTGTTCATTGAATGAAAAAAAAAATATATCATTTTTATAAGTTTAACTTATAAAAATTTTTAATAAATTTCAATAACCTAATATAGATTATTGAAATTTATTAAAAATTTTTAATTTGTTTTTCTTGGGTTGACATTTGTTTCTTTATGACGGAAGAATTATTTATTATTTTACAGGAAGTATTTAATAGAGTATTATTAATTTTTGACATATTTTTACGTTTAATATCAAAATATATTATAATACGTGTTTCATCTGTATTATTAACAGCCATATGAGGATAACAATCATCCCATAATACACCTTTGCCTTCTGTCCAGTTATATTTTATATTATTTACACATAAATATATATTTTCTCTATCTTTTGGAACTTTTAATGGTAACATATAGCGAACAACTCCTTTCATATATCCTACGTGAGACGGGATTGTTACATTAGGTTCTAAAACACTTATAACACATGCTAAAATTTCAGGGAATTTTTTACATAATTTTACAACAGTTGGGAAATAATTTTCAGCACCTGGTAATATTTTGTCTAATACTTTTATCTGAAATAATCTCCATTTATTCTTATTATCCCCACCGCTTCCTATATACTTATTCGATTTTCCGAATGTTTCTGATGTAGGTAGTAATAGATTGCCATCATTAGTTTTTTCCATAAAATTTTGTAATTCTTTTTGAATTTTAATAAAAGTATATTTATTTTCAAAATGTTTACAATTCGGAAAGTATTCAAATCTGTCTAAAAATTCGGGTGTTCTAGTTGTTAATGATATAATAGAACTAAAGGGGTAAAGTATTGACACAGGTGACGTATAAATAATTATGGATAAAATTATAACACAAGTTGTAATAATTATAATATTAATATTTTTGTTATTATTGAAAAATAATGTTATAAAATTTATAAGTACAACAATTATTAAAATAAAAATAATAATTCCTGTTGTATCCTTTGAATTCCATGTATTGTTATTATTTCTCTTTTTCCATTTTTTATCAAATTTGCATACAGTAGATGCCATTTTATATTATAAATAATATAAAATATTAATTGTTCAATGTAACTTATTCAAATACAGTATTCGTCATCTGAAACATCTCTATCTTTAACGATATTTGGATATATTATCTTTATAACGTTTATCTGATTTATCGTAAGCATCTTGTAAAATATGTGATAATGGATTACCGTATAATTTTAGTAAGCTATTAGAATCTTTTGATTTGTCATATGAAGTAACACTCTCTTCTTTTAATAATTGTAAAAAGTTTTGAATTGTATTAAAGATTGTTTGTCCTTTTCTGTATAATATTTCATCTACGGTAGTTTTGTCCGTTATTGTTATTTCAGTAGTTTCTGAACTATCTTTCTTGTGTCTTTTAATTTTAACAGGTTCATTCGTTGAAATAGACCAATATCTCCATATATGAACTACTTGTTCATTCTTAGGCATTGGTTTACGACCTATTACTGAATGTGATCTATATCTGACAACTCTACCTATAGCTTGTTGTATTTTCATTTCTCTAGGAGATGATTCTAATATATGCATATGCTGTGCTTCTAAAATATTTATTCCTTCGGCCCCTGCTTCAGTGACTAATAAAACTTTTATATAATCTCCATATCTATTTTTTTCAGCGTTAAAATTATAAAGAATACTTTTTCTTTTACTATCAGAAATATCACCAGAATATATTTCTGTTCTTATTCCACACATTTTAAATAAAGAATAAAGTATATTAACACCTGATTTTGTTTTAAAAAAAGAGAAAACTACATGTTTAGATTTCCAATTAGATACTATATTGATAATAATTACAGACATCTTTCTAGAATAGAAATCCATTAATTTATTATTTTTAAATTTTTCATTTGTTATCCACCCTATATTTTTCATTTCATAATCATTTTTTATGTCCGAATTTATTTTTTTAATTGGTATGTCATTTTCATCCTTTATTTGTTTTATAAGTTTATGTTTTGAATATGATGTTTTACCGGTTGGTTTATGTATATATTTTAAAACTTTTCCTATATGTTGAATCTCGTCTCTTGAACTATAGAAGGTAGAATTACGTATTTCTTCTGGATAGTAAAAATTAGAAAATAATCTAGATATAATATATTTAGATGCCATAATAAACTCTTCTAATTTTTCCTTATATTTTTGTTTATCTTTTAATAATAGGGATCTAGGAGGGGCACCTTTTGATCTTACAGATCGTTCCCATTCCGATACATTCCAATATTTTATGTCTTGTTCAGGAGTCATACGTATTTTTATAGGGTCTTCATATATAACAGTTGGATAAAACGTATTGCTTATTCCTGGGAAGTATGATATTATACCTCTTAATTTTACTTTAAACGCGTTCGGATTTTTAGGTCTTATATCACCCTTAATATTTGTTACAAATTTAAGCATAAAAGATTCTTCGTCTATTTTTTTATTTTTTATTATATTTGTAAATGTACCAGGCTTTAATAGATTGCCTAGTAGAGGCCACTCCCATATATAGTTAGTAATAACGGTTCCTGTAAGAGCTAATATTTTACAGTCAGATTTCATAAGAGTTTTATATATTATAGTAGAATGTTTTGATAAATTTTTTACACCATTGATAAGATTATGTACTTCATCTATTATAACAACACTATTATTAAAGTCTGGTAGATTATAGCCTACACTATAGTTTGTTGTAACGAATGTATAGTATTTTTTTAGATATTTAGGTTTATAACCACATTTATCACAATATTCTTCTATAAAATTTTGTCTGAGACTGCCAGGTGTTAATACAAATATTTTTTTAGTTTTTGAGAGTTTTAACATCGCATCGGAAATTAAAATACTTGAACAACTTTTACCAGATCCTAATCTATGATATACTAGTAGACCTTTATAACTTAATTTATCTATAAAATAATCAAGTAATTCTTTTTGATGATCTTGTGGAAAAAACTCTGGATGTTTACCTTTATCACATATTATATTTTTGTATATTCCTCTAGGCATATTTTTTTATAATTATAAATATAATTATTAATATAAGAATTATAATTATGGAATTAATTATAATATATTTATAATTATATTTATAATTATATTTATAATTATATTTATAATTATTTTTTTTACATAGATTCCAACAACTTTTAATTCTATTAACGGGTGTTTTATCAATATATCCAATCTTATTTTCATCAATTTCCATGTTTTCTAAAGATGTTTCAATACACTTTCTATTTTTACAGTACCACCCCTTTATTTTCGGTATAAATTTAAATGTTACGTTCAGATTATGTGATTTAGCTTCATTATAATCTGAATATTTAGAATTTACTAAAGTATTTGTATTTTTATCAACTGATATTATAGACTTAGTTTTATTGGAATAAATATAAAATTCGTCTGAATAATATACATAAGAGTCTCTATTACTATCTGAAGAAATAGGAAGTATTTTAAAAGATTCGTCAGATGAAATAGTAAAACTTTTTGATACCCAATCAATAATATTATTTTTATCTTCTATTACCAAATTAGTATAAGGTATATTTAAAGTTGTATCATCGCCATATTTAACTTTTCTATATTCTACCCCACTTATAGAATTCGGAGGGGTTTTTATTATTTTTACTATTAGATCACCGTTTTTTTTGAAACCTATTTTCGAATAATTTTTTATAGGTGATGTTTCTAAAATATAAGATGTTTCTACATTTTTAACTAAAAAATTGTCCATAAAAAATATATTGTTAGCATCATTAGGAGGGAACTTATATTTATTTTTATCTATAAAAACTTTTGATTTAACATTTTCTAATTCTTTATAAATATTTTTATTTCTAAGTTTATATACAGGATTAAAATATTCAGAATAATTAAGAGGTACACATATACTTTTATTATTAGGTAAATCAGAAATATGATAACCGTAGTTACAATTATAACTTTTATTGCAATAATCAAGACATTCGTTAAAACTGATATTATTATAACATATTCCTTCAGTTGCATCATTACAATCTGCTGTTTGTAACTTTGAAAATGTAGAATCTTTAAATATTAACCAGTTATTTTTAGTATACGGAGGTTTTATGTTATACTCAATATCACTTGTCATTATTTATCTTATTAAAGATTTAAAAAAACATAATTACACATCAAATAATAATGAACGACGAATTTTCAGAATTATCTATATTGCCTGTCAATAAAACTGTTGTGTTTTACTCTCCTGTTGAAGGGAAAGATGTATTAGTAAGAACTGGTGTAATTAAAGACAGTACATCATTTTATCATTCTATTTTATACGCTTATTCAAAAGAATACGTATCCCTTAATAATAAAGGTCGAATAGAGTTTGTTAACAATCTAAAAAATTCTATGAATAAAACTATTGACAAAAAGAAGTGGAAAAAACTTTCTAATGGAATTATGTCTAAAGTAGCATTTGAGGATAATTTTTTTAATGTACTCACGGATTTTTACAAATACGTTTCAGATAATGTTAAACCTCGTTATAGCGAATTTAACAATATTGTTAAAAAATTGGTTCATAAGGATAATGATATGAATTCATATAAAATGATAATTGAATTATTGCCTATGAGTAGTATAGAATCTGATTTATTACCTTTTATAGGTAAAAAATGTAAAAATAAAAATTTAGATTCATATAAGAAATGTATACAAAAATATTTTAATAAAGAATTTTGTAAAAAAATTAATAAATATAGTTCTAGTTTAGATAAGAAAACTATTGAATATTATTCTAATAAATTCGAGTTAATGTTAAACTATATTATAAAAGAATCTGAAAATATATCACACGAAAATTATGTAAAAAGTTTAAAAATAAAGCCGTTTGTAGACTCTGAATCAATCGAATTAATATCAGAAAAACTAAACAGGGATATATATGTTATAGGCACAAAAACTAGAATTCCATGTTCAATATCGAATATTAGTAATATTAGAAATAGAAAATCTATAGTTTTATTATGGTTAGAAGGTTGTAATTACGAAATAATTGGTAGATTATTACCTGGAAATAGAATCAAGAGAGAATTTGATTTTAAAGATTCTCTTATTAATACTATATATACATTTTTATATAAACCTAAAGATATTCCAAATAAGTATCCCACGTTAATTGAATACTTGCCTAATAATATTAAAGACGAATTACATTTATACAGTGATTCTGAAAAATATAACAGTTCAGATTACTATAACTATTCTGATAGCGAACCAAAAAGAAAAACATATGACACTTCAAAAATGTATAGGGATAATATAGATAATAAGGACGATAGAGATGATAGGGACGATATAGATAATAGGGATGATAGAGATAATAGGGATGATAGAGATGATATAGATGATAGGGATGATAGAGATGATAGAGATGATAGAGATGATATAGATAATAGGGATGATAGAGATGATAGGGATAATAGAGATGATAGAGATGATAGAGATGATAGAGATGATAGAGATGATAGGGATGATAGGGATATAAAAAATACATAAAGTAAATTATTATTAAAATTGAATTATAAATATAGTTATTATTTATAATAAAAATGAGTAAATTTCCACTTCTAGATAGTTTATCTAATGATATAACAGAGAAAGATCTTTCGTATGCACAAAAAAGAAGTTTTTTAGAAAAAATAAAAAAAATAGACACTGACGGTCAAGAACTAATTTACGCGCTAATAAAAATGTATCAACTTACATATGAAAATAATATTATATTTAATATGCCTTATAATTCTAAACACGTTGAAAATGACGGAATTACATTTAATCTAGTAGATTTACCTAATAATCTGAAACAAATATTATATAAATTTATTGGTAAACATCTAAAAAAGATGAAAGAAGATAACAAATAATTATATATTATTAGTATAATATATAATTAATAACTAATTTATTATTCATTATATGCATTATCAAACTCGAGATAACATAGACCATCTGGACCACATAAAGGTTGACCTATACTATATTCTGGAATAGTTTTTTTATTTTTAAAGTGATGTTCAGTCTCTTTCTTAATAAATTGTTGTTTATTTTTTATTTTATTTGCAATTTCTATAATAAATCTTTTAATCTCGTTTGAATCTTGTGGTCCGTTGTATCTCATAAATGGTTTTCCGTCTATAAATAATACTATATAAGGCACATATTCAATTGGAGATATTGTATCTCTTGACATTTGTACACATTTTTTGTTAGTACTAACGTTAATCATTCCGAATTGACAACCACCAATAGTTCCTGGAAGTGTTTTAAATATCGGTATAAGTTTTTTACAATGTGAACATTGTGTTGAATAGAATAGTATAAGGGAGAACCCTTTTATTCCTGTAGATAATATCTTACCTTTTTCCCCATTTAAGACTGTAAAATCGTCAGAGTTTAAAAATAATAATCCGCTCATTTTTATTTAATAACTTTTTATTTAAACCTAATTAAAATAAAATTTATTAAATATAAATGAGTAATATTGTAATAAAAATATCAAATCCTCAAGATTTTCCATTCGGGAAATTAAGCAATCATTCATATTATCCTATGGTAATAGACGGTGAAAAATATGATAATGTAACTAAATACATATATTCTAATATGTTATCAACACCTACTTATAAAGGACATATAAAAAATATGGATATAACACAAAAAAATATTATAAACAAAGATTTAATGAGGGCTTTTGATTATTTTCTTAATGAAACTAATAAAGACCTGTTAATAGAATTTATATTGTCAGTAAAAGGTGGTTCTAAATCTCTTTTTGTTGATTGGTCAGTTAATGATTTAATTCAGAGAATAGAGGTTATATATTTAGAAGAAGAATTAGAAAATGCTACTAGAGAAAAACTTTTTAAACTTATAAAAAATATAAAAAAAGACGATAAAAAAGATGATAAAAAATATAAAAAACATTCAATCAAACAATTAATTAAAGTTTTATACTTTATACATAATGATATAGATTTTGAAAGTGTGAAATCTGTGGAAGAGTATTATAGATTATTTGATAAATTAAAACGTAAAAAAGAAAAATACAATGATATTATATTCAAATACACTAAACAAAGAATCGATGATAAAGATATTAATGAAATAAGAAAAATAAAAGCAGAAGTAATTAAAGAACATGAAGATAAATCAGAAAGCGTGTATGATATATTCAAACAATTTAGAACAAATGAATACTTTTACACAGTTAAAGAATCTGTTCAAAAAGGATTAGATATAATTCTTCTTAATAATAAACAAAAAGATATATTAATAAATACAGGAGATAGACAAATAATTTATAAAAGTAGTGATCCATTTTTAGGGATAGGAGATAATAATAGTGGTTATAATATAGTTGGAAAATATCTTATGCAAGTACGACATTCTTTAAGAATAAATAGAAAAGAATCAGAAGAATTAACTAAAAAGGAAAACTATAATAATTATTTATACGATACATATGTAGTATATTCATTTTTGAGAGATAAGATGTTAAAAGGTGAAGATTCTCTTAATAATCTTGTTAATATGTCTACAAATGATGTTCTTAAACATTATCATGATAGTAAATCACCCGAATTATACAATTATTATAAGTCTAAAGTTCCGAGTAAAGATATAATTATAGATTTGTATAAAAAAGATTTACTTAATAGTATTATATTAAAAGAAATAAATAATCCTGGTACAATTGTAAATAATATCAGATCACTTTATATTAGGACACTCAAAGATATTTTAGTTAAATTCTCAAAAGACATAGTATTTAATACGTATTTAGAATATATTATAAAACAGAAATACACAGATTTTACACAAGAACAGTTAAGTAATGCTATAACACAACAAATAACAAAACTCTCTTATGAAGATTTAAAAAGTGTAAAGGATCGTATTATCGAGTTATTTAACCTAAACGCTTTTCCAGACGAATTATCATCTGAAATCAATCAAAAGATTAAGTTATTGAATATCCCGTCAGATGAATATGTTAAAAGTATAGAGGATATAGATAAAGATAGACATATTGAACTAAGAGACCTTATAATATCTATAACAGGTGGTAACAGAAGTAGATATGAAAAATATACTATAGAAGAATTATCTCAAAGATTATATTCTATTTATAATTATGAAGATTGGAACACAAAACCAAAAGACGAGATTATTGAACTTATCATATCAATTAAAGGAGGGTCATATTCTGACTATAAAAATTGGAATTATAAAGATCTATTAGTAAGATTAAATTCAATATTTAACGTTGAAGAATGGGAAAATGCTACAAGAGAAAAACTCGTAAATTTTATAAATAAAACTACAAAAATGGATAATACATATAGGTACAAGGAATTTACCAATAAAGAATTATTAGCGAAAATTGATTTCTTATATAACTATGAAGCATGGACAGATTCAAAACAGTCGGAATTAGTGAGAACAATAGTATCTATTACTAATGAAGACCCTTCTAAATATAAAGATTGGAAATATATAGAACTAACTAACAGACTTGATTCAATAAATAAAGATATAAAACAACTATATAAAGTATCTAATAAGGAACCTATTATAATTTACGAAGACGATAAAAATAATCACCCAGATATAAGACCATTTAATCCAGATTTTTATTCAAAAATGTTAAATATAGATAATAATTTATATCCAACAATTAAACATTATATTATAACTATGTTAATATCGAAAAAAGGTGTTCGTAAACAGGCTGATTTTGAGAGAGAAACAAATATGGTTAATTATTCTATGACTGTTGGGATGGGTGTGAAAGAAGCAAGAAAGTGTATAATATTAGACAACAAAAAAGGAGATAAACCCCAAGATTTTACGAACATAAAATTATCTATCGACAAATATAACGATATACTAAAAGAAACCGATATAAAATTAATAAAGTTATATTCTCTTAAAGGTTTAACAAAAAAATTAGAAAATACCGAATTACAAGATCTATTATTATTAACAGATGATAGACAAATAGTCTGGGATAGTAATCAAGAAATTTTAGGGAATAATAGATTAAATAAAACTGGTGAAAACTATATAGGTGTTAAATTAATGGAGATAAGAGATACTATTAAGAAAGAAAGAGAAGGAACAGAAGAAATAAATATAAAGACGTATGAAATTATTAAATTTATAGAAAAAGATGAATTCATATTAAGATGGATAAAATCACGAGTTTCTGATATGTGTAATGTTGTCTATAAATTACAGACATACCTTTCTATTAAAGATGGTATAAGTGTTGATATAAATGAAGAAGAAAGAATGAAAAAATTGGTTAATATTACACTAAATAATATATATTACCAGTGTAATTATCTGAACAATTTATCTAAAAATAGTGACGAAGAAAATGTCCCCGCATTCTTTATTAATATTGTTAAAAGATGTAAAGGTATGTCATCAGGTGTTCAATCAGTTTATAATTCTAAAGGTTCATATAATAATAAAATTTTAAATAAACAAGAAGATATTGATAATAGAATTAGAGAAATGAATGATGAGTTCAATGGTAACGTAAAAACTATAAACCATTCAATCGAAGAAATAAAAATTTTCAAAAGAAAACAAAGAGATGAATTTAAGAAAGCTGTATCAAACTTTAAGAAAGGCAATAAAGGTAAGACACTAGATAAAAAATCTATTATAAAGATAGAGGAATTTATGAAGGAATTTACAAAATATCAAAATGGCGAATATAATGATTTCTTGGGAATTAAAAAGTATAAAAGAACACCCGAAGAAATTCTAAATCATAATAATAATATTAAATTCTTAAAAAGGGAACTAACAGAATACATAAGATCAGCTAAAAAAGTAGAAAGTCATTTTAATATAGTGAAAACAGATGTCTCTAAAGAATATTGGAAGATAATTTCTACTATGATCATAGTATTAATAAAATCTTTAGATAATCCTACTAAAAACAATGTTAGAAAAGCAATAATAGATTCTGAACTTATATTATCAAATAATGAATTTAATTGTAAAGATATTTTAGAATCAAAAAAATATAATTGTATATTATCTGCTATTTTAAATATATTAAATGGTATTAAAAAATTTAAGAACGAATTTTCAGTAAAAACCATGTTAGATATAGATGATATATCTCTTGCTACTTCTATTATTTTAAATACAAAATTTAACCCCACAATATTAGATATAAATACAAATATTGACTTATTTGGTGTTGTAGAAGAAAAGGATAATATAATAAAGACAGATGAGATTAAAGAGTTAGATGTTGATTATTCTGATAACCCATATTTTTCGTTTAATAAATTAGGGGGAGGTAAAGGTAAATTAATGATATCACCAAATGATATTAATAAAATAGAAAAACATATACTAGAAGTTTGTCCAACTAATACGGATTCACACGAATTAGCATTATATACAGCTAAACAAATTTTATATATTAAAAACTTTAAATATAACGATAAAGTAAAAAATAATCGTATAAATTTCTTTGCAACTATAATCTAAATATAATTATAAACATACTATTTAAATATAAAAATTAAGTAATAAAATGACAGAAAATTTTATTACTTTACAAGTTTCAGATTCTATCTACTGGGGGTATAAATATAAAATAACAAAACTTCATCTATTAAATACTTCTAAAGGTGAATTAATTGATGAAGTGAAAAAAGATATGGAAAGATTTTTTAATTCAAATAATTTATTAGAACTTGCTGAAAATATTTATAATTTAAAACTATGTTTTTGTGACACAATTTTAGATGGTAATAAAAAACTTTATTATTTATGTTCTCATTTATAGTATGTAAAATTTTGAAAAATCGAAATTGATATTTAAAAATTTATATTTTTGTATTAAGAAAATGTCGATGAGCTTAACTATCTTAAATTCAGTTGAAAATACTGTTGAGTTATTTATAAATAAGATTTCTAATAAATTTAAAGTAGATAAAGATGAATTAAAAAAATTATGGAATAACAATAATGAAAAAACTAATGAAAATGAAAAACAAACACTTGACACCCCATCTATAGTTAACGATAATAATGTTTTACCAGAAGAACTTAATTCTACCGTTATATTTAATTATAATAAATCAGAGTTAGTTGTATTATGTAAAAAATATGGTCATAAATGTTCAGGTGTTAAAATGGAATTAATAAAAAGATTATTAGGTAAAGCTGATACGAAAACACCCGTAAAAAAATCACCTAAAAGTAAAAAAAGTCTAAAAATACATATCAAACCAGTTATACAAAATATTAAAAAAAGTATCCCAAATATAGTTATTAGAAGAAATAAATTCAATCACTTTGAACATCTCGATACAGGATTAGTATATGATGATAAAAATAAGCTAATAATAGGAAAACAGAACTCAAATGGGGATATTGATGATCTTACAGATGATGATATAGACAAATGTAATGCGTATAAGTTTAAATACCAACTACCAGAGAATTTAGACAAAAATACAAAATTATCAGACGTAAAAATTGATGAATTATCAGAGGAAGAAGAAGAGGAAGAAGAGGTTGAAGAGGTTGAAGAGGTTGAAGAGGTTGAAGAGGTTGAAGAGGTTGAAGAGGTTGAAGAGGTTGAAGAGGTTGAAGA
>Ga0115006_10001485_pt1 | contig 14704 bp, 13 predicted proteins | sample ArcOceMetagenome_3_FD_88943 | JGI IMG/M metagenome (GOLD analysis project Ga0115006, IMG submission 88943) | Marine eukaryotic phytoplankton communities from Arctic Ocean - Arctic Ocean- Svalbard ARC20M Metagenome | ecosystem: Environmental > Aquatic > Marine > Oceanic | place: Arctic Ocean...
GAGTTCATGATGATCCGGTGGGTGTAATCTTTTTGAGTCCCGGTCCCATTTTCATGCCTAGATCTTTTGCGAGGGACAAACGCAATTGCTCCATGCGGTGAAAGTTATCCTGGTTTGGTTTGTCATGATATTGGCCGAGTCTGTTTGCCACAGCAGCGGAAATGACGGCTGGCTTGGCACGAGCTTTCCACTTAGATGAAGTATCGGCACTTTCCGTCTGATTGTAGCGATAAGACGGGACCAGCAAAGATCCTTTTTGAATTTTAGCACACTGCTCGTTCAGCCAGTCGTTGGGTACAGTATCCGTCACAGTTTCGACGAGTTCCTCGATCGCACCATCGAAAGCATTGACCAATTCATCCTCGACCATCTGATTCATTGGCAATATTTCGCCGGTGGGCTCGGCTAGTTCCGACGCATTTAAATAGGAATCGATAGCGGTACGAGGCACTAATTGTATCGGAGTATCTCGTTCGGAACCAAAGTGGTAGTTACTACGTATTCCCGCGTTCGACGGCACGAACCATGTGTTTTCATTATTCGCTGGCGGTTGTGTCTCAGCAGAGGGTGTTTGTACCGACGCTGGCGAGGGAGCAACCTGTGCCACCAAACTCATATAGCCGCCGCCCTGCTGACCTTGCATCAGACATACAACGACGTAAAAGAGAGCAATCAGAGTAACCAACACAAGCAACACCAAACAACTATTCATTTAGTTTGTCAATGTGCGCAGAAAAAAGCACAATCTGGGTTCCACGTGTAATCGGTAGCGAAAAATCACTGTGTGATATAATAGTGTCATACGAATGGCGGAATCAGTAAAAACCGAACCCCCATCCGGGCCGGTCGCAGTCGGCGAGGTAATGCTGATGCACGCAATGGCTGCTGCCGGAAACTATTTTAGGGCACATCAAACAGCGTGTCTCACCATGATTACGCAAGAAGGCGTACGTGTCACCGACATTGACAAATCCGGATTCCCCCCAGCCTACCGGGCAAAAATCGGAGAAGATATGCAAAATGATATGCGAGATGAGACACAAAGGTTTTTGTGGTTCGGACACACACACGACGGCCGCATACACATGTTCAAAGTCAAGTTGGAAGACTGCGAGGCGGCCATCGAAATGGAATGCCTCACAGACGATAATACACAGTGAATTCATACTACTTGTTCTTTTCCCGTAGTTGTTGCGACTTCTTGATTGCGTAGGTCACGATAACAGACAACAGAATATGCACCAACAACGAAAGCGCACGCGAGGGACCAGATGGTAATCAAAATAATCCATTCGCCCTGACTTGGCCAAGTCATTTGTATTGAAATAAATATGAAAAAAAAATATCGTATTTTATTTCAACACAGATATGAATGGCAAAATACGTTGTGCTTTGAAAGAAATCATATGCGTCGATGGCAAATACACGAATACCGCTACGTCAGGCGTCTGAATTTGGCCAACACGGTCTCAGCGTCTAACTCTAAAGTTCGCCAATCGCCCTCCCCCCAAGCTTCGAGATACCGATTGTTGCAGGAGGCACATACGCGCACGTTCCGGAGCACGACCAGGGGTAGCTGCTGCCTGGGAAAATGCATTTCTGTGTAACGTCCACCGCTGCGCGGCTTGAATGTTCTGTAGGTTGCTATATTACTGGGAGGCTCCGCAGAATCGTTGCTGCACGGACCAGCACAGAAGTTCTGACCCTTGTGGTCGAGTTCCAAGCATTGCATGGAGTCTGAAAAGATACATCACAAAAAATTTTCCCAGTCTGATGAAAGTTTTTAATTTTGTTTACGTTTTCAAACATTTTTTGTACCAGTCACGACCACACCGCGATATTTTTGTACCAGTCACGACCACACCGCGATATATTTTTGTACCAGCTATATATGTTTGTACCAGTCACGACCACACCGCGATATGTTTGTACCAGCCCGCGATATGTTTGTACCAGTCACGACCACACCGCGATATATTTTTGTACCAGCCCGCGATATGTTTGTACCAGGTGTTCCAAACATATAGGAGCTGCACAGCGGCCGACTGTGCGCAAACAGCCAAGAGCAAACATGCAATGTTCCGTCCCAATGCCGAGCGAACTGACTCTCTGCAATTTCTGCATGAAGACTTTCAAACGGCTAAAGACAGACATGCTGCGTGCCTACGTTCGTAAGCTCGGCGGTAGCGATCAAGGCTCCAAAAAGACACTACTCACTGAAATTAAGAGAAAAATACACCGGCGGTGTGGACAAGATAGAGAGACGGGAGCAGAAATAAATGTCGAAGGTACAACTTTTACAGTGACCAGCACGTGGTCGAACCGTGCTATGACAACGGTTCTTAGAGACGACCAAGTGAAAAAGCTAGCTGCTGAGATCCCTCTCGACTCTCACGTCAAGAGTGTGATCTATGCTTCACGGTACGGGCACGTGCTGCTGTGGTTCGCGTCTTTGAGGTTTTTGTTTTGGCAGAAAGCCGCATCAGCTGTTTCTGACATTTGATCGGCCGCACGGCGTCGTTGTCGTGCACGCACATCAAACCAAAGGGGCTCGTCTCGTGTGTATCGGAGCAAAAGGCTTCAGTGAAAGCAACGTGCTCATGCAACGGACAAGCCATCTCGTCAGCCTGTGTCTCAGCATAAAGGTCGAATGGCTGGGAGACACAGTCCTCAACAACATGAATCTTACGACCAATCTGCATCACAGACTGAGCCTACTTGAACTCAAGGCTCGCCTCAATAGCATGACTGATATGACTACTAACTACGAACCGGAAATTATGGCCGGAGCCATGGACATAGTCGTGAACTGTCTACCTGTACCTGTGATATTTCGAGTTTACTATTCTGGCAAAGTCGTAGTGCTCAAATGTATGTCTGAGGCTGATCTGGATGGCACTTGGGGACACATTTCTCCACACTTGGCGCAGGCACGGTCCGATCAGCAGCTTGTTGTCGGAACTGCCACCGACACAGCGAGTGAGGAGCTTGACACTCAGAGAATCATAGATAGTTTCGACGAGCTGTTGGCCGAGTGCGAGTTGTGAACGCTTTGGTTTTATACCTGATTCGCGAAAACGACCAAGTGCACTTGTAAAAAATACGTAGAGGCTATAAACTTACTTTTATTCTCTACATTTTCTGAGCTACTTCCATCCGTTCGTGGAACAGCTGAGCCATGTTGGACTGCGCGTCCTGTAAGCACGTCATGTAGTATTGTTTGCAAGCGTCCATGCGTCGTTTGTACGCGTTGACCTCGAGCTGAGCATTCGTGGTCATGTTCCAGCATTTCAGCTTCTCCTCGTGATGGCGTGCTTCTGTCAGTTGCTGTTGCGCCTCTGCCACCGCAGCACGAGCGTTGGCTGCATCGAGTTCGCTCTGGAGGTTTGCGACCCGCTTCCGCAGTCGCTCTTCACTGCCCTTCAGCAAACGGATGCTGACTTTTCTCCACCGCGTGAAACCTTGTCTGAGCGATTTGGCGTGCCAGACGGTCGTTGCTGCGGCTGCTGCCCGGCTTTGCTTTCGGCGAGTAGACAGGTTTCCGGTCAATATGGCCAAAGCCGACACGAGTCTCTCCTGCCGCCACCGGGTGCAAAGCTCCTCCCGATTCACGTCGGCCGCCCGCCGGGCGGCGAGCTTTGCTCGCAGGACGTAAAACACCTTCCGAGAAGCCACTGTGACATAGCGTGCACCTGCACGTTTTGTGGCAGCCGGGGCTCGTTGCCGGTAAGACTTGTCTGCGATACACTTTTGGCAAAATAAGCGAAAGCACAAACGCAGTCTGTGTTTGTGATTGGGGGCAACGCGGGCAAGTTTGGTCGTGTGTGCAGATCGAGCATACTGCAGACGTCTGCGAAACGAACCCAGTGCGACGAACAGGCAGTTCTGGTGGTGCTTGCTTGACCGCGTGGCGACGCACTTGGCCTCGTCTCGCAAGGCTCGACACACTTTACCGAAAAGGTGTCGCATGATCTCTCGGCCCTGTCGACGCTTGCGTTGTAAGAGCTGGACGGAGACATGGTTGTTGGTCTTCCAAACATTCATGGCCTGGCGCACCTTGAAAACTCGAATGTATTCAAAGTTTTTCGCCCTGTAAATCCAGATGGACTGCTTCTGCGCTGCTCGTGAGAGGCCTGCGAGGTTCGGCTCCACCATTGTGGCAAAGTTGACTGTCTCCAGGAAGTCCATTTCGACACGCGTCGGGTGCGAAAAGTTGCCCTTGTAGCCCAGCATCACTTTGGCCATTTCCGGCTGCATCGTACTCGTGAGTGCAACAAAGTGGCGAAGAGTGGTCGGATCGATAAAGTAGAATTCGGTACCCCAGTCGCGTGGCACCGTGCGGACACAGTACGGTGTCAGCAACAGTGCCACTGGGGACGGCACCAGTGGCATGGGTTCGTTCTCGATGCAACGGACGCCAACAAAGTACTTGGCAAACACACTGTGACGCATCGCACAGCCGCCACCCTTGACGTGCGCCCGGATGCTCTCGAGGTAGCAGCTCGGAGAACAGAACAGTACCTCGCAGTGGGGACACCGCGGCGCCGTAGTATCGACGGGTGTCGTGGCCAGCTGGCAGCCCGCCGCACATTGGTGATCGTCCACCACCTCATCGATGGCACCGTAGCATGAGATGAGGCGGACTTCGTCTGGCGTCAGTTCGCGCGGGTGAAAGTCAATCGGCATGCTGAACGGCCTTCGTGGCGTATAGAGACACAGCAAAGCGCTGTTCGTCACCGTGTCGGCGACCACGTAGGTTGTCGGTTCTACAGGATTTGCCGTCAGGACGGATTTCCACATACTAACGGGGATGAAATTCAGCCGACTCTCGGGCTGCATGAGCCCGAGCATCTCTTCCACTGTCTCGACGACAGTCATGCCTTTATGCATCAAGCTAATGCTGACTTGCTGGATCAGACTCCTGAGGGACCGTTCTGGGAAGCTCTGCATTTCTCGGATCGGATAAATCACCGCACGGTAGTCGGAACGTGAAAGGACTAAGCATGTTTGGACCGTACTCTGACATTTCTCGAAAATTATGAAATCCAAGAAAATTTGTCTGAAAGACAAATCTGTGCTAGCAAACGAGATAAGCGAGCCCAACAATGCACACAAACACGCAAAATGCCGATCACGTGGCACAACGCGGCTGACTTGCGAGCCTTGGCCAATCTTGGAAGCGGTGTGCAACTGAAAGGTTTTGGTAGTCGTATTCAGTTCCAGCTGCCAGAGACACAACAAGCGGCGGAAAAGGCACAAGCGTGGCTACGTCACCACCCGCGCGAGTGGTTGCAGTGGGATGGTGATTGTTACGCCGAAGACAGTTTCACCGCACTAATTCCTCAATTCAAGAAAGAGCATGAGGGATGCATCTGCATTGCATTTGTCCTGCAGCGCAACGCAGCAGAATTCTCGGAGTCGTGGGCGAACGCGGAATTTGTCATTCAGGCGATATTGTGCAACGAGGACTACGACTATGCGGAATTAGGCACATTCGCGCAACACACCATGTCGAGCCTGAGTGTAACAAGAGAAGTATTCTGCTTTGGTGGGGGAGGTACGATCGAGCAGGAGTTTCACATGCGACCGGACAAAACAAAAATCTTCCACGGTGTGTGCTTGCGCCGCCAGGGCAAACAAGAAGGCGAGTGGGAGGACACAGAATGGTACAAGGGGTGCGACGAGAGTAAGATAAACATGGTCTAGGAAACTAGCAACACGAGAAATAAAAGACGCAACAATTTCTAGTTTTATCGTGATACTATATAATATACTTTAACCTCGAAAAGATCTTGGAATTCGGAGAATCCAAGAACATTGCGTTTCCGCCAGGATTTGATGCACACCACTTTTTTTCTACCGAAAACTGTTAAACACGATGTCGAATTGTCGGGACTCAATAGCACTCGGATTAATTGTCGTCGCCCAGATAATGATGTGGTACTCGCTAGTGCTACTGCTCGCGCCACTGGAACAACAGCACGGCACCTTTGTCAAGCCGAACCACATGCAGATTAAGGGATGTTTTTTTACGATACTCATGGCTTTCGTCATCTTCGGACAACGCAAGTTCAGTTTAGGCAAGTAGATGTGCGTTGATTCAAGTCCGAACAGCCAAAAGCCTATTCATATAAAGAAGGACCATGTGGTTGTCGTTCACAGTCCCCAAGTTGCGTCACATGTGCAAGCAGAAGGCGCTTCCGTGGCAACATGCTAGTCGGGCAAAATGCATCGCACGACTGAGCCGTACCGGCTCATCGCATTCACGACTGTAGAACATATCTGTATTCTTGTTCGCGTGCACCCATATGGTGGTTGTGCGTGAATTGAGAATAAGAACTTGAAAAAAAAAGCATTCTTGTGTACATCATGACGATGGTATCTCGGGTGTTTTCCATAGTGACCTTTGGGATTTGTATGTGTCTGCTGAGTTCGAACATTGCCATGCACCATTTGACTAGCAGCAAAGTAGTGATACTCCCTGCAGCGCAACCGCCGGCGGTAGTTGCCAGTGTGTTTCACGCTGTACCACCACCACTGCGCATTTATGGATGGGGCGACTGTTTGTGCAGAACACACATATCGGCCACGGAAAAAGACGACTGGCTCATGGATCTGCTGAGCGTTCTACATGAGGTATTCAGATTTCACGACATTTTCCACGTTCTGGGATATGGAACTTTGTTAGGCGCGGTTCGCGGTGGCGACATCAATCCCTACGAAGTCGACAACGATATCCTCGTTAACGCGACGGCCTTCAACATAACAGCAAGATTACAGCACAGTTTGCTCGCCAAAAAAATGATTATTTTTAAGGACTCTATTTATCGCGTATGCGAACTGGACCCAGATCGGGCTGCAAGACCAACAGGATGGACACCGTGGTTGGACAAGTCCAACAGCAGAATATGTTTGTACAACGATGTGTATCCGACCATCATGCGAGCTAAATATCTCGTAGATTGGGTTACCGGTGACCAAGTGAGGCTCACAAGTTGGAAACTAGATTCGATCTCGATCAGAAACGTCAGCTTCCCCAGCTTCCCCAGCGACGTTAGCATGCAGCTTATTCTCAATCGGTACGGTCCCGGGTGGGAGTCGCCCCCTTCGGGACAACTCAATCGACACGGGCACGAACAGTGGAAGGTGAGCCTGGTCGAGCGGGTGGGTAGAGAATGAAACTTTACACAAAATGTATTCTTTTTTATAAGAGTTTTCTACAAAAGCAGAATGGACGCGCTCGAGGTAGACACCCTTGGTGAACTAATCGAGTTTGTTGCAAAGTCATCTGCGGATGACCTCGACGTATCCGACCTTGTCGACGTCAATGAGCTTCTTGGACCGGATGAGAACATTCTACCGGCCGCCCAGCAGGCAGAGGGAGAAGAATCAGATGCCGAGCAAAGTTTTCATTCGACACTGATAATGTGTCAAGCTAGGGCGGATGGTCTCACTGACATACCTGCCTTGAATGGTGTACTGAACAGAACACGCATGCTGCGGCGGTTCATCAAGACTCGTTTTGCGGCCGACCAGTATGATTTCTACTACTTGAGCGATTGCCAGGGCGAATCTGAAGCGTTCCCTCACGGGTGGTCTGGGTGCGCAGACAAATTTATGGAATTTAACCTTAGCAGCGCCGAGACTCAGAAGTGGGTCGAGGAGTTTCGCGGGTCGTTCGATAGCATAATTCTGTACACGTGCCCGATCCGTCTAATACTGCAATCGTCGCCGAAGTTCATTGAGACGCTCAAAACATTGCTTGCTTTCGATGACAGCAGCATTTACGTACTGTCAGCACATCCGACTTACGGAATGATTTCTACCCCACAAAGCAAGCGTTATACAGACGGAAACAAAAAGGGTCTATTGGAATGCTTTGAAGCGGCTGGCTTCGTACAGCATCATGAATCAGATACAGTTTCATATTTTTTACCAGAATGAAAAAAAAATGAGTACAAAAATTTCACTGTTTTATTTTTCACTATTTTATTTTGTTTCACGATGCCAGTCTTCTCATTTTATCTTCGTGGAGTCTGTCTGAGTGTTCGTCGGAGTCTATGTGTTCAGCCTATTTGGCGAATGTACATTCGCCAGCCAAGATAAATGTGAAAAGATTTGTTATAAGATTTTTCTAGTTAGTCTGCACAAATCTCAAGGTTTTTCATTGGTTGCGCCACTGGGAGGGGAACGCTTGGATTTTATACTTGTACTCAGTGTTGTACTCAGTGTTGTACTCAGTGCCAAGGCACTGAGTACTATGAGCGTCCCTTCGGGACGCCACCAAGGCACTGAGTACTATGAGCGTTAGCCCCCCCCAAGGGGGGGGGGCGTCAGAAACGATAGCGAAGCTATCGTTTCCTCCCGGTCTAACTCACGCAATCATGACCTCATAATAAAAAAAAGCTGACTACTATCTGAGAAAAAGGCCACCCGTGTATAATTGCTGATGCAAGCCAAGTCCGTTGAACATCGCAGGCTTATCCTGAGTGCAGTGTTTGACAAGAAACCTTACAAAACAATTCAAGAAATTTACGGTGTGCATCCAAACACGATTACCAAACTTGTCCGACAGTCGCGAGCCTTGTTGCCTTCGCAGGAAGAAATCACCGCAGCTACGCGGGAGCTGGACATTCGGGAGGAAGTGACAAGTATCGGCACACTGCTAACCAGTGTGGCAAGCCTGCAACAAGAAGAGACCTCAAATACGTTCGTATCAGGCCAAACGCGTACGGCACCAGGCAGCACATCCACAAACACGGTATTCGTAGAGATGCTTCCCCGAGAGCGAGAGTTGCGTGAGCAGGGCGTCAGTGGATACTGGGTAGAGACAGGGGATTATGTCAATGCGATCACCGTGTTGCTCCGGTCGCTCTCGATCCCGGTTCCCTTGCCTGCAACCGGAGGCGGATTGGTGGAATCAACCGTGCGACTGAAGCGGAAACACAAGATTCAACTCGCCCAAGTTCTGAACGCTACCCGCCTGTCCTTGGAACACGCGGCCGAATATATCCGTATTCACGTTGACGCCTCCTTCCCAAGGGTTTCGAATCCGACCCTACAAAAGGCCGCCCGAACTATGGATCTGCGAAGGCTGCAAACCAAGACCTTTGATCCGAAGCAGATTGCCGACAAGGCGCGTCTCCTCGAGAAGACGGCCTTCTTTGCTGAGATGGATAAGGGTCCACAGGGCGTGCTACACGGGGAGAACCTGGTATTCATCGATGAGTCCAACTTCCACCTGAACATGGACCATTTCCAGGGGAAGCTCACGTGGACGACTCCAAACAGCCCGGTCGCGTACCCATCCAAGAAGGGCCGAAGCCCCTATGTTTCAGTGAGTGTCAGCATTGGTATGATGTTCAAACCGGGCAGCCGAAGGGGCAGCACGGAAGCGTACACAGACATCAGCGCCTTCAAACCGGACAAGGGCTCTCTGAAAGACTGGAAGTCCGCGGTCGAATCGGCGGCCATAGGAGGAGGCAGTCGTTTCGGGGCATGGGTTTTGTCTAGTGGCCAGAGCCACATGCTATTGATGTGGCAGCTGATACCTCCTTCTCGGCAGGCGGCTCTGGGCATGCGGTACGAAACCGACGAGGATTTTTCTGAGGAGGAGAGTGCCTACGTGCGTCGGCTGCTGCGGCGAGGTGGGGTGGATACACCGTCCGCTCTCTTGACCAAGCTCAAAAGGGTGGACCTGCGCGAGACCAAGTATAGGAACTTTCTGATAAAAGCCCTAACCTTTCTAGGGGTCGAGCACCGCATGGTAGCAGCAAACGTGCACGGAGAAGACGAAGTCGTCCAACAGGATGCACTGCCGGAGACCCTGTTTGAACGCTTCGGCAAGGCTGTGAACGGCCACCGCAAGGGGCTTCCACGCCGGTTCTTCGGGGGTCGTTACCGGGGAGGCAGTGCGCTATCGGAACTGTCTACGACTTCCTCCTTCATGCGCTATGTGCGTATGCTGAGCATATACATTAAGGCAACGTTTGGCAAGGACGTATTGGTCGACACCCGACTGTTTCTAGACAATGCTTCCACACACGGAGCCGTCCGCGTGGATACGCAAGCGGCTTCCTTCATACACGAGTACGCCTTCGATCTCGGATTCAAGGGTGTGGTGTTTGCACCCGTCCGCAACGCACACTTCAACATTGCAGAGTTGGTATTCGGCTACGTGGGTCAATTCGTGAGCAACTTTTCGTTGCCGACCACGACGGGGGAGCATTCGCCTGCGGCCATGATGGCCTATCTGGAGAACGGATTGCGGGAGGTGACGCCCGCCATGGCGACAGCGTGGACCGTATGTCGCGGGTTCCAGTTCACGGGCTCTATGATGTCACACCAGCTACCAATCGGACTCGACACGACAACAGTCCGGACCCAAACTGGCGAGACGGTGTACGTGCAGCAGAGACACGAGGGGACTCTGATCGCAGCCCCCTCGGTGCGATTGGCGTACTGCCGAGAGCCGATGGTCACGGAGGACAACAGCAGCATCGTGGGCGGCATGCTACATTTTACAAAGAAGTTGTTGACTGACATTGCGTCCATCCGTGAAAGACCGAGGGCCCGGGCGGTACAAGACGTGATGAACAAGATGGTTACACAGACCAGTTTGTACACCACGTCATACGAAACGGTCGCTTTGTTGCTTCGTCGAGATCGCATCGATGACGCTCTCGACGTCATCCACGCTGTGATTCGCCATTACCGTCAAGCGGTGGTCCGAGCACAAGCGAGCAAGAAGAAACTGTGCGACCTCGATGTCGCGGAGGCCTGTGGCGAGGAGGCATCGGCCAGCTCCTGTCGGATGAGCGATCATCATGATGATGTGGTCTGCATGGCCACGGATGGACAGATCGTGTCCACAAAGCACAGTGGTAGGCTAGACAGCCTGGGCCGCTACCGGCCGGCCCCTTTGAAACTGAGCAGACCCAAATCGAAGCAGCGGCTTGACTTTTCACAACGAGGGGGCAAGACGCAGATGGGTGCACTCGATGAGATTCTTGTGCAAACGGGAAGGTTGGTTGCTATGGCGGGTGCCTCCGTCAAGACGGACGAGATCCAACGTCTCGGTGCGGATTCGCAGCAGCGCGCAGCCTTGAAGCCGTTCGCAGAGGCCGTCGTCGAGCATTGTCGCCGAGGCAATCTTCGTGCGCGCTCCGCGCCGTGTAGCGTGCTACTGCAGAAGGACGCGTCCCTGCAAGTGATGGTCAACGACTGGAACAGTTGGGTGGCTGTGGATCGCACACCGACAGCCGATCGCAACATGCTTGTCGAATTGCAACCCGACAAGCACCCTTACTACCTTACCGGACTGTCTAGTGCGGCCTTTGACAAGCGAAACCAATGGGGCAGAATGTATCTGCATGTTCCGGCGTCGGGGTACTACAAACACACGGGCACGGGCATCGGGTGGACCATTTTGAAGCGTTTGGCACTCGGCAAGATTACGGACTTTGAAGCCTTTGGTGCCGAGACTATCGAGACTCCAAAACATCCGAATAGTGACGTTTCGTTTCACATAGCCAAGACCAACCGTCTTCCACTACCGGTGCACCGGCAGCTGCGAGCATCGATTTCTGAACTCGCGGCAAGGCTCAGTAACGACCAAGTCGACGTTGACGCCACTATCAAAGAAGCCAGCGATACACCTGCTTGTCCAAGTGACCTCCGCAGTGTGTGGACCGCCTTTTTGCAGAAGCTGGAGACGGTCGTCGCTGAGGGGGGTCCTTATCGCACCTTTACCGACAAAGAGCGCGCGTACAAGACTCTGGCGCGGTTGCTACTGGACATGACATTCGATGTCGACACCATCGCAAAGGCACGCTTGTTCGCCGACGTGTCTCAAGAACGGAGTATGCCTCTTATAGACTTGAGCAGCGCGAGACGAATGTTGAGCATGAGAATCGCAGACGCCTCGGCGGGATCGGACTCTGCCAGGTGGCCAGGTTACCCTGTAGTCAAGTACACGGACACTCTGCAGCTGCTGCGCGACAATTACCTGGAGAGGGAGGCAGCACGAAGGCAGACGGGCGCCGAGCGTGCATTTCTCACGAAGTTTGCCAAGTTTGCAACATACGTGCTGGTACCGTACAAACGGCACAGCTTCGGGAAAGACACCAAGGTCCCATCAAGTTTCGAAGTCGATAGCGGACGGTTCCCCTCTCCTGTGCGGACATGGGCTACAAACACACTTGCCCAATGGAATCAACTGATGCAAACCCTGCACCAGGTCGACTTGGGTACAATGAGCACAGAGGGCAATGTACAAGACGTGTGGTTCCCCGTATCGCTATTGATGACGTCAGCAGAGGCGAAAAACGAAACAACCAGGAAGGAGATCATCCGTAAATTCGTCGACAAGTCCTTTCCTCTGCGTGGTCGGGACGCGATCGGGCAGCACGTGACTCAGATAGATTCTCAAGTGCAGCAAGTCGTCGGACGCAGCGACACACACGACAAATGGTTGGTATTTCGCCCCGGGTTTTGGGGCAAGGCCATCGTTACCGCTAGCTACGAGGTGCTCGTGCATTCTGCCGCCGAGCTGCTGGTGCCGGGGATGGATGGAATCGGACAGTTTCTTCGTTGGGGGATGCCGTTCTCGACCGCAATCGCGACCAGTCATCGGAAGGTGCCACGCACATTCGGTAGGGCGATTGGAGCTGAAAGTCTGCCGACAGTGGCACGTACAGATGCCGATCTGGCGATCCGTGTCGTGAAGAATTCGATGCTCGACCAATTGCAACAACTGCTCAACAAACCCACAAACACGTCACAGGAGGCACGCAAGCTCATCCAGCAGGCTCAAAATATAGTGAAACGAGTAAGCGAGCAGGACGCGGTGTCGTTTGTCGGAAAGATCGCCAAACAACTTCCTCCCAAGTTTACGAAACAGTTCGAGATCTATCCCATACCAGCGGATGTCAGTGAATATTTCATAGTCACCTCACAGACAGAAGAAGGAAGCCTCCGGTACGACCTCGAACACCCTGACGAAAATGAGGACGACTTTGTGGAGGCTTTGATGATTGTGGCGGCTCAGCGCGAGAAGCAGCGCGAGAAGCGCAAGCTTCAGCTTGCCAAACAAAGCAGTAAAAACGACATGACAATCTTCTGATATATATATATATGTCATGATGCATAGTCCATATATTCACTTTCAACAATTAATTTGTATTTTATTTTACAAAAAATCCAATTTTTCTTCAAGCATGACGGGAAGTGATTGGACAACCGTCTGAGATGCATTGTTGACTTCTGGCCAATTACGTTCTGACGGATCAAGGCACAAGGTACTTTTGATGAACGGTACGACGGACGGTGGAACCCGCGCAAATCGGACATTTTCCGACAAGGACCAGAAGTGCATAAAGCCCGCATCTCTCCTGGAAACCGCTAACCATGGTAGCATGCCTGTGCTCGCTACGTAGAGAGTGACGCCAAACGAAAACATGTCGATCGAGTCAGTCACCGTGAGCGGTCCTGGGAAAAACACCTCTGGGGGTGCGTAGGTGGGGGATCCGGGCTTTTCTTCGAGGACGGTGGCGACTTCGCAAGACAGGCCAAAATCGGCCACTTTGAAGCTTTTCACACCCAAAGCGTCTACGAAATACAAGAGGTTCTCGGGTTTGACGTCCATGTGGATTATCTTCAAGTTGTGAATAAACTTCAGTCCCCTTTGAACTTCCACGGCCATTGTTTTCAGCAACGCCTCCTCCATTGGGCCAGCAGTTTTCTGCACCAACGTAAAGACGTCGGATGGTGCCCACTCGAGCAGCATGCTCTCGGTGTCTGCGAAGTACTCGAGTGGTGCGAGGACGTTGGCGTGCTTGGCGTCGTTGTGGATTTGTTTCATAAACTCGTACTCCTCTGCTATACCGCTCCGCTCGACCCTTGGTGTCTTCAATACGACCAATGTTCCATCGTGAGAACGGGCGAGAAGGTGGACGCGAGCCTGAGCACCTTTTGCCAGGCACTTGATGTAGGTGAAACCATCGGGGACACACAAAGTGTCCTTGGGCCGTTTGGAAGTCGTGTCTAGCTCCGAAGCCAGAAGAGGTGCTCTTACAGTTGCTGCGGCCATGTTGGTAGTTTGCTGTTTGGTATGAGCAGTAGCGGTCACTTTTCTTTTATAGTTTTCGTTTGTACCAACCATTGTACCAACTGTTGTACCAACCATTGTACCAACCATTGTACCAACCCAGCTGTGATTTTTTGTACCAACCCAGCTGTGATTTTTTTGTACCAAATTAGAAAAATAAAACTGTCATGATTCAGACAAGTATTTGCAAGTCGATTTTTAAAAATCCAGTACAGCGGTTTTTTCTGACTTAAGGTATTAGACAAGCCTCCGATGTACAGTGGTGAAGAGGCGACTATATGGAACTTGATCGAGGCCACCAGAAAAATCCTACCGGATGGTCTGAGAATGAATCTTCAAACAGGCAAACTGACAATGGAGAATCTACCTGAGGACGTGCACATCACACCCGAAATGTTAAAGTTTTTGAACCAAGAGTTACAAGGAGCATGTGGCAAACAGAATCAAGTACTACACGATGACATGAAAAAAACGAGCGAGGAGCATGCTGTGTATCGTGCAGATACCGAAAAACAGAATCAAGTACAACACGACGACATGAAAAAAACGAGCGAGGAGCATGCTGTGTATCGTGCAGATACCGAAACGCAAATCATC
>Ga0115006_10001486_pt1 | contig 14700 bp, 8 predicted proteins | sample ArcOceMetagenome_3_FD_88943 | JGI IMG/M metagenome (GOLD analysis project Ga0115006, IMG submission 88943) | Marine eukaryotic phytoplankton communities from Arctic Ocean - Arctic Ocean- Svalbard ARC20M Metagenome | ecosystem: Environmental > Aquatic > Marine > Oceanic | place: Arctic Ocean...
CGCGCACGCCTCGAACGCCTCCCGCATGTTCACGAAGCGCTCATCGTGTGTGTCGCCCTTTGGGACGTCGCGCGCGGCCGCGTCGCACACGTCCGCGGCGTCGGACTCCCTCGCCTCGTCTGCGTACGTCGGGTCGGCGGCCACCTTCTCCGCGAGCTGCGATGCCGCCCGTGTCCTGCGCCCGGGCGGGATCTTGGCGTTCCTGATGGTGTCCAGCCAGTCGCCGACGTGCTCGCCGGCGACGAGAGCGGCGTACCAGTCGCCCTCGTCCGCCACCTCGTCTCCCATCGCCGCCGCGTGGCTACGTGCTCGCTCGTCGGCGGTGATGTGACCGATGTTGTTTGGAGACAGTCGAGATCAAGCTTGACATCACGTGCGGTCCACTCAGCTCGGACCAGCCGATTTTGAAGTGACTCTCGTTCGCGGTCAACTGCCGGGTTCAGACCTGAGGCAGGCGCAGATCGTGCGGCGGAAGCACCGTCCGCGGACCTCACCCGTCGAGGGGATCGTTCGTACCTCGCTCGACCCAGCAGGTGCGCGCCGAACCCGGACCCACTCCGCGTTCGACAAAGCGCGTCAAATTAACCTGCCACCTGGTTCACTCACGTTGTTGGCTGCGTGATTTGTTTGTCACCCTCGCCAACGAACCCGGCGGTCGTCGCGCGATACGTCACCGATCTCGTCTCCGTCGCACACCGCTGACCCCGATCCCTCCTCTCACCCCCAGAGAAGTAACGACAGGTCGATAGGCGCCTCGGCCGCGGGGTTGCCTCGGTTAGAACGGCCAAGAAGTGCTGACTTCGCTTGAAATGGTGAGAGCCGGTTTTTTTTCGCCCCGCCCCCCCGCGTCGTTTCCCGCGACTCCGACGATGATCAGACCACTCATCGCCGTGCTTCTCTCAACCTTCCACGCAGACTTCCCCCAAGGCTAACCACGATGGGGAGCTTCGGCCGTCGCTCTCGTCGCCCTCCGTGAACGAGGACATGCCCCTCACCAGGAAGCAGGCCGTCGCGGTGCACACCGGAACGCTCATCCCCATCGTCGGCTTCCTCGCGCTGTACTCCACCATGGGGCTGGGCATCACCGTCTACGCGGAGCTCAGCGAGCCGGGTAACTACGCCATCGCGTGGTACCTCGGCGTCGTGTCCATCGCGTGGCTCGCGGTGATGTTCCTGGTGGACGCCTTCGACGTGAGTCTCACGTCGACGTCGGCGCAGCGCAACGTGACGATACTGACCTCCATACCGTGCATCACGCTCTTCGTGGCGTCGTTGCTGTCGGTGGAGTACTACGTCAGCGCGCCCATCGTGCTCTTCGTCATCTTCAAGTTACTGGTGGGTAAGGTGATCCGCGACCAGGTGTGCCCCCGCGTGGGCCTGAAGCAGTACATGCTGCACACGGGCTGGGGGAACATCGCGTTCACGTTCGTCACCCTCATCGCGTGGATCATCTGGATGCACGTCTGGGATAAGCAGTGGGACGATAAGGAGATGTTCGCGGATCACCACGTTGATCTACGGTGCAACAGGTACGTCCACAGTCTGGAGTACAGCCGGTGCAAAGCCGCGTATCTCCTGTGGGTGTCGCCGCTCATCGTCGCCACGCTGTGCTTCTTCTACGGGATCGCGTCGCTGTACCTGTGCAGGGAGCAGGGCGCGATGAAGATGATCATGATACAGTTTCTCATCCTCGGCATGGGCCTGTGGGTGTCCATCAGCATCTCCGGAGCGGAGATGGGTCTGGCGGATGACATCCTGCAGTTTGGCGTGCTCTTCTGCACCCTCCTCGTCGTCGTCAGCGTCAACATCATCGGCTTCGACAACCTCAAGGAGAAGATCTCGAGCATGAAGATCGCGAGTAAGATGACGGAGTACTCGCAGAGCAACCCCGCCAAGGGCCTGATCATCGTGCTGTGCCTGCCGATCATGCCGTTCATCCTCCTGCTCAGCGTGGGAATCAGGTACACGCGCAAAATCGGCCTTTCCTTCGCGACGCACCGCCGGGAGGAGGACAAGGAGACGAAGTGGATCACCAGGTACATCCGGGACAGCTTCATGTGGCTGTGGGGCCAGGAGACCACCAGCGTCTTCACCTGGGCCTGTTACATCGCCATCTTTTATTTCGTGTGCGACGTCGGCGTCGGCAAGGGCGCGGTTCTCTTCCTCGGGTACATGATCTCCATCATGAAGGAGCTCAACCCCGGGGTGGTGATCGCGTGCTTCGTCGTGCTCGGCGTGAGCATGTTCCTCCTACCCCCGATCCCCGGCCCGCCCGTGTACCTCACCGGCGGCGTCCTCGTCGTCGGCGCCATGGAGGATTCCGTGGGCTTCTGGCCAGCCACCGTGATTTGCATCTTCGTGTGCTGGTTCACGAAGTTGATCTCCTGCTCGCTGCAGCAGAAGCTCTTCGGCGAAAACCTCAGCGGGTACGTCGGCGTACGATACGCGGTCGGCATCAACTCCATACAGATGCGCGCCATCAGGTACTGCCTCATGCAGCCCGGGCTGTCCATCCCAAAGATTGCCATTCTCTGCGGCGGACCCGACTGGCCGACGTCGGTGCTCTGCGGCATCCTCGGCGTGCCCCTCAAGGAGGCCATCATCGGCACCGCCCCCGTGCTCCCGCTCTACCTCGCGTACACCGTCATGGCCGGCGCGTTCACGCTGAAGCTCAGCAGCGATTGCGCCGCGGATACGCCGGCTGCCGGTGTCAACTCACCCTCGCCGCCGCCGCCGCCGCCGTTTCCCCCGCCGGGTACCGCGTACGCCAGCACAGGCGACACCAACTACTGGGAGATGGCCAGCGCGGTGGCGCTCGGCGTCGCGATGATCTCCATGTCCTGCACTTCCTTCGCGGCGGTCTACTTCATGGAGGACACCATCGAGAATAAGCGCAAGGAGTGCGAGGCGTTTCCGGTTGATGAGGAAGTCGAGGCTAGGGAGAAGAAGGTGCAGCGACGCAAGGCGGCGTACAAGGCTGTCACCTCGTGGGACGCCCTGCCCAAGCTGGACAAGTACCTCCTCGGCACATCGCTGTTCCTGATGACGCTCTCGTGCCACATCGCCGGTAACTTTGGCTCGCTCTGCTTCGCCACGTTTTCAGTCACGTGCTCAGTCGCGCTCGCAGACGTGGTGCTGCCGCTCGGGTGGGTCGCCATCGGGACGTTCAGCACGGGATGTCTCACGTTCTACGTGTACGGCAAGGGCGCCGGACGACGGGCTAAGAAGATCGTGAAGGCTGAGAACGACGCCGACATGGTCACGGAGATTGGGCCCGGGGGGGCGCGGGGCGGCGCCGGCCGAGGGGCAGTCGCGGCTCCGTCCGTCGCAGAGCAGGAGCCCGGGAAGTTGCCGGGCGCGGTGACAGAGCAGCAGGCGGCGGCGGCGGCGTGGTCGGACGATGAGACTCCCCCGGGGAGCGTTAGCAGCTACGGGGACTACGGGGAGGACGAGGAGGAGCAGGAAGGCCCGAGGGACAAGCCTTGGGAGCGCATGTAGTGCACCCGTTGACGACAGCGCAGCACTAGTCGACGTACGAACATTTAACATTTATTGACGTTAAAATTCTATTTCGTATTTGCCCCTGCCCACAGCATGCGAAATGCCCTCCTCCAACCTCTCGCGTTTATGGTATAAAACCTGCCGAAGTGCCGCTGGCTCTCCCTCTATTCCACGCCCAATCGCCAAGGTGAGCGACCCGAATTCAAGTCCACGCGCCCTATCGGAGTGCCCCCCGTCGTGGTCGGCGCGTCTCGCATCGAAGCACGCGTCGCCGCGCGCGGTCGGCTCCGTTTTCCGGGCCCGTCATGCATCCTCGGAGAAATCCACTCCGCTGCTTTCCCGTGCCTTCCGACCATCTCGCTGACGGCGTCCTCCCCTTCGCTCCGAATCCGCAGGGTCGATAATCAACCCTATAGACGCGCCGTCGTCGTTGATAAACAGCACCGGACAACATGCTTATTCCCAAGAAGAACCGCAAGGAGGTGTACAAGTACCTCTTCCGTGGTGCGTACCCAGGCCCTAGCAGCCAGAAGAGACTCTCTCCCTCGAGATGATTGAGAAAAAGTGCTGCGACCGCCCCGCCGGAAACCCGACGCTGACCGCCCTTCCCGACCCCGTTCAATCTCGCAGAGGGCGTCATCTACGCCAAGAAGGACTTCAACCTCCCCGCTCACCCCGAGATCAAGGAGGTTCCCAACCTTCAGGTGAGCATCGCGCGTCGGAACGTCGCACCGTCAAACCCTAAATCCCATCGATTAGATTGAGATTCCATCACATGGCGACGACGAACGGGCGCTGACCGATATCCCCCCACCCCTAACAACGAACAGGTGATCAAGCTGATGCAGTCCTTCACCTCCAAGGAGCTCGTCAAGGAGCAGTTCTCCTGGAGGTACTACTACTGGTACCTCACCAACGAGGGCATCGAGTACCTTCGCGAGTACCTCAACCTCTCCGCGGATGTCGTCCCCAACACGCTGAAGAAGTCCACCCGCCCCCCTACTCGCCCCATGGCGGACGAGCGCGGCCCCCGCCGCGAGGGCGGTGACCGCGGTGGCGGCCGCGATGGCTACCGCTCCGAGCGCCCCGGCGGTTTCGGCCGCGGCGGCGACAAGGCGGGCCCCGGCGGTAACTTCAAGCCCCAGTTTGCTTAAAGAAGCGCCACTGAGGCTAGCGTTCATTCCGAGTTGCATAGACTATAGTTCATGTAGGACCGGGCGATGGAAGTTATTAATCGATGAAAACCACTTTCGTCTCATCACGACAATCACGCGCTATCACTCGTCCACGATGGCGTACACCGCGGAGGCGTCGAGGCTTCCGAAGTCCTTCTCCCTCAGCCACGCGACTACGTCTTTCGCCAGGACGTCCACGCCGCCTGGAATTTCAGACTCGAAGTTGAGCACCATCACCGGATCGTGCAGGCTCTGCCTCAGCAGGAACCAGCCCCGCTTCCCGTCCCCTTCGTCCCTGTTCACGCGGTACCCCTCGTAGTTGACGTCGACCGGCGTGTACCCCTCCATGGAAGTCACCGCGGACTTGAGCTGATCGAGGACGTCGCCGCCGTACGCCTTGAAGTCATCGGCGGTGATCTTCAGGCGCACCTCCTTCTCCTCGAGCGGCTCCCGCAGCTCGGAGAGCAGGTCGGAGATGCCGCCGCCGCCGCGCAGCCTGCGACGGACCGCCTCGATGATTATCTTGACCGCGATGTACGCGCCGTCGTCCAGGCAGTAGTTCTCCTTCATCGCGCCGTGGCCGGAGGTTTCAATCATGAGGTGGCACGGCTCCCCCGCCTTGTCCCTTCGCACGCCCTCGTTGATCACGTTCTTGTATCCGCGCATGTAACGCACGTGCTTGCCGCCCTTACCCTCGATGAACTCAGCGAGTCCGTCCGAGGTGACGCTGTCCGTCACCACCGTGCTTCCCGGGTGCTCGTCCAGGATGATGGCGGCGAGGAGCGCGATGAGCTTGTTTCGGTTGATTGGGTTCCCGTCGCCGTCGATGACGGCGGATCGGTCCACGTCGGTGTCGAAGATGACGCCCAGATCAGCCTTCGCCGCCACCGTCGCGCGCACCGCGCTGTCCATGGCCTGCGCATCCTCCGGGTTGGGCGAGTGGTTTGGGAAGTTACCGTCCGGGTCGAGGAACTGCGAGCCGCTCGTGTCGGCGCCCAGCGGCTTCAACACGCTCTTCGCGAAGAACCCGCCGCTGCCGTTGCCGGCGTCGACGATGATCTTCATGCCGGTGAGGGGCTTCTCGGGGGTATCCGGGTGCGCCGCGCCCTTCTTGATGAGCTCGCGGAGCGTCGCCGCGTAGTCCTCGAGGAACGGGACGGACTCCACGCCGTCCTCGACGCCGTCCAGCGGGACGGCGTGGCCGCTCGGCTCGGCTTCGCAAGCCGCCGCGGCGCCGTCGCAGATGACCTTGATGTCCGCCTTGTCCAGGCCGCCGTCGCGTGTGAAGAACTTGGCGCCGTTGCGGTTGAATGGGAGGTGCGATGCGGTGAGCATGATCCCGGCGTCGTACGCCGCGCCCGGGGTCACCGTCGCCATGAAACACGCGGGAGTCGTCGCGAGTCCCATGTCCACGACTCTCCCGACGCCTTTGCTGGTGAACCCCGCGAACATGGCGTTGGCGAGCGCGGGTCCGCTGAGCCTCGGGTCGCGACCCACGGCGATGGAGAGATCTCCGGGCTTCTTACCCTTCTTCTCCGCGAGCCAGTCCACGAAGGCGGCGCCGATGAGGTAGGCGGCCTCCTCGTTGAGCGTCACGGGCTCGCCCGGGACGCCCTCCAGGGCGACGCCGCGGACGTCGGATCCGTTCTGCAGCTTCTTGAGTATCGCGGGGGTGGTGGTGGTGACGATGGTGGACGAGGTGTCGCCCTCGGCCGCGGCGGCGTGGGGGATGTGGGGGCTCGTCACCATGCCGCCGCGGTGTCCGGGGCGGCGTGACTTTGAGTGTCGGGACCGAACGCCGTGCCGAGTCGGGACGATTGACGCCGCGTTACTTTTCCCGAGGCACGATTGCATCGCAAGTTCGGTGGGTGTGTCGGGACGCGGGAAAGGTAACGCTTTATCCCGTCGGCGGCAGCGGTTCGTGTGGTCGAGGGGACCGGGCCGGAGGCGCGAGGTGTCTTCGCGTTCGCTCTGCTCGGCGCGGGCGTGCCGATGTCGTCTGGGAAAGGAAGACCTCGGAAGTATCCCACAGATATTCCCGGGCACCTTTCGCGGACCCCGATTGGTTGACGACTTCCATCCGAGTCAAACTGTGCCCGGAGATGATACGCGAATAGTCATGACGCGTGCGCCGTTTTCTATTTGGAGTTTCCTATTTGGAAGTTTCATGGCGATACAGTCAGCTTTGCCCCATTTTCCCGCTCGCTTTGGCCATCGATCCCGTCGTAGGTTTTGCACAGTGGGCCTCGCGCATCCATCCACACAGGGGAGGAGACGCCATGGCGGAAGTCAAGAAGGTGTCGGTGAACACGGACGAGGAGGCGCTCATCAAGAAGCGCCTCCTCACGCAGACCACCACCGCGAGGCCCGGCGCGGACCCCCCCGTGAAGAAACTCACCAAGAAGTACGTCGCCTACGTCAACGCCTTGGCGCAGGACGACGGCGACGGGGACGGCACGGAGGCGGAGCGCGCGAGGGAGGCGTGGCTGAAGGAGATCGCGCTGTACGAGTTCAACATGGGAAGGTACCGCGCGGTCGCGTCGGCGAACGCGCGGGAGATGGAGCAGTACGCGAGCGCGAGCGCCGCGGTGGACGGCGAGGTGCGGGGCACGAAAGACGAGATCGCCGCGCTCAAGGCGGACCTGGACGGCGCCAGGCTGGACCGCCAGCACAAGGAGGAGTACGAGGCCCTGCGCCGGCTGTGCGTGCAATTCCCGAGTAGGTCGAACACCACCGCGCGGCTGGCGTCGCTCGAAGCCGAGATTGCCGAGCTGGAGACGGAGTCGGAGGCGACGGCGTCAAAGCTGGATCTACGAAAGAAACAGTTCGCCCTGCTCCTGCACTTAGTCAACGAACTCCAAGGGGAGCTCGCGGAGGAGGCGGCGACGGAGGCGGCGGAGGCGGACGCGAAGGCCGCGGAGGAGTTAGAAGAAGGGGAGATGGAGGAAGGAGAGATGGAGGAAGGAGAGATGGAGGAGGACGAGGAGGAGGGCGCGCTCGACCCAATGGAGGAGTAGTATGTATCTTTGGAATATCGAATTAAAACTTAGATACAGCTATGGGTACAGTCGCCGCGTCGCGCTGATTTCAGCTGATGCGTGCTATGCGTGTGCGTTGGGGCCGGCCAGTCGATGTCAGGCTGTAGTCCCGGAGTCTTCAGACTTCAGCTCTCGGTTTCTTCGCTTCCGCGCGTACAGCTCCGGGTTTTCGTACGCCAGGAAAGACTCGTGCAGCGTACTGTGCAGCCGCGCCTTGGTCTCCTCCGCGGAGATGCGCTGGTCGAACGGAATCGCGGTGTTGATCGCGAGCTCGAAGATGTCGGTGACGAAGACGACGCCGTTCTCCGTGTCCGTGGTGACCACCGCGCGCTGCACTTTCATGGGCAGCGCGTGCAGCGCGTTGAGGATGTCCTGCAGCAGTCCTTGCCGGTCGGGAGCCTTGATCTTCACGTAGCAGATCTCCGCGCCCATCTCGACCGCCACGTTGAGCACCTCACCGCTGCTGAGTACCGAATCGGACCCGTTGGCGGGGTTCCGGACGGCAGCCTCGCCCGCCGGGTCCGAGCCCTGCCCGCCCTGCCCGATCGCCAACATCTCCCGCAAATGCGACGGCGCCCCCCCGCCGCCGCCGCCGCCGCCACCTGCTCTCAGCGCGGCGAGCTCGCGCTCCTGCTCCTCGCACCTCGCCTTGACACTCGTGATCAGGTTAATCGTATCCTGCAGCACGATGTATTTGCTCCGACGTCCCTCGCTCTGGCCCGGCTGACCCGGGACTAGCGACCGCAACTCGTCAATCATCGCGTTGATGCGGTCGCGCCGCTGCTTCTCGCTCGCGCCGTGACTCACCCGCTGCGAGTTGTCCTCGTCGGTGACGGACGACTTGACGGGCGGAGTGGACACGCGGGCGGGAGGAGGCCCGGCGTTCGCGTCGTCAGTGGACGCACCGCGCCCGGCGCCCCGGCCGCGACCGCGATTCGCCGCCGGCGACGGCTTCCCCGGTTGAAACTGCAGGCTCTGAAGGCCAGACTGGTTGAGCCTCGCCGCGGCGGGCGAGTGCGAAGCGGGGTGGCTCAGGCCGGTGTTCTGGTTCGCGGGAGCCAGGCCCAAGCCGACGTGAGTGAGCCCGCCGGCGACTGCGATTTCGAGATGGGATGGGATCGGTCAGGCAGGGAGTCGGGGCGCGAACGGGGCGGGTTCCAAATGTCAACTCATGCGCGCGCGTAGGGATGGGAATTAAATGGATGTTATCGCACGTTCGTCCGCGGTCGTCGCGTTGTCCATAGTCTCCATGAAGCTGAGGAGGTCGTGGAGCTCCGTGTCGGTGTACGTTCGGTCCTTGCCCGCATCGTCGAACAGCGGGGCGAGGCCGCCGGTGTGCTCGTTCTCGTCCCCCATCGATCCACCAGACCTATCTCTGCTGGATGGAGCCAACTCAGAGTCAAAATCACCGTTCGCAGGGCGCCGCTCTCCTAGGAGAGCCCTCGGGATCGCCGGGTTTGCTTCTCTCTCGCGATCTGTGTCCGTCCGATGAGCACGTAGATCGGTGTGGAGCGCAAAGGCGCCTGTGCACCCACGTGCGGGTCGCAGCCGCGCCGACCACACCCAATGCGGCGAATATCTTAACAGTCCCACGTCGCAGCTTTAATCCTCGACGGTGGTTCGGGTAAGATGACGCATATGACACATAGTTGCCGAGGTTGATTCGCACATACAGCTAGACGGTCATTAAACGCGCCAATTCGATGAAATAGGAACGAGAAAATTTACGGGAAGAATGCCGTACTGATAGATAGATAGGAAAAACTTGTTGACCAGCAATTATGGTTAAAAACCCTGCTAATTAATAATCAGGTGACTTTGTTTGGGTCAAACTTCCCGAGCTCCACCATCATCGGCCTGAGGCTCTTACCCCTGCTCTCCCACTCGTCCATGCACACGCGCGCGTAGTGATCGAACAGCTCGTCCTCCTCCTCCAGCCGCCTCGTGTTCGCCAACGACGCGCGCAGGTCCAGCTCCCGCTCCATCGTCGCCTTTTTAATCTTGCGAGCGATCTGCCGCACGTGCGCCTGCTGCAGCCGCTTGTTCCGCGCGAATAACTCCATCTTCTCCTCCTCCTCCTCGCGCTGCAACTGCTCGTTGCGCTGGGCCCACTGCCGCACGAACAGCTCCTCCCGCTCCCGCTCCCGCGCCCGCTCGGCAGCCTTGATCGCGAGCTGCTGCTGCCTGGACAGCTCGATGACGCGAAGGTCCTCCAGGCGCTCCGCAGCCTTGAGCGCGTCGCTCGCGTCTCGCGCCGCCTCCGCGCGTTCCGCCGCGTTATCCTCAGCCTCCACCTCCTTCTTCTGCCGCGCGATGAGGTCAGCCTCCATCCGCGCCACCATCGCGTCGCGGACCGCCGCCTTCTCGGCGTTCTTGGCCTCCGCGTGAACCCTCCGCGCGGCGTCCTTGCGCTCCTTTGCGCGAGCGAATTGTTCAATCTTGCGATCCATCGCCGCCTCCGCCGCAGCCTCGCCGGCTTTGTACTCCTTGAGCGCCGCGTTAGCCGTCGCGGTCTCCATCGCGCCGCGCATCGCCTCCTCGCGCTTGCGCAGCTCGCGCAGCTTCTCCTCCTCTTCCTCCTCGGCGGCGCGGCGTCGGATCAGTTCACCCTCCGCGACGTCCTCGCGCATCTCGGCCAAGATCTGCGTCTTGAACTGCTCAATCTGGAGGAGCTGCGCGTCCCTCTGGTGCAGCGCGGCGCGCTTCCGTTCGTCAGCCTTGGCCGCCTCCGCGTAGTCGGCGACCTCCCAGGCCTTCTCCCGCTCCTTCACGAGGACGGCTTCGTGCCGCTCGCGGGTCTCCTCGACGCGGCGCTTGAGGTCGATCTGGAGGTCCCTCTCCTGCAGCACGTCGGAGAGCAGCAAGGATGAGTTGAAGGATTTGACCCTGTCGGTTTGGTCGTAGAGCATCTTGTTCGCTCGCATGATCTGCGCCTGCCGCTGCGTCGCGCGGATGGACGCCTCCTCGCGGTCAAGGACGCACTTGGCCTCCTCGTCGTCGTCGAGCCTCTGCGCCTTGGCCTGCTCTCGCTGGTTCCGCTGCGCCTCGAGGGTGTTGTTCCAGGTGCCCTTGCGAGCTTCGCTGAGCTCCTTGAGCGTATCCTTCTCGGTGTTGGTCGCGACGACCGCGCGGCGCTCCTCGGTCTGCCTGCGCATCCTGGCGAGCTCCTCCGAGCTCAGGATGACCGGACCCATTTTAGGGAATTATGTAAACTCCGAACTGACGCTCTCGCCGGAATCCGCGCCTCGTGGACGGCTCGACCGATCTCGGGGGTATCGCTCTCGCGGCCGAGTCTAGAGACACGTCTCCGCGGGTGTTCGCTCGGTGAAACCGGACGTGCGACGGTTCAAGGGCGCTCGGAACACTGGCCGGAGGGGCTGATTGTGGCGGGGAGACTAAATCGGGCAGGTCAAGTCACCGCGAACAAAGGAGGGGCTGTGTAAATTTCGCTCATCAGTTTCCACAGCGACTTCGGTTACAAATGGGAAAAACCTTCGCGCAATTGCGGTTAGAGACGGGTAATTGCCTTTTCATCGTATGGATCCCCGGTCAGGGCCGAGGCGCTGGCGGGAGGTGCATTCCCCACCCGTCATTTCGGATACCGGCACCCCACTGAAGCTTCAAACGATCACGCGGCCCGATCGTCAGCGCCATTCGACTTCGCACTCGCCGTGGCGAGCGTGAATTCCCGTCTTGTCGTTTCGTTCACGTCAATTAACGACGGTTGTTGATGGCGGAGAACCTTCTGGCGGATCTGATGGGCAGCTTACTGATCGTCGCGCCCGCGGTGTTCGGCATAGTGTTCGCCTACTGGCTCTACAAGAAGCTGTGCAAGATCTCGCTGTTCAGGCAGAGCAGGGAGGACGATGAGGCGCTCCTCCGGCGCATGGAGATGGCCGACGCCGGCGAGGCTGAGGCAGATTCGTATCAGAAGCTCCGCCAAATCTACCGCGACATCCAGGCCGGCGCGAAGGCTTTCCTGGCGGCGGAGTACAGGATGTGCCTCGCCTTCCTCGTAGTCTTCGGCGTCGGCATGATCTTCTTCGTCGCCAAGGTTGAGTCCGGCTGGGACTTCAAGATCGGCACCCTCACCGCCTTCTCCTTCTTCGTCGGCGGCATCACCTCCATGGTCAGCGGCTACATCGGCATGATGATCGCCGTCTTCACCAACGCCAGGTGCACCATGTGCGCCACCCAGACCCCCGACTCGCTCGCGTGGAGGGATTCCTTCAACGCCGCCTTCAGGGGAGGCGCCGTCATGGGATTCGCCCTCTCCGGCCTCGGACTCCTCGTCATGTACTTCCTCATGTGCATGTACGTCTCCGCGTTCGACGTCGCCGTGGAGGCTGTCAAGCTCATGGAGTGCATCGCCGGATTCGGTCTCGGCGGCTCCGCCATCGCGCTCTTCGGCCGCGTCGGCGGCGGCATCTACACCAAGGCTGCCGACGTCGGCGCCGACCTCGCCGGTAAGGTGGTCGCGGGCATCCCCGAGGACGACCCACGGAACCCCGCCACCATCGCGGACAACGTCGGTGACAACGTCGGCGACGTCGCCGGTATGGGATCCGATCTCTTCGGCTCATTCGGCGAAGCGACCTGCGCCGCGCTGGTCATCGCCGCGCAGTCGCACGACCTCGTCTCCGCGGGCTGGGACACCCTGATCTTCCCACTCTACATCTCGTCCGTGGGCATCCTCGTGTGCATGGCCACGTCCTTCGTGGCGACCGACTTCAGGCCGGTGCGCTCCGAGGCTTCCATCGAGGAGGTTCTCAAGACGCAGCTCACGCTCTCAACCGTCGGCATGACCGTCGCGATGTTCCCGGTGTGCGCCATGTTCATGCCCCAGGAGTTCTACCTCGGGCCCAAGTCCTTCGCGTCCGCGTGCGTCGAGGGCGTGAACACCTCCAAGTGCGTCACCATGGGTCCCATGTCCGCGTTCTGCTGCATCGCCGCGGGACTCTGGGGCGGCCTCATCATCGGCTTTGTCACCGAGTACTACACCTCCCACTCCTACAACCCCGTGCGCGAGGTGGCCAGGTCCACCGAGACCGGCGCCGCCACCAACATCATCTACGGCCTCGCCCTCGGCTACAAGTCCACCATCATTCCCGTGGGTATCCTCGCCGGCATCGTCTTTGTCGCGTTTTCGCTCATGGACATGTTCGGAGTGGCTCTCGCGTCGCTCGGTATGTTGGGCACGCTCTCCACCTGCCTCGCGATCGACGTCTACGGCCCCATCTGCGACAACGCGGGTGGCATCGCCGAGATGGCCGAGCTCCCCGAAGCCGTCCGCGAGAAGACTGACGCTCTCGACGCCGCGGGCAACACCACCGCCGCCATCGGCAAGGGTTTCGCCATCGGCTCCGCGGCGCTCGTGTCGCTCGCGCTCACCGCCGCGTTCGTCACCCGCACCGAGGTGCTCGAGAACGGCGTGAACCTGCTGAACCCCACGGTGTTCTCCTTCCTCCTCATCGGGTCCATGCTCCCGTACTGGTTCTCCGCCATGACCATGAAGTCCGTCGGCGTCGCCGCGATGGAGATGGTCAAGGAGGTCAAGCGCCAGTTCGACACCATCCCCGGCCTCCTCGAGGGTACCCCCGGCCACGCGCCCCCCGACCACGCCAGGTGCATCAAGATCTCCACCGACGCGTCCCTTCGCGAGATGGTCCCGCCCGCCATCCTGGTCATGACCGCGCCCATCGCCACCGGAATGTTCTTCGGCGTCGAGGCCGTCGTCGGCCTCCTCGCGGGTGGCATGGCCTCGGGCGTCCAGCTGGCCATCTCCGCGTCCAACACCGGCGGCGCGTGGGACAACGCCAAGAAGTACGTCGAGAAGGGCGGCCTCTACATCGACATGCCCAAGCGCGACGAGGTGACGGGTGAGATTATTCGCGATGAGTTTGGGTCGCCCATCCTCGTGCCCGTGCGCCAGCGCAAGGGTTCCGAGTGCCACAAGGCTGCCGTCGTGGGCGATACTGTCGGTGATCCCCTCAAGGATACCTCCGGCCCCGCGCTCAACATCCTCATGAAGCTCATGGCGATCCTCTCCCTCGTCTTCGCCGACTTTTTCATGTCCATAAACAATGGACAAGGCTATCTGAATATCCCCAGGCGGGTCTTCTGATGTCATAAAACCGCACCCTTCCATAAAACAGCGGTGGAAAAACACATTTAATTCAACGTAAAAGCACGCATGATCTCGTACACGACAACGCGCCTACTCCGTTGCACTAGCTACCTAAGGTTCATTTCTTCCCGTCGCCGCCTTTACCGCTGAGGTTGATGTCCTGGAGGCTAAGCGAAATCGCGTGCGCCAGATCCGCGTCTGAAGTCATCTCCATCGCCTCCAACATCTCGCTCGACATCTTGTCCCTGTCACCCCCACGCACCAGCGGCTTGCTCACGGACCCGGGCGACCACGGCCGCGCGCTCCCGTACGAGAGGGACCCCGAGAGGGACTCCGACGGCGGGCTATCCCCGAACCGAATTCCCCCCGCAAACTGCGGCGACGCCTGCGCGTCGCTCCCGCGGGACCCGTCGCTGCCGCCGCTTCTCCGCGGCTCCACGAGGGGCGTGTGAAATATTTCACCCGTGCTCGACCTACGCGAGTCGTCCAGGGATTGTGCCCCCGCGGGTACCGTGTGTCCCCCGTGGGTCCCGCCGCCCGCCTGTCCGTCGTAGTGCCGGTTGAATCCGTTGAACACGGAGCCCAAGATACCGCCCCCGCCGTTTCCGTTGCCCCCGCCGTTTCCTCCCGCCGCCGCCTCCCCACCACCGCCGCCGGCTCCTCCTCCTCCTTCCCCAGCCCCGTCTCCACCCGTGAGGAGCGCGGCCACCGCCGCCTCCACGTCCCCGCCGCCCTGCCGCAGCGCCGCCTTAGCCCCGCCCTCGTCGAAACCCATGGACACCAGCGTCGCCACGTTTTCACTCTCGCTCGCGCCCTCGTCCTCCCGCGCCTCCTCCCGCGGCTGGTGCCTCCGCCGGAC
>Ga0115006_10001487_pt1 | contig 14698 bp, 2 predicted proteins | sample ArcOceMetagenome_3_FD_88943 | JGI IMG/M metagenome (GOLD analysis project Ga0115006, IMG submission 88943) | Marine eukaryotic phytoplankton communities from Arctic Ocean - Arctic Ocean- Svalbard ARC20M Metagenome | ecosystem: Environmental > Aquatic > Marine > Oceanic | place: Arctic Ocean...
GAGTCCAATGGATCTGGTTGCTCTCCTCCTGGAAGAGAAAGGTTCGTTGTACAGACAGTTGCTGCTCTCTGCTTCCCAAAGCAAGGACTCAAATGAGCCAGCGCCTTGTGATGTCACTCGTCTCTCCATTCTCGTAGACCGGGCTCGCCTGCTGCCCGTGGAAGATTTCTGGTGGGACGACGGCTACATATTGTCTGATTTAGCGTCTGTCATAGGCGTGGATTTTGTGGATGATCGAGTCGACTTGTTTAGAAAGCATGTATTGGAAGGCTTGGGTAATTCCAGTGCTCTTCTGGACCGGGTAAGTCTCTTGCCTGTTCTTAGGATGGCAAGGAACGCCAGCAGTGCTGCGTCACATGTTCTGAGTGAGGCTCTGCAGGTACTTCGTGGTCGCCAGGATGGCGACGTCGCTTCTGTGTCGACTCCGATGCTTGAGAAGATTTTGGCTTTCGCGGCGAGTCCGCATTGGGACGATCGCTGTCAGTATCACGAAGGCTTAGCTCTTCGTCTCTTCGCTCAGCACTACGGTCGCTCTGGTTCTTATCCTGAATGGTCTTTCCCGACTTTGGAGGTGGCTCCCGTCGAAGGGACCGCGTGGTGGACAGTAGCTTCTGATTCTTCGGTTGCAGAGGCGGCTTCTCAGGAGATCCAAGGGGAAGGGGTCGCCGAGGGCTGCCCCACCGAAGCAGAACCTTCCAAGTTTCGCGTTGACTCTGGCGCTTTGGGAGACGAAGGCAGCGCGCGTCGGTCGAGCGTTCGGCATCGTCGTGCTTGCTGTGTTTGTGCACGCATGCATTGGGGGACAGAGTTGCAAGAGTGCTACATGTTCGATGCCCCTCCTGGGAGACAGCATGAGGCTTTGCTTCGTGACACGTCTGTAGCAGCGGCTGGGGGGAAGGAACGGTGCAAGGAACAGTCTGATGTCGTTGCTGAAGCAGTCATTGGTAAGACCCGTTTGACGACTTTGCGATCTTTGTTCTCGCCAAAGCGATATCGAGACCGATGGCGGTTTCCTGACGATACTGGAAATGTCGAGTCGAGTTCGCGCGGCATACCTCTTGAAGAGTTGGAAGCCTCGTGTGTATACTCTCCTGTGGATGGAAAGCCGTGGATGCTGCACAGAAAAGGCTTCCAGGTTAGTGACACCGGGGTGGCGTTGCCGCATCAGCGTGTGCCAGTGTGTGGATCCTGTCATAGTGCATTGTCAAGGGCAGAGCCTCGCATGCCAAAGTTTGCGTTACGATCGGCAAGTTGCCTTTGGTACTTCGTCACTTGAGCGAGGCCGCCTGGCTCTTGCTGTCTCTCGCTCGTGTAAGCATCCGGAGGTATAATTGCCTGAACGATTCGGGCCGCAGGATGCCTGCTGATCAGCAGATCAAGGCCATCATTGGCAATGTGTGTGCGTACCCTCAGGCCGACGGAGGTCCTGTCTTGCAGTCGATGCCCCCCAGCGCTGTAGAGATTGTGGAGAGGTTACAGGTATGTTTCACGGGTCTCGACAAGGATGCCTCAAGGGCCTATGTCAAGCCGCTTGCGGTCAAGATGGATGAATTCAAGCAGGCCTATGATTTCTTCCGACAGTGCAACAGCAGGTATGCATATGTTCCATGGCATGAAGGTAACGCGGAAGATCTCAAGCCGGATCCTGTCTCCCAGATGCCACGCTGTTTTGCTGCTTGCATGCGCACCTTCAGGGGCGAAGCTTTCCCCGCCAGTGCCAGGCAAGAAGGTCCAGCTGAAGCGGTCGAGACCAATCTGGAGCCTCTCAGCAAAGAAGAATGTGAGACGATGATACGTTTGGCGGAAGATCTTCGTCTCTGGTCGCTGGAGCACGGCGCTCCGCCTCGAGGAGCGTTGGAATCAGAAGACTTCGAAGATTCATTGCCTCAGCAGGAGAGTGAGTTGCACGGACGGCTCCAGACGGCTGTCGCTCGTTTACAGAGAGCAGGGAATTTCGATCAAGAAGGTGATGTCGTCGAGGAGGCCGTGGAAGAAATATTGCGTCAGCATTCTGGAGTAGACATGGAGGCATGCGTTGGAGTTGCAGACGAAGACATGTACATGGATGTCGACAAACAGTGGCAGCAGGTCGTCGTAGACTACAAGCGTATCTTGGCAGAGATGCAGAAGAATGCAGAACTGGAGTTGGCAGAGCGTTCAGCAGACGGCTCGTCGAGCTCGGAATACAAAAACGAAAGGAAGCGAGCAGAGCTCTCTCAAAAGATTGAGAATCTCAAGAAAAAGGCAGAGCAGGGGTCGTTGGCTGAGGATGCCAGGAAAGCGCAGCAGGATCTCGAGCAGAAGCGTAAGCCACCGGGTGTTCAGCTTTTGCCTGATTACAAGGATTGCGTAGTCGCTGAACTGGTAAGTGGGGAAGACGAGGGTGCGAAGAGGTTACTGGTGCCTTGCGCCACGCAGCCTTTAAGTATGTTCGATGCGTATTTCTGGCCATGCGCGTTTCCTCGGCAGTTTCCCTATGGAGACGGTGGCTTCGGGCTAGAGCGAGACGTTGCCTTCACACTTGAAGAGTACTTAACGTATATCTTGCAGCGAGAGGAACTGGAGTATCCTGACCCCAAGCCAGCTGATCGGGAGCTGCGTGCGAAAGATGTTTTGGCAACTTTTGAGACTACCTTATCAGACGCTTCGAAGCAGTCTGGCCTCAAACAATTGGAAACTGAGTTCCAGGCGTGTGTTGACGCTGTCGCGAGCTCGACGAACAGGCAAGAGTCTGTTCAGAAGTCAATCTCGCGACTCAAGGATTGGTTCTCGAAGATTTACAGTGAGGGACAAGCCATAGTTGTCGGCAATGCTTGGCTGGTCCAGGTGATCGCTAACGTTTCGGCGTGGCCTGACATTGAAACACTGAACATGTTTGTGGCTTCCATGTCCAGCTTCGTGGGCGACCTTTGGGCTTCTGTTTTTCCTGGTCTCGCTTGCGACTTGCCGATGCCTTTGTCTTCAGTTGCGGAATCGAAACAGTCGACTTCTGCTGCAGGCTCGGAGCACAAAAATGTAGCTTCTGGTCAGGGATCTGCTCTTCGGGCAGCGCCCAGGTGGGTTGAGCGGGATTTCGTTTCGGGCATGTATTGTTATTGGCGGCGACGTGCCTACATTCGGTCTGCGCGTCTGTTTGCGAATAGGCAGCGATATGGGCAATGCCTGCAGGAACTAGGTGCGTTAGATCCAGAAGAGTTGTTCGAATCTATCGGGCATCTGAAACATGGCCAAGGCGTGAAAGACTTGTTGCGTGCGGACAACAGCAAAGTGTCTCAGCGTGTCAAGAGCTGTTTGCGATCGTTGCAACTATGTATGAATAATGTTCTAGGCACGAACTCGCATCGCACTTTCTTGAGGCACGTCGTCACGGGATATCGGAACCTTTGGGGTGCACCCTTGGTTTTCACGACAATGAACGTTGCCGATACTAAGCACCCTGTCATGAAACTTTTATATGATGGCGGTGAGATTTGCACTTGGCGTTTGTTGGAGCAGGAGTGTCCCGCGATGGGCTCCGCTGAGGACATGCTTCGTCGTGTTTCACGTGATCCTGTGAGTCAAGCTATTTTTACAGATTTGATGATGCGGCTGTTTCTCAAGCACATGCTTGGCGTACGTGTAGACGGCGACGCAGTGTTTGGGGATGGTGTTGCTGGCACAGGCATGACAGGTCTCTTTGGGGATGTGCAAGCATATTTCGCTCCGCTGGAGTCACAGGGCCGTGGCGGCCTGCATGCACACATGTGCGTGTGGGTTTTGCATCCCATGCAGGCTCGTATTCTGGACAAACTGCGGCATGGCGAGCTCGGTCCCGAGTGGAAGGACCGGCTTTGGGCTTGGCGTCAGGAAGTTCTGCAGAAGGTCTCCACGATGCAGTTCGACTGCGTGGAAGAAATAGCACGGCAAGCTGGTGCTGATCTGGGGGTGGTTCACAAGTATCGGGTGGCAGGATCGGAAGAAGCCCAGGAAGCTCAAGAAGTTCTGGAGCGTCACCTTGCCGAGTCTTGCAGTCCTGAGGCATTTCTTGAATTTGTAGGGAAGTCGAAGAAGTCCGCGATGTTGGCTGATCGGGAGCGCTTGATCGGCCGGCTAAGACAGATTGAGTCCAAGCTAGCACCTGCTGGCTTCTCAGAACAATCTTCTGCAGCACCAGTGCTACTGGAAGAGCCTTGCAAGGTCTGTGGCAGCGACCTTGCTGATCCGCATTGCCCCGGCTGTCGCCCTGTTGCGGAAGAACTTCCTGGAGTTGGATTCCGAACTTGGCACATGTCCTTGCCTTGGCGGGGGTTTAGTGTTAAGCATGATGATGAAACTCTGCGACCGATCTTGCAAGTAGCGAGTGCTTGCGATGTGGCTGATTTGAAGAGCTTAGCCTTCTTCGCCAGTGTAGAGTGGTACTGTCGTTCTCAAACTTGGAAGCAGCGCCGCTGCATGGTCGCTGATGACTCGCTCGATTCCTGCAAGGAGCTGCTCATTGGCTCCATCGTATCCCTGCTTGCGCTACTTCGTAGCGAAGTTCCACCCTCACTGGACGTGTCCTCGATCTTCACGGATGCCACAGATGACTGCGCCAAGTCCTTCTTGGAATGGCATGACAAGCTTCTCAGTGAGGTTCCGCCTCAGACTCGCGAGGATGCATTCCTCCGTTGTGTTCGCAGTGCAGACTCGCAGCATGAAGACATGTTCTCGTGCCCCATGGCTGCTCTATGTCTCATTGTGTCCTGCTATGCTGTTCAGGTGGATGCCTCAGTGTCGTTCCTTCGCCAGGTGTTTGCGAGCCTGCGGAAACACGCAAGCGGTCTTCCGGTGTCTTCGATGGCGGATCGTGATCCCATTGGTCAGCAGTACTTGCGGTGGCGTGCGGACCGCAAGCTTGAGTTTGAGAGTCGAGGCCCTCGTGCACCAGATTTCTATGCAGAGAAGCTTGGGCTTTCGTATGGCGACGTTCCACCGCTTCCATTGCATCACGCTAGGCAGCAGCGCACTTGCACCGATGGTGCGTTCGAGAAGGGCGAGGCGCAGGTTAAAGATCCTCCCGTGCAGCGCAGTTCTGTGTGTGAAGGGCCTGCGTTTCAAGACGAAGAGGGTGTTGTTCGTTGGCGAGATGGTCCAGTGTATGAAGTTCCCAGGCAGCGCCCGTATGCCCCGTTGTGGACTGAGCCCCGCGCTAACCGTGGCGATCCTTGCTCTGAGTGTCCGCCATGGAGACGTGTGCCTCCTTACGTGTCTAGTTCGTCAGCAGGGGGACGAGCTGTTGTTCTCGTTCTTGACATCCACCAGGAAGCCCATACTTACGGTCGCGTTTTCGCCTGCGATGCCAGGCGTGGCTATGTGCGCAGTCATATTCATAAATGCAAGAAGACTTGCTTCAAGAAATCTTCACAGACTGGGTGCAAGGCCGGTGTGGCGCAGGTCTGTCGGTTTAACTTTGTTCACGGTCGTGATGTGTTGTGGTTACCCCGCCGCTGGCCAGGGAAGCTTACGCCTTGCAACTCCCTGCACTGTTCTTTCCGTGCATCTGGTGATGGCGTACCGCTTGGTGGCGTTTGCGAGACTTCGACGCCCACCGAGGAGTGTGGGCCCTTGGAGATCCGTGCGTTTTTGCAGCGTGGCAAGCGTGTGCACGATGCAAACTGTCCTGCTGATGTTCCAGCCGGCTTGACCAGACGTGTGGCGCGCTTGGGTAAAAGGCTTGTGCTTCCTGAGGGGGGATCTCTTCTTCCGCACGTTGGGTTGGATGAGGCCTTTGGGGGAGTTGGGAAAGTGAATGTCTTGCGGTACCATCCTGATTGTAGCAGTTCGCATCCTGCACTGCAAGTTTGCTTTCGGTGTAATTTCGATGTGCAGTGCACAGATCGTGTTTTCGTTTGTTCGGCGCTCCGCGAGGTGATCAGGCGGCGTCGAGTGAAGAAATCAACAGCTAGCGAGCACACTGATCTGTCAGGGGTAGATGCGAATGTGCGGGAAGAGCCTGCGCCATCCTTGGTAGCTGCGGTTCCGCAGCAACAGCCTACCATCTTGGACCCTCATGATTTCAGGCCACGACTTCGTAGCAAATTGCTTGGTGGTGCTGGCATAGACGACCCAGAGGATTTTGATTTCTTTGCAGATGAGCCCGAGCCATGTGACTTAGAGCTCTTCGCAGAGGATGCTGCGGCGCCTCGCTTCGAGGATCTGTTTGACGATGACCATCTCCTGGAGTCTGATGGTGTGCTTGTTCCTTTGGCCGACTCGAAGCCAATGGACCAGGACCTCCAAGATGAGCCGATGAGAGACATGCTTCGCGATCTTGACGAGGAAGCATTTGTTGAGGATGTAGGTGTCCAGCGTGTTGAGTTGAACATACAACGCCACTGGTCTGATCTCATCGCTGCGGGAAGGAAGAAAGTCGAGGGGCGACCGAACATTGGTCGAGCGCAGCGCGTGAATGAGGGTGATTACTTGGTGTTGAATGATGTTCAGTGCAAAGTTGTGCGGAAGCGGACGTACCGAAGTTTCCGCGCGATGCTGGAAAGTCAGCCTCGGGTTGACGACGTCACGCCTGGCTTTGAACTGGAGGACGCAGTGCTGATTTATCACGAATTTCCGAATTATGAAAAATTAGCCGAGACCCATGGGGTTGTGGCCTTCGACATTGAGCTCACTCCAGACCAGCCACACTGGCATGGGGAGAAACCAGTTTTTGTTGAGCAGAAAGAATTTGAGGAATATAACGTACCTCCACATCAGGAGCATCTCGTGGATTGGTCTCGGCAAGAGAGACCTTGGTGGCAAACGGCCTACGAAGCTTTCAAGCGCTCGTATCGGGTCATGAGCAACATTGCTCATTACCAGACTGACTATGCTACGAAGTCCAATCCCCACATGGGAAATGAACTTTCCGAGCAGTTCATTGGAGTGGAGCGGCTCAGGCAGGAAGAGATACGGGATGGAGTTCGGAAGTCCACAGTGTGCGAGCTGATGGAAGCTGGCAGAAGGACCAGGCCAGTGCCCAAGGTGACTTGCGGACTTGCGGAAGGCTTATGCAAGTCAGTCAAGGGCCTATGCAAGTCAGTAAGTGACTTGCGTCTAGGCTTAGTCTCGAATCACTTTTATTTGTTTCCCTTTGTTTCCAAGTGCCGCAAGTCAGTAAGTGACTTGTATTTTGGTATTTCTGAGCCCCCGCAAGTCCTCTTAGGCACTGGCCTGGAAGGACTTTAATTCGATTACAGACAGCAGCGAATCGGTCAGCGCTGAAGAAGTTACCTGAGATGGTGTTTCAGATGCTGTTTCGCCACGAATGTTATCAGTCTCATCAGCCATGGACGATTTTTTGCCGTGGACTCATGTGGGAGGCTTTCTGCGCCAGTCATTGGCAGCAGGTTGCCACCGCCCGTATTGCTAATGATCACTGGAGACCTGGAGTTGCGTGGTCAGCAGAGAAGGCTAGCTTGATGGAGGAGGTTCGCAGTGTGGAAGCTGAGTTTTCGAGCATAGATGCTGACAACGAGGAGCAGGGCTTGCGAGAGCCACAGGAAAGTGGACAACTTCTGATGTCTGGGCGTCGTCATCCTTGTCGAGTGGCTGCTGCTGCTGCTGCTGCTGCTGCTGCTGCTCCTGCTGACCCTGCTGAAGGCGCGGCAGATCTTGACGATTCTGGGGCTGCAGAAGATGTGTCAGTGCGTATTGCACGTGATAGGTCCATGAAGCAGGATTGGCTGCATCGTGGCGACCGGGAGCCGCTGGCGAGCATGGGATTGTACCATTATGCTATGTTCGTCTACACTACGCACTTGTCGGCCAGTTCTGTTGCTGCCGATGACTTCTTCACATATCGTTTTGCTGAAGGACATCCGGACGCGTCGTGTCGGGTGCAGAAGCTTCGAGTGCACGAGTTATGTCGAGTTCCCAAGGTCATGGGATTCACGATGCCACGAGAGGATGGGGCGTCGGCAGATCGGTTTAGAAACACTATGTTTAAGTCTGCGCTTTTCCGTCCTGCGTATCCAGTTGATGGCACTAGCAGGAAAGATGAGCTGGCTGCCGCCATGCTGTCCTGGGTGGATTCTAAGGGTGACTACGCGTCCGAGTGGAAGAGGTGGTGGGACAACCAGGCTTTGCTCGCTGATCGCTTCGAAGAACTTCAGCGCAGGAGTCAGCGCGTGTTTTCGCTCGCTGACGTCGGTAATGCGGGGTACATGCAGCCACTTGGCGACAGGAAATTTCCGAGCCCTGCCGAGTTCATGGCACATCTGACAATGGAAGCAGCCACACACCTTGAGATCGGAGCACAGTCCCGTGCTGGTCGGGCAGTCTGCCCTGAATTCGATTCAGGTGACTTCGGTACGGATGGTGGCGTTGGAAGGGGCGAAGGCTTTCTTGGTGCTGAGGACAGAGACGCTCCCGACACTTGCGAGCCTCCTCACGCGAAGCAAACTCAGGCTTTGCATTCCATAGATTCGGTCGATGCTCGAGCTGTAGCTTTGATGCAGGAGTTTGCGCCAGAGCCTAGGTCGGTTAGTTACTTTAATGATTTTGATCAGGTCATGGGTCCATGTCTTCGAGAAGGAATCGGAGGTGGGCACGAGCGTGCAGCCGATTCCTCCGGTTCTTTTTCCTGGGGAGGTAATCTTTCTTTTGGTGAACATGAGTTTGACACGTGCAAAGGCAAGCAGAAGGAAGCCTTCAAGTACACTCGAGAACTAGACGGAGCAGTTCCTGATACCAATGAGGGCGAAGAAGGGATTGTATCTAATGGTTTCATCAACTGGGATCCTCGGTCCTATCCTGGTCTTGCTGAGCTTCAGGATGACGACAGTCCTCGGGCAGTGGAGTATGTGGACGCGGCAATCAAACGGTTGGGCACTGGCAGCAGGCCTGTGTTCTTGAACCAGGAGCAGCGAGATTTCTTGGCGCTTGTCACCGCGCACATTCGGGATTGGGAGGAGTATATAGCTGCAAAGCAGAGACATGATCTAGAAGCGGTAGAACCAGAGCCCATGAGGATTTTGCTCTGTGGTCCAGGGGGGGCTGGCAAATCAGAACTGATCAAAGTTGTCCGGGGTCTATGTGAATTTTGTTTTGGGGAAGGGTCGCATAAAGCTCTTGCCGCGTCCAACTCTGCTGCTCGAGCAGTCGGTGGCGACACCGTGCACTCGGGTTTGTTTCTCGGTGGTCGCAACAGTTTTTCTCTGAGCGAGGTCAGTCAGCGGCCAACTGATGAATGTGTTGATGCCTGGAAAGATGTTCATTGCTTGATGCTCGAAGAGGTCTCCATGATCCATCCCCAGATGCTTGCTGGGATGTCGTACCGTCTTTGCAAAGTGCGTCAGAAGATACACAAGTGGCAGTCGGACCCCGAACGTTATCGTGAGCCCGACCACATGTTTGGTCGTATGCCTTTAGTAATCATGCTTGGAGATTTTATGCAGCTCGCGCCTATCGACCGCGTGTACCGACGGGTGTCTCTGATCATGCCTCCGAAGGAGAGCTGGCCTGAAGAATTCATCAACGGTCAAAGGATTTTTGCTGAGAGTATCACTCATGCAGTGTTCCTTCGGGAGACCCACCGTTTCAAGACTTGGAACTCGCGCTTGCAAGCATACGAGGAGTGTCCCATACTGCCGAAGCTGCTGGAGTTTATGCGTAATCCAGAAGGCCGTGAGCTTCCTGCAGAAGTGGCGTCTGCCTTCAAGCAGTGGGAAGTCAAGCGGCTGTGTGATCCCCGACGATCTCGTCGAGAGATGCTGGAAGGATACGAAATGGCCATTGGTTGGCATGCAGTTGCACGCATGATGCAGTACCGAGCCTTGCGCGAGGCAAGCGCAAAGAAACGCATACTCGTGTATGTTCAAGCTATCGACACTTGCAGCACGCAGCGACTAGATGCGTCGCAGTACAGGAAAGCTTTGCAGGTGGTTAGCATGACAGACACGGGTAAGCTCATGGGTATGTGTCCACTTTTCGTCGGCATGAAAGTGCGTTTGAATGCAAAGTTATCGGCGAAGCATGGCTTGGTGCATGATGCTCCAGGCGAGGTTGTTGGGTTCCAGTTCGATTCCCGGGAGGATCTTTCATGGCAACAGCCTGGCCATGGTGCGTCCAAAGTGGGACATGTGGTACTCAGATATTTGCCGAAAGCAGTGTTCGTGAAGTTCAAGGACGTGGATGTGGATTCTGGTTTTGGTCACGGCGTCGTCGCTGTGGAGCCGTGCTCTAGTCATTGGCAATTCCAGACACATGAACAGCTGACAGGTCGGCGTATGCCGACTAAACTAGGCATGAACCGACGTCAAATTCCGTTGGCTCCTGAGAAAGTCAGAACTGTGCAAACAGCTCAAGGGCTTTCGATGGATGCTTGCACGATGTATCTGAACAAGCCCGCTACCATGGCAGGCGATGCAGGTGAGGACGATTACTGGATACACCTTTACGTCATGTTGAGTCGCGTTCGCTCGAGCAAGAACATTTTAGCTTACTCGTTGCCTGACATCAAGTTTCTCGGTCGGGGGCCTCCACGATGGATGAAGGACGGTATGGCTGCTTTGGAGTATGTCGCCTATCGTTCGCGGGATGACGTGCAAGACGCCAGACATCGCCTCCGATGGGATGCGCGAGACTTTGCTGAAGAGCCATCAGAAAAACTGCATTTTTGCTGCGCTCGATGGAGAGAACGCAATCGTAATCTTAGCATGGCACAAGGGAAGGTTCGAAAGCCTAAGGCGTCTGGTAAGAGTGATGTCGCTGTCGTGGGCAAACACAAAGGTGTCTCAGCTTGCAGCAGGGACCGCGGAGAAGCGTCCATGTCAAAACAGGAGTTGGTGGTGGGCACCATGAAAAGTACGACAAGACCTGGCATGCATCAAGGACATGCTGTGGGAAAGACACCTGCAAAGGATGCAATTGGTTCTTGCATTGGCAGGCTAGATGCACCAGTGCAGTCAGAGCAGGATATTAAGAATCGCGGACGTGGACCTCGTGACTCGACTGTCGAGACACCTGGGAAGTCTGGTCCATCTTCGAAGTTGTCTCGATCGACTGAGGCACCAGTCTCTGCTGCCTCTCTTGCAGGATTGCAGTCAGATTCTAGAGCACAGCAGCCTGTGGGAGCAGAAGCCGGTGCGAGCACTGGTGACCCTCCTGCTGAGGTCAGTGGACGGTCGAGTAGGAGTCCTGGCAGCATGTCGTCGGGGCATCATGTTCTGAGTTCCACGCCTAGGTCGTACAAGGCGCTTCCGCATCTCAAGCATTCCACTGCGCGAATTCCAAGCTCTGAGCCAGCGAGATATGCGTCTCTCCTTCGTGGATTCGATGCAGAGCGTGCTGTCATGTATTATGGGCTGGCGTCCTCTGAGTTTGAGTTGGTATCTGTTTGCACTCAGGTTTGCAGGAGGGGATTGCCCAATGGTGTTCTTCAGAACAGCTGTTTCATCAATGCGGCTCTGCAGTGCTTTTTGCGCTTAGACATTGTGGCCAAGATTTTGGCTGCCCACAAGTCTCGGCATGGTGAGAGAGTTCGCCGAAGCAGCGCATCTTGTGCGGCGTGCGAACTGGCAATTCTCGCAGCTGACATGCGGAGTGGTACGTTGTGTTCTGCGTCGACACTTGTTCGCAAGGTACGCAGTGGTGAATTTGGGGATGACTTCAAGTCTGTTTTGGTACCCTCCGCGTCAGGCGCGAGGATAGAGCACTTGCAGTGCGACGCTCCTGAATTCTTTCTGGGCTCAGAGGAGCTGGTTGGGAGTCGCCCTGAGTATCAGGGTCTCGTAGGAGTTTTGAATCGATGGGAAGAGGAAGGCTTTTGGGGTGCCGATGCCGTAATGGAAGCTCGGGATGCCAATGAGGTTGACCAAAGGCGTCACGTCCTGGATTTTCAGGTCTTTGGGTTTCTCACTCGGACAAGGAAGCGCTGTTTACTTTGTGATCATGTCGTGGACACTTTGCAAGAGGGCTGCTCTCTCGACTTGGGCTTTCGAGAGGGAGAAGACCAATCGTCGTGTGTTGTTTCTTTGGATTCTATGGTGCAGCGTGAACTGGGAGATGTTTATGTCGATCCTATCACGAAGTGCGACAGGCGGGTGTCTGATGGCTGTAGAGGCGAGGGTGCTCATGGAATGATTCTTCACCGTTACGTTGAGCGGGAGCCACCCGTTCTTGTTATTAGGTTGCGACGTGTCTGGGATGATGAATTCGGAACACGGAAGTTGCACGCCCGGTGCCAGTTTCCTGAGGTTTTGACTTTCATGCGCACAGGAGAATATCACTTCGCTGGAGTCATTTTGCACATAGGACCTGGAAGGAACAGTGGACACTACCAAGCTGTCACCTGGCATGGCGACGATCGGTATTGGCAGTACGATGATGATAAGAGTGTGAAGCCTCTGAAGTGGTCCGAGCTTGAGACAGCCTCGATTCAGTCACAAAGCTACATGCTGATTTACGTGCGCACACGTTTTTGGCAAGGTGTTGCTGGCGACGGAAGTGAGGTTACGCCATATGCACGCGAACCACACTCTCTGAGCTGTCTGCGCGGAGCGGGATCTAGTCATCATTCGTCTGACCCTTCTGTATCTGTTCGAGCAAGTAACCCTGAGCTGTCTGGCGTGTCACGCCAGCTTGCTTCTGTTCTGGACTCTGTGTCTCCAGGAGCAGCTGACGAGTACGCAGATGCGTTGTCTTGGACGTTTGAGGATATTGCGGAGAAATTCCCTGCACACTCACTATTCAAGGAGATGTCGCCGAAGGTGGCAGAGCTTTTGGGCTTGCACGTCTCCTTGTATGCTTCGTGGGCAGTACAGAACAGCAGTCTGCGTCCTGTGCAGCAGCTCCTGTGTAGGATGTGGCAAGAAGAGATGTACGGTTTGTTCTGCGATCTCAACGCAAGCCTGCGAGGTGGTCCGTGCAATGAGTCTCTGAGCTACCTGACTTGTTGGCTACGGTGCATGGTGTCGTCGTCTTCGACCGTGCTGGAAGTTGCCCAGACTCCCTTCGTTTGGCGAGCTACATTCTTGCCAGCGATACCTGTCCCCGGTGATCTTATATCGGAGCCATGGCTCGCAACTACATTAGATAAGCGAATGGCAGAGGAAAGAGTATTGTCTTTCTCGAGTCATCCTCCTACAGGGATTCGGGCTGTATTGCTCAAGATTTCTGTAGTCGGTCTACGTGGCATGAAACTGCCGGCGCGAGAGGTTAACGAGGACGAGTTTCTCTGTCTACCAGGTCTTGCGCTGCTTGTGCGGGAAGTACAACAGCAGGTTCTTGGCGCGAAGGATGTTCCTGTTTTGCTTGTCGAGCTGGGTCCTAGCGCAGAGAGTCTGACAAGTGGCGCGGAGTCCCATGCTGAGGAGCCCACTTGCTCTGGGTGCTCGCAGCTTGGAGCGCAGTGTCGTCAGCATTCGGATGTTTGCATGGATATGCAGCTGCAACATGGTTGCCACGCGTGTGGCCGAAAGGATTGTTGGGCCAAGAACCATGAGTGCGTTCGAGCAGGACGCTTTGGTCCTCTTTCCACAAGTGTCTCGTTGTCTGGTGCTACCGGATCTTCCAAGTCATCTTCAGTCAGTGACGGATCCCATGTGCTTGGACGTGATATCGCAGCATCGACGCCTTATGTGGATTCTGTTGGGACTGCAAAACGAAAGATGGCGAGTGTCCAACCTTTGAAGAGGACCGATAGTGATACTGTCACAGATCCAACGCGAGCTATCTATCATCAGATGAGTGCTAGGCGGCCAACAGCTAAATCGAGGGCAGAACCAGAGCCATTGGTCGTCGCTGAAAACGAGCAGCACCGAGGCTGGCAGCATGAGCCATTGCCGTCTGCCCCTGTGCACGCCCTGAACGTGAGTTTGGCACCCAGCATTCTTCGACGAAGCCAACGACTTCGCTCAAGTCGTGCGCAAGAACATGCAAGAGTACTTGATTGAGCAGTCAAGTTGCTGTCATATGATTCTAAGAGCATCAATGGAGGCACACTTCAGTCCCTGGTATCCTTTGAAGCATGCCACTCCCTGCTCTATCAGAAGATGCAGGCACGTACGATTCTTCGAGTGTACAGGCTGAGCCCAGAGTCTCTGACCAAATTGGCCATGCTGTGAAATTATTCTTGCCCGATGGTTTCTCTCATGTCCTTGAGGAGAGACTCTGCTTTGGTAGTTCATCGAAAGCCCAGACAGCACCTGTGTGTGGTTCTTGGACCTCATGAAGCGTAAGGCTGCCTTTTCTCTAAGCGCTATCTGACTTAGCTTTAAGATGCCTTTTTCCTAGAGGTATCTCTAGAGGGTTCTTATACAACTTCTTAAAGGGCAGTAATGGTGAGGCGCCGCCGAGGGTTCCCCCAGCTGCCATCCAGCGCTTCCCCCAGTCACAGGAGCCCAGTTCCCCCGGCCAAGCCAAGCAAGCCTCTCAGGAGCTCTACTTCTCCGAGCCAAGCCAAGCAACCCAAGCAAGGCAAGCAAGCCAAGCACGCCAAGCAAGCCAAGCCAACCAAGCAAGCCAAGCACGCCAAGCCAGCCCAGCCAGCCGAGCAATCCAAGCTGACTAAGCAAGACAAGCAAGCCAAGCAAGCCAAGGATGCCAAACGAGCCAAGCAAGCAAGCAAGCACGCAAGCAAGCAAACAAGCAAGCACGCTAGCAAGCAAGCAAGCAAGCAAGCAAGCAAGCAAGCAAGCAAGCAAGCAAGCAAGCAAGCAAGCAAGCAAGCGAGCAAGCAAGTAAA
>Ga0115006_10001489_pt1 | contig 14680 bp, 7 predicted proteins | sample ArcOceMetagenome_3_FD_88943 | JGI IMG/M metagenome (GOLD analysis project Ga0115006, IMG submission 88943) | Marine eukaryotic phytoplankton communities from Arctic Ocean - Arctic Ocean- Svalbard ARC20M Metagenome | ecosystem: Environmental > Aquatic > Marine > Oceanic | place: Arctic Ocean...
CGCGCCCGTCCTTCCCCGCACTCAGAAGATGATGCTCCGCGTGCGCGGCCGCGGCGGAGGTGGCACCGAGGACCCACCCACGTGGGACACCATCGCGAGCTGCGAGCCGTACCCGGACCTCGTCGACGAAGCCAGCGACTGCCGAGACCGGGTCGACGTCGGGTATGCGCTTTCACCCATCGCGTCGACGCCGGATGCCGCCGTCGTCGCCGGTTCACTCGCCGTACGGGATCCCGACGCGGCGCTCGGTGCGATGGAGCCGTACCGCGGCGGGGGCAGCACGCTCTCCTCGTCCACGCCGCGGCCTCGCGCGCGGGTCTGGTTGGACCCCGTGCCCCATCCCTTCAGCGCCGCGCCCACGCCATCCATGTTCTCCTTGCCGGTACCCACGCGGCCGTCGACGTCGTCCTCCTCCTCGGGCTCGTCCTCGGGGACATCTTCGAAGTAGAGGGCGCGTTCCCGGGCGGCGTCCTCCGCGCGGCGCGTCGCATCCTCGGCGTCGCGCCTTCGCCGCTCGAGCACGAAGGTGTACCCGCCCCCCATGAGCACACCGCCGGTCTCCGCCGCGCCCCATCGCTCGTTCGCCTCCCTCTGCGCCTGCGCGACGACTTCGGGGTGGTGCCGGAGTCGCGAGTCCACCTGTCCGGGCCCTCCGAGCGCGCCCATCCTTCTCGCCTCACCCACGCCCGCGCGAGGCAGATCCTCGGGGCGGGTGAAAGCAACCCGTCGCCCTTGCACCCGGTCACCCTCCAGCCTGCCCCGGACGAACGCCTCGGCGCGCTCGAGCTCGACGCGCTTCTCCTCAGCGGCGAGCTCGGCATCCCGCTCGCGGGCGGCGACCGCGCTCAGCGCGTGGGACCTGGTCGCGTGGGACCTGCACGCGCGGATGTCGACATCGAGGTCGTGGAGCCTTGACCTCAGCTCAGCCTGAGCCGCGGCAGCCTCGGGGCAGACACGCGCGAGGTGTGCGCTTGCGGAGAGCGCGGGCACGCGCGCGATGTTCTCCTCGATATCATCCCAATAGGCCTGTCGCTCGTTGCGCAGCGGCATGGCTCCCACTCGCGTTAACACTCTGACGCTCAACGCTCGAGGTCAACGGTTCCATGTAAATTTCGACGACCTCAGTTCTATCAGTGTATATGGCAGTTAGACCAGTCTAACTGGTCATGCAAAACAAACGAAGACAATATCTCTAGAAAATACCCATAGATTGACAAGAAAATACCCATACAGATGAAGCAATTACGGTATTCCGAATAACGCATGCCTGACTTCCGTTTTTCAGGGGTCGGAATCGGTGGATCGGTGATCACACTTACTTACGCGCTCGCACACACCGCACCACCCAGACTCAAAATGGCTCCCAAGAAAGAAGTTAAGAAGATCGCGCCCAAGCTCACGGACGCCGAGAAGAAGAAGATCAAGCAGGCTAACAAGTAAGCGGCGCGCCCGTGTAATCCGTTCCCGCGTCATTTCTAACCTAAACGCGCTTGCGTCACCAACGCGTCTCGATTCTCACGCGTCCCGTCCCTGTCGTTACTCCAGGGCCAAGGCGAACCCCGGCAAGGCTGCGGACAAGAAGGAGAAGAACGATGCCAAGCGCGAAGGCCGCGCCGCGTCGGGCTCCCAGAAGACCTTCGCCTAAGCGCTCGCACGTCAACCCCTCGTTCGACACTGTACGGTCAAACGACGATCTTGAATATCTTGACGATGAACTCGCTCGCGCCGCCTCTTCTGTCGACGCGGCTCGAACGCGACCGCGCGCGTGTGAACGGATAGCTATTTATCGTAGCTGATGCAGTAATTCAACATATGCTACGCTACTGCCATCGCTCGACACGGCCGCCGAATGCCCGAACCCTTCCGAATCTGCTGCTCGAGAATCAGCAAAAAGTAGAACGTCACGCCTGTCACGTCTGTACCTGCGTACGAAGGCGAGGACTTCACACAACATTAAACTCAATATTAAATAAACATGGCAAACGATTCTTATACGGTATACGGCTCTCTCTAGAGACGCCGCTCACGCGCGTGCGCGCGGAGCAGGCGGCGAGCTCGGTTGCCGGTTGGCTCCGGCGCCGGGGGCGTTAGCCGGCGCATGAGGTCGTACATCGATCGAAGCAAAGAAGCAGACTCCTCCTCTGGCGTGGGAGGTTCCTCGACGACAGGGGGAGGCGTCGACGGAGGAGGGCTCGGGCTCGGGCTCGGGCTCGGGCTCGGCTCAGGCTCGGGCTCCACGGGCGTGGGTGATGGACTCGGTGAGGGCGGGGGAGGCGACGGCGAAGGTGACGGCTCCACGGGCGGCGGAGATGGAGACGGCTCCGGCTCGACGGGAGGAGGACTCGGCGATGGCGACGGCTCCACGGGCGGTGGTGACGGAGCAGGGCACGACGGAAGCGCGCAACGCCTCGTCTCGGTGAGCGCCGGACATTCCGCGCCGCCGTTGACGGGGGCTTGGTTGACGGTCCTGGTTCGCTCTTGGGAACCGGACCTCTGTTCCTCGAGCATCGGCGCGAGCCAGTAAGCCGCCGCGGAGAGTCGGGCGTACACGCCGGGTGTGTCCGGCCGAGCGCACCCGGCGCCCCACGACACGATGCCCACGAGTTTACCGACGCCATCCTCGCGGAAGAGAGGCCCGCCGCTGTCACCCTGGCAGGAGTCGCGGCCCCCCTCGGGGAGACCGGCGCAGATCATGGATACGACGTCGATCATGCCGGGGTACGACGCGTTGCACTGTTCAAAGGGCACGGCGGGGACCGTCACCTGGCGGAGCACGGTGGATGCGGCGCCGTTCTCCGCCACGGAACCCCAGCCGACGGTGGTGAGCAGCGTCTCGGCCGAAGTCGGGGGTGAATAATCCAGCGCCGCGTTCTCGCTCATCAGCTCAAAGTCGGGGGTGAGGTCGACGGAGGCCGGGGTCAGGGTCGTGGGACGCGCCAGGGTGATGACCGCGAGATCGTTCTGGAACGTGGCGGGGTTCCACGACGGGTGAGTCACGGACCCGATGGTCTCGATGGCGTCCGCACCCTGGATGGACTCGTCGATGGAGAGGTCGTGGCGGCCGACGTGAGCGACGTACCGCCTGTCGTTGACCACGCAGTGCGCCGCGGTGAGAACCTTGTCACGCGCGATGAGAACACCGCCGCACGCGTGGAAGCCGTCGGATGTCTGCAGGGAGACCATCCAGGGGTATCGGAGGGGCGGGGATACCTCCTCGCCGCCGACGATGCGCCCGACCACCTCGCCGCTCATGGGGAACAAGGGGTAGGTCCTCGGGGGCGGGAACATGTCGGGCTCGTCGGTGGACGCCGCGCCGGCGGTGGACACCTTCGTAGCCGCGGCGAGGTCGGTGTCGTCGCACGGCGTGGTTTGGTCGTCGGCGGCGCACTGGCTCCACTCGTTCCACTGGGAAACCTCGCAGTCCAGCGGGCAATCTTCGCCGATGCAAACCTCGACGTTGAAGTCAACCGTCTCGCCGCCGCCGTACTGGCCATCGCTGTCGTGAACGAGAACGCCGTCGAGGTGCAGGGAGTAGTAGCCGATGCCGTACCCGCAGCAGATACCGTCGTTGGCTGCATCGCGAATCACGAACTGGTGATCGCCGTCCTCGCAGAGCGTCACGGTCTTAGGCGAGGAGCCGCCCTCGCCGCCTGGAACGTCGCGGCCGGATGGGCCCACAATCTTCCACGCGATTTCGCTCGGGTAGTTGTCCGCGGTCATGTTCACGAACAGAGACGAGCAGTGCGGGCCGATCTCGGGGTAGGGCGGAGCCGCGGGAGGCGGCGGCGGGTTGGTGGTGTTGTTTTCATCCTGGTGGTGGACGTAGAGGAGCTTGTTCGGGGATCCATCGCCTTCGTTGGAAACCTGGCCGTTGGTGGCGGACGCGATGAGGGCGGCGGTTACCTGCGCTGGGGTCGATCCGGGGTGCGCGCTGAGGTACGCGGCCGCGGCACCGGCGACGTGAGGGCATGCCATGGACGTTCCGGAGATGGTCCGCGTGGCGTTCTCGTCGCCGATCCACGCGGACTTGACGTTCGAGCCCGGCGCGAACACGTCCACGCACGAGCCGTAGTTGCTGAAGGAGCTTCGAGGGTCCGTGTTGTCGCCGCCGGGGATGGCGGTGCTGCCCACCGTGATGGCGTTCGGGGCGTTGGCGGGGGAGAAGTTGCACGCATCGGCATCGCTGTTACCCGCGGCGACCACGAGGGTCACGCCGGACTCGAACAGGTATTGAGCCTCGGCCATCAGCGACGGGGAGTTGCCGCCGCCGAGGGACATGGAAGCGACGGCGTCCTCGTCGGGGTGCATGAGAACGTGGTTGTCCGCGACCCATCGCATCCCCGCGATGACGTCGGAAATGGAACCCGAACCGCCGCAGTCGAGGACGCGAACGCCGTGGAGGGTCGCCTCGGGGGCGACGCCGTACGTGGATCCCAGCGCGGTGCCGGCGCAGTGCGTGCCGTGGCCGTTGCAGTCGTCTGGCACGTCATCGTCATCGACAAAATCAAAGCCGGGGCCCATGCGGTCGGCGTACTGGACGTGGTCGGGGTTGATGCCGGTGTCGATGATGTAGACGTGAACGCCGGAGCCGGTGTTGTTCCCGCGCGGGTTGTAGACTCCGTCGAGAGGAGGGCGGCGTTGTCCGATGCGATCCAGTCCCCAGAGACCGGGCTCGAGGGCGGACGCGATGTTGACATCTCGAGATGCTGAGTAAGATGCGTGGTTGGTGGGGTTGCGGGCGTCGAAAGCGTGGAGGGTGATGTCCCGCTCGATGTACTCGAGGTCGTCCTTGAACGCCTCGCGCATCTTTTGGAGCTCGGTGTCGTCTTCCGATCGGAGGACGACCACACGGCTTTGGAGAATAGACCTGCCGCAGCGACCCTTGAATCGTCGCGACAGAGCAAACCCCGGCGCAGCCTCAGCCTCGGAACACATCCGGGACATTTTGGCGCGAGCTTCGGTATCGCCGTCTTCGGTTGTGGGCTTGAACTTGACGATCCACTGCGTATGAATGAACGCGATGGAGTAGCGTGCGGAAGGTCAGCGTCTCGAGTGTCGCGGCGTTCGGGTAGCGCGGTGGATCGGGAAAAGTAGTAACGCACCCGGTTGGCCTCGTCTGAGGAGTGGTCGATGGCGGATCCGTCGGTCCAGGCGTCGTAGAGCGGAGGTAGATCCGACGTCGCCGACGCGACGCCGACGAGAGACGCCATAAGCAGAAGGAGGCGTATCATCACCGGTCGGGTCAGGTGTTGGATTGCGGGTGGGGCGGGTGTAACGGATTCGTGCCACGCGTGGCGAGAAGTGGCCGAACATGGCCGCTAACCGCCGTTTTATACTCGCCCACCGATTCAGACTGCTACCGATACGAGAAAGCTCAATCAATCTGCGCGTCGGAGGCAACAACGCTCGTTGCGTACTAAGCAACTCGACGCTTCGCAAGCCTTTGTTGTGTCGTCTGAAAAAAGTTAGCCACGTCCATAAACGAGGCGAAAACGCATCGCGGAAAGTTGAAAAAACGTCCGGAACCATGACTGTTTGCATGTGTGGATCCAACTCACAAATGCCTCGTAAATCCAAATAAAATTCCGGGTAACAACTGATTAGACGACTGATTTGATCAAATGCTTGGCAAGCTGCTTGCTAATGGCTGTGCAATCCTCCAACCTTCAGACGACATCAACGACTATAACAGCTCCCGTACCTCCGCCGGGCCCTTGATCATCCTCCTCTCGTCTCCCACGTGCGTCGCGATCCTTTCGCCCGCGTACTCCAGGTGTGCGGTCACTCGCCGCAGGAGGATGAGCAATTCCTCAGCAGCGTCGTCGACCGCCGCATCCGTCGCGCGTTGACTCGTGATCCCGGGTGATATTCCATCCCCGAGATGCTCCACGCCTCCGTCGATTTCTCGCGCCAAACCGTCGACCCGCGCCGCCGTCTGTTGCGCGGCGAACGCGGCGAGCGACGCGATGGAGGCGACGTGTCTGGCCTCCTCCTCCAAGTAGCGTCGCTTCGCAGATGAATCGGCGCATCCTTTGCCGTCCAACCCGACGTCACTCTCATCCGACGTCACGAGCGAAGGGAGCGGGACGTTCTCCATGGCGACATCGTACACGTCCAACGCGGTGGGAGCCACGCGCGCATCGTCCGAACCCCCGTACCCAGCCGGGGCGGAGTGGCGAACGCCGCCGTCGGGGGCGCAGCCGCGGCCGGGGCTCGAGCTCGATCCCACCCCGCCGATACCGATGATCCCACGCAGGCCTTCGGCTCCCACGCGTGATACGTGATACGCCGTCCTCATCGTCCTCAGCGTCGTCCGGTCGTTCTCGCCGCCGTTCTGCGAGATTCGGATCGACACGTCGCGGTACGAGTTCCCCAAGGTCTCGTACCCGGCGTTTTGTCGAATGGCGTTGACGCACCAGATGAGCCGGATCTTGCTCCGAACCCGGCTCCACAGCGCCTGACGCAGTCGACGAACCGCGTATCCGATCATCGCATCCGCCGTCTCCGGGACCGCTCTCGCCGCGCGCTGGAACGTGGATCGATGCAGCGCGAGTAGCTCGGTGAAGGTCACGGTGCGAACGGTGGCTGTCCGCCTCGTCTTCATCGCCACCGCAATCTCGCCGATCATGGCTCCCTCGTCCAGATACGCGATCCGTGTACGACCCACGAGTACCTCGACCTCGCCGTGCGCCACAAAGTACATCTCGTCCGCGATGTCTCCCTCCCGAATGACCACCTCGCGCGGACCGTAGATCTTTCGCGTCAGCTTGTGAACGATGAGCTTCACGAATTTTTCATTCGCGTCCCTCAGGAACGGCGTCTTGTTCAGCACCCTGCGCAGCGACCACATCTGTAACTCGGCGCGAATGTCATCGGAGACGTGCGCCAGCAGCTTCTTCTCGCCGTAGAACAAGCTCGACGCGCGCTTGTAGTGGAAGAACTCGCGAACCTTAAGCCGCAGCGGCACCGGGATCTGTCGAAACTCGAAGTACTCGTTGGCCACGTCCATCAGCTTCTGAAACTCCACATCCGACGAGTTGATGTTGGCGATGAGCCCCGTGACCTGCGTCAGACCGTAGAGAAACACGCTGCTGCCCATCAGCTCTGCGAAGACCGTCAGGACCCGCTCGTCCACGTTGCTCGGCACGATGTCGCCGTACCCGATGGTGGTCATGGTGGTCATCGCCCAGTACACGCAGGTCATGTACTGGCTCCACCGGCTCTGGTGGTACAGAGGTTCGGTGCCGTGGGATTCCGCGAGCGCGTCCACCCAGGTGGACTTGGGTGTCGTCAGCATCGATGACCGATCGCCCCATCCGATCTCCAGCGTGTGCATCAGGTACCAGGCACACGCGAGCCAGTGCCCGAGGCAGAGCACCACGCACGCAAACTTGATCACCTGCCACAGCCCGTACTTGATGCTCATCTTGCGCTCCAGCCTGTGCAGGATGCGGTTCAGGCGGAGCATACGGAACAGCTTCACGAGCCGCAGAAGCTTCATGACCCGCACGAACTTTGTGCCCCTGTACGCCGCCCCTTCTCCGTCGCTCATCAGCATCAGGTCGATCGGGACAGACGCGACCAGGTCAAAAACCAGCCACGTCCTCGTGTAGTGCCTCGCAATCTTCCCCGGCTCCATCACCACGGTGGCGTGGTCGTGACTGGTGTACCCCGTGAAGAAGTTGAACACCACGTCGAGTATGAAGAAGCAATCCACGATCCTATCCACGACGTACATCACGGTGGCCTTGTCGTACTGCACCTCGAATCCTATGACGAACGGAACGCAGAGCGCCACGTACGTGAGGGCGAGCATCAGATTGATGTCCCAGCTGCGACGGAACGAGCTGAACGGGTGGATCACCCACCAGTGCGGATGACCCGTCACCTTCTCCACCCATCCCGCGTCGAAAAGATGCACGTTCTCCTCGGCGATGGGTTCGCCGAAGGTCAGGATGTACCCGAGCTTGCTGAAGAAAGGTACTCCCGGCGGTTGGACCCTGCGCCAAGTCTGTCTCCCATTCTTGGTTCGCCCCGAGTGCTGCTTTCCGTCTCGAGCCTCGGCGTTCCATCTGTCGATGCGGGCGGCGCCCCACGACTTCATGCGCTGAAGACGAGCGCGCCCGTTATCGGATGGACTATCGGGCGTGCGCATCTGTTGTTCGCGGGCGTGGTCTGATCCCGGGCCCGCGCGTCTCTCGGCGAGAGTCATGCGGGGAGACGAAAGGGTCGATGACGGTTCGGGATGCGACGCCCCGTCTCCCCGTGAGTTTGCGCTCGCGTCCATCGGCGTGTAGACGTTTCCTTCGTCCACACACGTGGTGCCACGACGTATATCGTGTTCACGAGCCGGTATGGGGACGCTCGTCGCGCGAAGACGGTATGCCGCGCCCACCGAGCGCGTGCGCATGTCCCGGAATGGTCGAGCACTTTGACAAGTGGAAACGCAATCCAATTTGATCCTTCCAATGCGTTTCGTTCCTCTTCCGACGCGACCATCGGTTCACACCCAATTTGGATCCCTATGGGTATTGTTCATCCTCGCTTGCAATTTGTGGCATTGCAATGCCAAACTTTTACGATTCGGCTGCGCGGGATAAAAAGTGCATTGGGAGCCACGAAAACACGAAAAAGCGCACACGTGCCCTTTGGAAATTCCCACACGCGCCGCCCACGAGCAGCACGCGAGAGCGACGCATCCAGCGGAAACGCGCGACAAACCCGTCGGGCTTTTTTGTTCATCCTAACCGCAGGCCGCCGCCGAATCTCGCGACCAAAGACCACTTCCACGCGTCCAACAACACCGAGAATCGATGCCGGCCTCCACCAAGGCTCGCGCCGGGTCGGTGGCTGTCGTCGGCTCGGGCGTCTCCGGCCTCAGCGCGGCCTACCTGATGCACAGGAACGGCAAAAACGTCACGCTGTTCGAGGCTGGTGACGTCTGCGGAGGCCACGCGCTCACCGTCGATTCCACCGCCGGGCCCGTCGACCTCGGCTTTCAGGTACGAAGCGCCACCGCCGCCCGCCCAACCGACGCGATACCCTACCCGCGAGAGGATTCTGACTAATCCGCCGTCCCCCCACCCTCCCCCCTACCAGGTGTTCAACCTCACGACGTATCCTCACCTCGTCGGTCTCTTCAACGAGCTCGGCGTGGAATCCGAGCGGTCCGACATGTCCTTCGCGCTGTCCACCGACGACGTCGAGTGGGGCTCGCTCGGCCTCGGCGCCGTGTTCGCGCAGAAGAAGAACCTCGTCTCGCCGAGTTTCCTCAACATGATCAGGGAGATCCTCAAGTTCGGCAAACGCGCGCCCGAGGTGCTGGACCCGTCAAAGTCCGCCAAGTACGAGGCCATGACCCTCGGTGAGTACCTCGCCGAGAACGGGTACTCCACGTTCTTTATTGACAACTACGTCGTCCCCATGTGCGCCGCCATCTGGTCGTGCTCGGACAAGGACACCATGCAATTTCCAGTCGTGACGCTCATCCGGTTCTGGGTTAACCACCACCTGCTGAACGTCATCGAGCGTCCGCTGTGGAGGGTGGTCAAAGGCCGGTCCAAGGCGTACGTGGACGCGGTGTGCGCCGCCCTCCCGGACGTCCGCACCTCCACCCCGGTCGTATCCGTGAAGCGCGTCCCGGGCGGCGTCGAGGTGACGCACAGGGGTGGTGGCGACAAGCCGACTGTGGAGCTCTTCGAGGACGTCGTCTTCGCGTGCCACTCCGACCAGGCCCTCGCCATCCTGGGTTCCAACGCGTCTCAATCGGAGAAGAACGCGTTGGGTGCGATCAAGTACCAGCCGAACGAGGTGTACCTCCACGGTGACAAGTCTTTGATGCCCAAGAACCGCGACGCTTGGGCGAGTTGGAACTGCCTCAAGGGCTCGCGCGGGTGCGACTCGGGGGATAAGTCCGTGTGCGTCTCGTACTGGGTGAACCTGCTCCAGAACCTGCCCGAGGGTACACCCGACCTCTTCGTCACCCTCAACCCGCCGAAGGTACCGTCCAAGGAGACGACGCAGTACCACGTCACACTCGCGCATCCACTTTTCAATAAAGAGGCAATCGCGGCGCAGAAGACAATCGAGGAACTTCAGGGCTCTGGCGGGGTTTGGTTCTGCGGCGCGTGGTGCGGTTATGGGTTCCACGAGGACGGGATCCGGTCCGCCGTGCACGTGGCGGACAAGATGTTCGGCAAGAGTGCGGTGCCGTGGGACCCTCGGCCGTGCGACCCCCACCTGAACTGGACCACCAAGGCGGCTCTTCCCCTCTTCAGACGCGTCGGCGGGTCGTGGGTACCCCCCGGCCGATGCTTCAGGATGATCCTGCCCAACGGCGATGAACTCGCCATGCGGGGCAAGGCTCTGCCCGCCGGCCAGACCCTCGGCACGTCCGTGGACGGCAAGCCGCTCTCGGAGACTGTGACGGTACAGGTGTTCGACCAGAGGATGTTCATGCAGACTGTGCTTCGCGCTGATATCGGTTTCGGCGAGTCGTACATGAACGGGGAGTTTGACTGCGAACTGTACGAGCTGCTGGACATGCTCTGCTCCGGGCACCCCGCGAACACGGGCGCGAGCAAGGGAGCGGACACCGGTGTTCCGTCCCTGGGAAGCGACATCGTCGGGATGGCCGGCGGTGTGCTGCACTGGCTCGGCGCCAAGATGGAATTCGCCGCTCACGCCGCGCTGAGCAACACAAAGGAGGGGAGCAAGAAGAACATCGAGTACCACTACGACGCGGGTAACGCCTTCTACAAGCTCTTCTTGGACGAGACCATGCTCTACTCCTCGGGTATCCACCAGCCCCTCGATGCGGGGCCGTGCACGGTGGCTTCCGCGCTGGGTGCCATTCCGGAGGATGACTTCGACGCGAGGGAGAAGCACCTGGAGGCGGCTCAGTACGCCAAGATTGACGCGATGATCGACAGACTCGGGCTCGACGGCGACGGCGGCGGCCAGTCCGTCCTGGAGATTGGCTGCGGGTGGGGTACCTGCGCGATCCGCATGGCGAAGCGATACCCCGGCTTGAGGATCACGGGACTGACCATCAGCAACGAGCAGTACGCGGAGGCCAAGGCGAGGGTCAAGGCTGCTGGCGTGCAGGACAGGGTCGACATCGTCATTCGGGACTACCGCGACGAGAGGGGCGTGTACGACGGCGTGATATCCATCGAGATGCTCGAGGCTGTGGGTCACGAGCACCTCCCGTGGTACTTCAACACGGTATCCGGTGCGCTCAAGCCGGGTGGTAAGGCTGCCATCCAGGTCATCACCATGCCGGACGAGCGTTACGAGAGCTACTGCAAGAGCGAGAGCGACTTCATCCGCGCCTACATTTTCCCGGGTGGGCACCTGCCCTCCGTGGGAGCCATGACCGGCGCGGCGAACCCGGTGGGGCTGAAGCTGCAGAGCTACGACGACATCGGCGAACACTACGCGGTGACGCTTCGCCTGTGGCGCGAGCGCATGATGCACCGGGCTGAGACCGTTCTCGGACTCGGGTACAGCCGCAAGTTTCTGCGCATGTTTGAGTTTTATTTCGCCTACTGCGAGGCGGGTTTCGCGCATCGCCTCATCCACGACCTTCAGATGACGTGGGTCAAGGAAGACGTCGGGACGATCGCCACCAAGGATGTGAAACGTCATGGAAATGGAAGGTCGTGGGCCGTCGCGGGGGTCGCGCTGTGCCTCTGGGCCGTCGCGTCCATCCCGGGGCTGGTCTTCGGCGAGGATAATTTCTCGCGGGCGATTCCAGCCGCCACCGCGGCGTGCGTGCTCGCGCACTTCATCGCCACGGTGTTCTCCGCCGCGTTGCTCGTGGTCACCAGCTCGGACGGCAAGAACCCGGCGCTGAAGAGCGGGGAGTCCCACACGCTCCTAGCGCGCGCGTTCAGGCTCGGGTATCCCTTTGCGTCGTTCGTCGTCTCCCTCGGCGTCGGAGCTTGCGCGTTTTTAGCCGCGGCGTCCACCGTCTCTGGACACTCTCTGGACACTCTCTCGACACTCGCAGACGCGATCACCGACCCGGAAGCCCCTCGCGGAGACGAGGCTGAGCGACTCGCGGCGTACACCACGGTCGCGGCGGGTGCCCTCGCGGCGTTCCGCCTGCTCGCCCACGCCGTCGGAGCCGGGGGGTTCTCCATCCCCGGCGTCACCGCATCCGCTCACCACGACCGCTCGGTCCGCGACGCGTTCGTGCTCCTCGCGTGCTCGCTGGCGTCGCACCGGCGTAGGTTCCTATTAGCCGTGGCGTTCGCGTCCGTGGCGCACGTCCACGCCGCGGCGCAGGACCTGAGGACGTTCGCACGGGCCACGAGCGGGTTTCCGCACGGGGACTCGGCGCTTCGTAAGGTTTCGTACCCGCTCGAGGTTTTGGCGTTTTTCGTCACCCGCGCTGTGCCGCATCTGTTCATGCTCGGAGCGGTGGCTCCCCGCGTGGTAGGGGCGTTCGCCGAGGTGGCCCCGGGTGTCGCGAGGGCGGCGTACGCGATCGCGAAGGGCGTGGCTGGTTCGTGCTGCGTGCACACCGCGATGGAGAGGATATCGGGCGAGCTCGGAAACTTTGCGTCTCTCGACGGCGACGCGGCGACTGTCCTGTTCTTCGCGGGTGCGGGCGCCGCTACGCTGTCCAACCTGAAACATCTCGCGCAATCGGTCCAGGAGCGACGGGCGGAGTTGGCCGTGAGGGACAGGGTCATCAAACTCGCCACCTCCGCGGAGATTTGAGCAGACCATTAGCTTTGTAGATACAGAAGAGCTCGAATATACTTGTAACAAATGCACCCCTGGCACGCGATCGTCGCCCCAGACCCGAGAATTGCCAAAATAGGGATCACGCACTGTGGGACGCGCACGATGGGACGCGAGACGCAGAAACCGGTTCCATGGAAGACCGACGCGTCGGCGGATAAGACCCGGTTCGCCGGGAAGCCCCGTAGCCTGGCGAGCTCCCGTCGCGGCTCTCGCGCGCCGAGTGAGGCTGGGGTCGGGGCCAACGCCGAGGGGGATCACACGTGGAAGACGACCCACGACTCCGCGTTCGGCGACTCGCGCCCGGGCAGCCGTCTGTCGCATCGCTCGCACGCCACCGACGAGGTGGTCGGCTTCGGCGATGCCACCAGCTGGCGCACCACGAACCGCGAGTTTCAGTACGATCCCAACGACTTCGTCCCAACCCCGGAGAAGAAACATCGGGACCCAAACACAGCGGACGGAAGGGATCCGCGAGGGGAGATCGCCCGGCGACGAAGCCGCATCGCCGACCCCGCGGGCACGGGCGAGAGCGGAATCGGCGGGTGGGCGGGGGTACCGAGGATGAGCATTAGGAAGGGCGCGGTGGACCCGCTGGGAGGGCCCGACAGGGGCCGCTCGGGCGTCCTCATGACCCACCTCGAAGATGGGACGCCCCGGCCCGAGGACGACGAGCCCGAGGCGGAGAAACCGTTCTGGACGAAGCGGGGGGTCCACCCCATGCGTCGAAAGCAACCCGTCGGCGGCAGCGACGTGCTCACCGGGCTGTGGATGAGCAGCACCACGTCGTACGGCATGCACGCGCCCGACTACCAGCTCACGAGGCGCGAGAAGACGGAACTAGCGGCGCGGAAAATTGAGTTGCAAAACGAAGCCCCGCACCGACCGGACCACGTGCTCTCCGCGGTGGTGCACAACGCGTTCCTGGTGGATGAGGGCGGCGCGAAGGTGGCGCGACGGGTCGTGGCGGATGAGAAGGAGGATATCAAACGCAAGGCTGCCGCCGCAATGGAGGCCAAACTCCATCGCGACCTGAAAAAGCTCGACGTGTAATTAGGAACCAATCATGGAGTTGTAATGTAGTGCCATCAAATACTCAATGAGACCAGAGCTCGAGATCGACGGTGAGCGGAAGATGATCACTGCCGCGCGTCGCGTCGGGCAAACCCGCGGCCACCGCTTCCTTCCCCGGGAGCGGCTCCGCGCTCCTCACCGCGACGCCGTCGTTCACGAAGACGTAATCGATGCAATCGGTAAATCCGGGCTTAACGTTAGTGTGCGCCGGCTCCCCGTGTTGCCCCACATTCACGGACCCTTCATTAGACGCACGAACCAGCCCTTTTCCCATCGCGGTCGCGTACGCGCTCCTCAGCTGTTTCCCGCCGAACCCACGCAACATGGTGGAGTGCACCTCGCTGCCGGGCGTGGAGTTGTAATCGCCCGCGACAATCACCGGCACGGAACTCCCTAAAGAGTTGGACTCGAGGAACAGCTCCACCTCGCCCAGGAGCCTCCGAGCCTGCGCCAGCTTAACGTCCGCGTATTTCGGATCCCAGAACAGGTGCGTGGACGCCACCATGACGTACCTGTCCGTCGCCGTCTTCGACCGGAGCAGCGCGAGGACGCCGACGCAATCCCTGACGTACTTGTTTAGCTCACCGTCCGCGTCGACCGGGGCCTCCGTTGGCTCCGTGGTCCCCTGGGGCGGGACGTACCCGACCGGACGATCCAGCGCGATGTCGTTGTACTCGATATCCCGCCTCGCGAGCAACTCGAACTTGTCTCGTTTGAAGAACAGCCCGCAGCCGTCCTTCTTGGACTTGGTCATCTGCGTTCGGCATTTATACACACCGTCGTACCCTCGCTCGACGAGCCACGGCTGCCAGAACTCCTCGTACTGGTCCACTTCTTGGAGCGCGAGGACGTC
>Ga0115006_10001490_pt1 | contig 14676 bp, 7 predicted proteins | sample ArcOceMetagenome_3_FD_88943 | JGI IMG/M metagenome (GOLD analysis project Ga0115006, IMG submission 88943) | Marine eukaryotic phytoplankton communities from Arctic Ocean - Arctic Ocean- Svalbard ARC20M Metagenome | ecosystem: Environmental > Aquatic > Marine > Oceanic | place: Arctic Ocean...
CCGCCTCGTACGAGCGGCTAATGATGGCGTGCGTGGAGAGCGGACGCGGGCTCGCCGCGTACCGGCTGTACGAGGAGGCGGCCGCCGACGGCTTGCGGTGGAGGCAGCTCTCGCGCGAGGCACGCTCAGTGCTGCAGCCTCGGCTGCCTCCGGAGGCCGAGGCGGTCGGCCATCGCCGCTCGCGGCTGGCGGTGCCGCGGCGTCTTCTCCGGGCTGGCCGTCGCCAGCCGGGAGAGCTCTGCCGCGACGCGCTGCCCGAGCTGTGGGTCGCGCCGTCTGCCAGCGTGGCCACGTTCGACTGCCGCCCAGGCAGCGGGCGCGACGCGGCGCTCGCGGCGGCGTGGGAGGCGGTCGCGTCCCGCGAGGCGCCGGTGCTCATGCGCGGCGTGGGCGAGGCGTGGCCGGCGCTCGAGGCGTGGGACCTGCGGCTGCTGCGGCGGACGATGCGGCGCGCGATGGTGCGCGTCTCGCCGAGCGCGGCCGTCACCTTCTGCCGCGAGTCCCACCCGGACGTGCGCGCGGGGCTGCTCGAGCCGCCCTCGCGCACGGTGGTGATGGGCGTGCCCGAGCTGGTCGAGCGGCTGCACGCCGACCGCGGCGGGCGCGCGCCGCTGCTGTACGGCGAGGACGAGCGCGTCTACCTGCAGGCGCTCGCGCCGTACGCGATGATGCGGCTCGTCGACTTCTCCTTTTTGCCGACCGCGACGGACGCCGGCGCCGCGCAGGGCGCCGTGCTCGGGCGGCTGTGGGTGAGCGCGCCGGGCACGCTCTCGCCGCTGCACTACGACGCGCAGGACTCGTACCTGTGCCAGGTGCGCGGCGCCAAGCGGCTGCTGCTGTGGCCCGCAGAGGACCTCGGCGCGCTCCGGCCGTACCCCGACGACCACCCGATGGCGCGTCGGCTGCAGGTCGACGTCGTCGGCTCGTCGCCGCCGTCGGCCGAGGCGTGGCGGGGCAGCGCGGCCGAGCGCGCGGCGGTCGAGGCGCCGCTCGAGGCGCGCCTCGGGCCGGGCGACGTCCTCTACTTCCCCGAGAACTGGGCGCACCACACCGAGGCGCTGCTCCCAGACGACGGCGCCGCCGACGAGCCGTCGTTCTCGCTCGGGTTCCGTACCGACGGGTCGTATTTGCTTTAGATATTGCTTGGGCCGCCGATATTTTTGGAATTTTGATGGATGGGGCAAGCCACCGCATGAAGCATGGCGTGCGAAGTTGCCTTTGTAAGAGAAAACACGGCTGTCCACCGTGGCTAGGTTGCAAAGTCATGAGCCTAAGCCCGAGCTCCGGCTACATTCCCGAGCCGGCTGCGCTCGCCCCGCCGGCGAGTGCCGCCGGCCCGTCCTGCCCGTCGATCGTCGACAAGCTCGACGGCGACAGGACCATGTCGATGGCCGGCTTCCCCTCGTGCTTTGCCCACAACTACGCCGACAAGAATGCCTCGGCCGACTGGCCGCTGCCGTGCCGCTCGCCGAGTCGCTCGGCGCTGCGCCTGGCTCAGCGCTTTCCCATCGGCGCGTGGTGGGCACCCTCGTGCAACACGACCGACGAGTGGGGCCCCGTCGAGCGCCAGGCCTACGCCGATGCCAACTTCACGCTGCTGATGGTCGGCTCTGGGTCGGATCACTCGCCCGAGGTCAAGGGCGAGGAGGCGTATGAGCGCGTGACCGCGTGCATCGATGACGCGGCGAAGCGCGGGCTCCAGTCGCTCGTAAACGGCTACACCGGCAAGTTCACCGGCTGGCCGGTGCCGCCCGACGAGATGGACCGCGACTCGCCGGGGCTGACGCTGATGTCGGCCTTCACCAGCATGGACGGCGCGCGCAAGGCGACGGCGGCCGAGGTGCGCTGGCTCGCGCGCTCGCTGCGCGACTACCACGAGTCGGTCGCGGGCGTCCTCATCTCCGACGACGCGGTCGACCTGCACGGCTCCGAGCTCGAGTCGATGGCGTGGATGTCGGAGCACACGCCGGAGCTGTTCCCGTGGATCAACCAGATCGGCGCGCCGGAGGCGACGGCGTGGCCGGCGCGCGCCGGCTTCCCGTACACGATGCCCGAGCTGTACGACGTCACCGGCGCCGTCCCCGCCCACCCGGGCGCCGCCAACCTGCTCGCGCGCCTCGAGGAGTGGGGCGCGGCCGCCGCGCGGCACGGCCAGCGGCTGTGGCCGCTGCTCAACCTGCCGGGCAGGCGCGCGCCCGGCGCCGAGACGGCCGGCGTCAGGCCGGGCTCGATCGGCGAGGACGTGTGGCAAGAGGAGCTGCCGCCGGCACAGGTGCGCTTCCAGGCGTACGCGGCGCTCGCGCTCAACTCCAAGGGGATCTTCTGGTTCTGCTGGGGCAACGGCGGCGGCTGGGTGAGGCTCGAGGACGAGGAGAGCGGCGCGGTGCTGCACCAGTGGCCGTCGGCGAGCTACGCGAGCCTGCAGGGCGTCCACCGGACGGCTCACGCGTGGGCGCCGGCGCTGCTCCGCCACGATCGGCTCGTGGCCCTCTACCACGCGCCCGCGCCGCCGCCGCCGCCGCCGCCGCCCAGCGGCGCGACGTCGCAGCAGCAGCAGCAGCAGCAGCAGCAGCAGCAGCAGCAGCAGCAGCAGCAGCAGGCGGCGATGGCCGCCAAACGTCTGTCGGCCAACGTCAGCTGCCCGGACCTGTCGAAGATGCGGCCGCTGCACGGCACGGGCGGCGGCCAGCACGGCGCGTGCGTGGCGCACTCCGACTCGCAGGAGGAGTGCGAGCGCTCCTACGTGCAGCACCTCGAGGGCGGCCGCGTCCACCTTTGCACGTGGCAGCAGAACGCCACCGCCAAGGGCACCCTGGCCAGCTGCGCGCGCGCCACGAAGGCGCTCGAGGCGGCGTGCGTCGGCGCCGACGACGACGCCACCGACATCAGCGGCGACTGGGCGCCGCCGTCGTCGAGCTACGTCGCGCGCTTCGCCGCAGCTGGCGAGATCGTCACCTCGCTCAGCAAGGGGCTGATGGCGTCGCTGCTCGCGCCCTCTGCGACCGAGTCCGCGTTCGCGTCCGGGGGCGACGGCGACGGCGACGGCGACGGCGACGGCGCGGCTGGGGAGGGCGCGCTGCTGCTGGTCGTGGACAAGCGCCTCGGCCGCACCTCGCGCCGCCGCATTGCCACCGTGACCATCGACGCCGCGCACGTCTCCGACGCGACGATCGTGTCGGCGTCGGGGCTGCCGGTCGATGGGCAGCTCCTCGACGTGAAGAGCGTCCAAAACGCCACCGAAGGCGCCGCCGTGCCGAGCGCGCTCAAGCTGAGAGTCTCTCTGCCCGCGGGCGGCGCCGTGCTCCTGCGGCTGCGCGGCGACGGCCTCGCCGCGGCGATCCGCGCGGCGCAGCGCTGGCGCTACGGCACCGCCCGCGGCGCGACGCTCGCGGCGGCGCGTGGCATCTCGAACGACTGGTATGCGCCCGCGTGGGACGACAACGCGTACGGCAAGACCTCGATGCTCCTCGCCGCCTACTACGACTCGCCCGCCGACGCGCCGCCCGCGGCGGCGCTCTCCGCCGCTGGCTTCACCGCGATCGGCGTCAAGCCGCCGCGCAGCAGCGGCCTGACGGACCAGCAGGCCGCCCAGGCCGCCGAGGCCGCGGCCGCCGGCGCCTCGACCCCTTCGACGAAGGCGGCCGTCAAGAGGGACGGCGACCCGGACACGGACATCGGCCTCGACCCGGACGGGGGCGCCTTCCCGGGCTGCACGCCCAACAACGGCAGCTACCCGTGCCCCGACGGCCCGGCCAACAGCACGGCGCGCGACGATGGCTGGTTTGCCCCGACGCTGAACGACGCGATGCGGCATGGGCTGGCTGCGTACGCTCTGGCCGACCACCAGGGCCCGTACGCGCCGACGGCGGCGAGGATGCGCTGGTGGCTCGAGACGCATGGCTGCCACCCCGCGCTCGGCGGCTTCGAGGTGGTGCGCGCTCCGAGCGACGGGGAGCAGGACGCGGCCGCCGCCGCAGTGGGCGCCGCCGCCGCGTCGCCTTCCGCCGCAAAGAAGCGGCGCGCCGCGAGCGCGCGAGCCGCCACGGCCGCCTTTGCGGACGACGCCGCGATCGCGCTCGCCACGCTGGCCGGCACGGCCGCCGACGCCTCCGGCACGCTGCGCGAGGCGGCGCCTCACCTGCTGTCGCTCGCCGCGGCGTCCACCGTCGAGCAGTGGGAGCAGCTCGCCGCGTCGTCTCCCGCGGGCGGCGCCGCCGGCGCGTCGGCCGCGCTGCTGCGCCTCCCCGCCGCCGCCGGCGACAGGTCGGACGCCGCGGCCGTCGTCGAGACGCTCGCGAGCGCGGCGCGGGCCGCCAAGCGGGTCGCGGCTTCGGTGGGCCCGGCCGGGTACAAGCCGTCGCTGATGGTCGAGCTCGATGGCTGCGCGTTCGCGTCTCACGCGGAGGTGCGCGCCGCGGCGTTCGCGTCGCTCGCCTTTGGCGCCGTCGGGCTCGCCCACGCGGGTGTCGGCGTCGGCGGCGGCGGCAGCGGCAGCGACGGCGGAGACAGCCCGATCTCGATGCGGCGCCGCCCGAACATGCTGCACGGCCGCACGGCCGCAGCGACGGAGCGCGATGACGGCTGCACCACGCTCGAGCAGGCGACCGAGCTGTATGCCGGCGCGGTGTCGCAGTGGGCGGATGCGCTGTTGCAGCGTCGCGCGTCGCTCGTGCTCGCTCGGCTCGGCGACGACGACGACGACGACGGCTCGTCCTCGCGGGAGGACGAGGGTGGCGCGGGAGAGGCGCGCGTGCTGCTCGAGGGCTTCGGCGCGGCGGCGCTCCACAGGCACGGCGGCGGCGCCGGCGTCAATGCGAGTGAGCTCGTCAACGCGTCGAGCCTCGACGGCGACCTGCTGGTGGCGGTGCTGCGCCACGCGCCGCGCCCGTCGTCGGCGCAGGCCGAGCTCAACCACGGCGAGACCGAGGCGCCGCCGTCGGACGACGACCGGCAGCCGCCGCTGCTGCTGCTCGTCGACCTGCGCGCGACGGGGCCGCCGCGCAGGGCGGGCGTCGCCCTCGACAAGGCGCGCGTCTACGGCTGGCGGCCGCTCACGGGAGAGCCGCGCGCGGGCTTTGGCTCGTGGGACGGCGACCGCCCGCCGGTCAACAGCATGGGCGTGCTCGGCGCGCAGGTGCGGCCGTGGCTCACGCCGGGAGACGGCGTGCTGTGCGAGCTGTCGGTCTTCGAGGAGCCGACCCCCGATAACCTGAAGAGGTGGCGGCGCAACTCCAGGAACGCCTGGTCGTGAGAGATCTCACTATGTTGTGTAAGGTTCAGTCGTGCGCATGTGTCAGTATCGGTATCAGATTAGTCAGATAACATCTCTACCGAATATTGGACACATGCAGATGACATGAACATGGGCAAAGCACATCACATAGCAGCGAGGTCTTGCAGTGAGCGCATGGGTGACCACTCGTGCCTGTGATTTTCGAACACGCGCTCCGCATCTGCATGGTCGAGCTCCACTGCGACGTCAGACGGTGAGGAGCCGTCTGCCAGAGTGGCCGTGTCCGAGGAGGACTCGGGCGCGCATCTACGGTAGAGCAGCTGCACACCCTTGATAAGCGCGGCTAGCACTGAGCACGCCACGACCGCAAAGAGGATGTACATGCCATTGCTTGTGGCATGAGCCGTCATCGACCAAGGAGGCGACCAAGGAGGCGAACACCGCGTGAAACTTGCGAGAACTCTCTTATGCAGTTTTGTATGCACGAATTCAGGGCGCCAAACGTCTGGTGCAGGGTCCTGGGGTAATCGCCGGCAAAGGCGTCGCCTCAATAGCCTCCCCAGGCCAGCCGGCCCCGCGGGGCCTCGCGAGCGTAGCAAGGTGACCCCGCGCCGAAGGGTTGGGGATGTCACGCGCCGCCGCCTGTTGCTCGAACTCATACATACATTCACTCACGATAACTCACACGAAATATTCTCGCTGCCCGAACGCCGAGCTGTCACTGGCTCTTCGACTTCGCGCTGACCAACTCGAGCTCCTCCTCGGCCGAGTAGCCGAAGCGCGCCTTGTACGTGTCGAAGATGCGCCGCACCTCGGCGCAGTACTTGGCGTGCACCTCCGCGATGTACTCGGCGGACGGCTCGGCCTGCTGCGTCACCTTGATCGGCGCGCCCCACACGAAGCCGAGCGAGATCGGCTTGCCGTTGCGCTCGATCTTGCCCAGGAAGGTGCCCCAACGGCCCACGAGGAGCGCGCCGGCCAGCCGGAAGCTCGAGTAGAGCAGCTTGCGTATCGGCGCCGGGAGGAGGACGAGGTCGTGCACGTACTTCTCGCCGAAGCAGTAGCCGGGCACCAGGTCGAGGCCGTGCTCGATGGCGAGGCGCACGAAGCCGGTGCGCTCGCGCAGGACGAGCTTGGTGACGTTCGACGTGTTGTCCGTGAGCATCAGCTCCTTCGAGCCGCCCGGCAGCAGCATCACGTTCTCGCCGCGCTTGATCGCGCGCGTGAGCGCCGACTTGCCGGCATCGAGGCAGCCGCAGCAGAGGCTGAACTCGCGCACGCCTGGGATGTAGAAGGCGCCGCCGAAGGAGCCCCACCGCGCTGCGATGCCCGGGTACATTTCTCGCCAGCAGTAGCCGCCTGAGAAGCTGCGACACACGCCAAAGACACCGTGCGGGACCATCGCAAACAGGTACTTGCCGTCGGAGCTGGGAGCCTCGCCCTCGCGGATGGCGGTGCCGTCATAGTAGCCCAAGCAAAGGTCCACGAAACCACTGTAGAGGAACCAGTGGAAGGGCCATCCTTTGCCATACTGCGGCTTGTACAGCGCAATGGACACCCAGTAGGCGACGCACAGGCCCGCAGCAGCCAGCGTGGACAGGGCACCGGTGGCCACCGACGCCCACAGAGCGGCTGAGCCGACGAGCCAGAAGAAGAAGTAAGATGAGAAGGCGAAGGCGGCTGTTGTCTGGAGGAGCCGGAGACCCGTGTAGGGCGCAGCGCGAGGGCGGCGGACCTCGATGGTCATGGCCGTGTCCACGACTTCACGGAAGCAGTTCACGAGCCATCGGGCCGATTCTGATGCGTGTAGCACGTTGAGGGGGATGATCACCCAGAGGCATCCAAATTAAAAAGTCAGTCAGCCACTCAGTCAGTCAGCCAGTCAAGTAAGTAAGTACTACATAAGACTAATACGGCGATATGACCGCCGCTGGCAGATCCTGAAGGGGCGCGAACTCGGCGACCGCCGCCCAGATCACGATGAGCCCGACGATGCCGATGAAGACGTCGTCCGGGTTTTGGCCCGGTGCGCCCTCGTCCCGCAGCGCTCGCCGCTTGAGGAAGCGCACGACCTCGCTCTCCGCGTCCTCGCGCGTCCAGCCGAGGCCCTCCTTGGCCGCCTCCTCCACGTACGAGTCGATCATCGCTTCGATGGTCACGTACTTGGGCTTGCCGTCGAGCCGGCGCTTCTGGTCGAGCTTCGCCAGCGACTCCTCCATCAGGATGCGGAACTCTGGCGTCACCTCCGCGAGCGTCACCAGCTCGCTCGACGTCATCTGCTTGTCCACCAGTGGCTCGGAGGGCGCACACATGCTCGCGGCGCCGGAACGGCGCGCCGGTGGTATCCGCGCGCGTCCAGTCAGCCCGTCGCCAGCGACAGGTCCAGCGCCCTGCTCCGACGGAACGAAGACCATGGCAGCGCCGTCGATGCAGAATCGCCTGCCCGTGATTGCGGCGGGTGTGCCAGGAAACTTGGCACCGTCGCCGAACACGTCCCCAAGATGCCCACCGCACCGGCCGCAGCGTACCTCGGAGCCAACGAGCGAGCCGACGACCTCCACGCCCGAGCGCGGTTGCGCAAAAGAAGGCCAGCCGGTGCCAGACTCGAACTTTTGCGTGCTGTCGAAGAGAGGCGCCACGCACCCGGCGCACACATAGACGCCGCGCCGCTTCTCTGCATACAGTGGGCTGCTGTTGGGCGGCTCCGTGCCGCCAGTTCGTAGGACAAAGTACTGCCCGCTGCTGAGCACATCGATCCACTCACCGTCGATCGATTGCAAAGCATATCCTTCGGTGCGCGACTTGGCTGTAGCGGGCTGCGGCAGCCGTGCCGTGAGGGCTGCGGCGACGCAGAGGGCAGCGCCGCGCCGAGACGCTGTCGTCGCGAACGATAGTGGATGCATGACAACAACGCCAAGCAAGGCCGATTATGCGAGTTGGGTTCCGAGGTGCGCAGTTGAGGTAAGCTAACAGCGTAAACAGCGTAAACAGCCTACCGTAATGCCTAACTATGCGTAAGTTCAAAGTTTTCAAGTTCTCCATGGGGTATGATCACCTGATGTGGTATTCAGTATCCTCGCTCCTTAGGCTGGCTGCCCCCACGCCGCGAACCGCGCTGCGCGGGGAGGGGCAAAAGCACCATCGCCGCTGAGAGGATGTGCCACTCGCCGATTTGTCCGTGGCATTGACCATTGCGACGACGCCCGCAAGCGGCAGCAGCCAATCCTTCACTTCATCATGAGCCACGCCGCCGACCGCGTTGCGTGGCCGCTGACCCTAAAGCAGACGGCGTCTCTCCTCAAGCATCGGTGCGCTGTGATCTGCTGCGATGTTGTGGTCGACGAGGCGGAGCTCTGCTCGGGCGACGCGCGCGGATGCATGGCCATCCTGCGGTTCCTCTTCACCCGCTTCTCGGAAGGTCTCACCCTTTACTTGGAGGACCAGGGACACTACTTCGATCCCTCAATCAAGGACCATGAGCTCGCGCAGCGCATCTTTGCTGCCTGGCCTCTGGTGTCACCGCTGCCGTCATTGGGCGGGGCGACGGCGGACAAGCTCCTGAGCAGCAAGTGGGTCGCGGACCGCTTGCTGTTCGCGCTGCAGTGCATCATCGTCTGCACCGACAAGGCCTGCGAGCTTGCTGATGCAGCGAGCCGGGACGGATCGAAGCGTTCGGTGATGTCACTTGGAAGCACGGGTCTCATGAGCAGCCAAGCGCAGTCCGTGTTCGGCGACAGCCTTCCCCAGGCGAGGGACAGCAACCAGATGCAGGGCACGCTGCAGTGGATGGCCCAGGTCTACCGCGAGCAGCTCAAGACAATCGACGGCGCCGCGCAGCAGCAGGAGTGGGTCAACGCCTTGAGGGCAAACGACGCGCCGCTCCTGGATGCCCGTGAGCAGCAGCTCTACCGCACGCAGCTCGGGCAAGATGGTGAGGCTTTGCGGCCCGCCGCTGCTGCTGGAGAAGGACCTGGGAGGTACGCACAGCACATGCGTAACCTCGACCTGGTCGGTGAGAACGGAGGCCTCGAACAGCGTGACCAACGCGCCGACGCGCGCCTGGACACGCCGTTCATCGACGACTGACCTGCACGAGCCACACCCCGAGAAGAAGACGGGTCAAATCTGATCCCATGTGCTCAAAGAGAAACGTCCAGAACGCAAACGTGGCGAGTGATGGTGATTACCGTGTCGGTCGGTCTGTGTGTGGGTCTGCATGTGTCTGCAATAGAATTACATGAATCGACATCTATCAACTATCCCGTGACCCGGCTGTCACTGTAGACGAGCGGCGCAGGTCCATCTTCTCGAGGCACCCACTTGCAATTCACCATGAGCAGCGTCACCTTGAAGCGCTTTCCCGTGGTTGTGTTCCTGACATCGCAGCCATGCTTCGCCGGGAGAGCATCACCAGTGTGCGCTCTGGGCCTCGCGCCGCCAAACGCCGTGCCATCTACGTCAATCTGCCCACGTGGCTTGACGTCGCGACAGTACCAAGCCTGCGTGCTCGCGCAGCTCAGCCCATCGACTCTGCAGCCGCAGTCCGTCGCTTGACCCTCGCAGATGAGCGTGCTGCACGGCTGCTTGCGGCGCATGCGCGGCACGCAGGTGCGCGCAGTCCAGTTGGTGGCGTCGGAGAACTTGCACAGGTGCCAGTCGGCGTTGTACACGACGGAGACGTTGGCGCGCCACATTGACCACTCCGCGAAGGCTTCCGAGGACATGCGGAACGAGTGCAGAGGCCCCGCCGCTTCCGCGGCAGCGATGGTGGCGGCGGAGGCAGCAGCGCTTCCGTTCTGGATCCAACCATCTGCTGTGGCTGCGCTGCTGCGCCACGACGAGCGCGGGAGCTGCCAGGCGGTGTGCTTGCTTGTGGTGGGCTCCTGCAGCAGCAGCTGCGGGTCGTGCCCCTGAGATCGGTTGCCCTCGTCCTGCGGCTGGATCGCAAAGCGGTCGAGCGCGTGAAAACGGTTGGCACCGGCGGCGGCGCGCGAGGTGTTGAAGAGCGCCGACGCGGTGGGTATGGCGTAGACGCGGCGCAGGTAGGCGCGCATCGGCGCGCGCAGGCCGAAGGCGAACTTGTCGCAAATGCCGCCCTTGGCGTTCATGCGTGGCACGTACACGGCGTCGTGGCGGAGCGGCAGGAGCCCATCGGTGGTGAGCGGCAGCTCCCACGCGATGTCCAGGCGCACGCGAGCCACTTGGACGTAGAGCTGGCCGAGCAGGGCCTCCTGCTCGGCGAGCAGGTCGTCGCACGCGGCCAGGTCGCACAGAGACTGCACAAAGTTGTTCGCCACCCTCGGCACGAACTTGCCGTTGGCCGTGTACCACCGCGGCAGCTCGACGCCGCAGGGCGTCTGCACGACCTCGCGCTTCAGGTGCATGTTCTTGTGCACGGCGTTCCAAGGGTCCTGGGCAGGGCGCACGCCAAAGAGTGCGACGTGCTGCAGGCCGCCGAATAGGCTGCTGAGCGACACGTGCACGTTGCCTGCGATCTCGGGATACGACCGCTCGAGCCCAGTGAGGCACGCCGCGTGCTGCAAGTGAGGCACGCCGCTCGTGACGGGCAGCATGAGCTCGCCTCGCTTTCCTATAAGATCAAGTCCTCCATCGATTTTGAGTTTAAGGCCTTGATTGTGATTGCGGCGCAGCGCGCAACGCACAGGATAGATTTGGATATGGACGCTAACTACATCACACAGCTGTTCAACGACTCCACGTGTCCCACGGAACCTCCTCCCACGCGCAGCTGCGAGCAGCTCACCATCATCTACCCGTGCAAGACACGGCCGTGGCAGCGCAAGTGGTACGAGGAGACGATGTTCAGAGGGCACACGCTGGTCTGCTTCGAGGCTGCCACGGCTGCGACGGTGCGAGACGCCCAGGTCGTGGCGTCGGCGTTCCTGCGGCGCTCCGGCTACATGCACGGCGGGCTGCGCAGCAGGAACGCGTTCGAGGTCGATGCGATTCTGCTGCAGCGGCTGCGGCTGCCGCGGACCGCGTTAGCCGGCAAGGTGCTGGTGCACCTCGACGACGAGTACGGCGCCACGCGCACGCAGCTGGCCGGCACCGGCACGCCCGACGACGTCAACTACTGCCGCCTGTACGCGGGCTTCACGCGCGTCTTCCGTCCGTACTGGAGTAGGGGTTGGGCTGCGCTGGCCGCGGGGCCCCACGGAGAGATGCGAGGTTGCACGGTGCCGTGCGCCCTGCCGCCTCCGCGAGTCGAGTGGACGCCTCTCGGCTGGTCGTCCAACTGGGAGCGCGGGGAGGCAGCGCAGGGCCACAACGAAGCTGCCGTCGCTGGCGTCGGCAGCACCAGCACCGTGGGGGCGGCGGTGGCAGCGGTGCCGCCCACGCACGCGCGGTCGATTCCAGTCGCCTTCTACGGCAACGCAAAGCATCAGATGGACCGCGGCGCGATGTTCCGCCGCTTCGAGGCCGGTGCCAAGACGGGCAAGGTGCACACGACGCTGACGAAGCACAAGTCGTTCGGCACAGGCAACAAGACCGACTACCGCGTCCAGATGCTCGACACGCAGACCTGCCTGCAGCTGCCGGGGCTCTCGGCCGAGTGCTACCGGCTGTACGAGAGCATCGATGCCGGGTGCATCCCGGTCTTCTCCTGGGACCTGCCCGGCCGCGGCTACGACACGCGCACGCAGCACGCCTTCCTCCTCGGCGACATGGCGCTGCCCAGCACCCTGCCCAGCACCACCACGACACCATCGAGCGCAGCGCTCGACCAGCACCAGAGCGCCCATGAGAGCGCCGCGGCCGCGCTCGTGCCACCACCACCGGGCGGAGCGCCCTTTGTGCACGCCGACACCGTGGCTGAGCTTGCGGCGCCGCTGCAAGCGCTGCTCTCGAACGCGACGCGGCTGGACATGCGCCAGGAGGAGCTTCGCACGTGGTGGGCGGCAGCGCTCGATGAGCTGCGCAATCGGATCGTCGGCGCCGCCATGGAGGCCACCGGCTGCGCAGAGCCCAGCAGGGCCACAGGCAACGCGAGGCCCCGAAGGGGCGGCGGTGCTGGAGGCGGAGGTGGTGGTGGGGGTGGCAACGGCAACGGCCGCGGGAGCGGCCGGCGCGGCGGCGTGGGCGCCCATGCCAACGTGCCCGCTGCTCGAGGAGGTGGCGGTGACGCCGTCGGTACCGCTCCCGATGCCAGTGGCGGTGGCGGTGGCGGTGGCAGTGGCGGTGGCGGTGGCGGTGGCGGTGGCGGTGGCGGCAGGGGGCTCCGTCTGCTCGCGCACTTCTCGTACCACGAGACCAATCTCAGCCGCGCGCACGACGCGACGCAGCAGGAGGCGTGCGTGCGGTACGTCGAGGCGCTGCTGGCAGAGGCGGAGACCTACGAGGCCTTCGACAGCGTCGACGTCACCCTCGACCTCAACAGCGGCAACCCGCACGCTGCGCGGCTGCGGAGCTGGCAGCCCACGGCACCGAACATGACGGGTGGGCGCGTGCGCGTGCGCGTGCGCGTGCGCGTGGCGGAGCACGGAGGCCTGTCGCACCCGTTCCGGCTGACGTGGGCGCACCGCCAGCCGATGCAGCAGGGGCTTCTCGACGGCTACGACTGGTTCCTCTACGCCGAGGGCGACGTGCTCGTGCCGCGGCGGGCGATGGCGGCGCAGCTGCAGCTGGCCGCGCGGCTGCACGAGGCCACCGGCAAGCTCCTCGGCTTCGCTCGGATGGTCTCCGATCGTGCGGGCCGCTCCTACTTCTCCGACGTGCGCGGCGCGGCGGCCGCGCCACCGCTGCGCGTGCCCGGGCTCGCGCCGCCCTTCGCCACCTTGGACACGGCCTACGCCGGCGCGTGGGCCTACCCGGCCTCGCTGATGACGAAGTTCGTCGCATCGGCCGACTGGATGCCGCAGCTGCGGGACACGGTGCGAGGGCCGGGGCTGCGCGAGCGCGCGGCGTTCGGGTGGCGCTCCTCCCCCAGCGTCACCGTCGTCGACGAGGACTGCTCGCTGTGCGTGTACCACCTGGGCAAGTCGGGCGACTACTACCCTGGCAACGTGCGCGGCCACAACGTGCTGCCGATGCACGCCCTCGTGAGCAAGGTGGGATGAAGGAAAAGATCCTAGATCCGACAAGGAGTCGTGGAGTCGTGGAGTAGAAGAACACGTGCGGGCCCACGTGTTCCGAGCCACCGGTAAAGGTGGACCACCCTGGCGCTGAGGGTGAGGCGCCGGCCAGGTGTGGAGTTTGGCTCGGACGTGGCGGGGGTCGATGATAGGGCGTGAAGATACGCACTGACAGAGATCTCATGAGAATGCCCCTAAAATTACAAACACGGACCTCTTGCCCGCCGACTGTACTCGCGGATCTTGCGCGCGCGCGCCTCCCTCTCTGGCCGACGCACACGTTGACCGCATCCCGGCAAGACCTACGCCGCGTCCCCGACACCGTGGAGCTCACCACCGCGACGGCCGTCACCTCGAGTGCGGGATCGACGCGTGCAGCTCCGGGTCGTACTGCGGGAACTTCTGCCCCTTGGGCCCGACGGGTCGTCGCGGCTTGTACGTGGTCTGCCGGCCGCCGTCGAAGTCGGAGCAGATCGAGTCGCGCGGCACCGAGTTGGGGCCCATGTTCTGGATGAAGGCGTATCGCAGCGGGCCCGTGACCGGCTTCGGCCCAATCTTGGGCGCGAAGCTCTTGTGCCCCTGGATCTTGCTCTCGCGCCAGTCGCGATCCATCCCGCCGATTTTGCCATAGTCTGTGCGGGCCTTGCCCGGCCCGAAGACAAACGCGAGCGGCGGGTCCGCGAGCATGTCGGGGACCTGGCGGAACGGCCGCGACGGCACGTCGCGCCACCGCTCCTTCAGACTCGCCTTCATCTCGTCCTGCAGCTTCGTCTGTTTGAACGTGTCCTTGTTCTCCACCCAGATCTGCCGCCCGCCAAAGGAGGTGGGCGCCATCGTCCACTCGTTGGGCTGCACCATGGTCGCGCTGCGCCAGTACGCCGTGACGCCCTCCGCCTGGGCGGTGCCGCCCTTGCGGGTCCCGTCCGCGAAGCTGCCCGACGTCGTGTTGAAGCACGGCCGCCCGCCCACGTCCGCGGCACTCAGCTTCACCCTGGTCCCCGTGAGGTCGGCCTTGTGGCTGAGCAGCCTGTCCGTGGAGGCAATAAAGTTGCCGGTCGCGCCGCCGACGGTGCCGGGCACGTCGTAGAGCGGCCCCGGCGAGAAGTGGCCCACCATCTCGCGCATGTGCCGCCGGCTATGGAAGCGCACCTCCTCGCAGCGGAAGCGGCCCGACTTGAAGGCCTCGGCGCCGCCGCCGCCCCAGGTCGGGTGCTTCGACTTCTCCTTGGCCTTCTCGAAGCTGCCGGGCAGCGTGTACTTTGGCCCGGGCGACGAGAGGCCCGGGATCATCACCGACTCCATGGCCATCGCCTGCGCAGACGCCAAAGGGTGCTGCGGCCACGGACAAGC
>Ga0115006_10001491_pt1 | contig 14669 bp, 6 predicted proteins | sample ArcOceMetagenome_3_FD_88943 | JGI IMG/M metagenome (GOLD analysis project Ga0115006, IMG submission 88943) | Marine eukaryotic phytoplankton communities from Arctic Ocean - Arctic Ocean- Svalbard ARC20M Metagenome | ecosystem: Environmental > Aquatic > Marine > Oceanic | place: Arctic Ocean...
GCGCGCGCCCGGCGCCGCGTGGGACGTCTGCGCGCTGAAGCGCGGGGGGTAGGAGCCGCGCGCGTGCCCGCCGGTCTTTGCGGCCGCGCCCTGGGCGCTGCCCTCCCGGCTCACCGCGGGGAAGTTTGCGTCGCGCGAGTGCAGCGCCTGCACCGCCCGCAACCCCGGAGATCCAAGCGATGCCAGCACGGTCTGGACCTTCTTGTCCTCCTGCTTCAGGTTGAACGCCGGCGGCGCAACGAGCCACGACGGCGCCGCCAGGAGGCTGCCTGGCGACGCGGCCCGTGGCCCGACTAGCGCCACCGCCGCGATCACTAGCAGCAGCCCCGCTGCCGCCGCAGACCCCGCCGCCCGCATGCTCCACCCCATCCTCCAGGCGACGACGACGAAGTGGCACTTTTTCCCACGAACAATCGGTTCGTGGGCGTGCTTTTCGAGATTCGAGAGATTCTGCAGCTGGAGTGGTTTACGCTATCCCCGCTGCGCTGCAAGATGGAGGCGCAGGACGAGGAGAACTCGGAGGCGCAGCGGCAGAACTCCGAGAACTTGGTGATGTGCATGCGTGCGCAGGCGTGTGCGTGTAAGCCGCGCGCGGGCACGTCTTTTCTCCCGCGCCCTCTCGCCTGCGCCGCGCGCTGTGGCCACGCCCGCGGCCGCGCGCATGCAGTAACATGCACACGCGCCGCAGGAGGAGGACGAGGAGGGCGAGGATAACGAGGAGGGCGAGGACGAGGACGAGGAGGACGATGACGAGGAGGACGAGGACGAGGACGAGGACGAGGACGAGGACGAGGACGAGGGGGAGGAGGGCGAGACCGAGGAGGACAGCGACCAGTACTCGCAGGACGACGAGCTGGAGCAGGAGGGCCGGGCGCACGACGGCAATGCAGACGAGGATGACCTGCACCTCCTGCAGCAGCCCGCGCAGGAGCCGCGGAGCGCGGGCGTCTTCGACGACGAGCACAGCGCCGACGCGTCGGGTCGAAGCCACCCGCGGCATCGAAGCGGGGATGCCGGGCGCGGTGGGCGCGAGGCAAGCCGGGACTCCCTGCTGGATGACTTCGCTGTCGTCGAGCGTTTCGTGGGGCTCCAGATCCAGGCTCAGCTCCAGCCGCATGCCGCGCGGCCGCGCGAGCCCGAACCCCCTGCGCGCAAGACAGACGCGCTGCCGCGCAGCGACGGCCCGCGAGAGCAGGCGGACGCGGTCGCGGCCTGGAAGACGCGGCTGGCGCGGGATGCCTCGAATGCGTGTCAGATGGGCATGTCGCGCTTCTCGCTCCTGCTGCACGCACGCCTTGCTGTGGTCACCCGCGACATCCGAGGCGGTGCGCTCGAGCAGCGGGCGAAAGGTTCGCTCGCCGAGCTGCTCAAGGTGCAAGAGGCGGCAGACTTGGTCGCTGGGCTTGACGGTCGGAGCGCCTGCCCAAAGAAACAGGCGCAGGTGCAGGAGCTGCCGGCGGTCGCCGCCATTGGTCTCAAATCCTTTTTCCTCACGCTCCGCAGCCTCGTCAAGGAACGCCACGAGCTACTCGGAGAGGTGTGCCGCGCGGTATGCACCACGCTCGAGGGACTGCCCACCCTCTCGTTGGTAGGTCAGGACGGCGAAATACTAGATGCGCTGGAGGGGGTTCTGGAAGAGCTGGTGCAGGATCACCGGGACGTTGCGGAGGGCGAGCTGGCGCTGCAAGCCCACTTTTTCCTTGCGCTCCTGCGCGGCAGCGTCGCCAACGTGCTGAACTCAGCCTGGCTGGCGGCCCGGAACTCCACGCTCAAGCTTGACGTCAGGCGTCTCGTCCGGGTTCTTGCTGCGACCAAGTCGCGTCCGGCGTCCCTGTCGCCCGTTGATTTTGTGCCTGGTGAAAACGGTGCAGCAGCGGCCGGCCCGCAGCGCAGATCTGCCCCGAGCCCCACTGGGGTTAGCGCGAGCCGAGCGGATTTGACATCCTTGTCGGAGCAAGACTATCTTCTGCGGCGCTGGCCGTGTGTGCTGACTTCGGGCCATGCTGATGGCAGCCGAGAGCTCTCGGCGACAGGGGTGCCGGGATACTCGACAGTTGCCGCCGATGGCAAGTTCCTGTATGTTCACACGTCGTCGGGTCTTTACAAACTGGCAAACGGATATGCTGGCATGAGTGGGGCGGGTAGCCTCATTCTTGGCGTGCCATATCGCTGTGGGGAGCGCGGCTGGCTCGCTCATGCAGGCGGGGCGCTTTTCTTCCGACGCCATCACGAGTGTGGTGAACAAGAGCAGGAGGGCCCGGAGATCATCTTCAGGCTAGACACCGAAACTCTGCAGGAGGCTGGGCACATTGAGGTAGTGCGGTACCGGAGTGGGTTGCAGGGGCCGCTTTTGAGCGACGGCCGCCTCCTCTACCTGGTTAACAAGGCTATCGGGACGGAGCACTTTGCGGTGGAAGTAGTCGCGCCTGACGCAGGGCGGCACATTCGTTCCATTCGCCTCATCGGCCCTGCATACCAACCGATAGAAGGGCGGAAGAGCGAGGGTCTGGCACCGGCAGCGGGTGCGGGCGCGCAGACTCAGGGCGACGCGCATGCGGGTAGCCACGACGCGCTAGACTGCGATGTGTTTGCATGCGGGCAGAACCGCAAGGGAGAACTCGGGCATTCTGCCACGAGGGAGCAATTGGAACCTGCGCTCGTCAACTCTCTCCGCCGATGCCGAGTGCTGAAAGTGGCTGCGGGAAATGAAACGTCCTACTTCTTGACGGAGGAAGGCAAGGTCCTGTGCTGCGGGCTCAATGGCAGCGGGCAGCTTGCCAGATGCTCGCGGTCCGGTGTTGGGGCCGAATCAAGGGCAATAGAGTCGAGTGCAAGCGTGGAGCCCATGGAGGGCCTGCCTGCGTCGTGTCGGATTGTGCAAGTGAGCTGTTTCAACGGAGCTGAACACGTGCTTCTGCTGTCCTCAACAGGACAAGTTTACGCGTGCGGCTGCAACACGTATGGGCAATTAGGAGTCGGCAATACAAGACGAAGCAGCACGCCGCTGCTCATCGAGGCTCTTGAGCACGTTCAAATTGCGTCAGTGACGTGCAGCTACCACCACTCTGTTGCAATCTCTGTGGATGGCGAGGCTTTTTCGTTTGGCCTGAACGACCATGGCCAACTTGGTGTTGGCTCAGTTCGCAACCAGGTGTCTCCTGTTTCCGTCTGTATGCCACTGGGTGTCAAGGTGCGGGCGGCCTCGTGCGGACAGCATCACACGATGCTACTGGGCGTTGACCGGAAGCTCTACTCGTGCGGGAGAAATCACAACGGGCAGCTCGGCCTCGGAACCAGGGGTCCCGTGGTCTTTCCCCAGCTGATCGAGGCATTGCAGCATGAGTTCGTGACGCAGGTGGCCGCCGGCTACAACCACACATGCGCCGTGCTTGAGGGTGGCCGGCTCTTTTCATTCGGATACAATCACCAAGGGCAACTGGGCATTGGAAGCACCGAGAGTGCCCCCCTGCCCGTGGAGGTTGAAGGGCTTCGAGGCCAGCGTGTGGTCAAGGTCTCCTGCGGGGCACACCACACTTGTGTGCTCACAGACGTCCCTCGCGTATGGGCCTTCGGCAGCAACTGCCACGGCCAGCTGGGACAGGGTGACACTGGCGAGCGCCTGCTTCCTGTCCCCGTGCTCTGGTTGGACGGCAAGCTGCTGGCCGACATTGCGTGCGGGTTTCATCATGTGATTGCGCTCACCTCCGATACCGCAGTGCCTGCGCTCGATGAGCGCAGTCTGCGGCCAGCTCCAGAGGGTGGGCGGTTCTACACGGACGGCATCTCCCTGTACGCGCACATGAAACCGGCAACAGCAAGAAAAGAGGCGCCAGATGCCGCGCCAGAGTCGAGTCCAGGTGCAGCAGAGGGCACTGGCAACACGCAACGGGCGAGTCAGGCGTCGTCAGAGTCCCCGGCGGAGGGCAATTTTGTCAGCCGAGGTTTTTCTTTGGACACGGGTGTGCATATCGCAGATGGGCGCAGCGCCCTCGACGCGCACCACGGTGGCGTGGTCTTCGATGGCGCTCTTGGTGTGTTGTGGGCCATTGCTTCTCCAGCCGCGGAGAGTGGCGAAATGCGCTCTGAAGATGGTGCGCACGCTACAGCAGCAGTCCGGGGCAGCAGTGTCGGGCAACACAGGCTGGAGCTGTATGCAAACATCGGGGAGCAAGCATCCACGTTCCTGGTCAAGGGCACGCCGCTCTCCAAGTTTCCGAGCATCGCCGAGGTCTTCCTGTCGATGCCAGAGCACTTTGTCTCGGAAGAAGCGTCTACGCGAGACGCGTCATCGGGGTCACTCATTCTGCTTGCACACCTCGAGATCATGTGCAGAAGCAGCACCTTCCCCTTCCCGCTCTCGCGCGCGTCAGCAGCGGCAGTGGACGCTGGGGGCGACGCTTGTCAGGATCCAGTCCCGCCTTGCAGGCGAGCTATGCTGACTGTTGATCCAGCGCACGAGGCAAGCATGTGGATACCGTGGTGCGTGGACCCTAGGCCGGAGACTTTCAGGGTGATCAAGGAGGTGCTGTCGCACTGCGTCGAGCACTTGGACGAGCCCACGTCGCTTCACCTGGCCCTCTTTACGCTGCGGCTGCTGCGCGCAAACATTGTGCACCTGCGCCGGGCGCTAGAAGCCGGGGCAGTGCAGGCCGAGGGATCTGCTCCCGTCGCCAAAGCCGGCCTTGTGTCAGACGCGGGGGCGCACGAAGGGTCGGCATCTGTGTCCCGCCAGCAGAGTGTGAGCGCGCAGGGGCCAAGCCCCGTCGCAGGTCGACCTTTGGAGGAGGAGGCCGCGGCAGATGACGGGCAGGCGACGGCGGCAGTCTTGCTACAGTGTCGCGAAGAACTCTCGCAGCTGCGCGTGATCCTGCGCAGCCTGCTCACCGGAAAGGCAGAGGTGATCAGTACGATACAATTCGAGTGCTGCCGAATCCTGGTGGAAGGTGCGTCGGTGTTTTCGCGAGACGACAAAGATCAGGTTGACGTTGTGCTCGATCTGCTCCAACGGTACATGCAGGACGAGACCATGTGCTCGGGCGAAAAACTGCTCACGACCATGTTTCTGGAGGCTGCTGCGCACAGCAACCAGTGTGCCGCCCTCCCGATCCCCCGTCCATTACCCCCGGCGAGTGCGGCGAACCAAGGCGACTCCCGAGCAGCCGCGCAGCAAGCTGACGGCGGGAGCGTCACGTCTGACCATGTTGCTGCACACGTCAACTCGCTCAAAGAGCTGCTGATGCTCCTCATCAAAATGTTGGCGCCTGGACATTCGTGCGCGTCCACTGGTGAGGCAGTGGGCGCGCGTAGCTCACCAGTTGGCGCGCGTACACCAGTGGGCGTGCGTAGCGTTGGCCACAACGGAGGTCGGATGGTAGCGCTGGCAGCGGATGTCTGCATGATCTTGTTGAAAGGCCTCGTGCGCTCAGTGCAAGAGGAGTGGGAAGCCATACGTGCCGTAAGTACCGGCTCTGCCAGCCATGAGGCCTCTGCGAGCCAAGAGTCTGTTGGGAATCGACTCCTTGTCCAATGTGTGTGCCCTCTGTTCGAGTACATCTTCGAGGTTGCAGCCACGGGAGGAACGAAGGAAGAGGTGCTCGAGGCCTCGGACGAGCAAGTGCGCTCGCCGGGCCCATTTTTCAGCATTGTTCTACCGTGGGTTGTCACTGCGTGCTTCCTCTTGGTATCAGACCGCACCTTCCGGTCCAGGATTCTTGCGCCCACCTCACGTCTTGCGGCAAGCACGCCGCTGCAGTCCCTGCAGGGTGCGGCCGAGGCAGAGCAAGAGTCCGAAACGGCCCTGCACGACGCGGTTGTTCTCGAGTCCTCTCATCCTTACCAGGCCTCGGAGCGCGAGATCTTCCACGTGACTGTGCCGGGCGCGTCGTTTCTGACAATTGAGTTTGATTCCAACTCGGACTTGGCATCGGGGGATTATGTGCAGGTCTTTGCGGACGACGTGTGTAAGCAGGCGGTCTCCGAGAAACTGTCTCTACGGCGCAGCGTCTCAACGGGGCACTCTTTGCCTATGCTGCTCGTCAAAGGGTCATCTTGCAGCATGAGCTTTGAGTCTATCAGTGCCAACGCGGGCCAGCGATGGGGATTCCGGTGTCTTGTCAGCGGGCACACCTGCAACGGCATGGCCCCAGCGTCGACACCGTGGCACTCCTACGTCACCAGAGCGTCGCTCTTGCTTTCGGCCCAGATTGCAGCAGCACTCTTCCGAGAAAGCACCAGGCCGCAGCAAACCAGACTAGGAGTTGACGAGAAGGCTTGTAAGGTGTTTGCGCGTGGAATTCGCGATCTTCCAGCGTCGCTGTGCGACAACGCGATCCCGGCGTCGAACGCGGTCATCATTGAGAAACTGAGACACACGGGAGCGTCTGATTCGAACAGCACGCGGGGCATGGTGGACAGGCAATGCGACAGCGCAGTGCGTGCGCGGCTTGCGAGTCTGGTGGGCCTGCGTTTGGGTAGTGAGGATGAACAGGAGCTGGCACCGCAGGTGCGCATGCGACGCGAGGCAGTTGACCGCGCGCAGACAGTTGTATTTGCCACCCTGGCATCCGCCGTAGGGTACGAGGACCTGCAGGAGATGTCTCAGGACGATGCAAAGGTGCTGTGGGCAAACGCAGCCAAGATCCAGAATCATGTTGCACATGAGATGCAGCGCCTGAAAAGTGAATGGATGGCTGCGGGTGACGAGGACGACAGCTCTGCGGAGCAGCTGTCGCAACGAGCGCTGGACGAGGTCCTGGAGGCGCTACGAGCAAAGGCGCACCTGGTGGTTGCGTTTGCGAGGCGTACTGCAGACAGAGGTGTGCGGCTGCAATTGCCGCAGCATGCCGCGCAGATGGAGGAGGTATTGTCTTTTCTGACAGCGCAGGTCGAGGCGCGACATGTTGTCGGCGAGATGCTTGCACGACGCAGGATCATGGCTTTGCAGGCAGAGGCAATGCGAGGCTTCTGTGCTGCCCTGAATTCTCCACGAGCCGACGATGATTTGCGGAGCGACGTGCTGCGACTGCTGAGCGCAGAGATGGATGCAAACAGCCTGGAAACGACCTGTCTGTCTGAGGAGAGCTTGTGCCGTGAATTGCTGAGCCAGATGCATGCGCTTATGCAGCAGCAGTCCGACGTGCTGCGGGCGGGGTCTGGCAGCCGGCTAATGCTGTCTTACGCGGGCTTGCTAGCCAAGGTGTGCATGCGCTCTGAGCCACAGTCGGCGGTCGACTTTGGCAGCGCTATCAGCGTCCTCTCGGACATTTGCGGGTTGAAAGAGCAGGCGCCGGTCCTGGACGAAGTAACGGCTGCCAACGGCTCCTTCGAATTCATCACAAGTGGCGAATATCCGGCCGCGGACGGTGCAAAATTAGTTGGCCAGTACCTCTGTCGTGTCAAGGTTGTGCAAGTCCTCGAAAAACAGCAGGCTACCGTCAAGATGACGGCGGCGCCCCACTTGGAGATACGTGAGGTTCCGCTTTCGAGCCTCCGGGCCATCGACGAGCCCGAAGCCGCAAGGCGAGATGTCGAAGCCGCAAGGCAAGATGTCCCAAAGCCAGCCCCTGGCGATGCCGTGCAGGTTTACGTCATGCCGTTGGAGGCAGGCGCGGCGCAAGGCGAGCCGGAGGGCGTATGGTTCCAAGGGGTTTTGGTGCAGTGGTGTGGAGAGGAGGCCGAGGTGGAGCTGAAGCTGGAACAGCCCAAGAGCTTGAAGGTGCGCGTGAGCGGCGACAGGCTGCGGAGACACGCGCCCTGGCAGCGCCCGCCCTCTGTTACCGTGAGCAGGGATCTGTGCTCCAAGGCTGCGCTTAGCGTGTCCTCTGCGCCAGCGCATGCGGCCAAGCTGCTGGACGGGAACTTAGATACCTACTGGCAGAGCGACGGGTCTCGCCCGCACTGGATCCAGTTTGCCTTCCCCAAACCAGCCAAGGTCCAGCGAGTTTTGCTGTTCCTGGACTACGTCAAAGATCGCTCGTTCACGCCAAAGCGAATCACGGTCAAGCTTGGCTCCACCCCGAGTGAGCTTGCGCAGGTATCCGAGTTCCACAACAGGCAGGGCCTGGAGGGATGCTGGGTCAACGTGCTGCAGTCGAGCGCGGCCGGCAAAGAGTGTCAGTATCTCCGGATCACCATCCACGAAAATCACGACAGCGGGTGCAACAGCCGGGTGCGCGGGGCAAAGCTGGTTGCCTCATGGTCAGAGGACCTGGGGACCTCAGAGTCGAGCGTCAAGAGCGCTGTTCGCGTTGCGGGTGCGGCCCAGCAAGTCCTGCGCTTGGTGTCCTCCCACGTCCTCTCGCCCCACGCGTTGCCTTCGTCGCAGGACAGCTGCGTGGCGCGTTCACATAGCGTCGCAACAGTTCAGCTCAACGGACTAGAAACTGCGTGCATGGACTGCCTGTGGCGCAATCTGGCGGCTGCTGTCGGTGTGCCTGCAGAGAGTAGTGCGTCTGCGGGTCTAAACCCTACTCTGGATGGCGCTTGCAATCTGCCGACTATTGCCGACGAAAAGGCTTGCAGCGAGTGGCTCGAATTCCTCAAGAGGGCCAGTGGCAGCCATGTGGTGAGCAGCTACCTGTGCCAGGGCGGTGTGATGCGCGTGCTCCTCATGCTCGTCTGCATGGGCACCACGCCGCTGCAGTTGTCGGTGCTGCAGCTGCTCCGGTCGCTGCTGCCGCGCGTGGAATACTCGGAGGGCAGCCATGGTGCCCTACTCCAAGTCATTTTCAAGACCACGGGCGTGGCCTTGTGCTGCAAGGCCCTTCCTGTCCCCGCCGGCCCTGCTACCTCTGATGCGCCCGCCGCATCCCCTGCACCCAAGTCCAAGCCCGTCCACTGGTCTGTGGGTGTTGAGGGCGTCTACCTCCTGCGGGCGCTGCTCAACTCGCATGCGTGGAAAAGCGTCGTGGAAAGCTGCTTAACGTCTCGCCTCGAGAGCATATGCGAGCTGGAGACGAACCGCGAGGGAGTACACGACGCCGTCGCCGCGATCGCAGTGCAAGGGGTGCCTGTTGATCGGCTGCGCGTGGGTGCCCTAGTTGGCACCAGTGTGGTGCAGGACGCTGTGCTGGAGTCGGACGAGGCAACTGTGGTGGGGACTGTGTCCGAGTACAATTATGATTGCTCGATGGTGAGGATTCGAACCTTGAAGTCTCCGGCGTCAGAGTTTGAGGCGCACGTGTCGCACGTGCAAGTGGTGGATGCGGTGCCTTTCACACCGTGTCCAGCATTGGTACCAGCTCTTGCAGCTGCCTTGGAGGCGATTGACAGGTGCTGGGGGGCGATGCCTTCAAGAGAGGCAAGCGAGGGTCAAGACGCGGACACGGACACGAGCGGCGGCTCGAGCAACGCAGGCAGTGCGGAGTGGGAGATGAGCTTGTCACAGATGCGCCTGATGGCGGTCGAGGCTTTGAGCGCGCAGGTAGCTTCAGCTGAGGGTGCTGGGTTGTGCGTGTCAGCAATCAGGGACGGGCATGAGCCCATTTTCTACCGGCTCGTGGAGTCGGCGGGCGTATCGCAAACACCGGCATTTACTTGCAAGCTGCCTGCCTCGTTTGACCTCAGTCGCATCGAAAGTGCTCTCGTAGAGAGAACCTACATGTGTGCCCTGCTGGGGGACGAGCGCATCGGAATGCGCAGGCAAGAATCTTCGGCGGAACACGAAGTCGCCTCCCCATCCAGCCGACAGAGTGAGGAGCAACGGTTAGGCGAAGAGCAACGGCTGGCAATGGCCATGGACCTCATGGCGCTGGGCTACAATTTGCGCCTGTGTCTTGTGGCGCTCCAGCTCAACGGTGATGACCCGCAGGCAGCGGCGCCGTGGCTCCTCGACTCCTCGCAGCAGTATCTCGATAGCCACCCCGAGCTGCTCGTTCAAGATGACTTGCCCGTGGAGCGCGACCCGTCTGGGCTGCCGGAGTCGGGAGAGGAAGACAAATACTGCCACGACTACTTGACATTGCGGGGAGGGGGAGGGGAGGGTTTTGAGCCTGAGGAGTTTGCGCCCCAGTGCGCGCGCACGCGCCTGCGGCAGGAGCATGTTGGCGTAGGACAGATTCTGCAGGTGCGGGAGGGCGACGAGGTAGGCGGCTCGACGCAGGCGGTGGAGGCTGCGCTGGTCGGGCGCTGCGGGCTGGTGCTTGCCATTGACAAGGAATTCAAGTCTGCTTCTATGCGCTGGGGCATACTGGGCTCGTACGGGCGGCCGCAGCCAGTGTCGTCGATCCCATTGCGTTGCTTGTGCAAGCCAGACGAGTGCACTGTGCGCTCTCTGTGCCTGGCCATGTCTCTTGCCGGCGACGACCTCTACGCGGCCCTGACGCGGGTCCGCCATCGCATGTTCATGGTTGCGGCTCGCAAGGCTGTGGCGAGGATCGTTGCCCACCAGCCGGCCGAGGATGCAGAAGCTGCACCTCTGGCCGGTGATAGGCTTGCCGAGCGCGAGCACAACTTGTGTCGCGTCGTGGCGCTGCACGAGTGCAGGGTCGGCGGCACGACTCTCCGTGTGCCCGACGCACCTCATAAACTTGCCAGGCTGCTGTGCGGGAGGAGCAAGGCGATGGCTGCGGCCGGAGGCAAGAGTAACGCCGACGGCGCGGGCGAGGATGGCTTGACAGCGGCAGTGCGCGCGGCGTTGACGCAGTCGCTGGTCGACGGCCTTTCTCAAAGCGCCGCAAAGTTGGAGGACGTGAAACGGGTAGAAGAGTCGTCGCACCCGATGGTGGGCGAGACGGACAGCAACGTCAAGACGGTGACGCTGGCGGGCGAGCAAGGCACGGCCGTGTCCGTCATGTTCGACGTGCGCTGCCACCTGTCGGGGAATCAGAAGCTCCAGCTTTTCCTCGACGCTGACTGCACGGACTTGGTCGCGACGTGCAGCGGCAAAGGCTACGCCTCCTTTGCTCCCATCATCGTCCCCTGCAACAGCCTCTACATTCGTGTGACCGGTAGTAGCAGCGAGTCATGCTGGGGATACCGCATGCTGCTGACGCCGCTGACCCTGCTGGACGTGGGCGTGCTCGAGTGGAGCGTGACGTGCCTGATGCGCCCCAGCCTCCTGTCAGCGCCAGACTGCAAGCACCTCGTATTGAGCCTCTTGAACTTTCTGACAAGCTGCAGAGTCGCGTGTCCTGTGCGCATCGATGTCGCTCGCACGCTTGTCCGCGTTCTGCGCTCGTGCACCGATCTGGGGAGCAAGTGCATGGCGTCGGCGACGGGTGTGGGGAGTGGCGAACATGGCAACACACATGGCAACACTGTCGACGACTCGATGGTGCGCTCGGCGGTCGAGGAAGTTGGGGCGTATGCACTGGGGGAGGTGCGTGCTCGCCTCAGCAAGGAGGAAGAGCCTGGCAAGGCGCACTGTGTAATGCTGCAGGTGATGATGGAGGTGGTGGCCGCGTGCTCGGTCATATCTTGCGGGTTTGAGCCCCGCGTGAGCCAGGTCCAAGACCGCGTGTCCGGCCAGACGGGCGGTGACGGTGAGGTGGGGCAGCAAGATGGCAAGGATGCAGCTGTGTTTTCGTGGGTGGACAAGACGGCCGACGTCAAGGCCTGCCGCGACGAGCTGGAGCATCTTGCGAGTTTTGTGCAAGAACGCGGGCTCAAGACGCGCGAGGTCGCTCTCGCGCCCTTGCCTTCCGAAATGCCGGCCAGCGACGAGATCGGGATCCTGCTCTCGCTCGCCATGGATTCGCTGACCCATGGCAAGCCCATGCCGACACGCGTTGATGCGCTCCTGTGCGAAGCGTGGCTCGCGATGCATCACTCATATGCCATCAGGGAGAGTGCCCAACACCCCTATCAGAAGGGCACGGAGGAGAGCGGTTCGGTCGCATTCCAAGGCGCGGCGCGGCTGCATGTCATGATGGATGCGCGCTGTGCGACAGACTCTGACGATTTCCTTGTTTTCTATCGCTCGGACCCGGATGCGGCGCAAGATGTGGAGGCGGCCGCTGCTCAGGCCAGAGCGCCTGCGGACAAGGTGGCGGGTTTCAGCGGGCCGTTTGGCGCCGTGCGCGGTGGACTCGATGCGCATCCGCGCATCGTGGTGGAGGGCGACACGCTTTTTTATACGTTTACGGGCAAACGGGCCTCAAATTGGGGCTACCGCTTCATTGTGTGGCCTGAGTATGCGGCCAAGGATCGCGCGGTCTTGCTGCAGGATGACCGCCAGCTGCTGGAGCAAGCCGTCGCTGCTTTGCCTGCCTGCTCTCAGCAGCTCGATACGGCGCTCATCCACCTGGTCAATTGAAATCACCGGCACCTGGGCCCCGGCTCCGTGGCATGCCCCGTCTGCTGCTTCCTGCCACACAAATTTGATTTGACGAGTCTTGGCATGGCAGCAGAGGACTCGCATGCCCTCACGTCGGCAAGCGTGCATGCGGCCACTGCTCGGCAAGAGGCTGATCCTGCTGGCTGCACTAGCCATGCCAACACATTGCCCTTGGCCCTTGTGAGGTTTCGGCTCTCGATACTGCTGGTCCTGAACAGCAAGCTACTGCACCCGATGCTGCGTCTCATTGACCTTTCGCTCGCGCATGTGCCGGGTACACTCGCGCACACGCTTGCAAGCTGGCGCGAGCTGGTCTGCGAAGATGTCAAGTACAGCCACTTGCAGCGGGTCTTGTCCATGGCAACTACCGCGCAGGAGAAGCTGCTCGTGGTGATCGACCGGCGGGCAAAGCGGCCTGTGCTGGAGCAGTTGCAGGTCCAGCTCGGCCGAGTGCATGCCTCGCGCCTCCGCCATCCAGACATGGCATTCCTGGTGCAATTTGTGGGCGAAGGCGCAGAGGGCTTCAACGGGCCCTACCGCGAGTGCCTGAGCTCGGTGTGTGACGAGCTGCAGTCAGCGCGCGTGGCGCTGCTCGGTCTGTGCCCCAACGGCTCTGCTGGCGGCACCGCACCAAATCAGGACAAGTTTATTCCCCGCCCCTCAGCCGATACCCCAGACAGCATGGCTGCTTTCCAGCTCTTGGGCCGCCTACTGGGTGTTGCTCTCTGGACATCTCTACGCCTGGATCTGCACATGCCTCCCTGCTTCTGGAAGCCGCTCGTTGGACAGGTTCGCGCGCTGATCGCTGTGTGTTTATCCGTCCGCCTACGATTCTTTGTCTTTTTGTGAGAGACTGGTGTACTGTGTTGGGCGTTGCCGGGCGCCTGGCGTGTAAACAGCTCGCATCCGCACCACTGCGTTGGTTGACCCTGTGGCGTCGGTGCTTTGGCTGTGTTGTGCAGCGGGTGGACGCAGAGGACCTGCGTCTCGTCGACGCGCACGCGTTCCGTTTGTTGCGGCAGCTGGCTGAGGAGGATGTGGGCGGAGCAGACGCCGCAGAGTCGGCGCTGCTGGTGGAGCAGCTAGCAGGACGCTTTGAGATTTCGCTCAGCGATGGCGCGGTTGTTCCGCTTTGTCGCGGCGGCAGCGACCGTCCTCTTACGCAAGAGAATCGCTTTGAGTTTTCTCGCCTCGCCCTCGAGACGCGGCTGCATGAAGCCCGTGCGCAGATGGATGCGATCCGCTCTGGCTTGTCGTCGCTCGTGCCGCCCTCGGCCCTGCAGTTGCTGGACTGGCGTGAATTGGAAGCGCTCGTGACTGGGCCGCCGGAAATCGATTTAGCTCTGCTGCGCGAGCATACGGTGTGCCGCGGAGGCGACAAGGGGGAGGAGACCGTCGTCGAGCGGCTCTGGGAGGTCCTGTAACTCGATACACGCCACGCACGCAACGCATGCAGCGCACGCAGCGATGCGACATTGCATGCTTACATCCGTGCTCACGCGCGCGCACGTGCGCGTGGAGCTTGCCTAGTCGTGTGCGCATGACATTCGTTGACGGAAAGATGGATGGAGACCAGGTCCTGGAGACTTTTTCACACAAGGACCGAGGAGCGTTCCTGCGCTTTGTTTGGGGGCGTAGCCGCCTGCCTAGACCGTCCGACTTTACAGAAGTGTTCAAGATTCACGTCTTGCCCGCCGGCGACGACAGGTGTCTTTGTGTGTATCTCCGTTGTCATGTGGTTGTGTGACAGTGTCGCAGTGCTGGCTCATCTCAACGGGCTCCCCTCATTTTCGACGCCGGGAAAAGCGACAATGCCATAAAAAATAAGGGGAGTCCGTTGGTTAGGCCAGGGGAACCGTGTGCAAGTCGGGATCAGGTTTTACGGCTGGTAAATTGTGTGTCCTTTCTCTCGGTAATCTGTGGTCTGACACGGTGATTCATGCTTCTTGCCGGCCGAACTCGCGCAGGCTGCCCAAGGCGGACACGTGCTTCTTCACTCTACACTTGCCGGCATACTCGACGAGTGAAGTTCTGCGCGAGAGAATCATGTATGCAATCCGTCATTGCACAGACATGGATGCAGATGCGCTGCACGCAACCCACCTCTCGCACACCGCAGCGGGAAGGTCGGCCTTGGGTCTGTGAGCAACAGCCCTCCGCGGATTTTCGAATCTTTGTCGAGTAAGTAAAGATGCTTAAAACTTCTTCATGCTTTAAAATGAGGATTGTCCGCCGCTGCACGGCTTAAGGTTTTGCGTTTTACGGTTTAGGGTTTAGGGTTTAGGGTTTAGGGTTTAGGGGGTTTAGGGTTTAGGGTTTTTGGGTTTTAGGGTTTTAGGGTTTAGGGTTTAGGGTTTAGGGTTTAGGGTTTAGGGTTTTTATACGTTTACGGGCA
>Ga0115006_10001494_pt1 | contig 14628 bp, 12 predicted proteins | sample ArcOceMetagenome_3_FD_88943 | JGI IMG/M metagenome (GOLD analysis project Ga0115006, IMG submission 88943) | Marine eukaryotic phytoplankton communities from Arctic Ocean - Arctic Ocean- Svalbard ARC20M Metagenome | ecosystem: Environmental > Aquatic > Marine > Oceanic | place: Arctic Ocean...
CGTACTTGTCTGCAATGTTCCCAAATTTTTCGGTGCTGTACTTCTTCTTGACCGCGACGAGCTGTCTCCTGCTCGCAGTGACGGGCTCCTCTCCCACCTTCTTAGCAATCAAACTGGCGCACTCGACGATCTCCTCCTCAGAGTATCCACTGTAATCCTTGAGGTTGGTGGGGAAGCCTGTGCCGCTTCCAAAGTCCTCATTGTTAAAAGCGAGGTAAACGGCGGCACAGCTGACGAGACTGGGCTCGAACCTAAGCATGTCGTGCTCCTGTAATGTCCTCTCGGTGTAATAGTGGCTGGCTGTCTTGACTAGTTGGTTAGCATCGAGGATGCTGAGGTATCTCATGAGGAAAGGGTAGGCAGTCGGCACAGTGATGTGGAACTTTAGAGTCTCTAACATGTCCTGTTCCATGTCGAGGACCTCCTGACGTGTGTAAGCGTTGTCTGTAATGTAAACGCAGTCCCTGACCTCAGGTGGATAGATCTGCGATGAGCGAAGCAAATCGCGGAAGGGGTTGGGATGATGGGTGAGAATCATTGCAGTGGTCGGGGAGGGGGTGTGTCTTGTACGAAAATACGGGCGTGTACAATTTTCGTTCCCAAGGCTAATGTTATCAACTCGTCACTCCGCTCTTCGCTCCTCCTCACCTCCTCGTACTTGCAAGCTATAAGGAGGGCGGTGACGCCAACGAGCTGCAGCTTGGCCCTAGGAACGGGCTTTAGCTCGCAGTACCTGTCGATGACATTAACGCACAGGTAGAGCGTTTCAGGAACTAGCTTAAACTTCATGTGGACCTCTATGAGCCAGTCGATAAGGATGGCCCGCATTTTAGAGTTGATGTCCGCCTGGTTGTCCATATAGGTACCGGGGCAGTTGTCAGGTTGGGCCCTGAAGAGGTGCTGGTACATATCCGTGATATAGTTGGCGACGAGGAGGGGGTCGGCTAAGTCTTTCCTGTCAAGCACACAGACGTCGTCAGAGTGGGGTTTCTTGTCGTACCTAAGACGGTGTTCCAGGGGCATGGCAGTAGAAGAGGACGAAGGTGGTGTATCAGAAGATTTCATGGCTTCTTCTGACTTGAATATTTCAAAATCATAAATAGGTGTGGAGGAGGAGGACGAGGCGGACGTGGTTCCCTTAGCTGAGGACGAAGTGGATGTCGTCGTGGAAGCCTGCGATGAGCGAAGCGAATCGCAAAAGGGGTTGGGATGATGGGTGAGGCGAGGAGCGAAGCGACGAGTGGAAGATTGTTAGTTATGTAGGAAGGTGGTATAATGCTTTTGCTGTCGCTTCGCTCCAGCCGTCCTTCGCTCCTCGTCCAATCTCACCTTTGTGGTGGTGGTTGCTGAACCAGTCTGTCTAATAACATTTCTCGAAGTTGGAGGGGGAGGAGGGAGACCCATGAGGGACGACGATTTCGTCTCTTCAGACTAGAAAGGTGAGAAGAGTCAGCGGGCGCGGAAAGGTTTGTTAGTTATTACAGGAACTTGACATTTCATGTTGTCAATTCCTTCCAGTCCCTCCTTGTACGAGCCCTGCTCACCTCCTTTTTAACCAAGGGGTTCGAAACCTCGCCCTTCTGGGACGATCTAGATACCCACTGATCCTCACTCTTCGAAACCTTTAGCTTCTTGGCGTCTGATGGGCCTCCTTGACTGGACTTGGTCGGCACCTTCATGTCGGAAGCAGACCGCTTGTTGTTCGACACATCGCCCTGAGACGGAGGAAGAGAGCGGCGGTTAGAAAAGGCAAATAAATAACGAAAAAGCCCAAAACGTCTTATTGGGCACCACTTCACTGCTCTGATTTTGAACCCCCCGAGGGGGAACAGTGATGGTTGAAATATTGAACCATAGAGGTTTTATGATGACACCTATCTATGACAAGGGGGAAGGATCTACTCACCAAAACCGGGCGACCGGACTGTTTCGATCTGAGGCGCATCTTCATTTCCTTTAAATCAAGATCAAACAGAGAGAGGGGCGGGGGGAGTAGAGTGAGGATGAAAATCACTTATTAAACGACACCTTGACCTTGGATCGGTAAAATTATTAGCTATTACGAGATCTATCTACAAGATTTATCATATCATTACAATCAATGTCAAAATACGTCGCCACAACATCGACAATTTGGGGTAACAAGAGTTTCGGTCGTTGGTCCCCTTTTGTTTGCTTACCAATATTTCTACAATGAGGAAGTTTACGCCGTTAAAAATTGAATCTAGATACTAATGAAGATACAGAGGAGGCTAGAAAACGAAAATAAGAAGAATTGCCGGTAGGATATAAGGAAGGATCTGTGGTCTTTACAAACAAGGCAAAAGCAAGGTTTTCAAGGGATTGGAGCCACTTCCTATATGGAGTTGTTCCTACACCACAAAGGATTCGCGACGTTTCAAATTTTATACACAAGTACGCTTGGTTACAATGCATGGAGTGAGATAGTTTATTGCGTAATATTTGACGTATGAATTACAAATTAGGTCAAATATATTCATTTTAAACTTAATCAGCCCTAAACGAAGGCGACGAAACGGAGAAAGAAACATTTGCCTCTCTTTATATTGAAAGACGTTGACTGTGCATCTCTTCGAACCGCAATACGCAAAAACATCTTTTCTCTCCGTCATTTTCTTGGCTCGCCTCGCCCAAACCTTGCACCTCCTTCAAAAATCCTTCCCCGTTTCAATTCTCCCCTTCCAGCCACCTTAAACACTCGATAGTCCCTTAAACTTTGACAATAACCCGTAACATCTCAAGGAGCCTTCCAAAATAATAATGTCGAGCTCAGCTGATGACTCTCCTCTCCCCCTTGGACCATCAATGTTGATAGATGACTCTACAATACTCTATAATGATGATTTTGCTCTTGAATCAATCAATTATAATCTATTTGATGGCGATTTCGGAGTTAGTACCCTAGATTCTGGGTTCATAGGCGTGCTCGAGAGTCCCAAGGGGCCTCAATTTGAGACATCACAGACTCTGGGCGGTGGAGTTGACAGTGACGCTAGTGTTTCTGAGGTTCCTCCTCATTCAACACCCACACCATTTTCTATCATGTCTTCGTTCGTTGCAGCTTCCAAGGCCATGCCTCCCCTGGGAAACTTGGAGCGCCCTTCGACGTCGACTTATCAGGTGAGATTGGACGAGGAGCGAAGCGACGAGACGACAACACATTCGCAAGCGAAGAAAATTGCACACGCTCGTACCTCCGTATAAGACGCACCCCCTCCCCAACCACCGCAATAAATCTCACCCATAATCCCAACCCTTTTCGCGATTCGCTTCGCTCATCGCAGACTTCCTTAACTACCGTAATACCACAAACTCCCTCAACGATAAATTACGAGTCCTTATTCTCGTCGGGCAGAAATAGTTCCAAGTCTTACAAGAGCAGGAAGAATTCTGTGGCTCGGGGCGACCAACCCCCGCCCACCCCCTCCTCAACCCTCTTCAACCCGAACGATAGATCATGGCTGAAAGCCTTCGACTCAGACGATGAGGAAACAACTACACTCACTCCAATGGACGGTTATTATGTTCGTCCTTCTCAGCTTCCTCTCAACCTTCCTGACTTTGAGGTGAGGCTGGCTGGAGCGAAGGACGGGAGGAGCGTAGCGACGACCCTATGCTGCATATCACTGTAACTAACAACCTTCCACTCGTCGCTTCGCTCCTCGCCCATCGCAGGTCCCAAACACACCCTCCCTCAACTCCTTGGGCTCCTTCACCCCAAGCTCCACCTTTTTCATGTCGGAGGTCGAATCTCTTCCCGCCCTCTCTTCAAACACATCCAATCCCCACCACGCTTTCCCCAACTCAATGACGACCGCCGAGTACACTTCATCAAATACCTTCTTTCCCCCACAGATATCCAGCATGACTTCGACTTCCGGCATGGTTCGGGACGACCTCAAGATGTCGTTGGCTCGAGGTTCTCCCATACCTCCGCCTTCGCACCCCATGTACCATCTCCCCCCCCCCGCAATGTCCCCCAGCTCTGACTTCCCCCCAGCGGACTTCCCTCTTAATCCTAACCTAAACGCACCTTCCACCTCGACACTCCCAGGAGTCACTCTCCCTTACACGTCTACTAACAAGCGGCGCACCGAATTCCCCCCTACGTCTACCTTTGACGTTGCTGAAGAAAACGACACACCACACCCCCTCACCTCCACGGGGGAGAAGAAGGACAAGAAAGGTGGGATTTGGCGAGGAGCGAAGCGACGAGCTGGCAACACAATTGCAAGTAGCAAAAACCACACACACTTGTACCTTCGTACAAGACGCACCCCCTCCCTAACCGACGCAGTAATTCTCATCCCTAAAACTAACCCTTTTTGCGATTCGCTTCGCTCATCGCAGCACTCGCAAGCGAGGCTTACGAGAGGAAGAAACAGAGAGCGAAGGAGGGCAGAATCAAGCTGAACGAGTCCATCGAGCAGCTCGCCATTGCCATCTCGAACGCACAGGCTACATGCATTGGACACATGAAGGCCTCCGAACACCTCGCCATCGTTAATTCTGATCTATCCTTATTCACTCAGTCCTCACCCATAGTGCAGCAGGCGAATCGAGTAACGGAGGTTGCCTCGAAGGCAAAGAAATGGGATCGCCCCACCTTCATAGGCATCGCGGCAGAGCTGATCCATACTCTTAATGACCAGTGTGATACTCTTTACCACGACATCTACAATTTGAAGCAGCACCAGCAGCACCTAAAGTCTTCCCTTCCTGCCACTCCCGCTTCTGCAGCTTCAAATCCTCTCGCAAAACCATCAAATTCCTCCAAGCGCCAGCGGACAGCTACAGAAAATGAGGCGACCCTTCCACAAGCATCCTACGGCCCGGCCGGCACTTTCAGCCCACTTTTATCTTGCACGTCCGCCTTCCAAAATTTAGTATACTTCCTGACTCCCGCCTGCCTCACAAACATGAGGAAACTTGGCAGAACATTCCGTTACGCTTCTGCCCTACAGTCAGATCAGACCTACAGGCAACTTTCAATCGTTCGCTTTGGTTCAAAAATCAAAACCTCCAACATCGGCCGGATATCAATTCCTTGGATCGACAAATACAAACTTTTGGTGTCAAGGGACACCCTCCCCTTTTCAGAATTCTTCCCCAACCCCATGGGGTCATCAAGAAAATGGTCGTCGATGTCGCCGTCATTGTCAGCCTCAAATTTTCCCTCTGCATGGGTCTCATTAGTGACGAGGAGCAACGGAGAGACGAATCGTGCCGTCTTGCAGGCCGATCAGCAGTACAAGGCCATGCCCATTGTCCTCCTCCGAGTCCTCATTCAGAACACGACAGCAAAACAAATCACAATTCGCGACCAACTTATCACAGTCGAAGTTCATTCATCATTTTGTCCATCCTTCATCGAAGTACGCTCGGACCCCCGCTTGGGTAAGAGCTACTTCTCCTTAAGTGGGAAAGTTTACAACAAGGTGCAGCCTGACAGATCCATAGTTCTTAAAATATTTGAATCGGTCATATTACAAGTCCACGTGCACGCAACGAACTGCGGAAATGAAGCAAAATTTCATGTCGCGGCAAAGAAGATGAGCCTGATGCTTGATGTTGACGGAGAACAAACAAACGTTGACATCGAACTCGATGGACATGCAAGAAACAAAATGAAAAGCAGATAACACACAATACTCAAGCAGATAATTCATAAATCGAGTTCTTCATACATGATAAACCATCTTTGTTTTTTATCATCCACCTCAACCCCGTATACCAGAAACAAATCACCAACCGAAGGGACTTCCAAACTTCTCCCTGCCACTCAGACGTGGCTGAGGACTGCACCTGTAAACATACCCAGATCCCTTACCACCAAGTCCCTTCGGAAGCTTGTAGTGGCCGGGCCCTGGTATGTTTTCCTGCACGATTCTGCTCCCAATAGGGGCCTGCTCCCTGCCCGAATGCGCAAACTTGATGTTACTGAGTGTTTTCTTCCTCGAGTCGACCTGGGCATCACACGCACCAATTCCGCACCCGTACTCTCCAGGACCTACGTCAGCAGTCGAGACGAGAATGAGAGGAGGCCTCTTGCCCCTGCCAAACTTTCCAGGCATGAAGTTTCTCTTCGTCGAAAGGACCTGCTTTTCGCAAGACGATTGGAGCCTGTAGGCTCCAGGTCCGGGTTCTGTGCCTCTGTCTTTCTCCTTCAGCCACCGACTCTTGGGAATAGAGTATTTGGGGGGGTTCCTCTCACGATCATTTACAATCCTTGACTTGTAGTGACCAGGTCCGGGCTCCATGATGGTCGTTGTGTCCTCAGCCTTGGTCATCGGCGAGCCGAACTTCTCCCTAGACCTCAGGCTAAACTGAGGGGCAGTCCTGATCTTAGACTCAGGAAAGTTGCCGAGGACAGTTGTTTTTATGGAGTAAGCTCCAGGCCCTGGAGCCTCAGCCGTCGTCTCGTTGAGAGGGGGACGGGTAGAAGTTCCAAACCCAATGGCAGGCTGGGACTTGTGCGTAGCGTAAAAACTATCCATGAGTGAACGGCCCAGCTTAGCCACCCTCCCAGTGTGGGCCTTGCCAGTCTTATTGGGGCTACCCCCGCCGGTGTCCATCATCAGGTCGGTCGCGGACTGACTAGTTTGCATCATGATGGCCTATAAACGTCGTAAAAAAATCGTTAAGGAACAGTAAAGGCAAGGGAGGGAGAGACGCGGGGTTGGGGGGTGACTTTCTTTGTTGGGTTTCAAGAAGGTCTAGACGCGGATTCAATGAATCACGGTGGAAATAAATCTACGAAGATACTAAGGGAAACCTCTAAGAAGATAAAATGTAACGACCTTGTGACTTGTTGCTTTTGTTCTCCAACTCCTGTTTCATGAAATCGGCGTCGGTTGCCAACAGCGCTGAAAGAGTTTTAGGCAAAATCTACGATGCCGAAAAAGGGCAAAGTAGATCCTGATGCTGAGCCTGAGGTTCCTTTGGACGAGGAGGGTAACCCTATTGACGACGTGGCCATAAACATCGTCGAAGATGCCCTCTGTGAGGAGTTAATCCCTGTACTCTTAGACGAGGCCATCGTGGCTATTCATGATGAAAGGATTGCTGAAATAACTGTTCCGTTCGCGGCAAGCCTTGCGCTGAATAATACAGTCCGTGTCGCGGCCTGGTCGGACCTGGGTAGGGATTTCGGGTCGCAGGAGGCCCAGGATGAGGACTCCTTGTTGTGGTCAATTGAGGCGGAGCCCTCTCCTTCAAGGGTTGACGCGTGGGCGAGGGGTTCGGTTCCGACCAAGGCGAAGAAGAAGACCGAAACATTCTCTTCCATCGAGCACATGAAGGGCAGCGTCTCTCCTGGTGCCATGAGCGTCAACAGTAGGTCCTCGAGGGGCAAGTTTTCCCACAGAACTGGTAGCAGGGGGGGAAAGCGCCCACACGGAATGTCTCCTAACGATTTCACACCGATCGTGGTCTCAATAGACTTAGACCAGGAGGACGCAATGACAGATGGGAAGCTGAGAGGTGTTAAGAGTGACGCCGGCACCCTCATGGATGGCAAGGGACAGGGCGACGCTGAGTTGTTGAGGGCGCTCAAGGTCGACAAGGAAAAGAAAATGGCAGAGATCCGGAAGCAGAAGGAGAAGGAAATGGCAGATAACGCCGAGAATGTTGCCCACGAGACTCTCATGAAGCAACTCAACGGGAAAGATTACACCATAGACGACGACGGCTCAGTAATCCTCGTCGAAGTGCCTGATTCGAAGGCCTTGCCCCCACCAACCGGTTTTAAGGTAGACTCATCGGTTTTCGACGTCATGGAAGAAGAATCCTCACCAGGAGGCAGGCGAACTCCCAACAGTCGGAGGGGGAAGAGGGGAAAAAAGAAGCCCGGAAGCAGCCAGAAGAAGAAGAGAGGAGATCAAAGTTTTTTTACCGTCTCCAGCACTGCGCAGCCGGCCTTAGTGTCGACAATGACAATCTCAGCAGGTGTTAGTTTGAAGGAGGGGAGGAGGGGGAAGAGTGGCCCCGAGGTGACAGGTGGTCCTGGTAAAATGTCCAAAAGGGAGTACGACGATCGAAAGAGGCGGGAAGAAGAGAGCTACTACGCATCGATTGGGGGCAGCACGTACGCTGGAGATAGCATTGATCTCGACAGTCAAACCGTGAGCACAAATGAGTCTCTGACCTTGGACGGTACCGAGGCCATGAGTCCTCGGCCGGAATCAGAGCCCAAGGTTTTCTTGGGAGAGGTTGATAGCCTGGCTGGAGCCAAAAAAGCAAAGAGGAAGGTCGAGACACCGGAACATGTCAAGGAAAGTGCTCATGATAAACTCATCCAGGATCCGAATTGGGGGAAGCCGAATCTTGGCAACGACCCCTCACCCATTAGACTCTCAAGCAAACCGGGGGCAAAGCAGAGGGAAATTGTATCCCAGTTTTCTGGGGGCCCCAATGCAAAAAATAGAAGGGACAGGATGCAACCTTCTGCCATGGTTCCCAACAAGGATAGGAAACATTTGCCAGCCCCGCCGCTCGGTCACGCAACTGGCCACGGAATGACAGCAACGATCGCCTCAGGAACAAAGAGTGTGGAGTTCGACGATGGTTTCAGCGTCAGCAGCCGCAGTCAGAGCAGCAGGGTGCAACGTTCAAAGGCTGGGAACGGAATGTTCCCTCCCATCGTCAAGGCCGAAGGAGTCGACGATGCCTCAGCATCAGGATCGGTCGCGAGCAAGAAAGCGGCTTGGAAGCGTAATCGCCAAGAGAGCATTCTGGGAACAAAAGGTGGTGGCATAATTAGGGACGACGACAATCCCTCTCTCAAAGAAGCCATCATGTCATAATAATAGAAACGTCTGTATTGAACGAAAAAGGAGGGTTTAAGGTGCTTTTACCGCGCTTATGGTTGGCTTAACCCTGCTGTATCTGACCCTGAAGCTTGGTAATTTTGGAGTCCTTGAGCCGGACGAGCTGCTCCAGCTTGCTTATCTTGAGTTCAAGAATTTCTACAGTCTCGCGCAGCTCCTGAATTGTCTGCTCCTTCTCCAACAAGATTTCCTCGTCAACCTCCCTCTGAATGGCATCCCTATCGTAGCCATTACCCGAAGGCGGCGGCTGCTGTCGTCGGGCCATCTGGTTATTTATTGCGTTACCCCCGAAGGAATCCGGAGTCTCGGGAGGATAGTCGTCGTTGATGCTGTTGCTTGGAGGGTCGGGGAGCATCATCCTCTGCTGCTGCATCTGCTGTTGCTGCATCTGCTGCCCGTATCTTTTCGGTGCCGGTGCCACAGCGGGTACCCTCACAACACCACCGTTGGCCCTGTACTTGGCCATTTTGAACTGCAATTGGTGCAAGAACCTCTCTATGGAACCAGGCTTGGCCATAATGATGCCCTCAATGTCATCCTTGGAAATCTGCCACCCCAATTTCCTCAATACCTTCCCATTCAATGTGTTCCAGTTGTACAGCTTCTGGGGCGTCGAGTTCGCCGCACTGTAATTGTGCAGCTGAACAATCTTGGGAAAATAGTGGGAGACAACCTCTGCCACAAGGACACAGTCCGCAAAGTCCCTTCCTATATTCCTCTTAGGCCGTGAGAGGGGAATCTCATCTATCCAAGTATAAAGCTTCTGCAACTCATCGTCGGTAAGGCTGGACATTTGAATTTCACTTTTTGGTTTCAAACTCGGGAAATGTGTTTTGTCAAAGAGCAGTGGTGAGAGATTAGGGGTCAGAGATGTCTTTCAGACGGATGTTATGTATCAATCTTAAGAAGAATAAGGCGGTCCGTAGGAATAACCTTCAAATTCAATATATATTGATCCCTTATTTTAATCCCTTCCACAACATCTCAGGAGAGGTGGGGAGTGTTCCCCTAACTTAAACACTTTAGAAAATGGGATTCAAGGACGATGGAGTGCCATCATTAGTGCAAGCTGTCAAAGAACACCGAAAGTTCCGACAGCTTGCCTGTTATTCTATCGAGTGTGTAGCCAAGGTCAGTTACTAAGGGTTGGAACTGTAACCGGCGGATCGAGGATCCTGTCATTATTTAGTTGTTTTTTGTGCTTCCTTCAACTTTTCTAACACCTTTTGTTTACCCACCCCGTTTCTTCTTAGGTTATATGCCCCCCCAACTCAAATTGGCGTGAAAATGTCCAAATTGCAATCAATAGCGATGCTGCAGCCATTATTACCGATGTTCTCAAGCTTCATCCTGGAGATGAGGACGTTTTGGACCGCTGCGCCACAGCCCTCGCTCACCTCTGTTACGACGCGGGGACCGCCGAACAAATTGCCGAGCAGGGAGCGGTTGACGCTGTTCTAGCTTCCATAGATGCCAATCCCAACCTTCCTGCGGAGTCAAGTGAGTGCTTGGTTCTACTCTCAAGACGCCGCCTTTCGCTTCGCCAAAGTCCAGCTAACCCCTCCATCCTTGACCATCCACCCCCCTCGCACCTCCTTCAGTCTCAAACGGCCTCAACATGATTGAAGCCATCATGGGCAACGCCAAGGCCTTCAGTAAGGTCGTCGATACCGAGCTTGTCAGGAGAATCATGAACATCCTCAAGGACAACATGTCCGATCCCGCCATTAGCAACTCGTGCCTTAGGGTGCTTGAGAAGGTCGGAAAGACTGACGAGGGCCTTGCCATGATTCACGAGAATGGCGGAATTGAGACGCTCCTTAACGTTCTCAACACCGTCGCCGACTCGGAATTCCACGGTCCGGAGGATGCCGAGGCAGTCACCCGCACCACGAAGATCCTGGGTAAAATGGCCAAGGACGGAGAGATTATCCGTCTGATCAAGGAGGCTGGAGGAATTGACATTTACCTCAAGGTCCTCGATTCATTCCCGGACAACGAGAAATTGGCAAGGTTGGGAGGGAAATTCCTCACCCGTATCACCGGCGATTCGATCGAGGAGCTTATTGCAATTTTGAAGGAGAAGGGAGTCTCCCCTGCGCTTCTCGAGAGAACTTTGGCGCTAATCGCCTCCCTTGCCATCGACAACTCCTCCTCCGGGGATATTGTTAGCGCTGGCGGTGTTCAGGCTCTCCTTGCTCAGTTCGAGCAGAACCTTTCGGGCAAGGCTCTCGAGTCTACCTGCAAGGCCATCTCACGCCTTGCCCACAATGCCAAGAACATCCAGGGATTGGTCGACAACGGAGCCATCAAGCAGCTCGTTGGCTCCCTATCGTCAAAACAGGCGACCGCGGAATCCAAAGCCCAGGCAATCGAAGCACTCCAGAAGATCGGAGCTCACGCTCAATTCAACCAGACCGTTGTTGACTCTGGCGCTGTTCCCGCTGTGGTCAAGGCTCTCATGTCAGATCCTGCTAATACATCGCTTGCCGCCGCCTGCCTCAAATTTTTCTCCACCATGAACCAGAACGCCGACTTTGACTCTCAATCGATCGCCTCCATCAAGGGTGCAATCGATGCCATCTGCAAGGCAATGACGGAGAACAGTGAGAACATTCCCATCCAAGAGAACGGTACCACAATTTTGTGCGGCTTCTGCAGTACCGCTGACGCCGAGAAGAATGTCTCTGCTATCGTTAAGGCGAAGGGGGTTACTGTCGCCATTAAGAACATCTCTGATTACCCCGAGAACATGGAACTGCTCACAAACAGCATGACCCTATTGACCCACATGCTCCTCGTCAAGGAGGGCGAGGTCGCTGTCCGCGAAGGAGGCGGAGTCGACGCGGTTGTCTCCTCAGTCATGTTCCACCCCGACAACGACCAGGTGCGCAAGGCTGCCATGGAACTCGTCGAGCTTCTATCTTCCGACGAGCTCGTTCAGCAGATGATCAAGGGCCTCAAGAGGTTTGTCGAAGGCAGGATGGAGCAATCCGAATACGCAAAGGTTCCTGTCATGGCCATGTGCCTCGGTACTCTTGCAATGATCCCAGAAAACGTCAAGAGGATCATGGATTTTGGCGGAGTCCCGCCCATGGTCGACCTGCTTGGTATGGTCGCGGGCATGCCCGACTGTCCTTGCCAAGAGGAGATCCTCGCCGCCTTGTGCTGTGCCTTGAGGGAGATCATCGGAAACGTTGAGACTGTCGAGGAAATAACCGACCCTTCGAACCTGCTTAGCTCCGCAATTACCATCATCGAATGCCACCCCAAGATGGAGGGCCCCGTTGCCCAGGCTCTGAGCTTGATTGTGAGGATCCTGAAAACTTGCCCCGATTTGGATTTCTCAGAGTTCGCTGTTGTCGAGGCTGCCGTCACTTCAATCAGGCACAACACTAACATTGAAGGTGTGGCAACCCCCGCTTCTCTACTCATCCTTGACTTATCGAAATTACTTGGAGGTGAAGTGGTGAACAAGAAGAGCGGCGGAAGGGGCGCGATCATGATTGTCTCTGGTAATGTGAACGATGAGGCCTTCCTCCAAGCTTTGACCAACTCCATGCTCATCATGGAAATCATCTCCCAGATTGCTGAGGGAAAGGAGACCCTCCTGAAGCAAGGGGCGGTGGCTGCCATCTTCGCTGCCATGGAGAAGCACAGCAGCAAGGCGGACTTCATCGCAGTCTGCAGGCGCGCGATCGCAAACCTCGTTGACGCCGATGCGGTCCATCAGACCCTCGAAGAGCTCTCTCAATACACCGCCGATGATATTGCCGCGGGTGACCCAAACATTGCCAAGTGCGTCGAGAGGCTTGGGCTCTTGCTCCTGTGCGGTGACTTTAGCGAAGTCATCAGCCAGTACAACGGGGTCCAGCTGCTAGTCAATATCTTGGCAGGTACAGAGTACATGGAAGAAGGTAGCGCTAAGCAGGCCTTAGTTTCCGCTTGTATTGCGGCCTTCGGAAGGGCTGCTGGGAATGCTGACGTGGGGTCCGCTCTTCCCATCGTTCCGATGATCGTGAAAGCTCTCCAAGAGAGTCCTTCTATCGAGACCCTTCAGTCGGTAGCAGCTTTGACAAAGGATGATGCCGTCCTTAAGGAACTTGTCAGGTACGGCGCTGTCGAGGCGTTGCTCCCCCTCATTAGGGACGGAGATATGGACCCTGAAATGACCCAGTGGGCATCTGTCGCCCTCTCTGGCCTTGCTAGGGACTCCGAGGGAGCCCAGCGCATAGTCCAAGGAGGTGGTCTCCTATACCTCTGTGAGTACATCAGCGAGCAGGAGGGTGCCGATGTTACCGCGAGTATCAAGCTCCTACAGAACCTTGCTGAGCACGCTGATGCAACTACTTTGATCAATGGTGGAGTACTTGACACTGTTTCTGACGTCCTTTTCGGACTCAACGGGAAGGATGAAGTTGACGACTTCGCGGCAACCATTAATCTCGTCACCCTGATTGCTGCTTCTCCAGAGGGAGCCGAGGCTATTCTGAACAAAGGCATCCCTGGGTCTGTTGTTTCGGTCATCCACAGCAACGAAGCCTACATCAAATCTCCCACATGTATGACTGCTTTCGCCGAGATGGTCAAGACCTTGGCCAACTCGTCTGAGCGTGCTGCCGACGATCTCCAGACCATTGGCGCTCCCGAAATCCTTATTAAGGCCATGAACGCGAACTCCAACTCCAACGAGGTTGTAGGAGCCTGTGCTAAGTCCCTCGGGTTGATCAAGGGTGGCGGGGCAGACGGTCTGAGGTCAATTCTTGAGCAAGTGATCCCTTATATTGACGCTATGGAGGGAGGAGATCAAAGTGTGATCCAGGGCTTCACCCACGGCATGCAATTGTGCGGTAACATAATGCTGGAAGAAGGAGCTGTCGACCAGGAGCTTGCTAACTTGCTCATGGATTGCCTGAACAGGGCTATCGTCGTATTGAGGAACTTTGAACCAAGCACCGAACAACAGGAAGCTATGAAGGTCTGCCTCGCCACACTTTCACGCCTGGCTACCATCGACACTGTCGCGATTGACGCCGATACCGCCGTGGGGATGTGTCAGGGTGAATTTGGACAATCACCATTGGTGATCGAGTCTGCATGTGCCTGCATTGGTAGTATCGCCGCTGTGCAGGGGGGCATCAATGCAATCGCAAGCCATGGAATGATTGCCACCATCCAGAATGCTGCCGCCGGGAAGGGTCAAGTTGGAAAGATTGGAGCTTCAGGTATGGCTCTCCAGGCCGCCAAGGCCATGGAGGTCATCGCTGAGCAGGCCTTGAGCCACGCTGTCAGTCTAGTGGGCACTAAGGGAGGAGCCATAGCCATAGCCGAGATTCTCAAGAACATCGAAGACAAAAAGAGTTTGGCCACAACCTTGGACCAGATCTGTCAGACGCAGGGTGGGCTCGAAGCCCTACTCGACACTCTCGTTGCGCTAGGCCCTCCTGACTTCGGCGGCGAAGTTATCACGGTCGAGGCGATCATCGCCGCGATGTTGAAGGAAAGGGACCAGAATGGAATTTTCGTTCAGATTACCTCGGCAATACAGCTGGAGGCCCTGAGTTCTGCTTGCAAGATCAATCCAGACAGCGTTATTCTTATGGAGACTGCCGCGGAGCATCTTGGTGGGATCAAGTGGCTTGCGAATGCCGAGGGTTGCTTTGATGCCCTTGTCAAGGGCCTAACTAGCAGCAACTTGATCGCCGCCCAGATGTCAGCCAGTATCTTTAGCAAGTGTATAGCTAGCCAAGACTCAGATGTCATGACTAAGCTGAAGGAG
>Ga0115006_10001496_pt1 | contig 14618 bp, 19 predicted proteins | sample ArcOceMetagenome_3_FD_88943 | JGI IMG/M metagenome (GOLD analysis project Ga0115006, IMG submission 88943) | Marine eukaryotic phytoplankton communities from Arctic Ocean - Arctic Ocean- Svalbard ARC20M Metagenome | ecosystem: Environmental > Aquatic > Marine > Oceanic | place: Arctic Ocean...
CGAGCACCTGCGCACGATTGTTTATGGACATGCTCTCGCTTCAGGCTGCGACGGGTTTGCCGTGCGGCGCGCGCCAGGCCCACCTCCACACGCATGGCCAGACGCACAGTGGCACGCAAGTGCAGCAGCGCGCGCCGCGCTGCGCACCCGCAGGTTCTGCTTGTCCGCGATCGACATCGTGCGTCGCGATGCGCTTGCTGGAATCGGGGCCGAGGAAAAAGGATTTATGGGGGCCTTCGGTACGCCGCAAGTTCGTGGTAGACCGATAAGGGGGAGCCGTGACTCTCAGATTGAACTCAGCCTGCGTCACTGTCCCACACAGGACACCGCGCAGCGCTCGGCGGCGGCGCGGGAGGCGAGGCGGGAGGCGCAGCACGCGGACCAGGTGGCCTGGTCGCCCTGCCCACGGCACCCGCTGCGTGCCGCCTGTGTGTGGGTGTGGTGTGTGCGCGGGCGGCCACGCGGCGCCCGTGGCAGGCGATCCCCCGCGGATCGCGTGGGGGCACTGCGGCGCGCGGCGCCAGCAGCGCACTGCCCCCCCCCCCGCGTTGACGGGGGCACGTGCGCGCCTGCCGCAGACAGACGGCTGCGCTGCTCCCGAGAGCATGCAGGGCATCCACCCGCACATGGCGGCGGTTTCGCCCACGCTCCAGCCGATGGTCGCGCAGCCGCAGAGCTTCGGCATCAGCCCTATGCAGGGCGTGCCGCAGATGATGCAGCAGGGCTATGTGCAGCCGGTAAGCCGCCGCCCCCGCCGTTGCTGCTGCGGTGCGTGCCATGTTGGCGCGGCGCCTCGATCGCTGACCTGTCATTGCCCCCGGTGTGCCGCAGGCCTCCCCGCAGAAGGCCCTGTTCCCCGTGCCGGTGAAAAAGCGCCAGAGCGTGGAGACCGGGAGGGGCGTGGCGATCTCCCCAAAGAGCCAGCCCGGCGCGTCTCCCGCGGGGCCCGACGTGTCAGGCGTCGGCATCTTTTTCCAGGTGCCCGAAAACGACCAGGGTGTGGCGTACGTGCAGCACATCGTGCCGCGCAGCTCTGCAGACAGGTGCGGCATGATTCAGCTCGGGGATGAGCTGCTGGCCGCTGGGGAGGTTGGGCAAGAGCCCACCAACATTTCAGGCAAGGGCCTTCTGGTGCTGCGGGAAAAGATCCTTGGCAAGCAGGGCTCGTTTGTGGTGATGCACTTCCAACGCAAGAACAAGGGAGAGGTGTATGAGGTTGAGTTGATGCGCGGCTCGCCGGAGTACATCGAAATGATGAACGTGAGCACGGGGCTGAAGGAGAAGCAGCAGAATGACATGGTCCGCATCCACGAGCTGGAGAACCAGGTGTCCAATCTGAAGCAGCAGGTTCAGGCATATGCAGCCCAGATCCAGGTCAACGAGGACCCTCGTATTGGGCCCTTGGAGGATGAGTTGCGAGCACGCATGGACGATCTTCGCAGGTTTGAGGACATGCTCTTGCGCGCCAAGGACCGCACGGCCGAGGCCCTTCGGGCGCGTGATGAGGCAGTGGAGCAGCTCGAGATGCTGAAGCGAAATCAGGGGCTCGAAACAAAAAGCCAAATCCGAGTAGAAGACTCCCAAGAGTATCGCGACTTGCTGGAGGAGCGGAACCAGTTGAAGAAAGAGCAGGCTCGTCTTTCTTCCGTGCAACGCGAGCGCGACATGTTGGAAAAGGAGCGTGAACAGCTCAAAGCGCAGATGAAAGAATTGAAGGTACTACGCCTTTGAGCCAATCTGTCCCGTGAGCTGCATGATTCTCTCTGGCCACCTGAAACGCGCCTCTTGCTTGCTTCGCCAACTGAGGCGCCATGTATGTTTCTGTCGGCGTGTTTGTGTGCGTGGTTGGTGAAAAGTTCGAAGCCGAGGCTCAAAAGCAGCAGCTGCAGGCGGAGGTAGACAAAGCGAGGACGAGGAACCCGCACAATGAAGCAAGTCTGCGCAGTGAGGTTGGCCACGCCCTTTGTTTGCTCATTTGCGCCTCATATCATTGGCGGCCGCGGGCATTTCAAAGTGGAAGACGCACGCATGCTTTTTAAAGAAAAAAAGGACTTAGTAGACTCGAAGGAGGGTGCGGCTGGAATGACAGAGTCGACATCGGGTGATTATGGACTGTGAATGTCCAGCAAGATGCTTGAAAAGCTCACAAAAGTCTCGTCACGCATACGGCAGGTGGAAGATCTCAAAGAGCAGCTCCGCGCAAGAAACAAGCGCGACCAGGATATCAGCCGCAGATTGACCAACGGTCATAACCAAATAGCGCAGGTCTCCACTGTTCCGTGCTCTGCCTGCACTCCATACTCCACGGGTGGCCAAATGCGCGCCCGATGCGCCCCGGCGACATATCTCACCAGCTGTTGAGCCACAGGAAGTAAGGCGTGACGTGGTATGGAGAGAAATGTGCTCAAAACGAAGTATTGACTCAGTGGTGTTCGCAGGCTCTGCAGGAGCAACAGTTGGCAGCAGCGTCAGCGCTCGAGGTGTTGCCCTCTGTCGACGTCATTCACACCTCCTTTATGACTACCTTCCAAGCAGACTTGAAGTCGAGGCCGGTGTGTGTTTGGTGTCGTCCATGTCCGTGCTCCATTGCGCAGTGCTGAGCGCGCCCGTGGTGTGACATGCATGTGTTTGTGCGTGTCGCCAGGCGGTGGATGCCTTTAGCATGCCTGTCGAACCGCAGCTGCAGAGGTTTTCAATGGTGACGCCAATGGAGAAGAGGGAGGAGTACGCCTGAAGGATGACAGGAGGCAGGTGCAGGGTGCGGAGGAGAGTATGCGTGATCAAAGATCAAATCAATCTTGCGAGGAGTGGCAAGAGGTTCGACGCGCACCTGTTTGCCATATGACTGACTCTGGACGCTTTTGTCCACCTGCGATCTTGTTTCTTGGGTGATGGCATGTACATCCAGGGTGGTTCACTAATCGTGTCACGATTCGTGTTCACGAAGATAGTGATAGACGCTCCTCACTATCTGCACGCAGTCGTTGTGGTGGGAGGGACGGGGAAGAGACAGGCTCGGACGGCGATGTTGTACTAACCTTAAGGTCAAACGTAAGGAAGGGGAGGGGGAGAGAGGGAACGTCCATCCCAGACAGGGAAGGCAAGACGTGAGAGCAAGTACTGCAAAATTCATTAAAAATGACAATCCACTAAGGACTAAAACCGAACGTCTGCCATTGGCAAGGAATGGGGAGAAGGCGAGGACGAGCGTCTTCTCGTGGGGTCCCCGTGCGGGTCAGAGATCGCTGGTAGTGGGAAATGTTCCCGCAGCCACCGCTTCTAGCAGGATGGACGTGGCACCGGGAGTCTCTTCGCGGGAGGCACGTGACGTTGGGCGCGCCACTGACAGCTTTGATGCTGAGATTACGGTTATCTGACAGCACCCTCGCCTCTCGGCCTCAGACTCTGCGCTGTCTCCACGGAGAGGAGCCTGCGAGGCCTGCGACTGTGAGTACATGGCCTCGAGAAACCCCCTTCGCAACTCGCACGTCATTTGGTGGTCCGCAAGCTCAGTTACGACGCTGAGCCGAAGTGAGACAAGGTGCTCTTCCGTGAGTCCGTGCTTCGCCAAGCACACCCGTAGGCCACGCCCAAGCGCGCGCCCTGCCACGGCACAGGCACTGGCACCATCTGCAGGGGCTCCCTTGCACTCTTGGGCAAGGGAGTAACTGAGTGTCGCAGCACACCACCTGTATTGCGCTTCACCGTCCCGAGATCCAGCAGCACAGATGGCACCCGGAGCGGAATCACTCTCTACAGCATCGTCTTGATCCGAGAAGCAGGATTGCCACCCGCAAGCCTGCCAGATTCCGACGCCATGCCCAACCGGGCCGCCGTCAACAGCGGCGGCTGCAAGAGCCGGGATTGCAGGAACATGATGATACAGAACACGCGTGCGGCAGGTGCCACGTCGCGACGCGGCACCTGCAGAGCTGATCCCAGACTACACGGCTCACTGTCGCGGGCGGCAGGACGCAGCGGCACGGGCGAGGCGCGGCAGCAGCAACGCGTATGCGCACCTTGCTGTTTGCAGGAGCAAGCTTGTTGAGAGCCGACACTTGAAACTCGACCAGCGCACCCCGGGGCAAGCTGGCAACCTCTACAAAGCTCACACTCGAGCGAGCAGCATCTGTGCGCTCGTCATCGCCGCTGCCCCTGCCATGGTCTCCAGCCGCCTCGCGCCAGATCGACAGCAAAGCTGCCGCATCGGCCATTGAAGTGACGAAAATGGTCGCTCGCACTGCGCGCGATAGTGCGGAGTCGCACACGCTCAGGATTGCCTGCCACACGCGCGAGCGCGCGCGCACACACAGCACACAATGGGTAAGCACGGCGAAGCCCCATAGCGACGTCAATTTCGGACTTCTGGCACTTTGCTGTCGCCAGGACTGGCAACAGGCGGCGGCGGGGAGACCAGAGGTAGGAGGCACTGCAAGATGGCGTAAACCAAACAACAGCACCCCAAGATTGCCCAGAGGCTCACGCACAGACAGAGGCCCCTCAAACTTGCGTGGGCAAAAGGCAACAACACACCTCGAGATTGCGTAGGCACTGTGTGGCCTGGGCTGAAGCAATGTCAGCAACCAGTTCCATGGTAGCGGGCTCCAGCGCGATTTGACCGCTGACAAAGACCATGTTGCACAAGCTTTTTGCCTGGCTGTAAGGCCCAATATTCGAAGGCGCCCAGCGGGACACGCTCTGGACGTGTAGCGTGTCCTGCTCATGCGGCCACGCACAGCACTCGAGCGCGACCCTGGGGTCCCGCGCGTCCTGCCCTTCCGCAGCGGGCGCGCAGCCGCTGCCGCATGGCATGCGCGGCAACCCCACGCACAAGCGTGCTGCTGGACACCTGCAGATCCCCGTCACGCAAGTGGCACGGCCAAAGTGCATCAGCCAGTTAAACAGTTCCCCGCATGCTCTGCCCGTACACGAGCCTAGCACCCCGCACACGCTCCTGGGACCGCACTTTGTGCCCCAAGCGGCAATCCTCCATCATCCCAGCAAGCACCCATACGCAAGGGCCGTGCCTAGGAGGGTGAGGGCGCTGCGGCGGGATGACGGAGGCAGTGGAGGGAGGGCTCACCGAATGGGGAGGAATGTCGAGTACACGGCGTTGACGGCGGCAAACTCTGACATGTCTCTCAGATAGACCCCCATCATGGTCACGTGCCGCCAACTCAGACCCAGCTCCTCAAGGTCTTGCCCCATAGATTCCAGCACCGCCCTCGCCTCGTCAGCGACGCCCATATCCGCCAGCGCCCCCGGCGACGCCACGTCGCACGCTGTGCGTGCTTGCAGAAAGACCATTCTGCGTGTTGTGGTGTGCACCTCATGACAGGCATTCGCTGCGGCGGTGTGCCGCGGGGCAGCGGCCACAGCGGCGGCGGCTTCTTCGTCTGTCACTATATGCACCACTGCGGATACAGCCTTGTTGGCATCTTGTGTCTCGCCTCTGCTGTCGTCGCATGCTCCGACGGCGTCTTTTCGCTCCACGCTCCAGGTACCGCACTTGAGATACGCCACGGGCGCGTACTCGTCGTCGGCGTGCAGCACTGTCTCGGTGTCGTGCATCTGCCACCCTCGCCCCCCCAGTGCCTACACTTAGCGCACCCACACCTTGACCGACACCCACAACCGCACCGACGCGCACCAGACGCACGCCTGCTGGGGGGCAGGAGAAGAGGGAAGCCGACAAGCAGGAGGACTTGCACGGGGATGGATGGGCAGGGCGGGCGGGAGGAGAGGGAGAGCCCAGGGAGAACCCAGAGGGTGCACACTTTTTGGCCTGCCCGCGCTTGCGATATATGCACACTGGGGCACAGATTGTGGGTAGGGGGCTCGGAATGCGCGGCGTGGGGGGGGAGGGTGCTCACGACGATGCGCGACTTGTAGAGCGGACAGTCGGTCGTAAACGTCTCGAATTCGCCGCCCTCGCCGCAGATGTGCGCGCCAAATTCAGCGTTCAGGCGATGCAGCGTGTCTCGCACATCTTGCAGCGTCTTTCCGAGGTGTTTTCGCGGCGTCAGGCCCATGCACGCTATTTTGATGAGCCGCGCCTCAATCCCTGCCGCGCACACCAACGCGTGACTGCGCGCAAGCGAGACAGCAATCCGACAAAGCAAGGCGACAACAGCACACAACTGCGCCCGCTGATGGGCGAGAGGGCTGGCGTTGGCAGCAGACAAAGACGGCCGCGGGCTGCTCCAGGGCCGCGTGCGGGGGCGGCGGGCTGCGCTGCGCGGGTTGCGAGGGGAGCGCGAATCTCGGGGGCATCCTCGCACCGGCGTGGATCATTTCGTCGAGAAGTTCGGCCTGGTCAGACTGCCACAGGAACGCCAGCGACACGAGGCCCAGGCGCATGCAGACCGCCTCCACGCGCGTGCGCTGGTAGTTGGACAGGATGGCGCCGGTCGCCACGGCCGCGACCTCGGGATGCTGCATCTTGACGAATTGCAGCAGCGCAAAGAGGTCCTCCACCTCGTCGCCCTGCGTCGTGGTGTACTCGAGCGCCTGGTTGATGGAGGTCTTCGGCCGGATGGGCCGCCGGTAGAGCGGAAGCTCCATGCACGCGGCGATCGCCTCGATGCCGTCGTGGCCGACGGTCTGGTACATGAACGAGTCCAGCTCGTCGCTCTCGGACGGCGCGGGGAAGAGATTGCCCAGGCACACGATCTCGTGCCCGTGCTCGACGCAGCGCATCATGTTCATCGTGCTGTCCTTGCCGCCGCTCACGAGCGCGACCACCTTGAGGTTCTGCATGGGCGCGCGCGCGCGCAGGGGGGGGGGCGCTGCCCCGCACCCGCCCCACGCGAGCGCGAGCGCGAGCGCGCCCGCCGCAAGCCGCCGACCCGCGGCCCCCGCCCGCGCTGGAATGCTGCTTGGGACCAGCGCCGGGCGCTCCCCAGCGCCCCTGTTCACAACAAAGCCGTCTCCCGCACGAACTTCGCCCACGACCTTGCCGCAACGACCCGCAACGCAAGTTGAACAAGTTGAAGGCACACACAGGAGCCTGATGGCCGCCGCAGCCGCCATCGGGGGCGCTGCCGGGAGGCGCGGGCGGCTCAGGCGGCGCTGGGCCGCTGCCACCGCGCGTGGCGGCTGTGCGCAGAGAGAGGACGCCGCACACGAGTAGCCCGAGGGGCCAGGCCCGATGCTCGGGCGGGCGCCGAGCGGCGGCGCCGCGGCGGCGCGGGCCCTGGACGAGGAGATTGACGCGTGGGAGCAGGAGCAGGCGCGGCAGCAGCGCGCCTTTGAAGAGGAGCGCGAGCGGGAGGTTGTGCGCGCGCGCGAGCTGCAGGCCAAGGAGGACGCGGTCCTGCAGCGCCTCTTCGGCGGGCAGGGGGGCAGCGGCGGCGATCGCCCGTCGACGCGCTGGGGCAAGCCGACGCGGTTCCACTTTTTCGCCGAGAGCGAGTTCCTGCGGCGGACGCCCCGCCTGTCCGAGACTGTCTTTTCGCCGGAGCGCCAGCTCGAGTCCGAGCCGCCGACCCGCGAGGGGAAGCGAGACAGGCGGTCCCGCGGCGCCGCAGACGGCGAGCGAAAGACCTCCTCGCCCGGGCCCGCGGCGCCAGACTGGCTGCATCCCGACGCGGGCCCGAAGCCCGACACGCCGAATCTGCGGCGCACCCGCAGCAACCTGCATGTAATTGATGAGCTTGCAGAAGAGGGGGGGAGGCGGCCGACAAGCATTGGGAGCGCCAGGAGCGGGACAAAGCCTCGGGGCATCCTGTCCCGCGGCAGCTCGCGGGGCTCAGCCCGGGTCCTGTTCTCGGGGGAGGCGTCAAGGCACCGCTCCGGAACACCCCAGGTCCTGCATGCATGCGTGGATGGGTGTGCTGTTGCTGCCGGCCCCGTCTTGGTGTTTAGCCCTGCGCGCACGTCCTCACCCCAGCCGGCGCCCTCTTTGGCAGACGCCGCAGACGGCGCGCAAGTATGGAGAGCTGTCCGCGCCCGGCAAGACCTGGAGCTGGGCCTCCTTCTCGCGCATCGGTTCTGGGGCGCGCACGGGCGACGGCAACGCGCACGTTGACGGCGAGTCTGCGGTCTCACGGCTCTTCCTCGGGACGCCGGGGTCGGCGGGATCACACGAAACGATGGGGTACGACCAGCTGGTCGTACCGGATCGTCCGCGCACGCCAGGCACGCCTGGCTTCAAGGTTGAGCGGATCAAGCTCTTCAACGAGAAAACTGGCAAGTGGGTGAAAAGTAAGGACCAGTTGGCAGAGATAAGCAAAGATCAGGCCGGACACGGAGACACGGTTTACCCCCGAATCCCGCAGGTATTTCAGGATCCAGCGCAGACAATAGCTGATGCGCTGTTCCACGCAAAGACGCCCGAAGAGACAAAGATGCTGCTGGATCAGATTGCCATGGATCTGAGGCCCGGTTCGTTCCAAGCGAGCCTGATAGACTTCGAAGCGGGGGTGGGTCTTGTCTTGCAGGACGAATTCCACGGCGTAATGATTGAGATGATAGAGGCCGGGAGCTCAGCCGCTGAAGCCAAAGGCATTTCGCGAGGTGATTATGTCCTTGAAGTCAATAATTCGGACGTGACAAATCGGTCAGCCGATCAGGTGGAAAGCCTTCTGCTGGGCAAGGAGGGTACTACCGTAACAGTCGTGGTTCAGGTAAACGTTGTGTTCTGTCCTGCCCCGCTGTGTCTTCCGGATCTCCAAAACAATTGATCATCCCCTTTGCCAATTGCACTTTCCCCCGTTTTTCCCTTTTGTGCCGGAAATTAAGTCCTGGGAGGGAAGCTGTGTGTCCGGAAAATAAGCTCATGCGCTGACACTGATCTGCGCCATGTGCAGACCGAGCACTTTGGAAGGCCACGCAGTGTCAGCCTGGTGCGGAAGAGTTACGGCGCTGGCTTGAAGGAGGTTCGCTGTGCACTTATCAACTGTTCAAATTGATGCATGCACCTGCCCGGCTACGTCCTGAATTTCTATCTATTTTGCGCGCAGGCGCCCAAGGAGTTTTTCCGCAAGGAAGATGAGCAGATATGGACCGCAGGATACAATGAGTTCGGACAACTCAACCACGGGAACAACGTTGACACTGCAGCACTAGTTTTGTGCCAAAAGAAGCAGCTGGCAAAGTATGACCTCAAAAACCGCATCCAAATGGTAGCATGTGGTTGGTATCACACTGTACTTGTTGCAAGGCAGAGGTGGACGACGGGGAAGCCAGTTGAATTCAACAAGGACGCCTTAAAGGATGAAGAAAATTTGACGACTGAAGAGGTTCTATCTTACTGCCTGCTTGTTTGCGCAAGGCGATCGCCTGACGATCGCCTGTTCCGCCACATTGCTGACGACCCGTTGGATGACGGGATTCTGCAGGGGCTGTCCACAGTTTGTGGGGTTAGGCTACCGCTGTGGCTATGATCTGACACAACCACGATCTGACGCTGCACAGATTGCGACGGCGCTTGCGCATTGGGCAACCCCACATTATCGCAGAACTGCACGCAAGGATTTCGAGCTGTCGGACGAACCTGAAGATTTGATGGAGGATTTTAATAGGTATTGTTTCATGTCAGTATTTTTCACCGCAGAAATGGTCATGCCGAGCTAGCGTTCAAGCTGACAACTCTGGTGTATGCATTTGACAGGAAAGAACTGATTGGATTGTACATGACGATGGTCGAGTGCCGTCAGTTTGGCAGCAGCAAGAAATCATGGACTGTCTTAGCATGTGGTCTCAACAAATCCGGCCAGCTGGGGCAAGGCGACAAGGCGAATGTCAGCACCTTCCGACCTATAGAAAGACTCATAGGAGAGAGGGTGGACCTCGTGGCGTGTGGAGGACACCATACGCTGATGCTGATGAACAACGGCGCCATGATGGCATTTGGTGCAAACAGGCACGGGCAGCTTGGAAATGGAACCGTATTTGATTCTACAACGCCTCAGATAGTGCCAGCTCTTACTCATGAATCCACGAGAAATCCAGCCTTTCCTACTCCTTCGCGGGTGTTGCTGGTCACAAACCTTGATACTTACGTCGGTTCGAAAGACGTCGCGGAAAATTTCAAGACTTGTTTTGGCTACCAGGGCATCTTGCTGCGCTCGTCCGACCAGACTAAAGTGCCGGGTCCCGAGTTAGAGCACAGAGAAAAGCCGTGCGCTCTTATTTTTTTTATGGACGTCGTTACGGCGGCGCATGCTATGAAAAAGTTTCAGGGCAAGGTGGTCGGGGGACAGTTCCTCAAACGAGAGATGATCATCTACTATTTCCATCCGCATCAGGCTGGCAAAGACTGGAGGGCGTGGATGAGCACAAAGTTGCACAGGAGTCCTTGCATTGTGTCGGTTGGGCATTATGTCAAACAGATCGCCGCAGGCTATGACCACAGCATGGCTCTACTGACAAACGGACAAGTTGTGGGTTGGGGCCACAACAATTGGGGCCAAGTGGGGACGCAACCGCTGCCGGGTATCGATCCTGAGATCATGCTGCGCATGAAAGAACTGCCAGAAGACGTTCATTTGATCCAGACTTTGCCTGTCATTTTGCCCTTCACACGCCAGCCCTTTCCAGGCGAGCCCAACATCGGAACGCCGGAAAAAGTCAAACTCATGGCCGTGGGTGGCAATCACGATTTATTCCTGCTTGAAGATGGTCGCGTTATGGCATGCGGCCGCAACGATAACAAACAGCTGGGTCTTGGACCCTCTGCTGGCAAAGTATACCATCAAGTTGTCGAGGTGACGGAATTTAACAAATGTGACGTTCGAACGCTATGTGCCGGCGCTTCACACTCGCTTGCCGTTCTATATGATGGTCGCGTTTTTTCGTGGGGTCGAAATGACAGCTTCCAGTGTGGCCACTTTGACGCTGGCGCGTACGACATTTCTATTCCAAAGGAAATCGAGTGCATCACAGAGACGGGCAAGTCAGTGGTACACGTATCAGCCAACGAGCACACGATCGTCATGTGCGGGGACGGTGAAGCTTTCGCATGGGGTCTTAACTCAAATGGACAGCTCGGTCTGTCAAATCGTGAGCGCATATTTCGACGCCTGGAGCGTCCACCTTGGGCTGTTCGCGGAGTCAGCACCACTCCCTTAACTGGTGGCTTTCATACGTATGCCTTCAATCGTATGCCGCTGGTATCTGGTGCATATCAGTTCGAACCTTGTGTCTATGCATGGGGCTACAACAAGCATGGCGAATTGGGACTGGGATTTTTCACCGAAGACTACCGAAGTGTTGCTGTTGGCGCGAAAGTTCCTTCCCTCATACCATGTTTACACATGCGGGAGATTGAGCTCCTTTCTTGTGGATGGTACCATGCGTTTTGCATTTATCATGACCAACGAGACTTGAGACAGGACTTTGCACCGCCGTCATCGCAAGCACAGCCCGACGACGGGATGCCTGAGGGCTTGGTTCGCTCGAAAAAGATACCTAAGACCCCGGTGAAAGAAGAGAAACAAAGCCTTTGGGAGGCCTTTCTCAAACCCAAACCTCGAAAGCAGTACCTGGTGGGTTGGGGCTATAACAGACGCGGGCAATTAGGCCTCGGCCACTCGCAGCCTCAATGCAAGCCCGTCACGATAGACCTTGCAAAGTGGGGAGTTGAAACTCGCATAACGCACATTTGCTGCGGAGGCATGTCTTCCTATGTTGTCACAGAGGACCATAATGTCTTTGGATTTGGAAATAATAGCAAGGGGCAGCTTGGATTCGGCAAAAAGGGCGGACGTGAGAAAGCCCCAGTCAAGATACCCGGGCTTTGCGGAAAACACGTCAAGAGCCTCGCTGCTGGATATGATCACTGTTTTGCCTTGGTCAGCTTTCTTGGCAAGACTGAGGTTTACGCGTGGGGCGCTAATGCTTATGGCCAGCTGGGCCTAGGCCACAATGAAGACATGACTGCTCCAACCTATGTGAAGTCCCTGAGCGAAGTTCGGATGAAGAGTGTAACTTGTGGAGGTCAGCATACTATTGGTGTAGCCTCGGATAGCGTTTGGGCAATGGGCAGGAACGACTTTGGGCAACTGGGTCTATCCCACCGCTCGTCGACCGAGCGGTCTCCTCCGCAACAAATCAAATTCCTGTCACACGCTACTCACAAGAAGACGACCGACTTTGTGGCATGCGGAGCCAGCCACACGCTCTTTGTCCTTTTCAGCGGGGAGCTCCTGGGGTGCGGACGCAACGACTCAGGCCAGCTGGGCCTTGGCCTCGACCATTTGGATGAGGCCGTGGTGAAGCCGACGTGGATCCTGACCGAGAAGGTTCCCCCCTTGTCTCTGTATCAAGCCTCAGTGCTTTGCCAAAAAATGTACTAGCCCTTTGGCCGCTGACAAAGTGCGCTGCATGTTGTGCTCAACAGATGCTGAATGGGAACGTGGTCACGGGCGTAACCGCCGGCGACCACACCCTTGTCTCTCTATCGAACGGCGAAGTAATCGGATGCGGCGCCAACCACAACGGGCAGCTCGGGCTAGGGCATGTCGTCATGAGCCCCGACTTTCAGACTTTGCCGTTGGACTCAATGCGGGCAGACGTGATGGCCGGAGCCTTCCACACATTTGTTCGTTATCATGGCCCACACCCGCGGCGCGTGCGCAATGCCAGCGGCGCTGCTGCTGCCTCATCCGGAGTTTGCTGCGTGTCTTGATGTCCACAATGTCGCACAGCATCTAGCGGTTGATTCGGATGTTCTATGAGCAAGCTTCGCCGCCCGGTCGTAGATGTGTACAGTAATAAAGAGCAATGAAATTTATGCAAGTGTGAAAGGCATGTATGCACTGCGAGGACAAGAGCCCTGCGAAACGTTATGGAGACAGCCCCTCCTCCACACAAACCGCACACCCATCTTGCCCTTTAGCTCACAAAAAAGGCAGGCTTCTTCAGTGCAATTGTTACCGAAAAAGTTCCCATGAGTAAAGAGAAACAACCCTCTCTCCCCCGTTCTAAGACAGCACTCATGCGGACACTGCGGTACTCGTCCGCAAATCGTATCCTTGACAATCCTACAGCGCATGTCCTCCATCTCCCCCCTCTTCCTCCTCGCGCACAGCTTGGCAATAGAGTCCTGAGTCTGCAGTAATAAACGTACATACAGTGGAGAAGGCTGCATTTCTTGTCTGCATTTCTTGGTCATTTCTTCCCGCCAAAAACAATTGCTGAAAATTGCTTAGGCTTGATGAGGCATCTCGTCTTCAGATACGCTGCGTCCCGACAACAGCGCCGGCACGCCCAGCGCCACGAAGGCTATCAACAAGACTCCAAATAAGGAGACGAACACGATGAAAAGCACCCACCAAGCAGTGTTTCGCTCCGTCTTTTCCTTGGTAAAACGTACTTTACCCACCTGGGTGATACGCAGTGCAAAACCGAACACACACATACACACACACACACACACACACACACACATTCAGTCTTTTCCTTTTGTAAAACGTACGTTGCCGATCTGTTTGAATAGCAGTGCGCACAGAAACACAGAGAATCCCCCCGCGCGCACACACACACACACACACACACACACACACACACACACACACACACACACACACACACACACACACATTAGCCTGCGCTAACTCACTAACAGCGTGCGGCCGAGCACAAGACAGCATGACAGTATACCGTGACAGACAACGCAGCATGTATGATGATGTGACATAGTATGTATGATGATGTGACTGGACAGTGACATAGTATGTATGATAATGTGACATAGTATGTATGATGATGTGACATAGTATGTATGATGATGTGACACAGTATGTATGATGATGTATCAAGGTCAAAGTACCCTCAACTTGAAAAAGTGAAAAAGTAAGATAAGCATAATCATGATAATCATTCAAGTCCTACCCCAGTGTCATAAAGCGGCCAGCCAGAAGTCCGGGTCCGCACGTCCATCCAGCAGTCGTACTCAGGCGGGCGTACATCGCAGCCGGGCGAGCGCGGCACGCACTCCTTGCACTCTCCCGGGTGCGTCCCGTTACAATTTGGGCATAAGCAGTGACTCATGGCCCATACTAGTTGTTTTGTGCTGTTAATGTGCCAGCGGTCGCCCGCTGCCACAACACACCACACACCACACACCACACACCACACAACCACGCAAGTCCATAGTCCACAGTTGACATACTGTTGAGCGCACGGCAGGTGCAGCAGGTACACAGCTTGTAACACAGCTGAGCAGCAGCGCCAAGCCCAATACAAGGAATACGATACAAGGCATATATAGCAGACGTATAAGGCATATTGTAATACATGTAAGGCATACATATAAGGCATACATATAAGGCATACATATAAGGCTTACTGTATAAGGCATACTGTATAAGGCATACATGTAAGGCATACATATCAGGCATACATATCAGGCATACATATAAGGCATACATATAAGCATAAGGCAGTGCCGCAGCAGTGCCAAGCCCGCCAGTTCAGTACACTGTAACCGTTTTGCCGCTGTACTGCAAACGCGGTAAAGCACCAATGCTAGGAGAACGAGCCAGGCCAAGACAGCGCTGCGCACGCACGCACGCAATGCGCACGCAAGCAATGCGCACGCAAACAATGCTCACGCAATTTGCAGCCAGGGACAGAGGCCAGCAGAGCAGCAGGCGGAAAATCAGCAGGAGGCA
>Ga0115006_10001498_pt1 | contig 14590 bp, 12 predicted proteins | sample ArcOceMetagenome_3_FD_88943 | JGI IMG/M metagenome (GOLD analysis project Ga0115006, IMG submission 88943) | Marine eukaryotic phytoplankton communities from Arctic Ocean - Arctic Ocean- Svalbard ARC20M Metagenome | ecosystem: Environmental > Aquatic > Marine > Oceanic | place: Arctic Ocean...
ATGTCACATCTAACTCAGTACTGGTCGGACCAGACCAGCTACACGAGCGATTACCGCCGCAGCACCGCTTCTAGCGATTGCCGCCGCAACACCGCTTCCAGCGATTTCCGGTGGCACTGCGGCCAGGATGACGATGCCCTGCCGGGAACAGCGCGCCCCAATCTCACGTCTCCCCAGGGGAGTGGGGAGTCCGGGGAGTCCGTGGGCAAAAGCGCCCTCTGCGTGCGCTCCTTGACGCCGGAAATAGGCGAGGTGCTTGGGAGCGATAGCGGGCAGGTGCTCGTGTCTGCCGACAAGGTGCTGGTCGACGTGCCGCCGCTGGTCTCCACGCCTTCCGCCGCCGCCAAAGCCGAGGCGTCGGTTTTGTCGCAGAAGCCCCCCCCCCTGCTTTTGCCATTCCCAGAGGATGTGTCCGAGGATGACGCTGCTGAGCCCGACACGGGTCCGCTCGGGTGGCATGGGATGAGATTTGTCTGTTGAGCTACAGTCGAGACGCTGAGCTACAGTCCAGACGCCCGCGGCTGCCCCACCTCTCTTGGCACACGACCCCCGCATGCAGTACGAGAGGGGTTGCGGCACACAGGAGGCAGGCACGAACATTCTGTGTGCACACAGACAAGAGAGGGGCGGGCTGGGTGGCGACTAGCTGACTTGGCCACAAGTCAACTCAGAGCTTGCGTGTAATAAAGAATAAATCAGGTTCAAGTTGTCAGCAAGTTGCAAGCCCGGCAAGATTCCGCTTTCATTCCCCAAACGCCAGCAGCGCACCGCCTCCCCCTCTCCGCCCCCCAGCCAACCCTTTCACATCGCAGCAGGTCAGCGACCTGCTGCAGCCAGCGCGCGTCGGCTCTGCACGCGAGTCCTGACTGCGGCCAGCATGGCAGGTATGCTGCTCTTGAGTTTGGCCAGGACCAGGAAGACAGGAACAACCGGCAGCGGCATGGCCAGAATCGAGTAGTGCACGTATGAGCCCTCTGGCCGTGGGGTGATCGTGTAGGTCCCTTGAAACTCGCTGAAGCCTGCCGCCTCGATCTTTGTGAAGGTGAGAGACTCAAAGGGCCGCTCGTGCACCTTGAGAACGATTCGCGTCGTCAAGGCAAGCCGCCGCGAGACGACGCCGACCTGCTCGAGGTGCAGGGAACCGTCCGACTGCACTACCGGGTTGGAGGCAGCTATGTTCGGGATAAACTCTTGCAGCGCGTCGTAGCCGGTCAGGACGTCCCAAACCTACGTGTATGTATATGTATATGTAAATAAATGTATATGTATACATATGTGCATGTGTATGTGTATGTGTATGTGTATGTATATGTATATGTACATGTACATGTACATGTACATGTACATGTACATGTACATGTATATGTATATACATGTACTGGAACATACATACGGACGGACGGACGGACAGACAGGCAGATACCTCGTGCGGCTGGGCGTCGATCTCTATGCCGGCCGAGATTCGCCGCCGCGCGCCCCCGAGATTCTCGAGCTTCATGCTCACGTCAAAGCCGCCGACGCACAGCGTCTCCTCACTGATGGTCTCAGCCCTGTCGGACGTCGTCCCGGATGCGGACATCATGAGCCCCCCGCGCGCCGATCGCGAGACGCCCCCGAGAAATGCCAGCCGGCCTGCGGCGCTACCCCGCCGCGGCGTAGCGCTCCTCCCTTCCCGCCACACGCCCGCGGGCAGCGCGAGGCCGCTGCCCAGCATCGAGGGCGCGCGCGGCACGCTGAGCGGCCGCGCAGCGCGCACCTGCAGCGCGCAGCGCCAGCGCCAGCAACAGCGCGCCAGTCAAAAATTCTTCAAGCACACGCGGCACGCTGCGCGACACGCTGAGCACGCGCGGCACGCCGAGCGGCTGCGCAGCCCGCACCTGCAGCGCGCACAGCGCCAGCAACAGGCGCATGTGACGAGGCCCCATCCTCCGCTTTGGACGAAGGACCGAGGTCACGGCCGCGGGCCAAGGGCTGGTCACGGCTCGGCCACGCCTAGAGTAAATTTTTGAACCCCGGTTCAAAATCGCAGCTTTTCCAGCGACCCCGTCAAAATCACGCGGAGCAATGGCGCGGGTTCTGCTGGGCCTCGTGCTGCTCGCTGCGACCACGGGGGTCCCGGCCTTTACCCCGCGGGTGACGTCCGTCTCCCCGGCCCAGTGCCTGCCCGGCTCATTCTCTCGTCTCGCGCGCCGTGCGCGGATGCCGGTCTCGATGAAGTCGGTGAAGGGCAGCGAAGGGGAGGGCGCCGGGACTACGACCCAAAAGACGGACGAGATCCCGCGCACCACGGGTACGGTCAAGTCCCGCGCCGTCAACGCGGGCAGGGCCGCTGAGTCGAACGTCGTGCCCTTTGGCTCGCGCACAGCGCAGCGCCCCGAGGAGGCGGGGGCGGGGTCGGGGGGTGGTGTGGTGGCGAGGCGCACTGCGCTGGCGCTGGCCGGCGGGCTTGGGTTGTGGGGGATGGGAAGTGGGTTCGGTGGCCCGGGCGAGGACGCGGGCGAGGAGACCAACGCCGCGCTCAAGAAGCTCCGGGCCCGTCGTGCCGCCAAGCAAGAGACTGAAGCGGTGGCAACGCAGGACGTCCCGAACGGGGGGCTCGTCGAGCAGGCCGAGGAGGCCGTCGAGACCGTCGGGGCAACCGTTCAGGCGGTCGCCGCCGGTGTTGTGAGAGTGGGGCAGGGCGTCGGCACCCTTGCCCACGGCGTTGCGGCTGCGGGCTCGGCCACTGTTCAAGCCGCGCAGACGACCGCGCACGCGCTGGAAGCGACGGCGGAGGTGGTCGTGGGCGCGGCTGAGAAGGCGGCGCCCGTGCTTCAAAAGGGCGCTGACGCTGCCCTCCCGGTGCTGCATGATGCGTACACCAAAGCTGCACCCTACGTGCAGCAGGCCGCGGACATGGCGGACCCGGTCATCGATGCCGCGCGGCACAACATGGAGCCTGTGATGCGCCGAACGGGGGAGACGCTGGATGAGCTAGTCCACAATCCCCAGCTTTCGCAGGCGGTCTCGGACTCAGTGCGCGGCGCCAACGAGGCAGTGCACCGCGTGACAGACAGTCCGCAATTGGCTGCAGCGGTGGCGCAGACGAATGCGCAGCTCGAGCTGGCTTCCGAGGCCGTGCGCCCAGCGATGCCGTACGTGCAAGCCCTGGCCCACTTGGTGTGGGGAGCTGCCGTTTGGTTTGGCCACTTCTTGGGCACCGTGGCGTCAGCGGGGCAAGAAGGCGCAAAGGCGGAGATGCTGGCGACGCTCAAGCACCAGGCCAGCAGCGGCGCGCAAGTGGCCGAGCAAGTGGTGTGGCCCGCCGCCAAGGCTGGTGCCCAGCTGACGCTCGAGACGCTCGCCGACCTGTACCACCGCGCCTTGGAGACTCCTAATGGCCAGCTGCTGCAGCAGAAAGTGGCATCTTCTGTGTCCGACTTGACTAGCCAGCGCGACGCGGTGGTGAGCTCCCCTTACGCCAGCCGTTGCATGCGCCCGCCGTTGCATGCGCGAGCCCGTCATTCTGCCGCGCGCGTGCGTGCCATTGCGCTATCTCTGCTATCTCTCCGTCTCCCCAGACCTGTGCAGCCATCCGCTTACCCACGCGCGTGCCCCTTGGCGCTTGCATGTTGCATGTCGCATGTTGCATGTCTCCCGCGGTGCCTCCTGCAGGTGCGCGAGGTTGAGGAGGGCGTACGCGCGCAGACAGGACTGGTTGCCGAGAAGGCCTCGGCGGCCCTTGCCGATATCGCCTCCCACTCCTCTGCTGCGCTCAGAGAGGCCAGTGACGCAACTGCCCACGCTTTTGGTGATGCCAAGGTGTGACCAAAGGCTCTCTCTCACCAAAGCCTCTGTGCCCCGAGCCTCTGTGCCCCGAGCCTCTGTGCCAAGCCTCTGTGCCCCGATGGCCAAAGCGCAGGCGCTAGACCACGCAGCTAGAGCACTGAGCTAGACCACTCAGGCCGTAGAACCAGGGCCTCGAGCCGTGGACTGAGGACCCTATGCCGTGCGTTTGGCCTTCGTGCGGCTTAGGACAGGCGCCCATGGCCATAACACTGTTGCTGCCTTTGCGCGCGGTCAAGACAGCGGCTGTCTCAAGGGAGCCTGGGTGCTTGAGGGTGCTAGCGGACATGAGCGCGCATATCAGACGCTCATGTCCGCGTCCTCGTGTCCCTCCGCTTCTCCTCGCTCGCCTACCGTACGCAAGGCAGACTGTGCTACAGCAGCAACAGCAACAGCAACAACAGCAACAACAGCAGCAGCAGCAGCAGCAGCGCTAACACAAACTGCAGCCGAGTCCTGACGGCATGTCATCATGTCACGGCCAGGCCGGAATGCAGGAAGCGCTCCCCAAGGCCAAGGTGGACGCCTCTGACGTGTCTCAGGTCACCAAGGACCTGCAGGTGTGCCCTTGAGAATAAGCTCAGTGCATACCTTGAGAATATGCTCAGTGCATACGTGCTCAGCATACGTTGAGAATATGCTCAATGCATACGTGTGCGTACCACGTTACACGAGCGCTGACGCCTATGTTGGCTGAGCCCTGCGCATGTGCCAGAGCAAGGCTTGGGCCGCTGTTCAACGGACCCTGGAGCCTTGAATGCTGCGGCCAATTGCAAGCTTGCAATTGCAAGCTGACATCAAGGAATGCACGTGGAAAGTCGATGATGACACTACACATGCAGCAAGTGGACGAGGAACCGGACAGTGGGGCGCTTGTTGCACAATCACACACACACACCCCGCCAGCTGCGCAGGACGCATCAAGCGCTTGATACCATGCAGCTGCATGGTATTTGTCATGGTACCGGTATTTGTTGTTGCTAGAGCGCAGCAATAAAGCACACGAGGAACGCAACAACTACCAACACTGGACCCCACAATTTTCCCAGCGCCCCCTCTGCCCCTCCCGCCCCCTGCAGCACGGACAGAGCGCCACGTAGCCAGCGACGCACGCGCGTAGAGCGGCTTGACCACCAGAGGATGATGGGGATGGCAAGCGCCGCCAGGGCGACCAGAGCCTCGCTGCGCCGTCTGATCAGCAGGTGCCTGTAGCGCCGCAGCGACTCGGGCAAGAACTGGGACAGGTAAGGCAGAAGCGAGCTGGATGGAGCTGATGTCCAAGGGTTGCGCTGGTTCGAGGCCGAGCCTGCGCCAGCGCTGCTGGACGCGGCCGGAGTGCCGTCGACTGCACCAGGGCGGTGCGCTGCGGCGGGAGAAGGGATGGCGGTTGGGAGGAGCCGCTCTGCCGCACTGAGCTCTTGCGCGCTGGCAGTGGCATGCGCATGGGCCGGCTCGAGCGTCTCCCAAGTCATGGCCGCCTTGACGTTGGGTGTTGCGGCCGCTGTGCGCTTGGGCGAGGCTGCAGTCTGCCCATCCTCTGGAGGAGGTGACGGCGGACCCAGCTCGCTGAGGAGAATCTGCCTCCTAATGCAGGCGGCTGTGTCCTCGGGCAGCTGGCTGGCGATGGACTCGAGCGTCTTGGTCGCGATCGCAGCGCCCTGCTTAGCGAACGGCGAGGCAGTCGTGAGGTGCTCGCATCGTGAGAGCGGCGGGGCAGTGAGGGTGCTAGCATCGGCGGCGGCACTGGCCGCGGTTCCAGTGCCGTGCACGCAGCAGCATCGCGAATGCCCTCGGTCCCGACGCGGCGGGGCTGGCGTTCAGACGCACGCACCTCGAGGGCGAGGACGCAGTCGAGCAGAAAGAGCTCGACGATCTCGGTGTCGACCTCCTCGTCACTGTGCTGGCGCTTCCAGCGCTGATATGGGTCGCTGCTGCGCCGGCAGAGGCCGGCGACATAGGGCGCCAGGATCGTCTGCGCGCGCTCGGGCGTGCCGTCCAGGTGCTTCCGGAGGCGGAAGAGCAGCTTGAGCAGGTCGAGGTTGGCCACCTGAGCATACCGCTGCATGTCCGCCTTGTTATTGCGGCCGCCCGGACCCGCTACCGTGCTGAGCACGAGCTCGAAGGCCTCCTCGCCGCGCCCGAGCTCGTGCAGCGCCTGCACCGCGACCGCGAGGGCACGCTCGCGCGTGGCAAAGAGCGCAGGCGAGGGACTCTCGAGGTGGCGCGTCGCGGCCGACAGCGCCCCGGCATAGTCGCGCATGATCAGCAGCCGCTCGCTCTCGATCGTCTGGTGCGCCGCGCGGGAGGCCTCACGCGTCGCGCCGTCCACATCCAGCATGTCGCTTCCCGGGCTTCGTCACGAACGCGCCATCGATGGCGGAGGGGAGCGGGGCGTCGCGGTCGCAGGACGCTATCGCCGCGATATTGCGGGCGCCCAACCACTTTGAAGTGCAGGACCTTCCCCCAGAGCCCGCCCCTGCGCCGCGTGCGCCGCGTGCGCCGCCCCGCGCGCCTGCTCCGTGGCGTGGCCCCCCCGCCTGCGGAGCCCTGCGCGCCCTGCGGCGCGTGCCGGGTCTGCTCGCTGAGCAGCGCGCGCTCACCACGCAGTGTCTATGCCTGCCCGAGCCGACGCTGGACCTCCTGGGGCGCCCTGTGTGGGAGGTGAGCGTCGAGGACATCAGCAAGGCATACCGCAAGCTCGCGCGCTTCTGCCACCCCGACAAGGTCAGCGGTATGTCGGACGACGAGGCAAAGCAGGCAGAACGGGCGTACGAAACGCTGCGGCTGGCGAAGGAGTGCTTGTCCAAGGAGGATTCGCGTGGGCCCTATGTGCGCGAGCACTGCCAATTCCTGAGACCCGACAAGAGCGCGCTCGAGATACGATCAGACGACATCACGGGCTCAATCGAGAGGTGCGCCAGGCACCCCGTTGCCCCCGGCCCGCGGGCTGTGCAGCGTGCAGGCTGCCCGTAAGCCTGTCGCCAGCTCGTGTGCGGCCCCTGACACGTGGCGGAGTGGCTGCCAATGCCAATGCCAATGCCAAACAGGGTCAAGGAAGTCGAACGGGAGCAGCGAAACGAGATCAAGTCAATGCGCACATCCGAGTCGCAGGAGCTCGGCAGCACGGTGGTGCAAGAGATGGAGAAGAAACGAAAACTTGCTGAACTCAAACGCCTGCAGGTGCTTTCCGTCCGCTCTGCAGCACGAACGTTCTCGCACGCAGCCCTCCCGATGCTTCCCCTTTGCTGCCTCTCCTGCACATGCTCTTGTTCGTGTCCAAGGCTGCGTGCTCTCTGAACTCCCGAGCCTGCACTAGGCACGTGCAAAGGCTGCAGAAAAAGCAGCGGCAGTGAGCAGCGACGACAGCGACGATGAGGAGCTTGCCAAGCTCAAGGCCAAGGCCCCGGTGGGCACGGCCACGCCTGCCGCTTGCTCCTGACGCTTGCTCCTGTCGCTTGCTTCTGTCGCTTGCACTGCTGTTTCCTATGTCTGCGTCTGTACTTGCTCTGCCCTGGGTTTCGCTGATTCCCTCCAGTCGTGGCAGATGGTGTCGAAGCAGAAAGACGACGATGAGGATGCAGAGGAGGAAGCGAGGAAGAAGCGTCAGCGTCAGGCAGCGCAGAGACGACGAGGTGGACGCATGGGCATATGAGGAGGGCCGTAGCACACACGCTTTAGGGCACTTGGGAACCACAAATAGTTTGTAATCAATTGGCATCTTACCGATGCTAGAGCGAGTCTGCATCTGTTGCATGCATCAGTGCTTTCAGGCCGAGCGGGGGGAGGTGGGTCATACAGACCTCGCTCAGGTTGGTAATACAGACCTCGCTCCTCCATTCGTTTGTCGTCGATACACATTCGCTCCGGCATCGTTTTGGGGCCTGAGTGCTGTGGCAGGGTTTTGTGGCTTCCGCCCAGACGCTGACCACGTCCCGGCTCTGCCATCGTTTTCATACATGCCTTTAGGTGTGTTTATTACGGAGCACGAATTGAAACAAACTACGGTTCTACGGTATCCGAACTCCGCGTTATGCGAACGATTGCATGTCCTCGCGACTGTGGTGGCACCCGGCAGAGGCAGAGAGATTGCGTCCAAGGGGAATGATCAGGCTCGACAGACACACGGTCTGTTGGCACCCCAAGACGCCAGCACGGCACTCGGGCACAGCTGCTGTGCGCGACATGCTGGCAGCCCGGCACACTGCCACGCACCCTTGAGTACCATCCAACCGCTTCCTCCATGTGTGGAATGCGCAGGAAGGCAATCGCTCGTCGGCCTCATCCAGCTTCAGGGCAGCATCAAGCTTGGACGTGGAGACACAGCGCACATGGCGCCTGGATCGGCACCTGATGCAGCACTTGCTGGCTGGCCCCAGGGTCAGAATTAACGTTCAAGAACAGAATCCTGCTCCTCTTGCTGCATCGGCGACCAAGCCCACCGGAATCAAATGGCGCTATGCAGTGCGGGATGCGGCGCTCTCTTCTTCTGATGCGGCGCTCTCTTCTTCTGATCAGCTCGTCGCAGCGACCTGTGACAGGTCGCTGGTAACATGAGTGAATCTCAATCAGTGAATCTCAGTCTGCCCGTGTGATTTCCACCAGATGTGCAAGACGCCGCGCAATTTCGCGGCAACGCTTTTGCGACCGAAGCACCATGATCTGACAACGCACTTATGGCCCAGCAGGCAGCCTTGCCCTGGGAGCCTTGAATGACAGCTCGCATCAAATTCAAACGCACAGGGTTGGTGTGCTGAATCCTGAGACACGGAGATCCTTAGACACAGCTGGGTGGAGGCTAGGCACGAGGCTAGAGCAGGCAAGGTAGCAAGGTAGTAGCCAACGTTTTCAACTGTCAAGGTAGCACCGACCGTTTTCAACTAGCTCGTCCTTTGGTCGAAGTTGCGCTGGAGCATTGAGAGACATCCACTGCACATGCGTGACGCCGGGGTGCAGCAGTGAAAGAGGCGACGTGATGCGGCAGCACCCAGAAAAGCAACAGCTGCCCGAGGTCCTAGAACAGCTGCCCCAGGTCCTAGAACTGCGCCTCCGCACACACAAACAACTGGCGGCGTTGTGTGAGTAAGTAACCCACTCTGGATTTAGGTTGCTGTCAGGGTGCAATGCTGAGCTACGAGATTCTCAGAAGCGCTGCGAAGACTGCGACTGCGACTGGGTTCCTCCGCGAGTCATCTGGGTAGCCATGTTTTGAGAACGCATGTCGAAGCCGTCCTGGCTCATTCCGAGACTCAACTTGTCCCCGAACTGCTGGCTGAATTGGCTCTGGGAGGCACCCAGCGACATGCTATCCTGGCTCATCCCGAAGCCGCCAGAGCCTCCATACCCAGGGCCGCCACCAGCAGCGTACGAGTCCGGACGGCTGCCGCCGGGAGGGCCAATCGGATCCATGCGATAGTTGTTGGCGGGCTGGGTGCCGTTGGCAAAGGCATCATACGAGTAAGGCACGCTATTGCGGTCGTAATCGCTGTCGTACCTGCCATCGCTGTACCGCGACTCGCGATGGTCGTTGTAGAACTTGCGCGGGCGATTGAATTGCATCATGCTCTGCTTCAAGTTGCTGAGCGGGCCTTCCACCAGGCAATCATGCAGCTTGAAGTGGCACAAGAGATTGTTCCACAAGACTGTCTTGGATAGGATTTTGGGGTTGCCCAGCACCACTAGGCCATAGCGCGCACGCGTGAGTGCGACATTGAGACGCTTGGGGTCATTCAGGAAGCCGATGCTCTTACCGTCGTTGGACCGCACGCACGACAGCACAATGAAATCCTTTTCACGCCCCTGGAAGGCATCAACACTTGCAACTTCGATCTCGCTGTACAGCTGCTTGCGGAGCGTACCATTTCGCTGCATGTACTGGACAATGTACGCACGCTGTCCCTCATAGGGTGTGATGATGCCTATCTGCTCTGGGGTCACGCCGCCCTTGAGGAAGCGCGTCACCACCTTTTCCACGTTGGCAGCCTCAGTCCTGTTGAGGTACGAAGTGCCGGACGCGGACAGCTCCTCGGAGCCAGTTGAGATGTAGAACATCATGGGCTTTGAGGCCACTGGCCATGGGAAGTCAATGGCGTGCATGTCCCTTTCGGCCTGCGTCACACCGTTCTGCAGTGTGCCGTCGTAAAACGTGTTTGAGGGAAACTCACTAAGAATCGGGTGCATACGGTACTGCACCTGTAGCCGCACCGGCTTGACCCCCAGCTCTACCATGCGCTCGAAGAGCGACTTGTTCAAGCCTGCCCTGGCTGCATTCTTGCACATGACCACCGGCCCCAACTGACAGTGGTCTCCCACAAGCACCAGCTGCTTGGCGCCCAGAACGATGGGAATGAGGCACTCGGGCTCGGTGGCCTGGGTGGTCTCGTCAACAAGAACCTTGGTGAAGCGCAACCCCGACAGCCGCGGGTCGCCAGCGCCGACGCACGTTGTGCAGATGACATCGGCGGCCAGCAGCAGCTCTCGCTCAGTCGAACGCCGCAGCTGCTTATACTTCTTCTCGTCCTGGGCTGACAGCTCACCAAGTTCTTGTTTGAGCTGGAGCAGCTTGCGGAACTCATTCCTCTCGTCGTTGGCGTATAAGTTGGCAGCCTGCAGCGACCCGCACATTCACTCAGTCTCAACTGCTGCACATCGGTCCAGTTGCAGTGCACTCCTTACGACAGCTGCAGGAGGCTCACAGCAACGCACTGCAGGCGCCGCTGTCAACTACATACAGTCACAGTCACAGGCTGCTGCCAACTACATACAGTCACAGTCACAGGTGCCCGCCAACCACAAAACCTAGGGGACGTAACTGTTTTAGAGAATTCAAGCAGTGCGCTCGCATGCGGTTTCTGTTGCTGCTGTCATGACTCCTGATGCCTAGGGGGTGTCGCGGGAAACCAGGGCAGACCTGATGATGAAGCGTCAAGTGCTCCACACTGGAGCCAATTGACTCACGGCTCTTGGCCGCCATGCGCACCACTTTCAGACCCTGCAGCACAAGCACGTGGAGAAGGTTAGTGATTGCACAAGGAGCAGGTTAGTGATTGCACACGGAGCAGGTTAGTGATTGCACAAGGATGCCTGGTACACCAAAGGCGGCACGCATACACACCCCCTGATGGAGCGTGGGGCCATACCGTCTTATGGATCTTCTCAGTGAGGTGATCAACGGCAACATTGCTGGGCGCTGCCACCAGCACCTGACCTTGGCCCATGCGCGAAAGATGGTACACGATACACGCCGACGTGACGGTCTTTCCAGTGCCAGGAGGGCCCTGGACGACGGACAGGGGCTGCTGCAACACAGTCTTTACCGCAAACACCTGCGAGTGGTTCAATTCCGGAAGGTTTGGCGCCGAAAAACGCGTCGGCATGGTGCATTTGACCGTCTGCGCCTCGACCTCGTGACCAAGGAGGCGGTGATAGAGGTAGCCCGAGACCGACGTCTCGTCCACCGCGAAGGTGCGCATGGCGTGCTGCATCCTGTCGTACGTGATCGATTTCCAGACAAATTCCACACTGAAGCCATGGGTGGCGTCGATGGGAGCCTTATCGCCGTTTCGGATTTCCAGCGCCACCTCCTCGCTGTTGGCCTTCTCGATGACGTGTCCGACGCTACTCCACCTCTTGAGGCCATCGCACCAGTTGAGCTTGAGCTCGTCGCCGGGCATGAGCTTCACCTCAGCCTCATCCTTTGCAAACATGAAGTAGGCGATGCGCTTCTTGTTGAGGCCCACATCCCAGTGGACGACTAAGTCTTCCTTGGTCTGCTGCTCCTTCATCTGCTTGTCAGTGTCCGCCTCATACTTGACAAGCGGTCCAAAAATGTTCTGGTACTGGTAGGCGTCTTCGTACATGAGCAGTACGGACGCAAGTTCATCATCAGTTCCGGGCTGGTCGAGATCCTCCAGAGTCGCCTCAGGTTTTGTCTTCCACAGATCCTCCAACTTTGCCAACTGCGCCGACGTGAGCAGGCGAGCCCTGGCTTGCTCTAACTCCGATGGCGCTTTGACGAGCCAAGGCAGGAAAGTCTTGTTGCTGTCGATGAGCGGCAGCCAGAGAGCTAAATCCCAGCTCGAGTCCTTCATGCCACCAGATTGCACGCAGGCCCGACAGAGCAGTACGACCACTTGCTCCTGCTTTGCGGGGATGAATCCAAGCACGAACACGTTGCGCTCGCCGCAGTTGTAGCACTCGAGCACTGTCTCCCCGAGCGGGGAATCGCGGTGCAGGGACACCTCCTTCATCTTTGAGCGCACGAGATGGTTGATGATGCACGACCCCTGAAACTTGTTGCCGGCACTGTTGCAGAACCTGCCGCCAGAAAAGAGATAGTCATGATGTGCATTCGTTCGACGCTTCGGTCTCAAGCAAAGCAGCAAGCGCCGCTTTACGAACGGCGCGCCCTGGAGCGAGGAGGGTGAGAGGCAGTCGGCTCAGATGGCAGGCGGGGGGGCGAGAGAGAGGGCCCGGGAATGACGCGCCCGCCCGCATCTCACCACTTGTTCGACTTGATGCAGCGCACGACGCTGGCCGGGTTATGGATGCCGCAGTAGATGCACGCGTGCGCCGGGAGCTCTTTGGGAACCTCCTCATCGATCAGCGCGTCCTCGTCAAACGTCTCCTTGAAGTCGAGCTCCACAGTCCCCGCAGCCCCGTCGCCCGAGCCGTCGTAAAAGTCGGCGTGCGAGCCCGCGTCCATGGAGCTGGCGATGGACTGCGAATACGGCGTGGTGAAGCTGGAAAAGGCCATGTTCTGCTGGGACGAGTCCTGCGTCATTCCGGCGAACTCGTTGAAGTTGAATTCGGCGTCAGCCTGGCTGTCCTGCGTGTTGGCAAAGCCGAAGAACTCCTGCGTGCCGTCCTGGTCATCCTCGTCAAAGAACGAAGCGTCGAACTCCTGCGCCTGCGACGCCGACAGCCCCGTCGTGTCCTGCGAGATGTTCTGCGAGAAGGGTTGGCTCCCCGACGCCATCGCAGCCCGGTCTGCACGGCGCCCGCAAGTCTTTCCGTTTCCCGCCCCACCCGCCGCGCCCCTCCCTCTGCGGACGCGTGTGCCTTGCGCACCACATTCTGGCGGGAGCCAGAGGGGTCCTAGGCAGTGAGAGAGGGGAGAGGGCAGTGTGTGTGTGTGCGCACACGAGCACGATGGCCGACGAGGTGGACTGCAAGGGCTCGATGGACAGGGCCGTGTTCGAGGCGTTTGCGGGAAGGGGCGACCTGCTGCTCGACCGCCTCACCGTGCGGACGATGAACTTTTCGCGCGAGGCCGACGGCACGACGCCGCTGATGGCTGCGTGCGCGCGGGGCAGCAAGCCGCTGGTGGAGCTGCTGCTGGACCTCGGGTGCCATGCACTGGCCAAGGACGCGAATGGCTGGACTGCGGTGGAGCATGCCGCCTGCAGCCCGGTGCAGCAGGACCTGGGCAAGCTGATCCTCGAGCGCGTGCTCCCGCCGCTCGACCCGGCCACCGGCAAGCCCGTGCACACGTGGGATACGTGCACCCATGCGCCAGAGCACCGCTACCTCGACGAGTCGCAGGGCTGGCTGATCTGCACCAACTGCGCGCTGGTGCTCAACGAGAAGGCGCTGCTCATGGCGGGCGAGCAATCAAGCGAGTCCAGAAACCCGTGGGCAGTGCGCGGCGCAGACGCAGAGTACAACGCGTGGCGGCACGACGAGATGGAGCTCGCCGACGCCATGCGTGCCCTCGGCGTGGTCGACAACGAGGGCGCGAAGCGGCGGGGGCTGGAAACGAGCGTTTGGAAGAAGAGGGAGAGGGCGCTGGAGTGGCTGGACAAGCGGCGGCGCGTCCTCTTGTCCTGGCGGGACAGGGCGCGCATAGCGCAGAATGCGGGGACGGAGCTGCCGCCCATGCTGGTGATACCGGAGTATCCTGCACAGATGGACGCCGTGATGACGGACGTCGGCTCTGCACCCTCGCGGCGCGATGGCACCACGAAGCTGCTCAATCCAGAACCGCTCGAGCGCCCTAGATTCAAGGGCCGGAAGGTTGAAGCAGCGTGGGAGCAGGAAGAGGACGAGCTCTTCGACCCCCGTGCCATGCAGGAAGCTCTCGGTGATCCTTTTTCCCTTGTTTCGAAGTGGCGGAGGAACCTCGCGCGATGGAAGAAGGTTGGCCGCAGGGCCGTCAGGCATGAGAACTACAGGCGTGCCGGCGTCCTGCACGCTATTGCCGAGGAGACAGAGGCAGAGTACGACTCATCGCTGGGGTATGACAGCAAGGCGTCGCAAGTGGTCGAGCGCGAAATGGAGATTGAGTTCGAGCCCGCCTGACAAACGTGGCTGCGAAGATAAGGGTTGCGATCCCAGGAGTTGCCAGCAGTCCCGAGGAGGAAAGCCATGCCCTCCGCGCGGGGGGCATGGAACAGGGTTGCGACCCCCCCTTTTCCGTGCCGTGAGTGTAGTTGTTCTGCGATACGCTACGATACGCTACGAAAAACTACACTCACGCGTCACAAATAAACAAATACACTCGCGGTTGCCTCCCGCAGCTACACTGCCGCCAGCGGCACTCACGGCACCTGCACTCTCGCCTCGCTCGACAACCATGCAGCAACCGCGCGCGCAGGTGCTGCCAGCCCGGAAATCTGTGAAAGTACCAGGGCACCTGGAAAGTAAGATCGCGCGATTCCTGGGTTTGGGATGACACCCCCACCCCTCTGTTGACAGTGATCACGCAGGAGTGCAGACCGCAAACACTCGTTTTACTGAATGAATTTGCGCAACGCGTGAAAGAGTTGCG
>Ga0115006_10001499_pt1 | contig 14587 bp, 8 predicted proteins | sample ArcOceMetagenome_3_FD_88943 | JGI IMG/M metagenome (GOLD analysis project Ga0115006, IMG submission 88943) | Marine eukaryotic phytoplankton communities from Arctic Ocean - Arctic Ocean- Svalbard ARC20M Metagenome | ecosystem: Environmental > Aquatic > Marine > Oceanic | place: Arctic Ocean...
CCTCGGCGTCGGAGCTGTATTTTTTCCGGAGCCTGCCGGAACCATGGCGACTGCCCGGGGTACTTACCATGTCGAGTTTGTCGAACACGGCTGCGGGGCGGCGGTGCCATGCGCCCCCGGAAGTTCCGAGAGGGGCGTTTGTACGAGGTAGACGCTAAAATTTGGGGTGTTATCGGTGAAAGATCTGTGACAAAGATTTGATCGGTGCCGTCGCTTTCAAACTTCGATTTCGTGTCGCTTTCTAGAGTTACATTAGAAGGTAGCACTAATGTAAAACTCAATCACCGACATAACTGCTAGCTCGTAGAGAAGTCACGGAAATGCCAATAAAACGTAATTGTCCCTGATGTGAAACTGTTTGCCTGTGGTGCGCGACGAAAGAAATGATTGCGACCGTTGCGAATTTTTCGAAACACAGCTGTCGCAACGACGGGTCGAACAAACGACGCGACGCGGGGAGGTTCGGGCCTCGGAGTCGCGCGCGTCTCTTCCCGGATGACGTCCTGGTTCGCGGGCTCGTCCGCGGGTAAGTTCTTCGGCCTCGGCGCGGGCGGCGTCCTCTCGTCGTACGTCACCTACACCCGCTCGGAGACGCATCGCCAGAGACCCCCCGAGAGTCGCGCCGCGAGGAAGGCGCGCGGGCGTGAGGCGGTGCAGGCGACTCCCGCGATGTTCGGCAAGGCGATCGCGGTGTCTCCCGGGCCCTCCATCATGGAGGCCATCGCGAACGCCGCGCCCCCCGTTCCCTCGGCAGACGGGGCCGCGACGGAGACGGAGGAGATGACCGTGTCGCGAAGATCGGTCGAGGTGCTCGCGACGGAGGACGAGACCTCGACGTCCTCCTCCACGGGGGGCTCGACGATCCGACGCAAGCACGAGGGGCGATACGGTCGATGCATCACCGACGACCGCGCGGGGGGCGGTAAGTTCGCCAACTTTGGCCACACCGCCGTGTCCATCGCGGCGCCCTTCATCCTCTCCGCGCTGAAGGATCTGCTCTCGCGGCGGTGGCGCCGGCTTCGACGCAAGGACGCGGACGCCCGGCGGATGGAACGGCTCCGCGAGCTGCTGCTGGCGCTGGAGAACTCCGGGCACGAGCTCGCCGTCCCCATCGCGGAGGAGCTCGAGCGGCTGGTCACGGAACGCGACGATGCCAGGAAGGAGCTCGAGGAGCGCAAGAGGCGGAGACGGCGGAGCCCGTTCGGGCAGGACGTGACGGCCCAACCGCCGCAACCAGCCTCACCCATCGACCTCGCGATAGACGTGAGCCTGCGCACCAAGGCTGCGGTGGCGCGGGTCAAGGACCTGCTCACACCGGGCAAGAAGCGCGATGGGAAGCACGTCGCTTTCACGCCCGGCGCCACCCCGGCGAAGGGAACGGCGAACCTGGACTCCGCCAACGCGTCGCCGGAAAACGACCAGGCTTCGAACGGCGGGTCCCCGATGGCATCAGCCATGGCGGACCTCGATCGCACGGTCGGGTTCCAGGCGAAGGAGCTCCGGTACCTGCGCATGACCCTCAAGGACAAGGAGAGTAGGATCGGCAACCTGACAAAGCGGCTCAAGGCGGCGGTGGACTCAGCCGGGTCGCTCGAGGCGGACAGCGCCGGGAGCTCGCCCATGAGCGCCACTCACCACGGTGGCCTGAACTGGGACGTCGTGGCTCCGAAGATCGTGGAGTCCAAGATGGCCGCCGCGTTCCTGGACACGCCGGGCGCCGACTCGGACGATGAGCTCACGCGGCAGATGTGGAGGATGAAACGCAGGCCGAACTTCGCGCTCGTCACGCCGGCGGTGAAGAAACACTCGGACGAGGAGCGGCTGAAGAGAGCGAAGTCGAGGGTGGGTCGGATCTCCCCGACTGGGAAGCGCGTCGCGTGGGTCGCGGTGGACTCCCCGTGAGTAAAAGTGTACCTTCGTATCTGTTTGCATCGAATTGCATTTCAAAAAATATTACCCGCTCCTCTCCGGGATCGATCACGCCGTCGCCTTGGCCGCCTCCGCCTTCCGTCGCTTGAGCACGTTCTCCAGGAAGTACTCGCCCGCCCTGTAGCTGGACCGAACCATGGGCCCCGACGCCACGTACAAAAAGCCCATATCCTCCGCGATATCTTTATACGCCTCGAAAGCCTCGGGGGTGAGGTACTCCGCAACCGCGAGGTGCCTCTTGGTCGGTCGCATGTACTGCCCGAAGGTCACCACGTCCACGCCAGCCTCGCGCAGCAGCTTTAGCGCGTTCACAACCTGCGGCCTGGTCTCGCCGAGGCCCAGCATGATGGAGGTCTTCGTGATCAGCGACGGGACGGCGGTTTTGGCGTCGCGCAGCACCGCGATGCTCTGGTCCCAGTTCGCGCGTCGGTCCCTAACCTCCGCCTGCAGCTCCGGCACCGTCTCCACGTTGTGCGCGAAGACGTCCAGTCCCGACTCCGCCACCTCCCGCACCAGGTGGGTCTCGCCCCTGAAGTCCGGCGTGAGCGCCTCGACGAGCAGAGCGGGCGCCGACTCTTTCAGCCGACGAATGGTCTCGGCGAAGTGACCCGCGCCCTGGTCGTCGAGCTCGTCCCTGTCCACGCTGGTTAACACCACGTAGTCCAGGCCCCACGCGGCGATGGCCTTGGCGACGTTCGCGGGTTCCTCCGGGTCCAGCGGGGGCGGCGCCTTGGACGTCTTCACCGCGCAGAAGCGGCACGCGCGGGTGCACGTGTCTCCCATGATCATGATCGTAGCCGTGGCGGTGTGACCGTCGCCGCCGCCCCAGCACTCGCCCAGGTTGGGGCACTTCGCCTCCTCGCACACCGTGCTCAGCTTGAGCTCCCGCAGCTTGGCCTTGATCTCGGTGTACCGGTCACCGCCCGGGATCGTTCGCTTCATCCACGGTGGTTTGCGCACGGATTTGTCTCGCAGGTTCTTGGGCGCGGCGAGCGAGTACGCGGTGCCCGGGAGCTCGTCGCCCCGGACAAAGTCGCCAAAGTCGGGACCCTCCGCGAGCTTCTCCTTGAACGCCGACATAGCCTCCGACTGCGCCGCGGACGACGACGCCGCGGAGGAGGACGAGTGCCTCGTCCACCCCAGCTCGCGGCAACTCGCGTGGGTTGCCGAGGCCGATCGCGGGGACGTGGCGAGCGCGCGAGCGACCGCCCCGGAGGAGCGACGCGCGGCCGCGGCGATGAGCGCAGACATCTCACGTGAGGTCGTACACGAGAGACGCGGGATTTATCGGGTGCGAAAACGCCCCACTCGCGCGCTGGCGTGTGTAGGCCACCCCGCGCGTCGCCTCTTTATCTTGAGAGATCCGCGTTGAAACGAGGCTGCGGACCGCACAGCGTGTTTGGTTTTTCTCGGCACAGTTCGATGAGCGCGCGGGCGGTCGCGTGTCCTCGCTGGGTGCCCCCCGCGCCGCGGAGGAGAGGGCGAGACGTGTCCCGGCACAGCTCCGGGGACGGCATCGAGGGTGTGCCGCAGGATGACAAGGCTGTCGTCCATTTCTGGCACCTCTTCGGCTCCATCCCCGAGTGCAGGCGTGCCCTGACGTCGTCGGCACGCGACTCCCCTTATCGCAACGCACCGCTGCTGGAGAGCAGAGTGCGGTCGCTGGCGAGGGTGTTCGACACGGAGACGAGCGGGCTGGACGTGCCGAGGGTGCTCACCAAGGAGCCGACGCTGCTCCTGTGGGAGGCGAACGAGGTGGTCAGGAGGGTGGTGGAGTTGAAGCGGGTCGCACCCGAGCTCGGTGGCAGGGCGTTGAGTTCATGCCCGGGGCTGCTGCTGTGCGACCCGGAGGACGTGGCGGCGGCGAGGCAGGAGATGGAGTTCGCGCGGGGGCCGGAGAAGGCGCGAGAGACCATCGCGGTGGCCCCATCGGAGCTCCTGAAGGCGGTCGAGATGCTCAAAGAGGACCTCGTGGGTGAAGAGGCCTGGAGAGGATAGCCAAAATAATTATCATAGTCAGACTTGCGTGTTACAACTTGAACCCCCTGTCCTTCTTCTTCGGCGCGCGGTAGCCCCCCTTCCTCATGATCTTCTTGCTCGGACGCACCCTGTCTCCACCACCCCCGGGCTGCTGCTCGTCGCTGAACCCCGGCCTCAGCAGGTCACGGCCCATGTCCGGCACCAGCGACTCCCGCGTCTCAACCTGAACCCCCTCGTGCGTCCACACCCTGAACGACGCGTTCCCGTTGCACCCCACGCCCACCCACCCCAACCCGCCGATGCTGATGTCCCTGTCGCTCCGTTGCCACGACTCGCCGTACACGCTGACCGTCCTGCACCCCCACTCGCCCAGCTGCGCCGCGCGGTGTTCGCCGACGGGCGGGCTCAACTTGCCCCCCGCGTGCTTCTCGTAAAAATCGTCAGCCTTGCCGCCTTCGCCCCTCACCATGTAGTGCGTGGGAACGTCGTGCGAGGCCCAAACGGTGAGGTACAGCGTGCGCTGGGGGCTATCCACGACGTCGATGCGCGCCAACCCGCCGATGTGGATGGAGCTTCCAATCTCGGCTCGGTAGGTCCTGGGAGCCAAACGCTTGCGCGGGAGAACCGCGCGGGCTTCCTCGTTTGTGAGCCGGCCGGACACCTGGAAGGGCTGGAGCAGCCCCGGGGTGTCGTAGACGTCGGACCCGTTGGGAAGTAAACCGGGGAGCTTGACCACGCCCAGGGTGGTGCCCGGGAGGTGCGACGCGAGGGGCCCGCCGTCCTCCGGCCCGGGCCCGCCGTACTTTTTGGAGAGCCGGTTGATGAGACTCGACTTGCCCGCGTTTTGCGCCCCCACGACCCAAACCTCCCGGCCCTCGTCGAGGAGCGTCTCGAGCTGCTCGGAGAGGATGTTGACGCCCATGCCGCTGTGCGCCGACACCAGGTGCACGCCGCTCGCGCGCGTCAAGCCCAGGTCCTTGGCGCGCCTCCGCACGAAGCTGGTCACCCGGGCGCGGGTGCACTGCGTCGGGAGCAAGTCCACTTTGGTCCCGACGAGCAACACGTCCACCGACTCGTTCGCCACGTACGGCGATAAGATGTCCACGGCGTCCACCGGGAACGATCCGTCGAAGTCGATGAGGTCCACGAGGAGTAACACCACCGCGCCCCCGGGACCCACCTTGGACAGCCTGTCGCCCACGACGCGGCCAAAGTCAAACGACGGCATCAAAATCTCCGCAGCCTCGTTCTTAACCTTGCCGTAGTTTCTCAGCGAGTAGCACCGAGCGCACACGACGGTGTCGGAAGAGTCATTCCTGCGTGACTCCCTCTCCTCACGTTTCCTCGCCGCGATGGAATCCCAGTCGTCCCCGTCCGCCGCGCCGGTATCCCCGGTATCATCGTCCTCAGCGAACAAGGCGTCCAACGCCGCCAGCGCCGCGTCCTCGTCGACGTCTTCCGCGTCCCCGTCCCGCCCGTCAAAGTTGGACAGGTCTAAACCGTCGAGGTCGTCGTCGTCCTCGTCCAGACCCGCCAGCTCGTCTTCGCTCAGTCCCTCCACGGCGAACGAGTCTATCCCCCCCTCGGCGTCGTCGTCGTCCTCGTCCATGTCGTCCTCGTCGAAGTTGAGCATGTCGTCGGCAGCCGCCGCGGCTCTGGGATCTTCCACGAATGCCTCGTTGGACGCGTCGCGTTCGGGCTCGAGCAGGCGCTTGGGCACGACGAAGAACCCGGGGCCGTTCTTATCCTCGCACTGTAATCCCACGCCGCACCCCGGGCAGATGGACGGAAGGCCCTTGAGCACCTCGCGGACGTCAACCTCGGCGGGGGATTCCCCCGCCGCGGCGGCGGCGGCGGTCGACGGCCTCCCTCCCCCGGAACCGGCGGGGGTCCAGCCGGAGAGGGTCCTCGCGAACATCAGCGCGCGCGGGACGACATTCGTTGGATGCACGAGGTCGCGTCCGCCGGTGCCGGCCGCGACGAGAGGCGCCCGACCGGAGACGGCGGCGACGCGCGTCGCCCCTCCTCGGCGGTGAATTTCGAGCGCGTCGACGGAATGGGCAATCGCGTCCCGAGCGCGTCCGGCCGAGGCGGGTGCCGTCGTCGGGCACCATCGCGCGCGGCTCAGGTTGGCCCTGCTGCACAGCCGTCGCAGCATCGTCGTCTCCCTCGCCGTGTGAGCAGTCACCGTGTGAGCAGTCAGCATCGTTAGCCGCGCCAGCCACAGTGCCCTGACCAGCGGGGCTCTCGGCGAAAAAGCACTTTTTCAGAGTGGCAGGGGGATGCGCGCCGCGCGCTGATTGTCGCGCCAAACGACGCCACGTCTCTCGATCGATCTTGGACTATAGGCACCTCGTCATCGCCTGTGCACGCCACAACTCGCGGCACACGACACGATGATCGCCTCGAGGACACTCGTCTGCGCCGCCGCATCGACGCTCGCCTCCCGCATCACCCCTCGATTCCAGCGGGGCAACACCGTCCGCGCGCTCGCGTCCGCGAACCGGGGTAACGGCATCGGTCGACGTCCCATCCTCATCGGGGGCATCGCGGGGGTGACCACCGCGCAGATGGGCAACCTCGGGAACCAGCAGGCTCGCGCCGTCGAGGCCGCGCCCGCGCCCGACACCGCGATGGCTCCCGCCGTCGCCGCCATCGCCGCGCTCAAGCCCGGCGCCAAGCTCGCGGACGGCGCCTTCGAGGTGCTCACAGTGAACGAGGTCCCGGAGTACAACGTCGCGTGCGTCGAGCTCGTGCACCTCAAGACCGGCGCGCGGTGGATGCACTGCGGCGCCGACGATCCCAACAACGTCTTCAACGTCGCATTCCGCACCACCCCCACGGACGACACCGGCATCGCGCACATCTTGGAGCACACCGCCCTGTGCGGCAGCGATCGGTACCCCATCCGAGATCCGTTCTTCAACATGCTCCGCCGGTCGCTGAGCACGTTCATGAACGCCATGACCGCCGCGGACTTCACCTGCTACCCGTTCTCCACCATGAACGAGACGGACTACTACAACCTCCTCGGCGTCTACCTCGACGCCGCCTTCTTCCCCAAGCTCTCCAGGGAAGACTTCCTCCAGGAAGGACACAGGCTCGAGTTCAAGGACATGGAAGATAAGAGCTCGCCGTTGGAGCTCAAGGGTGTCGTGTTCAACGAGATGAAGGGTGCCATGGGCAGCCAGGCGGCGAGGTTCAACCGCGCGCTCGGCGCCACCCTGTTCCCCACGAGCACCTACCACCACAACAGCGGCGGCGACCCGGTCAACATCCCGACCCTCACCCACGACGATCTCAGCGCTTCCACGCCACCCACTACCACCCGTCCAACGCCAGGGTGTTCACCTACGGAGACCTCCCGCTGGAACAAACCCTGGCCAAGTCCCAGGAACTCGCGCTCGCCAAGTTTGACCGCATCGACGTCAGCGCGCTCGACGTCGCCGACGAACGCAGGCTGACCGCGCCCGTGAAGGTTGAGGTTTCAGTCCCCGCGGATCCCGTGGTTCCCGACCAAAACAAACAAAGCGTGGTCTCAGTCGCGTACCTCATGGTCAACCAGATCAAGGAGAAGGAGGCGGAGCTCGAGAACTTCGCCCTCACCGTCGCGTCCGACTTGCTCCTCAACGGACCGCAGGCGTACTTCCACGAGACGCTGCTCGAGTCCGGGCTCGGCTCGGGTTTCGCCCCCGGCACCGGGTACTCCTCGTCCCGGCGGGAGACGTCCTTCGCGGTGGGCCTCAAGGGTGTCGCCGAGGCGGACGTGCCGGACGTGGAGTCCAAGATCCAGGTCACCCTGGAGAGGATCGCGAAGGAGGGCTTCCCGGCGGAGCGCGTCGACGCGGTCATGCACCAGGTTGAGCTCGGCGCGGCGAAGGTGAGCACCAACTTTGGCCTCGGCGTGGCGTTTGGCTCGATGGGCACGTGGGTGCACGGCGGCGACGGCATGAAGCCCCTCAAGATCCCGGTACTCGCCGCCCAGCTCCAGGCTGCGATCGACGCCGATTCCAAGTACTGGCAGAAGCTCATCCAGCGCAGGTTCCTCGATAACTCGCACAAGGTCACCGTCGTGGGCGTCGCCGACAAGGACTACGACGCCAAGCTCGAGGAGGCGGAGAAGAAGAAGGTTGCCGAGATTGAAAAGTCCCTGACTGACGAGCAGAAGGATGAGATCGTCAAGGAGGCGGTGGCGTTGCGCGCGAGCCAGGACGGCGACCAGAACGCCGACATCCTCCCCACGCTCAAGGTGAGCGAGGCGGTTCCGAGGGAGATCAAGCGCTGGAACTCGAAGCTGACCAAGACCTCCGGCGGGTTCGACCTTCAGATTGACGCGCAGCCCACGAACGGCATCACGTTCGCCAACCTGCTCCTCGACGTCTCCGACCTGCCCGACAGGCTCGTCCCCTACCTCGACCTCTTCGCCGACTTCATCACCGAGCTCGGCACGAAGAAGATGGACTACAAGTCGTTGGCGCAGGAGGAGAAGCTGAAGACGGGGGGCATCGGCGCCGGCGTCGACGTGCAGCAGTCCCTCGACGCGTCCGTCCCGCCCCGCGTGTACGTCTCCCTCAGCGGCAGCGCCCTCGACCGCAACGTCCCGGCCATGTTCCAGCTCATGGCGGACGTCGCGACGGGCGCCAAGTGGGCGGGCGAGGACGCCAGGCTCGGCCTCCTCCTCTCCCGCCGCGCCGCAGCCGCCGGCGCGGGCGTCTCCCAGAACGGTCTCTCCTACGCCAAGGGCCTCGCGAACGCGTCAATCGACCCGGTCGCCGCGCTCGACTACCGCACCGCGGGCCTGCCCCACGTCGCGCTGCTCCAGAGGCTGGCGAGGGAGAAGGAAGCTGGCGTCAAGGAGGTATCCGACGCCCTCGCCGAAATCGCATCCTTCGCGCTGGCGAGAAACCGGGTGATGCGGTGCAGGGTCAGCGCCAAGCCCGAGTCGTGCGATCCCGCGGTGACGCAGATGGAACAGTTCATCGATGCCCTCCCGATGAAGGGTACCGACGCCGCGGCTGACGAGCTCACGCTCTCCCAGTCGCTCGCGTCCTTCGAGACGACACCCTCCAAGACGTTTGTGTCGACGCCCACGCAGACCAACTACTGCGCCGCGTCCTACACCACCGTGCCTTACTCCCACCCGGACTCCGCGCCGCTCTTCCTGCTCGGCCAGGCCATGTCCACATCTTTCCTCCACAGGGAGATCAGGGAGAAGGGCGGCGCGTACGGGGGTGGAGCATCCGCGGCTCCCGTGGAGGGCGTCTTTGCGTTTTCCTCCTACCGCGACCCCAACACCACCGCCACCGTGGAAACTTTCCAGAAGGCTGCGGAGTGGGCGGCGACCGAGGGTAACCTGACCCAGGAGATCCTGGAGGAGGCGTGGCTCAAGGCGTTCAAGGCGATCGACGCACCGCTCGCGCCCCAGTCCCGCGGCGCGTCGCTGTTCACCAACCTGATGGACGACGAGAGCCGACAAATCTTCCGCGACGGCCTTCTCGACACCACCCCGGAACAGATGCGGGCGTGCGCCGAGAAGTACCTCGTGGGCAAGACCCCGGCGCTCGCGATCGTGGGTAACCCCACGGCCGTCCCTGACGTGAAGAGCGCCGGCTGGGCCTGCGTCGACGCCGAGGGGAACCCCCTGAAGGAGGAGTAAGGGGAAACTGCTGTACCGCTGTGCTGTTTTAATTGTTTAGTATTTCTCTGACGGTTCCTTTCGTCTATGTCTCCTGCTCCGCGTCCCTTTCCTCGCCCTCCGCGTCTGGGTCACCGAGCTCGGCGACGAGCCTCTCGAGACTCTCCGTCGCCGTCGTGGAGAGCTCCTCGTGTCCCTCCAGGAACAGAACCCTGGCGAAGAGTTTCATCTTGACAACCGCGTGTTTTCCCTTGGCGCGCTCGATAGCCTTGACCCTGTTACCCAGCGCGGGCTCCGACATGGTCCTCACCCTCATCAGCGTGTGCTGGTAGCTCGCGGTACCCACCACGCTGACCCGCTCCTGGATCCCCGCGTTTCGAAGCCGGTACGCCTCAGCCTCCGCCTCGTGCTCGCCGTCAACCTCCACCGCGTACTCTCCCCTGCCCACGATGTACCCCTCGGTCTCCTCGTGGTCGTCGCCGAGGCCCTGATTCTCGGCGTCCTGGGTGGCGATGCGACGCGAGCGACGCGTCGCGCGCTCCTCCGCGGGAATATCCGGTTTCTTCTTCGGCGCCGGAGCCTTGCGCTTCTTGTTCTCGGTCGTCCCCGATGCGTTCTCCTTGCCGTCCTTCACGCCGCATCGTTGTCTCGCCGCGGAGACGATGTCGTGGTCGCCGAGGCCGAGGCGCTTCATGATCTCGCGGTTACGGCGAATACGCTCCACGCGCTCGATCTCATACTCGCTGAGACCGTTCGGGTCGGCCACCAGGGCCTCCACATCGCCGGCGAACATGGCGGGTCGGGTAATGAAATGTTTGTGCCTGACTCGGCAAGTTCAAATGGCAGCCGGGCAGCCAAATTCGACGGTCTACATTTATACGTGAGTTCTTGACCCCCGTTCTTGAGTTAATGTGACAAAGGTCGAACGCTGGCAGGCGAGCAGATTCCCTGGACATAACGAGAGCGGATTACTCAGCTGAGATCGGCACTCGGGTCGGCGCTGCCCTGGGGTGGGTATATCGTTGGCGTGAACGACGCGGTCGTTCTCGCTCCATCGCACCGATCGAGGGCTCCGCGACTCGAAAGTCCGGACCGCTCGCGGCCGGTTGGGCGGCGGCGGCAGGGTACCTGCGCCGAAGGGTCGCACCGGCGAAGTCGAATAGGAATAACGCGGCGGAGGACCTGGTGGGACGGAAGGACGACGACGAGATGCCGTCCCGCATGGACTCGTTCCGCTTCGGCAAAGGAGCCAATACCTCGGCGTCGCGGGTGGTGTACGTCACCGCGGATGTCAGCCCTCAAGGTCCCAACCACATGTTCCGGTTCAAGGGCAACGCCATCTCCACCGGCAAGTACTCGCCCATCACGTTCTTCCCAAAGGGCCTGTACGAGCAGTTCCGGAGGATCGCGAACCTGTACTTCCTCTCCGTCGCCATCATCTCGCTCTTCCCGATCATCTCCCCGATCCAGCCGTACACCATCTGGTCGCCGCTCGTGCTCGTCGTCGGTCTGTCCATGGCGAAGGAGGCTGTGGAGGACTACGCCAGGCACAAGCAGGATCACGAGCAGAACACCAGCCTGACGGAACGGTTCAACGGCACCTCCTTGGTGCAGTGCGAGTGGAGGGAAATCAGGACGGGGGATTTGGTGCGGGTGGTGCGGGACCAGGCGTTCCCGTGCGACATTGTGCTCCTCGCGTCCAGTCTGGACGACGGCGTGTGCTACGTGGAGACTAAAAACTTGGACGGCGAGACAAACCTGAAGATCAAGAGGGGCGTCGAGGGCATGCACGGCGTGGGGACCGGGCCGGATAAGATGGCGGCACTGTGCGGGGACGGGCAGGATACGTACGTGGAGTGCGAACACCCGAACAACTCCCTGTACACGTTCACCGGTAACCTCGACGTGCCGGCCGCCGCGAGGGAGGTGTCGAGTCACGGGAGCACCCGGGACCTGGCCGCCGCGGGGGAGACACGGAGTGGGAGCGAGAAGATCTCGCTCGTGCCGTCCAACATCCTCCTCCGAGGTAGCTCGCTGAGGAACACGGAGTGGGTCATCGGCCTGGCCATCTACACCGGGCACGACTCCAAAATTATGATGAACAGCAGCGCGGCTCCGTCGAAGCGGTCCACCATCGAGAAAGGGATGGACAAGATCGTCCTCTCCATGCTCGGGTTGCTGTGCGTGATGGGAACCGTCACGGGCATCATCTGCGGCACGTGGATCAAGAACGTGTCCCCCAAGCACTGGTACATGGACACCAGCGACACGAATATGGTGTTTGACCCCAAAAACGCCCCCAAGGTTGGCGTCGTCGCGTTCCTCACCTCGTACGTCCTGTACGGCTACCTCATCCCCATCTCCCTGTACGTCTCCCTCGAGTTCGTCAAGGTGTGCCAGGCGATGGTGTTTCTGAACAGCGACCGGCAGATGTACCACGAGGAGACGGACACGCCATTTCGCGCGCGAACCAGCAACCTCAACGAGGAGCTCGGCATGGTCCACACGGTGCTCTCCGATAAGACCGGGACCCTGACCTGCAACAGCATGGAGTACTTCAAGTGCTCCATCGCGGGCGTGAGCTACGGCGAGGGCGTGACGGAGATCGAGCGGTCCATCGCCAAGAGGCAGGGGCGACCCATCCTCTCCAAGCCCACCAAGCCGATAGAGCCGGGTTTCAACTTCAAGGACGTCAGGCTCGAGGACGACAAGTGGCGGTCCCTGCCGGACGCCGAGCACGTCCGGGACTTCTTCCGCGTCCTCGGAGTGTGCCACACCGTCATACCGGAGGGAGAGGCCACCCGGGAGACCATCTGCTACCAGGCTGAGTCCCCCGACGAGAGCGCTTTTGTCGTCGCGGCGAAACGATTCGGGTTCTTTTTCAAGGGGCGCACTACCAGCGGCATGGAGCTCGAGGAACCCTCGTTTCCGGGCGGCGGCGATATCAGCACGGTGCAGTACGAGCTGCTCAACGTGCTCGAGTTCAACTCCACGCGTAAGCGCATGAGCGTCATCGTTCGTACCCCCGAGGACAAGATCATGCTCTACTGCAAGGGTGCCGACTCTGTCATATACGACAGGCTCTCGCACGGGAACCAAAAGTACACCGACGTGACCCAGCAGCACATGGACGACTACGCCAAGTGCGGCCTGCGCACGCTGTGTTTGTCCGTCAGGGAGGTGTCTCAGGCGGAGTACGACGCGTGGAACGTGACGTACACCGAGGCGGCGCAGAGCCTCGAGAAGCGCGACGAGAAACTCCAGGCGGCGGCGGAGATCATCGAGAAGGACCTCTTCCTGGTCGGCGCCACCGCCATCGAGGATAAACTCCAGGACGGGGTACCGGGCACGATCGAGCAGATGATGCGCGGGGGGATCGCGGTGTGGGTGCTCACCGGGGATAAGCAGGACACCGCCATCAACATCGCGCAGGCGTGTGCGTTGATCAGGGACGACATGGACGTTCACGTCGTGAACATCGAGGAGCTGGTCAAGCAGGAGCACGACAGGGAGATTACCCGCGCGCAGTTCAACGAGCAGGGGAAGGCGCAGGTGGCGGCGCTCATCGAGGCTGGCATCGCGAAGGAGGCGGTGACCTCGAAGAAGGGGGTCGAGACCTGCCTCGTCATCGACGGCCGGTCGCTTTCGTTCGCGCTCGAGGAGGATCTCGCGCTGAGGTTCCTGCGCCTGGGCAGCGGGTGCACCTCCGTCGTGTGTTGCCGCGTCTCCCCGCTGCAGAAGGCGCTCGTGACCAAGCTGGTCAAGGACAGCGGTAAGATCACGCTGGCCATCGGAGACGGCGCCAACGACGTGGGCATGATCCAGTCGGCGCACATCGGCGTCGGCATCTCGGGGCAGGAGGGCATGCAGGCTGTGATGGCCTCGGACTTTGCGTTTGCGCAGTTTAGGTTCCTGGAGCGGCTCCTGCTGGTGCACGGAAGGTACAACTACAAGCGCATCAGCAAGATGGTGACCTACTTCTTCTACAAGAACCTGGCCTTCGGCCTGACTCTCTTCATGTACAATCTCCACGCGGCGGCTTCTGGGCAGGTGGTGTACAACGACTGGCTCATGTCCGCGTTCAACATCTTCTTCGTGGCGTTCCCGGTCATCGCGCTGGGTATCCTGGACCAGGATGTGAGCCAGCGATCCTGCCTCCAGTTCCCGCAGCTGTACAGGCAGGGGCAGCAGAACGTGTGCTTCGAGCGCAGGGTGCAGGCGGGTTGGGCTCTGAACGGCGTGTACATCGCGATAGTCACTTTCTTCATCGTGTTTTACGCGGTGCACGGCGGCGAGGCGGACCACCCCAAGGGACACGTGTTCGGGCTGTGGGAGGTTGGCACGTCGCTGTACACGGGCATCGTCATCACGATCAACCTCCAGATGGCACAGATGATCAACTTTTGGACGTGGATTCAGCACGTGTGCATCTGGGGATCCATCGTGTTTTGGTACATCGCCAACTGCATCCTCAGCGACACCGACCCGTACCTGTCCACGTACTCGTACAAGATATTCATACCGACGATCGCGCCCACGCCCAAGTTTTGGATGGCGACGCCGCTCATCGTGGTCATCGGGCTCTTACCCGACCTGTTCTACAGGACGATGCGGCGGCTGTTCCGACCCGAGCCGCACCAGCTCGTGCAGGAGTTTGAGCGGACGGTCCGGGGAGCCACGCCGAGGAGCTCGGTGACCAACACCCCGATGGATACGCCGAGGTACGGGGTCAGGCGGGGAAGCAGCGCGGTGTTGGCCGAGGAGGGAAGGATCGAGGTGGACGAGCCCGAAGATACGATCGAGCCCGAGGAGACAATCGAGCCCGAAGAGACAATCGAGCCCGAGGAGACGATCGAGCCCGCGACTGAACCCGAGGCGGAGCAACAAGAGGTGATCGAGGAGTCGAAAGATGAGGAGGAAGAGAAGAAGGCGGACGAATCAGCATAGAAAACGATTTATTGGACGGATTGCTCACGACAGCGCCGCCGCGGTTGCACTCGCCGCCTCGCGCACTTCACTCACCGTTGAGGAGTCGAACGAGTC
>Ga0115006_10001501_pt1 | contig 14586 bp, 5 predicted proteins | sample ArcOceMetagenome_3_FD_88943 | JGI IMG/M metagenome (GOLD analysis project Ga0115006, IMG submission 88943) | Marine eukaryotic phytoplankton communities from Arctic Ocean - Arctic Ocean- Svalbard ARC20M Metagenome | ecosystem: Environmental > Aquatic > Marine > Oceanic | place: Arctic Ocean...
CTGGGATACGATGTAGAGTGTGGGGGGGGCGTGGGGGGAGGGGGGCGGGGGGGGATGTGCGTCCGGGGGCGGGGGCCGGGGCAGGGCAGGGACCGGTAAACGAGCCTCAAGAATCATGACGATATCATAGCCACGAACATTTTCAATGCGATCAATCCACCGTCCAATCCACCCTGGCACGTCCACCTCGACAAACGTCACGTACCGGCCTGCGGGGGCAGACCGGTTGGGAGGCCCGCTGTTCTCCCCTGCCACGCTCACCACAGTGACCTGCGACCCCGTGAGGAGGTTGTTGTCCAGCCCTTTGAGCAGATTCCATTGTTCACCGAAGTTGAGAATGAGAATGCGCTTGGAAGTCTTGGACGGCGGCAAGGGCCGCCAAGGCACGGCACCCGCGCGCGCAGCCTCACGCCCCGCGGCCATGGACGTCGCACTGGCGACAGGCGAGGCGGAGACAAACGGGCGTGCGGGCTTTTGGGAGCACGTGCTGATAGTGAAGTGCGACATAAGGATTAAGCTGGACCCAATGGGCAATGTCTCGTCCCGATTGGGGTTCATGCGCACACGCCCTGCGGGATCGCTGGCGCTAGACTCCTGAACAATCCACCCCAGCACCACTGCCTGCGGAAAGTACTGCCCCAGGTCGGAGATGGTGAGGTTGTGGAGGTGCTGGCAGCCGCGGTTCACCATGTCAAACAGATGGAGTTCAGTGCCACCTGTCTGGTCAAGGATGTCCTGGTACACAACGGTGAGCCCGCGCTGCAGGGCGGCGGTTGCAAAGACGTGCTGCTGAAACGCCGTGGGCGAGACGAGAGTGAAGTCGAGGTCTGCTGCGGGGGCGTGCTCCTCTGGCGCGACAACGACAATGGTGTGGGCCCTTTCTCTCGGAGACTCGACCGCTTCAATCTGTTGCAGGCTCTTGATGCAGGCAATCTGCGTGGTCAGTAAGCCCGGGACTGAACCGTGCGCCACGATATTCTCGGCGCTGTCCGGGACGAGGATGAGGATCTTACTAGATCTCCCCACTGAGATCTTGCGCATGTCGCTGATCGAGCTGGGGTTCCCCGTGCGCACCACGATGCCCTTTGCGAGCGGGCCGAGCTCGCCGGTGATGGTGCTTCGCATCATGTCGAGGTCCTGGTCCGCCAGCACCACGACGGCTTCGCGCGGGTTGCCGCCGCGGCCCGCCATGAGCTGGCGCAGGATCGGAATGATGCGCTGGTTCCAGTTGAGCACCACAATGTGTTCGGACTCGGATATCTTGTGGTCGGCCTTCCAGACCTGCTCCAGGGCCGCGTTGATGTGCGAGGACACCGTTCCGATGGTGACGGCGAACGTGAGCATGCCCGTGATGAAGAGGCAGTTTGCCAGGAACAGGCCGGGGCCCGTGTAATCCCACGCCGAGGTGCCCGGGGCGTTGTGGATGAGGGCGTACGCGTGGAACAAGGCGTCGCCCCACCGCGGGACCGCAGACGACGCAACCATGAGCGAGGCGCCCACCATAACGAGCGTCGCGGACAGGAGCCACATGACAAAGAGCTTCATCCACAAGCTCGCCTCCAGGAGCAGGATGACGTGGTAGCGCAGGCGGTGCGCCGCGTCGCGGTACGCGCCGCGGGCCGGGGCAAGCGCGCGGTGCAGCCACAAACCCAGCGTGCGCCGCACCACCAGCGTCCGCTTCTGCGAGCCCGCTAACAGCCCTTCTCCTACCCAGCTGTGCCGCGGCCGCCCCGCGGTCGTCGCACCGTGCATGTCGTGGGCGGGCCCATCCAGCGGCGACGACGCAGGTGCCCGCGCCCGCTCGCGCTCGTCGTCGGCCGCCAGCGCGCGCACGGGGCCGGGGAGCGCCAGCATCCCGACTGACGCCAGGAGCACCGCCGTGGACACCCGCATGCGGGGCCTCATTCCTGGCGCTGTGGGGCCGGGGAGCGGCGGCCATGATTCGTGGACACTAAGCCCGTCAAGTGTGGGCGGGCCGCCACCGGCCGCGGCGGGCCGGGCCCCGGGCCGCGGCGGCGCGAAGCATGTCCAAGTTTGGGCCCTCGGTACGTGCGGCGGCCGGGGCGCGGTGGGCGTATCGCGCGCGTGCGTGCTTGCGTGCGTGCGTGCGTCGTGAGTGCGTCGTGCGAGCGCTGGGGCGTGCGGGTGCGTTCTGTCGGTGCCTCTGTGCTGCGCCGTGGCCCGCGCGCCGCACTGGTGACGCCCGGCGCGCGCGCGGGCTGCAGCCGCCCATCCACAGCGCAGACATCCTGGGCGCCAAGGTCGAAAAGGGCACGCGCACCGGCACGATGCGCCTCGAGCACGCCAAGCTCAAGCGGGTGCCCCCGCAGCTAATGGCGCTCGACGTGAGCAAGATGATGATGGTCAAGGAAATGTACCTTGACAACAACGAGCTGCGACGCCTGCCCGAGGACTTCGGCAACCTCTTCAACATCTACGAGCTGCGCCTGATGAACAACCAGCTCGAGTGTTTGCCGGCGTCGATTGGCAAGCTCACCAACCTGCAGCTGCTCTTCCTCCGCAGTAACAACATCCAGGAGCTCCCGGGCGAGATCGGCAACTGCAAGGCCATCCAGATTTTCCAGCTCAGTCTGAACCCCATCGTGGAGCTCCCGCCGCAGCTCGGCCTCCTCACCAAGATACGGGAGCTGCACCTGGACAACACGCCTGCGCTGCGCATCCCGCCCGAGGGCGTGCGAGCGCAGGGCCTCAGGCCGATGCAGACTTTCCTCCGCAACTTTTACGAGGCGCAGGCCACGCTGCAGCTGAACCTCGGCGAGCTCAAGCTCGACTTCATGCCGTCGATCGCGCAGTTCCAGGGCCTGACCTCGCTCGAGCTGCTCAGCAACGACATCAGCTTCCTCGGCCCCAGCATGGTGCGCGCGTATGACCTGCAGAAGATCATCCTGGCGGACAACAAGTTTGAGCAATTTCCGACCGAGGTGGTGTGCTTCAAGTCGCTCGTCTACCTTGACCTCAATTTCAACAAGCTGGAATCGCTCCCGAGCGACTTCCGCGTCATAACGCGCCTCAAGGAGTTTCACCTCTCGCACAATTTTCTGCGCGAAATCCCGCCGGCAATCGGGCAGCTGCAGGCCATGACCCGCTTCATCGCGGACGACAATTTTTTCCAGGCAGTGCCAGAAGAAATAGCCTATTGTGCAGCCCTCTCCGAGCTTGTCCTCGGCTCTAATCAGATCGGCGAGCTTCCTCCCGTGGTTTGCATGCTGTCGAACTTGGTGATCTTAGACATCTCAAACAACCTGCTGGCGGAACTCCCTGAATCCATCGGGCTCATGGAAAGTCTGCGCACGCTCAATCTTTCGAGCAACTTGTTGTGGAGGCTACGCCGGGAGCTGGGCGAGCTTATGCCAACTATCAATGCCGGCAAGAAGGACGAACCAGAGTTCTGGCAGCAATCCATTTGCTACGACCATAATCCAATCCGCACCCCTCCTCGAGAGATTCTACGCAATGGCCCCAAGGCTACAATGGCTTACCTCGCGAGCATTAACCTGGCGAATATTGATCTCGTGCTCGACCTCAGCCACCAGCATCTGTCTTCATTTCCGCTCGAAATCTGGCAGCTTACGGGCCTCTTGAGGCTGTCGGTGGAGGGAAACAACATCTCTGTGATTCCACCCGATATCGTGTGTTGTCCCCTGCTGGAGGAGCTGATTCTGACTGACAATCAAATTGCAATGCTGCCATTTCAGCTGGGCGAGCTGGTCGAGCTCAAACGGCTGATCATTACTAAAAATTACATCACAAAATTGCCGCCAGACCTGATGCAGTGTACTAACATCACTGAGCTCAACCTGGCCTCAAACCGCCTGTCTGAGCTCGACGAGGGCGTCTGCACAGCCTTGTGCAATCTTGTTATTCTCAATGTCGAGAGCAACATGATTCCCACCCTCCCAGACTTGGTTCAAAATTTGACGTGCATCGAATCCCTGAACATCGGAAATAACAGCATCAGTATCCTCCCGCCAACCATGTTCATAATGTCGTCGCTCACCGAGCTGGGACTCTCCGGGAATCCCCTCAAATCACCGCCAGCAGAACTGATGAAGCTCCCCTTCCCCGCACCTCTCAATTATCTTCGGCAGATTCACCTCGCGAAGCAGAGCGGCACCCTCGACTTGACGGGCTTTCTCCTCACGGCAGTGCCCTCCATCATCCCCACTATTCTCAAGCTTTCGTACATCAAAATGAACACTAACCGCCTGCGGGACTTCCCGCCTTCTCTCAAGGTGCTTACCAAACTGCAGACACTGGAGCTCATTGAGAACTCCTTCCAGTCGCTGCCCGAAGAAATCGTTGCCTTTCCGAGATTAGATTCTGTGAAGCTCAGTCACAACGAGTTTCTTGTGTGGCCGGAGCCCATTAGCTTCTGCACGTGTCTGACGGAGCTTGAGTTCCGTTTCAATGCGATGAAGGAGATCCCCAAGTCTGTCAAAAATCTCACCCTCCTTACCCACTTGGATATGACAGGAAATGAGGTCAGATACTGCCCCTAGAATTCGATGATATATTATGAATCATGGCAATGTCTGTGGTAGTAATACCTGAATGCGCGTGTACACTCTGTCTCCTTTGCATGCAAACAAACACAACATACATCTACCTGGCACTGACTATGATGTGAATTTGCACACACACCGTCAAACACATAGCTGGAAAAAATCTCTGATGGGCTAGGCGAATGTCTTAATCTAAAGAGATTGTACCTGGGTGAGAACTTAATCTCGAAACTTCCCGAGTCAATGGCAAGGCTTACGCGTCTGACGATCCTCGATTTGAGGTAAGCAACACATTTTGGGGTTTTATACATATCTTTGGTCCTCAGTAAAATTGTTTTCCTGCGAGTTGCTGTCAGTATACAGATGGACTCACCTTGGACCAGAAACACGTTTCATCCCGCCCCCCCATTCTTATTTTCGATTTATTTTTGTAAATTGTGTATACTGCGTGAGTAAGTACAGCACGGGAAACCTCGTCCCTCAAACATTTGTTCGTAGCCTTTTCCCTCGCGTGAATTGTGACTTAAAGATAAGAAGAGATCCATCATGATAATACAACGTGTGGCGCAGGTCAAATCAACTGTCTTCGCTACCGCATCAAATCGCATTGCTTACCAACTTGGAGGAGCTAGAGATTCAGGAGAACCAGTTCGCTGTCGCTGCCAAGGATATACCTGGCTTGGGGTTGATGGGCTTGATCAAGTATTTTCAAGCTTGCGCGATGAGCAAGTTCACAAAAAAGATCAATCTCAATGTAATGGGGATGACGGACATTCCTGATGACGTTTTGACGTTCACGATGCTTACCAACCTTTCGATTATGGGCAATCAGCTTACAGCGATCCCAGACACATTTGGGCAGAATCTCACCAATTTGAAGAGGATCAATATGCGCGCAAACAAGTTGACCATGATTCCGGAAAGCTTTACCAAGCTGGCAAATTCGTGTGAATTCCTCGACCTGTCTTATAACCACTTTACGTTCTTCCCGGCCCCAGTGTGTGAGCTCAAGAAGGTGACATACCTCGACTTTTCTCACAACAAGCTGACATCAGTGCACGACGCCATTGGTGCTATGCTTGCATTGGAGCACATGCGTCTCGAAAATAATCAGGTGCGACAAGAACCCCGGCGTGTTCCTGCTTGTTTTGATTTTGCCTCCGAAACATCCGTGTTGCTGACTGTAAACAATCTGGGGGTTTGCAGCTGAAAAGCCTGCCAGCCACTTTGAACAGAATGCCCTCCTTGCACACGCTCAACTTACGTCACAATAAGCTGAATGATCTCAAGGGCGCTCTCAATGGAGCCACAACCCTCACCAATCTAGACATGCGCAATAACGACATAGTCAAGTTACCACCAGAAATTGGCGGGTGAGATTTACTCATCGGCTCCTCTCGCACCTTATCATTCAGACCATTGTGACTTGGTCGAGCTTTTTATTGTGGCAGCGTACACACATGCATACTGACACGCACGCACACACGCACATGTGCACACACGTGCACACTCTTGCAGGCTTACAAACTTGGTCAGGCTGGCACTGGCACACAATTTTATAACAAAGCTGCCAGCAGAAATGGGCGATCTGCGCTTGCTCAAGGATCTTTCGATTGCCGGAAATCAAGTCAGAGTGCCCAACCAACAAGTCTTAGACTCTGGCATGGATTTTGTGTTGGAATATCTTTACTCTCTTGCGCAATCGGAAGAGAGGGGAGAGCTGTTGCTCGATGGTATGTCATTTGCAGATTTTCCGACCGAGGTAATCGAGATTAAGAATCTGGTGCATTTGTCCGTGTGCTCCAACCAGATTCGGACAATTCCGGAATCCATTAATAAGCTCATTACGCTGCAGCGCTTGTTCGTTTCTGACAACCGCATTGAATACCTTCCCGAGAATCTGATTAATATTGAGGCGCTCGTCATTCTAGAGGCTGACAAGAATCGTCTCAGCGGACTACCAAAGCGCTTTGGCTTCCTTCCGGATGTCGAAGTGCTGGTGCTGAGCCGGAACAATTTCAGTATCGTACCACTAGAACTGGGGTATCTGAAAAAGCTGCGCGTGCTCGAAATGGAGGGGAACCAGCTGCTTTATCCTTTCAACGTCTTGTTTGCACGAGGTTTCAAACACGTATTCAACTTTTTGGACACGGTGGCCAGCACGGGGGAGACCAAATCCATCGAACTGGGCGGAATTCAATTTCCTCGTGTGCCAGAAGCGCTAGAGGAAGAAAATTACGCGGAAAGAATTGTCTTACATGGCAACAATATGGTCGAGGTCCCTGCTTTCGTGTATTCCCCCGAGTTTACCTCGCTGAAAAGGCTCACCTTGTGTGAAAACCTCCTCAAGGAATTGCCAGCCGAAGTTTACCATGTAACCTCGCTCACACACTTGGATCTGGAGTTCAACCGTCTCCGCAACATTCCAGATTTTATTGGAATGCTGTCGCTGCTCACTGAGCTAAACGTTTCAAACAATCAAATTGCGTCACTGCCGCAAATCATTGCATCCAAATTGACAGGTCTGAGGTATTTGTGCGCCGACCACAACTTCATACGATCGGTGCCAACTCTTGCAAACATGACGGCGCTGTTGACCTTATCTGTCATGGACAATAGGCTGAGTTCTCTCGACTCCTGTGAGGCGCACATGGCGGCACAGCTGCGTGAGATCTGGGTCGCTCGCAATGAAATTACTCTTCTACCACCGTGGTTGTGCGACAGAAAAGTGATCGAGTACATCGATATTCCACTGAGAGACATAGACCCGGCAGCGGACGAGGACGCTAATCAACTCAAGCTAAAAACCAAGGACGCGATCCGAATTTGGGTGCCCGGACTTCGCATGGACCTGGCCAATCTCGGCCTCTCCGAGATTCCGAATGACATTTGGCGAAAAGCTCAAATAGGGAATCTGAATTGCTCGGGGAATCGGTTGGAGGGAATTTCGAAACAGATCGGTATTATGGTCAATCTTACTCAAGTTTACTTTGTCCATAATCGTCTCGACGAGCTACCAGATGCGTTTGGGACGCTCATGTCACTTAAAATCTGCCGACTGGACCATAATTTTTTTGAAGAGATTCCAAAGTGTCTGTACAAACTTCGCAACCTCGAAAGATTGACGATGAGCTTTAATTCACTCAAGTACTTCATTGAAGCCGACATTGGCCAGCTGCAAGAGCTGAAGGTGTGCATGTGTGCATGCATACATGTGTGCATGCGCTGCTTATGAGCAGGTGCCAGTTCCTTTTACTAACAGTGTGTTGTCCAGGTACTATACATCAACAACAATGAGATCCAGGGGTTCCACGAAGAGATGGGCAAACTACGCAATTTGACTGAAATTGTTGCCTCCCAGAACAAGATTTCAGAGCTGCCTGACAATTTCCGATACCTCACAAATCTCACGCGGTTGAGGGTAGAGTATAATGAGCTTCGCACGATATGTCTTCCATTCGCTCTGGGCAATCTCACATCGATCACGGACCTTAGAGTCAGTCATAATCCTGTTCCCGAGGACGAGTCAGCAATTTACGGAAGGGGCCCGCAGTACGTAAAACGATTCACTAGAGCGTTGTACCTGTCAGAAGATAACCATGAATTGGACTTAGGCGTGCTTGGTCTGTCCACAATCCCCGTTTCTGCGTGCAAGTTGGATTTTATCACCTGCCTATCTTGTGCGGACAACGAGCTTCGCGACCTCCCATCAGAAATCGCACACCTGGTCAACATGACGTTTCTTGACTGCTCTCGAAATTTGATTTCGGGGCTGCCGCCAGAAATGGGCCATATGCAGCTGGAAACTCTCTTGATGTCAGACAACAAGCTCTTCAGCCTGCCCGCGGTTGTACACGAGATCGGCGCAAATCATATCCGTGTTGATGCCGTCGGAAACGAAGTTTCTGGCGTGCCAAGCTTGAAAGTTTTGGATTTTGCGAGGAACAGCGTGATTAATCTACCGTCAGCGTTGGGACACATGCAAGAGTTGGAAGTATTGAGGATCAATTCGAACAAGATTCGTCATCTTTCACATGTCATCGAGAACTTGCAGAACCTGCAGCTGTTTGATGCGCGTGACAATTCTATCCCTGCCTTGCCAGTCGAAATAGGAAAGTGCACTGCATTGACAGAACTGTATTTGGACAACAACGAGCTGAATGCAGTCCCAGGAAGCATAGGCAACCTGACGAATTTGACTAGGCTGGGCATTGCTAACAATCAGATAACAAGTTTTCCTCTATCAATGTCAAATTTGACGTTGGAACGGCTGGATTATGAAGACAATAATGTTACTGTGCCCTGCGACTTCATTCGGGAGAAAGGCGCATCTATCATGCTGAAGTATATGCATTCAATCGTCCTTTCCATCCAGTCCAAGGCACTCTCACTAGCCAGCTTCTCTATGCTGGAAATTCCCAGCGAGATATTTGCGTATAAAGGTGCATCTGCTCTCACGAAGCTGAGTCTTTATGAGAACAGATTCGGACCGAGCTTGCCTGACGAAATAAGTCTTTACATGCCACATCTGGAAGTGATTGAAGGGACGCGTAATCGTCTGTCCACTCTGCCAGAGACGCTGACGAGACTCGAGCACCTTCGTGCGCTGCTTTTGAATGAGAATCAGTTTGAAGCATGGCCGCCTGTGTTGTGGAATCTTACCCAAATCGAGACCTTATCGATTGAGGACAACAAGATAAACGGCATTCCCGGCGAAATCATGCGGCTGAAGCGATTAGAAAACTTCAAATATGCAGGCAATGACATACAGTTTCCACCGCATGAGATTCAGTTGCAGGACATGCCGATCATGTACAAATTTTTGATAGCCCTCGAAAAGGCTGCAGTCAACAATGCGGCAGAGTTGAAGAGTTTTGGTCTAGAGAATTTTCCCGAGTTTTGGGTGTATCGTGAGTCTCCATGGTATCACTGGATCCCGACGCTCAGTCTGAAAGATAACTCTCTCGCAGAGATTCCCGCAGCTATTAGCCACATGACTGGGCTGAAAGAACTCTTGTTAGATGATAACAGGATCGCTTCAATAACGCCAGAAGTGTGCCGTCTGCCTTCACTCACGAATCTGCAGCTGAGTAACAATTGCATATCCGTGCTTCCAGACAACCTACTTGACTTCACCGGCCTCAAATCCCTGGGTCTAGGCAAGAACAAATTTACTGCCTTCCCAATTCGTATCTGCGACATCGACTGCTTAGAAAATTTGATCTTAGATGAGAATGGGCTTACTGAAGTGCCAGGAGACATCCAAAAGCTGGATCGTCTCAAAGTCCTTTCCCTGGCGATGAATAAATTGGAGACGCTGCCAGATGAGCTGACGACAATGCGGAGCCTTACTGAGCTACGGGTGAATCGCAATTTAATGCGCGACATTCCTGAGTGTCTGAAGTCCATGGACTGGCTCAAGACTCTCAAAATAGGCGAGAATTTGTTTGAGCACATCACAGAGGAGATGTCCACAAAATCTACTGCAACGATGCTACGATACCGCGATATGCTTGAGAAAGCGCGTATTGAACATGTCATGAACATCAGCAATATGGCCATTCGCTCCATCCCTCCTGAGTTGGGCGAAATTTATGGCCTCACGGATCTCAATGTCTCTAACAACCAAATATCGGTGGTCCCAGATTTCGTTGCCAACCTTTACGACCTTCTGCACTTTGACATGTCGCACAATCGCATCAAAGCCTTGCCTGTCTCGTTACATGGGCTCAAGCACCTTCTGACTCTTGATATGGATCACAACCAACTGTTGGAGATTCCGGATGCATGCAGTTCGCTTATATCGCTCCAGCGGATTTCGGCGTCCTACAACCACATCCTAGATATAACCGAAAATCTCTCATGCCTAGTGCAGCTCACATTCCTGGACTTTCAGTACAATGAGCTGATGTCCATCCCTTCGAACCTCTCCTCGCTCGTGAACCTTGAGACATGCGTGCTCAATAACAACAAGATCATGGAGCTACCGGGCACAACCATCGAGTACATGACGGCGATGACGCGTCTGCATCTTCACGAGAACCGCATGCAGTATCTGCCCTGGGAACTAGGAGAAATGCAGAAGCTCCAAGATTTTTCCTACCATTCTAACGAGCTTGACACTCCAACGCCCGAGATTCTTTCCATTGGAGCCCAGGATCTGATGAACTATATGAAGAAAGTTAACAAGGCAAAGAAGACGAAAGTGCTCAGACTGTCACGCATGAGGCTCTCCATGTATCCAGCTGAACTCAAGACTGTCACAATGATTGTGAATTTGGATCTCTCGAACAACAAATTAATTGAGATAGACCCGGTCGTGGCTCGCATGAAAGACTTGACCGCCCTTGACTTTTGCAACAATGCGCTCAATACGCTGCCTGCTTCATTGGGCAAATGCAACAAACTCACCTTCTTGGACATGAGCTTCAACCGTATCAGCTTCCTGCCTGACTCTCTAGAGGGGCTGACGGCGTTGACGAGACTCAAAATGAATGACAACCGCATGGTTCGCATGCCAATTTTCCTGAAGTCCATGATGAAACTCCAAGAGCTGTCGCTGCAGAACAATGAATTTGTGGATGTGAGTGCTGATATCAAGGTCTCGGAGCAATTTACGGACTCAGCAGTCTTGGCGCCAACGAAAGAGCAGTGGAAGGCCATCGTCGATGGAGCTACAAATCAGGTGGACCTTGTTGCAAAGCTTCTTGATGCTGTAAGCCCAAGTCTCACGACTCTCAATCTGGCCGGCAACAAGCTTTTGGAGTGGGGTCGGTGGTTTCCCAATGCAACGTCTCTGACTTACCTCGATCTCGACTCAAATCGCATCAAACAGATACCCTCAGGTCTCAGAATGCGAGCGTAGACACATTGTGACGCTGCTCATCACACGCGAACTCCAGAACACGCACTGCAGCCCGTATTACATAATGAGTTTCCATTGACTTCTGATTGTTGTGTCGTTTGATCAGCTGCAACTGCCCTTGTCAGACTGCGAATCTTGTCATCGCGTAACAACAAACTCAAGGCCATACCGGTATAGGCTTCGTGCGAATGTGTGGGTTTGTTTTTTCCCCCGCCTCTACCCTTGCTCATTTGATTTTCCACACACGACACGACAGCTTATCATGTCAGCCTTATCCAATCTCGAGTCGCTTCATCTCGACCGCAACCTGATAGTTGACGTGCCACCATCGTTGCGGTCAGTAGCGTGCGCACTCAACGACATTTTTGTTTTCTTTACTTGGTTGATGCAAACGGCAGCAGATGTGAGTTGTCTACAGAACCACTCCGCGCGCACGCACAGTGAGTATGCTCATGCTTGCACTCACACATGCGTACGCACATGTTTTTGACAGGTACCTTAGCAACATGACTCGGCTCACGCTAGCTCACAACAAACTCAAAGGCAAGTGGGCGTACTTCCCTATTTCGGCCCTCAGGTGTCAGCTGCCCCCCGGTCGATTATCCCTGCTCCACCAAAAGCAAGCAACAAATCGGCACTCAAGTGTGTGTGCGCGCGTGCGCGTCTGTATGTCTTCAGCAACTTGACGGAGCTACGCCTGACGGGCAACGAGCTGCCGGAACCTCCGACTGGTGTTGCCAGGTTCGTAAGAAAGCCTGGGAAAGAGAGGAGAAGATTGTGTCCAAATCATCACCAGAGTCGTGTGTGTGTGTGTGTGTGTGTGTGTGTGTGTGTGTGTGTGTGTTTTTGCACGCGCGCGCGCGTGTATATACCCGGATTAGTGCAGCTCTTACGGGCGCCTAAAAACATCGGGCGGTCGCAGGCAGCCTTCTGCTGACACGTGCGACGGATGTGATTGCTCGCTCTATTTGCCCCAGGCTACCCAAGCTCAAGTTCTTTGACTGGCGACCGGTCAGTCACGTCGTCGAACTCGAATAAGGGGTGGGAGAGTTTACGTGCATGCCGAAACTGAATCTCCACTAGCTTTTTGGCATAACAGCATCTGGACGGAAGAAATGGCAGGTTCACTGCACTTCCCTCGTTGGATCAAAATGTGGCCTCAGCGCGAAGTTTTGTGACTTCGCTTTTTGACGAAGCGAGACTTTAGCATTTTTCGCCTCAAAGTACAGTTGTATTTAATTCATTGATCGCCAGTCCGTGTCGCTGACTGTCTTTCCAAAACAAGCGCCGCGGCTCCGATGTCCCGTGGACACCACACGCAAAGCGTGTGTTTGTAGACACAACGGACGCCTGAATATGCAGATATAGAGGAAGCTGGACTCCTGGCTAGCGCACACTAGATCCTGTTTAATGGACGCCCGTGCGCATGGCGCTTCGCGCGGCCCAGTTGCCCGCTGCACGCGCCGATAGTGATTCGAGAAAGGTGGAGGTGGAGAGGAAACATGTGCCCCCTAGCACAACGCGACAGTGTCGGTTGCTTTGGTTGAACTTTTCGACCACACGAGCTTCAGCGTACGTGGCTCCTGTGAGTAAGGCGTTCCGCCACCGACAAGAACCCCCCGCACCCACAACACACCCACCCAATACACAGACGCCGACCCCGACAACACGGCCGCTTGTCAGTTTGCGTGCTATTCGCCATTTTCAGCAACGTGCGATTGCATGACTGCCCGCGTGTGTCAAATCATCTGCGCTCTGCGCACGGGAGGAGGAAAACGAGGATTGGGGAGAGAAAGACAGGGAGAGCGTGCGGGAGAGGGAGATGGCAAGGGAGAGGGAGAGGAAGAGGGAGAGGGAGACGAAGCGGGAGGAGCGCAGGCCGGGGCAGGGAGGGGGGGAATCTGGAGAGAGGAGATGAAGGAGAGGAGAGGAAGAGGGAGAGGGAATGGGACAGGGAGCAGGAGAGGGAGCGGGAGAGGGAGAGGGAGCGGGGGAGAGCTGGAGCGAGAGTGGGACAGGGAGTGAGAGAGGGAGTGGGAGAGGGAGTGGTAGAGGGAGAGGAGAGTGAAAGGGAGAGGGACACCTCCGACAAAGAAGATGATGATCTCGGCAGGACCCCGCTTGAGTGCCCGCATCACATCTACTGCGGGCACGCCACCAGCCTTACTGCTGCCACAGCCGCTGTGTCCATGTGTGTGAGAGAGAGAGAGAGAGAAAGAGAGAGAGAGACAGAGAGAGATAGAGAGGGATGGAGGGAGGGAGGAAGGGAGAGAGCACGCGCGAGAGCGAGAGCGAGCGAGAGAGAGAGACAGAAGCCAACACGGGTGCAATGACAGGTGGCGTATGCGCGGGCGCGAGCGCGGACGCCCGCGCGTGCGTTTGTACGCATGTACTGTATGTATGCACGTATGCATGCGATGCGATGTGTGTGTGTGTGTGTGTGTGTGTGTGTGTGTGTGTGTGTGTACACATATATCATGTGTGCGTGTGAGTATACACACACAAACACACATTACCGGTAAGAGTACTTCTCTTCAGGAAGCTGGTTTAGGGTTTAGGGTTTAGGGGTTAGGGGGTAGACACAAACACACATTACCGGTAAGGGTACTTGTCTTCAGGAAGTCGAGCTCTGTCTATCTGCTTCAATAGCTTCTCCAGCATCGGCTGTGTGTGTGTGCGTGCGTGTGTGTGCGCGTTTTATAATGCATAATAAAACGTATAATTAATGTATAATTAAGCACGCACGCATACACACATACACGCAAACACATACACACGCACGCACACACACACACACACACACACACACACACATACAAACACACACATACACACACACATGCAGCCGAAACCTGGTGCAGCATATAAGCATTATCCTCGTCACGGCCGACAACGGCGTTTAAGCCTTTGGACACCACTGCGTTTACGCCTCTGTTGAATAGGTCCGACTGTCCATGTATGTTTGTATGTTTGACTGTCCATCATATGTATGTATGTATGTATGCATGAATGGATGGATGGATGGATGTATGTATGCATGCATGCATGCATGTATTTATGTATGTGTGCATATATGTGCTTATGTATATATGTATTAACGTATGTATGTATGTATGTATGTATGTATGTATGTATGTATGTATGTATGTATGTATGTATGTATTTATGTATGTATGTATGTATGTATGTATGTATGTA
>Ga0115006_10001502_pt1 | contig 14585 bp, 21 predicted proteins | sample ArcOceMetagenome_3_FD_88943 | JGI IMG/M metagenome (GOLD analysis project Ga0115006, IMG submission 88943) | Marine eukaryotic phytoplankton communities from Arctic Ocean - Arctic Ocean- Svalbard ARC20M Metagenome | ecosystem: Environmental > Aquatic > Marine > Oceanic | place: Arctic Ocean...
ACCCTCGCGACAGCAGTCTTGAATGCTACTGTTTTGCAACGCGTTCTGCATCGCGTCCCGTGATACTGCGAGGCGAGAATAGATACACCGCACGCTTGGCTGAAACACGTGTGTCTGCACACGCCTGAGATCTCAGCAGGCTGTGTCTGCCTCGCCCTGCTCCTGCGACCAGCCAGACAGCCGCGACCAGCCAGACAGTCTCCGACGCACAACCGTGCTCGTGTGCCGCTTTGTTGAATGTAATCGACATTGTCTTAAAACGTGAGGCGAGACGGGCGGGACCGCTTGCAGATAAAGACCTGGCGCACACTCGTGCCCCCGTGGGCACGACAGGACTGGAGCGATTCAGTCGTGCAGTTGTTTGAGCAGGTCTCCGACAGAGCCGGGCATGGGCGGCAAATCGTGCGCCTTGGCGCGCGAGTGTGACGCCCCGGTCTGACGCAGCCCCTGCGTCTTGCCTGCCCGGAGACCAGTCTGGACCTGTGTGTCGTACTTCTCCAGGGGCTGCGCCGACGCGCCGCGGGGCCGTCTCCACGAGTACTCCCAAGGGGCGGCGCCCTGTGCGCGCTGGTCGTCGAAGCTGTGCCCTTTGGCAAAGTGGAACTGCTGGGCGTGAGAAGGGCTGGAGGCTCTGTGCACGGCCATGGGCTTCGGCAGCCTGCGCGCAGGCTTCTGCGCGCGCACATCTGCAGGCTTGTACTTGCGCGCCTGCTGTCCCCAGTATGCATTCAAGTCTCGCTGCGCCTGGTGCGCCGACATGCTGCGCAGCGATTGCAGCGAGCTCTTGGACGAGTGCGTGGCGCCTTGCGCAGCGGTGGCGCGCGGCTGCGACCGCGCGGCGGTGGCACGCGGGTGCGGGTGCGACCGCGCGGCGGGCTTCCGCACAGCTGCCCTGCGGCCGTCGTTGACAACCTCACGCACCAAGTACCTGCCGCGCCGTGCTCGTCACCACCCGCAGCCGCTGCGCGCACCGCACACACCGCGCAGGCGGGTATTTGCATTTTTTAGCTAGATCACCGCTCGTAGTCCGAGGCCGCCGTCTTGCTCTCGCCCGGCAGCTGCGAGACGAGCTCCGACTCCGACGCTAGCCGCCTGCCGCTGCTCATCGCGCACACCAGCGCCAGCAGCACGACCGCGGCCACCCCCGCCGCCACGACATGCCGCTGCATTTCCCTGTGCGACTGAAGCGGCGCGGGCACGAACTGCGCCTTCGTGGTCCACCACGAACTTTTGCCGCCTCGAGCAAGCATCTGAAGAGGAGCGCGAGGACAGAAGTAGTGGAAGCTGTCGTGAGCCGACGGGCGCCGCGGAGGGGCGCCGAGGCAGGGGCCGATTCGTGTGGCTGTCGCCCGGGGCAGGGCTGGGCTGCTGAGCGCCTGGTGCCGGCCGCTGAGGAACCCTCCCGCCGCCCTCGTGCCTTTTCTCCCCGCACGCGCGCCGCGGCAGCATGGCGCAGCAGCCCGTGCCGCAGAGCCGGCCATTTGTGCACGTGGTGTTTACGCGCACGCAGGCCGGCAGCAATGGGATCGACATTCTGCTCAAGGTCAGTGGGCCTCGCGCGCGTCCTCTGCGCTCGCGCGCTCGCTCGCTCCTGTGCGCCGGGCGGTGTCCGAGGATCCTCGCGCGGGTGGCTGCCGACGCGAGCAGCAGCAGCTCTGACCGGGTGGCTGGTGGCCGGAACGCGGTCGGCAGAACTCCACCAGTGGCGAGGCCGGCCCAGAGTGGGTGCTTTGTGGCGGCGAGCTGATGCAGGAGGAGATGCCTGGCTTCAAAGACAAGGAGGCAAAAAACAAGACGCTGCTGCTCGCGGCGCTGCGCGTGGCTGCGGTCGATGCCGGGCACTGCGCCGACATGCCGGAGACCGATTTTGCGGCGATTGGCGGAAAGAAAGAACGTCTTCCGCCCAGTTTGATGGCCAATAAGCGGTTAGTTGAGGCCCGCCCGTCCCGCCGGAGTACCCGAGCGCGAGGACAGTGCTCACAATCCTCGCGCCAGAGTGCGGCCGTGCTGTCGTGCGGCGGTGATGTCGTGCCTTCATTACGCCCTGAATGAGCGCGTCGTTTGTGTTGCGCAGCATGCAGTCAGAAAAGTTCGTCGCCAAGGCCGGTGCCAGGACATTTGTCAGTGTCTGCAAGCTGGACGCAGCTTCGGATGGCGATTACGCTACCGGCAAGTGGAAGCCCTGCAGCGCAGCCGCCGCAAAGCAGCAGCAGACAGATTGCAAGTGGTATCCGCTCGCCGACCTGCTCAAGGGCACCAATCGCGTGCCTGGCGTGGCATCGTGGGTGCCACAGCTGCTGGACAGGCTTCAGAGCGCATTGCTGCCCAATGCATCGCGAATGCAGTCCAACCCGCAGTCCCCAAACGCGCGCCAGAACGGTGGCCCGATGGCCGACGCTGCGGCTGCCGCAGTGTCCCAGGGGATGAATAAGCCCCAAGGGAACATGATGCACAATGCCACGGGCGGGTATGCTCCTGAGTCCATGCCTGGGCCCTACGCGGCCGGAGGCTACCCGCAGCAGCAGCAAGTGTCGCCCGGCTATGGCATGCCGTATGTTCCACAGGTGCCCCCCCATGCCGTCTCAGAGTGCTTGGCACGTGGTCCTTGTTAGTGCTTGCATGTAAAGCCGGGCATGTGCGCAAGTGACGAGGGGCGTTGGGCGCAGATGGAGATGCCGCAGCAGTCGAGCCTCAAGTTCAAGTTCCCAGCGCACATCATCAGCCTGGTGGTGCGCACTACGGGCTGTAGACTGGGCCGCGACAAGTTGGTGGCCATTGGCGCCGCTTTTGTCAAAGTTCCCAACTCCCGGACGCTGCCCCAAATCTTGGAGAAAAGGATGTTCCAGTGTCAGGTTGACGCCCAGGAAGCGCTCGACGCCAACTGCATGACTGCGGACGAGTTGAAGCAGTTGCAGGGTGAGGCCAAGCCCACCGCCCAAGCGGTGGCGCAAGTAGTGACGTTCGTCAAAGATTGCATGCGTCAAGATCACGACAGCTTCATCGCGGCCAACAATCCGGTCTCCAGTTTGACGATTTTCTCTCCCCCCGCAGCCATTGATCATGCTCAGCCGCTGTTGCACTCAGGTGCTTCCGCGCGCTCGTGCCACTCACTTGTGTGTATGCCTCCAGATGGTGGAACTTGGCATGCTGGAACTGGCGGCGGCAGAGCACTGCGAGGGCTTCACGTCCTTGTCGCGCCTTGCAGAGGAGGCCGGGGGCGGAAATCAAGTGCGGGCACCCATAGACTTGGGCTCCCTGGCGTGTGGGCTCGTGTCGACCGACACCAAGCCGGGCAAACATAATATGGGCAGAGTGCCAAAGAATGGTGCCCCATGGGCGACCCTGAGCGAGTATTTGCAGCTGCAGACACCCGATTATGACGCCAGACCCGAGTCAAGACCTCCGGTACCTCAGAAGAACGGCCGGCTCGATCCGCATGACGAGGCGGTTGACAAGGGCTGGCATTTTGGCAACGTAAGTACTGTTTTGCTTGCCTCTTGCAGCTGGTTTTGTTGGCCAGGTGATGCGGCGTTTGGCATGGCTGCTACTGACGCGGGTCTGCGGTGCGGGCAGACGCTGTGCATCCTGGCGGACAAGCACTCGAGAGCGGGGATGGGTTTGGGAATGATGGGCATGGCCAACAACCCTGCCATGATGCAAGCGCTCTTCCAGCAGCAGCAAATGCATATGATGCAGCAGCAGCAGCAAGTATGGCAACAGATGCAGCAGATGCAGCTGGCCTCTGCATACCAGCAACAAAACTACAACGCGCCGCACCAGCAGTCCCACTCCCCACATCACCGCATGCCGCCGCACAACAAGCAGCACAGACAGTATGGGCACAACGCTGGTCGTGGCGCAGGCGGTTACCACCAGGGTGGTCTCGCAGCGCAGGGTATGGGTATGGGCATTCCCCCGCACGTGCAGCAGCAGCAGCAGCAGCAGCAGCAGCAATTTTCGAATGCACGAGGTAATATGCCAACCCATGACGTGCCGCAACCCACGAAGCCTGTTGTGGGTTCAGCAGATGGCATGGGCACGCAGATGCCGGCAGCAGGCGTGGCCGTGATGCCTTTCGAGGGTCAGGGCCCGACCAATGAGAGCCCAGTGCCCCAGTCTAATCCAGGGTCGACTCCAGTCGCTGCTCCTGCGGTAGCAGAGTCTCCGCCGCTTGAGCAAAGCGCCCCTGCACCCGCTGTGGTTGCTGCGCAGCAACCGCTAACGGCGAGCGTGCCGCAAACGAGTGGAGAACCGTCGGGAGGGGCGAACAAGGAATCTGTGAAGACCGGCGAGGCCCCAGACGCAAAGTCCAATGCAGCCACGGCGTCAAGTACAGCACCGAATTCTAAGCAAGACACGGTGCCCAAGTCGTGGGCGCAAATGGCATCTAAGCCGCCACAGAATAAGTCATCGCCTCCAGTTCCCGTTGCTGCCCCTACTGGGCATTCTGAAGGCGCAGGGGGTGCGGCGCCAGCGGCAGAAGGTGCAAAGGATGCGGGCAGGCGGGAGCCAGGTGCAGACGCTGGGGAGCAACGCCCGGCTGGCCATCGCCGTGAGGCCCATGGTCGGAATGAGGGGTCGCGTAAGGATTCCGCGCCAGGCGGCGATCGTGGAGGTGGCAAAGGCAAGGGACACTCTGTAGGGGGAGCTGGGAGAGGGGATGTGGGCGGACGTCCTAGTGGCCAGCAAGCAGGCAGGGTACGCGCTGGTAACGCAAATTGAGTCGCAATGAATATCATCAATCTAGATTTATGGGGACCGTGGATTGTCTGAATCGCGCCTGAGTTTATTTGCCTCCCTCCTTGTTACAAAGAACGCGCGGTTCCCAGGTCTCTAGGAGATGCAGAGGAGGCTTCAGATGAGTCTTCAGAGAGTGACGGCCCTTTCCCCAGGGGCCGCGCTCCCCAGGGGCCCCGGGCGCCGCGGGGCTATTGCAGAGGCATGAGCTGCGCGGCGAAGTGAGCTTGCAGCGCCCTATTTCCCAGCAGCGGCCTCAGCAGCATCCTCCTCAGCCGCCATTTGTTCGGCCAGCTTTTGCCGTTCGGCCGCTTGCCGCATGCTGCAGACACAGACACCCAGCAGTGCGCGTGCACGCGCGCGCGTCAGAGGCCAGCAGGTATGCAGGCAGCGCTTCGATGCAGGCAGCGCTTCCCCCGCAACCCCCTGCCATGCAGCATTCGCTTCTAATACCCTCCCAACACCCCCCCCTCTTGCCGCTCTCAGGCTGCAGCACCCACCGCTCGCACTGGGCGGCGAGGGAGGGGCAGGCATAATGCGCCTACAAAGCATTCTACTTGAACGCATTCTACTTCAACTTGAACGCATTCTACTTCAACTTGAACTCATTCTAGCGCTGAGCGCATGCTGCCGCGGAACTGCGCTGCGCTGCGCTAGCAGTGTGGCGTGTGGAGGGGGTAAAGGAGGGAGGCGCGCGGAGGGGGGGGAGGGTGGGAGAAGACCGCATGAGAGTGATGGACTCGTAGTCACGATGATTGAGGATGCTGTCAGCAGCAGCGTCGCAGCCAGGTTGCCAGCTCGAGAAGCTTGGCATGCTGCCGCCTCCTGCGCTGCTGCCTCCGTCACCTCCCTCCCTTGCCTCATCAGCAGCTGCGTGATCCGAAGCCTGTGCGGCAGGCGCAGCAGCGTCGGGCGGAGAGGGAGCATGCCCATTTTCGCCGCTCACGTTCTCCGACGCGTGCCCTCTGCTGTCGCCCGCCTCGCTCGAGCACGCGGGCGTGGCCGCCGTGGTAGTGGAGGGCGTCGCACTGCCGCCTGCGGCAGATGCTGCGACATCCTGTGCGCCCTCTGTTTGAACCCACTCGACCGTAATTCCGGCGTCCACGGCGGCGCTGACACTGCCGCTGCGGATTGCGTGCAAGGCATTGCTGGCCGAGGCGTTGTCCTTGTAGACCACCATGCCCGACCTGCCCGCACAGCACGCTACGTCATCACCAGAATATCCTCACATACAGCAGGCCGGGCGCCAGGGCACTCACTTTTTGCCCGCGACCGCGCGGTCAATGTCGCCAAACGCTGCGAAAATGCTGTTGAGCAGCCCGCTGTCCACGCCCCCCTTCTTTGCCCACTTCACCTTCATCTGCAGCCCCGACCAGCCCCCCCGTGTCACTGTGCGCGCTCACATCCGCATTCGCACGCACCCGGGCACTATTGCCGGCGGCATCGTTGCTGGGCTCGCGGTGCGGAAGCGACGAGGGGTGCGGGGGCGGGCGGGGCTGGGTGCATTCGCAAGGGCAGCCCGGGGCCGGGGACCGTGCGCGAGAGCTCTAGGTGTGCGTCCCTTTGGCGCTGTGCCTCGTCGATTTTGCCCTCTACCGTCGACCTGCCGGCCAGGCGCGCCGTCAGCGTCAGCGGAACCGCTGCTCGCGTCGCGAGCACGTGCACGGGCAGCCTCAGCACGACTTTTGCAGGTCCTTGCCGCAGCGTCTGGGCCTGCCGTTCGTTCTCCTCGCGGCGCTTCTCCTCTATATCCTGCATGAATTTCTTGTTCTGCTCGCGCATCCGGGCGAGCTGGCTCTCGTAGTTGCGCACGGCGCTGGTGTACCCGTCGTCGCCACCGCCGCCGCCGGCCTTGCGCTTTGCCGCCGCGCGCTCGCGCGCCTCGAGCGCGTCGACGTCCGCCTTGCGCTTCTTGTCCATCTCCTGCTTCTTGGCGTCCTGCTGCCGCTTTGCCTCCACCATCTTGTCGAAGGCCTCGCGCACCTTGTCATCGGACAGCGCCTGGTACGACTCCTGAATCTCCATGAACTTCTTGGCCGCCGTCTCGTTGCCCGGGTTCTTGTCGGGATGGTACTTGAGCGCCATCTTCTTGTGTGCCTTCTTGATCTCCTCGGGGCTCGCCCCGAACTGCAGCCCCAGCACGGCATAGTGGTCTACCTTCGCCGCCATTCTGCTCCCTCACTAGTCACAGTCAGCCACTCACGAACCCGCTCAACGGCGAGGAGTGCTCCAAGCCCGGGGCGAGGCGGCATGGCGAAGGACGGTGCGGGACCATGCGTATGTGATGCTTGACGTGCTACACTGCATGATGCGTGGCGCGCGGCCCTGCACCCCGGGCGCGTCCCGTCTGCCGCAGCGCGCGCGCGCACCGCGCTCGGGAGCCGCCCCACGCCCGGGGTGCGTCTCGCCCATGCATCCTGCCCCAGGTGTGCGCCGCAAGCGCGCGCTGGGATGCCACCGCGCCCTCACTGCCCATCCCCGTGCGGGACAGCAGACGCCCAGGGTGGCGACGGCGCCGGCGTGCAGCGCAACACCGCGGACGCCGCCGCAGACCACAGCGGCCACGGCGGCGAGCATGACGACAAGGTGCGTGCCTGGCACACGCGCACCCCGCGTGCGCGCGGTTCTGCGCCGCACGACACGAGGCGCTGAGCCTGGGCGATTCTGACGCTGCGTGCATGCCGGCCGATGCGCGCAGGCAAAGCGGCGGGCGAGAGCTGTCACGATCAACACGGATGAGCTCAGCGATGACGAAGAGTACGACAAGGTACCTGTCCCCACAGTCCTGCCGACCGCAGCGCGCCTGCGTTTGCCCGCCTATTACGTGCTGCTGATGCCCCATGATTTTGCAGCAAAAGGCCCAGGCTGCGGAACCACCGCCCGTGGTCAAGAAGAAGAAGAAGGAGTGGATCGTAGGGCACGAGACAAAGGTTGGTGTGCTCCAGCGGACCGCTTGCGATCCGCATCCGCCCGGAATTTGACATTTCGGCATGTAATTCCGCTGGTGTGTTCTTCCTGCGTGCCTCACTGCCAACAGGACGGGCGCTTCTTGATAGCAAAGTACATGCGAGAAACGGCATTGTACTTGGTGTTTCTCGTAGCGTTCACCTACACGCAGCTCATCGGTACTTGCGCGTCAAGATGTGCCTGCGCTCCTGACGTGTGTGTGTCTCGCTCTCTGGAGCCTAATCTGTAGCATGGGGCATGGCAGGACGCAATTCTGACCTCATCAATGCGTATTCAAGGATGTGGGTAAGACCTCTTCCACGCGCTCACAATGCAAAGAGCCGAGACAAATGTGGCAAACGCGCTTTCACGCGAGACTTCGGCTAGACATGCGACGCAGTCGGGGCGCTGCGATCTCTGCAGCCACATGCTTGCACCCTCTGCGGTCAAAATTCCGGCGTCCCTCCACCTCGCTGCAGCGCCTGAAACAAAATCCTTGTATGTGTATCTGCAGAGACAAACTCTTGTTCACAGCGTTTCCAACGTCACGGACCGGTCTAGTGCAATGCTATTTTTCAACAACACCATTGCCAATGACTTTTTCGAGTTTGACTATTTTGAGGAGAAATACTATTCCCCGGCCGGCAAAATGGTATGGATATGCGAAGCGCATGCGCGCATGGCGCCGGCGGCGCCCCCCGGCAAGCCCAGGCGTACATTTTTTGCCGGCACGCGTGCCTGCCGGCAGGACTGCATTCCTGTCGACAGGAATCGACAGGAATGCATTCGTGGCGGCAGGAGTGCGTTCCTGTCGATCCTGTCGACAGGAATGTATTCCTGTGCATTCCTGTCGACGATATGTATTGCTGTCCATTCCTGTCGACAGGAATGCATTCCCGTCGACAGGAATGTATTCCTGACGACAGAAATGTATTCCTGTCCCTTCCTGTCTTCCATGCCCGTTCCCCTGCGCGCAAACAACACCAAGGCTTGCCGGGGGGCGCCGCCGGCGCCATGGACGTGTCAACGGGCGCATCTGCCGCGAAGCTGCGCATGCACGCACACCGGCTGATAGCGGCTGATAGCGGCTGATAACCGGGGGTTTTGGCCGTTATCAGCCGCTATCAGCCGCTATCAGCGGTTATCAGCCGGTTATCAGCCGCTATCAGCCGGTCTCAGCCGGTCTCAGCCGGTTATCAGCCGCTATCAGCCGCTTTCAGCCGGTCTCAGCCGGTTGGCGCGCCCCATACCCCGCGGATGAGGGGGATGCGGATGCATCCGTGTGCGTCGGTGTCGTAGGGCTTGCATGCGCCATCACCTAATGTTTTGTCCCCCGCACCCTCAGGGTTCCCCATATGGTTCAGCGCTTATTGGTTCAGCAAAGTTGCGGCAACTGCGTGTAAAAGCTACCGACTGCCATTCTCTTCATAATAAGTTGACCAGCCAGGGAACACTCAAGTCTCAAGGTCCTGGCCCTTTGGCGCCTCCTTGACTGCACGCGCGTGCGTGCGTAAACACGCACGCGCGAACACAAATGCAGAGAGAGAGCGCGAGAGAGAGGGAGGGAGAGAGAAGCACGCGTGCACTCACTGCGTGCTTGTGTGCATGGATGCATGCAAAATCACACGCGCTCACGTGTGCCTTGGACGGTAGAATGCTATCCCCCTTGGACCGGTGCATCGGAGGAAAAGAGGTTCGCCGTTGAAGGCGCCGTTGAGGTACGTCCACACGAATGCTCGAAATACCACGTCATGCGGAAAAACATTAGGGAGGGGGGGGGGTGGGAATTACGGTACCCATGGGTACCCGGTTCCCACCCTTCCCCCCCCCACGCCCTCGGTTCGGTACCCTGGTTCCTTGGTTCCCTTGGTACCTTGGTACCCTTGCGGGGAAAAAAATTGAAACCGTGACGTGGTGTTTTGGAGGATTCGACGTGAAATTTTGGAGGATTCGAAACTCCAAAGCACCTCTTGAAGGTTTGTAACCCATCGATCCTTTGCAGGTAGTTGGTGTGATAGCTGATGACCCTTTGCTCAAGTACCAAGAACCTGAAGTCACAAAATTGACAAAGGTATCGTCTGCACCATGAGGGATGCGCTCCAACTCATAGCGCACTTTCCTTGCGCACGCGAACCACTCGAGCGCACGTGTACCTGCAATGGAGGGAATAGAATCGCCATGCAGAAATGGATGTTGATTCTATTCCCTCCTATGAAAAGACCCCAAACTTGCACACCCACTTGTTTATGCGCTTATTTTGTTCTTGATGTGCAAGTCCATCACCTTATCCATGCAATTTTGTGCCTCAAATTGTCGCAGTTTGAAGGGAGATTCGGGGAGTATCATGGAGGGGGGTTTTTAGCAGAGCTTGATTCCAAGAATGCTTTAGAAATCATTTCAAGAGTGGAAGCGGTTCGATGGCTTGACCCGAAAACACGCGCTGTGTTCTTTGAGTTCGTAGCCTACAGGTGCGTGCATTGCGATAGAACATGTGTGCACGACGCGTGCTCGCCTTTCGCGGGCCCATGCCTGTGCCCTCCTGTTGCATGATGAGTTTGCTGGACCGTGTAAGAGACGTTTCTAAGTCATCAGCTTCTGGCGTCCTTTGTGATGAGTTAAAAGACGTGTTCCCTGACGGCATGATGTGTTCTCGTGTGAATCTACACAGTCCGAACGATGACATTTTTGCCAGTTGTCGCGTGGCCCTGGAGTTTATCCCTGGGGGCCTCGTAATCCCCACAGTCACAGTGTACGGGTTTCTGTTGGACCGCTATCCCGCTGGGAATTCCGGCTCCAAAATCGGTGTTCAGCCCCTCAGTTCCTATTTTGTCGCGCAAGCGCGCAGCCCAGTCCTCTCCTGTGATCAGTACAATTGTCCTCATGATGATTTGGGATCGCGGTTGTGCGTGCAGGTCTCGAGTGTCTGGTGTACGCAACAGTGCTGTGGTATGTGATTCAGGAGTACCGACACTATAAGCACGAGGGCTGGGGACGCTACTTCACAGAACTAAATTGGGTGCAACTTGACGTCATCAATTATGTCCTTTTCCTCCTAGGTATCTGTTGTGTGTTTGAACGCCTTAGCAGGGTTTGCGCGCAAGTTTGATAGCTTCCCGTAGCAATCTCCCGTTCAAATTTCTCTTTTTGTTTTTTCGCATGCTTTGCTTCACTCAACCAGTCGAAGAGAGGATTCGATACGAACACCATGGCTTGTCTGCGAGGCCTTGCGCCACAAGACACATATTCGCATAACACACACACGCACACACACATCCTTCCTCCCTCCCGCCTTCCTCCCTCCCGTCCTCCCTCCTTGTCTCATTGCGAGGACAGGGGCGTACTACAAGGCAATGTACCTGCGGACCCTCATGGCACAACTTGACTATGACGCTGCAAAAACGGGGGCAACCTTAGAAGAGGAAATCCGTGGCATTGCCTCTTCTCTTGCTTTCCAGGACCAGGTGCACGATATGCGCCTCCACCCCCGTCGCTCCCTCTCTTCCACATGCATATTCCTGAGGCCAAAAAATAGCAACTCGACATGCTTTCTGTCTCTGACTTTCTGCCCCTCTCTTTCGCGCGCACACTGTATGCGGCAGCTAGCCGGAGCGAACGGGTTTCTACTATGGTTAAAACTCTTCAAGTATGCGTTTGTTACACGACGACTCCTTCGTTTAGGTGCCTCTTTCCATTCACAGACGAACACGTTTGCTTACAGATTGCCGCGTACGATTGTACACACACCCGCACGCACGCGCATGCGGGCGCACACACACGCATACACACACTGCCAAGCACGCGGTAAGCGCGATAGTCTTATGTACCTGGCTGACGCGATGTTACTCTGCGCCCCACACCTTGCGCCCCACACCTCGCGCGCTCTGGCTCGCTGCTTGCGTGCACGCTTCCACCCTCCCTCTTTCTGCCGCGTGCGTGCGGGCCCTGGCAGGAAACACAATCATGGCATCGTTTTCAGATGTGGTGACGTTTGGCTTCCTCTTTGCTGTCGTTGCGTACGCCTTTGCAGTTGGTTCGTCTGCCTTGCTGTGACCATCCACTGTTTATGTCAGTCTATCGTATCCCCTTTTCCGTCCTATTCCTCTCATGATTGTCACACGGTGATCGCTGTGCGAGCAAAAACTTGCAAATTGGCAAATAATGGCTTGGAAATCCGCCAATTTGGCCAATAATGCCTTGGAAACTCTCACACGTAACACCACCTGAACATCGTGCAAAATGCGCTCGCTCCAGCGCACGCACGCTCAAACACACACACGATCTGTCTCACACCCTCCCTCTTTTTATTCCCCCCTCTCTCTCCTCCCTCGCTTTCCTTGTTTGGATGTGTGTGCAGGTGGACACTTGCTGCTTGCGAAGGAGCTGGATGAATTTGTCACTATCAACTCCTCCGCGCGCACCATGCTCCGTGCAGTCTTTGGCGAGGTGCGTTACATATGTTTACGAGTGTGAGGGCATCAAGACGAGACAGGGTAGAGTGTAGGCGTATGTGCAATGAATGTTGGTCTCCAGAATGACTTTGCAATTAAGTGGCCAGCAGAAGTATTTGACTGACATGCAAGCGCCTGCTTTCGCACGTGCACGCGACCAAATTCAGCCTCTTTTCGAACGGCTCCTCGACGCCGCAGGGCTATCCGGCTACTTGTACCTCCCCCCCCCTCAACCGGCAACTCGCAACCTAAATACCGCACCCTTCATTCCGCACGCTGCTTGGATGCATGCAGCGCATCAATGGTGAACAATCTCAATTCTGTTGACATACCAAATCGATCAAAAAATCGCAGCTTTTTGGTCACGTGGCTGATCGTGAGCAAGACAATTTTGCTGAACGTCGTCATCGCAATTCTCTACGACGCGTATCAGTCTGTCCTCGCGAACGAAGCTGCCAAACCATCACTCACTGTCTACATGAAAAGTGATGCCCCACCACCCCAAATACGGACAGTAGATATTACAGGCTCGCAAATACCAAGGTTCTCCTCACTCATTGATGCGTGTGTGTGTGTGTGTGTGTGTGTGTGTGTGTGTGTGTGTGTGTGTGTCTGTGTGTGTGTGTGCGCGCGCGCGTGTTTGCGTTTGTGGGAACACAGTCATCAATGAGTGGAATCGGCGAAAGGAGGAACAAGAGAGGGCAGCTGAGGAAGAAGATGCTCAACAAAACGTGGCAAAAGCTCGCGCGGTGAGAGATGTCTTTTTCTTTGAGTTTTTGTATCGCTGAGAAACGAGTACCGGGTACAGTAGGGAGAAAGGAGGGAGAGAGAGAGGTGAAGAAAGAGCGTTGAAGAGTTGTTTCGACACGGCTGATCACGGGTCTGATTCCCCGCATTCCTAATACGGTCGATGCGCTTGCTGCAGGCCTCATTGATTCAAAGGGACGACGAGCATGCATCCGTCAAGGAGCGCCTCGGTTGGGTGCCCCCGGAAGAGCAGCAGTGGCAGCCCTATGGCAAGAACGGCGCGTCGCCGCCCAAAAAGTCGCCAGCAGACAAGAAGAAATATGGCAGCAAATCTTTTGTGTGAATCTTGCGTCAGACCGCGCATGCGCCCGAGGGAGAGCGCCTGCACGAGTCTTCAAACAGCTGTTCCTCAGTGCATCGCTACTTTGTCAAGCGTGCGTACTTTTTGTCCCCCCTGCCTCATTTCATGCTCCCATGACCGCCCCTGCACCCAGTCATTTCCTCCTGTCTCTCTTCGCTCTCTTCTCTCCAGTTCTCTCCGTGGGACCTCCTCCCTGCGTCCAATGCCTCCATGCCCTCTCTCTTTCGCGTACCGTCAGAGGTCCACCATGTATCCTACTTAAACAGGCAATTGTCCCACTCCAGCTTATCTGGTGTGACTCGAATTGCGATCAAATAAATCAATACAGTTAACTGCCAGCAGACTTTTGAACTAGAGGAGACCTCTCCTCGCAAAAAACATTGGGAAAAGGGTGATGAATGTTTGGATTGTTTGGATTGTTTTCCGTTTCCTTGCCTGTGTGAGAGAGAGACCGCAGATCGCCCTTCAAAAGTTATAACCTTTTAGTGCCCTAGGTGGCGCGGAAAACCACTTGAGAGAGAAGTCTCGGACTTGGAGCAGCGCTATCATGACTCGCCCGGGCCGACCCGGCTCCCGGGGATTCAATGATTGGAGGTTGGCCGCGGCGACTTAGGAGTTGCGAACAGTCACAGTGGCGAGGAGCCTGAGCCTGCGGGAGGGGACAAATATGTTTATTAGCTGTAGGACCTATGCAAAAGCTGTGAGCGGGGGGGGGAGAGGGAGAAGAGAGGACATGTGCTAAAGGACACCACTAGCCGCGGCTTGTGCGTTCGAGTCAGGCCACCTCACAAGTACTATTCAGTGGCGCGGGGGAGGGGGAGGTTGTGAGCAAGGAGGTTGGCGAGGAGGAGAGGGGCGCACGGGGAGGAGTGGACAGGAGGAGCGACAACGCCACATCCGTCGATGTTGAGGTTGATCCGCATCGCCGAAGGGTTGTAATACGTCTCGGCCGCAGCCAGACCGTCTTTCCTCTTCAGGCCTGGAGGGGGCGCCTCAAAAAAACACGAACGTGTTAAGTTTAGGTTAAAAAAAAAGAGGAGAAGAACGTTCAAAAAAGGAGGGGAAAGCTCAGTTTTGTGTTTCCCCTTTCAAGTTTTTTTCCCAAGTTTGTTAAGTTTTTGTCACATCAGCGTGTCTGCACTGGCAGTGGCACAGAGACTGTCAACGAAGTAAACATCCTAAGGACAACGGAGCTGGACACCAGGCCATCTGCCCGGCTCTAGCCGCCGACGGGCGCGGGCGCTGCCGCTGGGCCGCGGGGCGCTGAGACAGCTCACCTGAGCAGTCTGACAGGAGGGAGGCCAGAAATGCCCAACCCTTGCGGGTCAGCAGCATCCTGGTCTGTG